>CAJIAX010000181.1_pt1 | contig 39824 bp, 33 predicted proteins | sample 9199251 | NCBI WGS metagenome assembly CAJIAX01 (sample SAMEA7708287, study PRJEB35096) | sediment metagenome | biome: marine neritic benthic zone biome [ENVO:01000025]; feature: sediment [ENVO:00002007]; material: shallow marine sediment [ENVO:03000034] sea grass bed [ENVO_01000059] ... | reverse complement strand
TGGCCCGGGAACATCAGCGTGGCGATTGCGGGGACGGACAGCGCCAATGCCGAGATCATGATGGCCCTTCGAGGGACGGCTCGGCGTTCCAGGCCTGCCAATCCCAATGTGTCCTTCTGGGCTTGCATAGAGCGCTAACCTCCATCTCGCGCCGTGGGGTGCTGCCCGTTTCAACTGTTGTCGACACACCGTCGGCCGCTCGGAATCCGGGTGGCGCGAGGCCGCAGAAGCCTCGTATCGTGGGAATCCGCCGGCGGGACGGTGCCGCCGGGCCCACCCACAACAGGATCATTCCCATGAAGACGTCCCTGTCCCTGGACCGCGTCCTCGTCCTGGGAGCCGTCGCGGCCCTCCTGGCCGTGGCTCCGACCGTCGCCCTGGCCCAGGGGGGGCCGGATGCCTCGATGACCTTCTTCATCACGAGCGCCGGACCCGGCAACGGTGCCGATCTCGGAGGACTCGAAGGCGCGGACGCCCACTGTCAGGCCCTGGCCGAGGCCGTAGGCGCGGGCGACCACACCTGGCGAGCGTACCTGAGCGCCCAGGCCGGCGGGGATGCCGCGGCCGTCAACGCTCGGGACCGCATCGGAGACGGGCCCTGGCACAACTACGCCGGCGTCCGGATCGCCACCGACCCGGACGACCTGCACTCGGAGAACGCCAACCTGACCAAGGAGACCATTCTGACCGAGACGGGCAGCATGGTGAACGGCCGAGGCGACGATCCGAACATGCACGACATCTTGACGGGCTCCACCCTGGACGGGATGGCGTTCGCCGACGGCGAGGACCATACGTGCGACAACTGGACCAGCAGCGGCGAAGGCAGCGCCCAGGTGGGTCATCACGACCGGCAGGGGGGCGGCGCGAATCCCACGTCGTGGAACGCGGCCCACGGGTCCCGGGGCTGCGGACAGAGTGACCTCCAGGGCACGGGCGGTAACGGGTTCTTCTACTGCTTCGCGGCCGACGGCATGCCCGGTGACGCGTTGGACGCCAGCCTGGCCGAGGCGGAGGTATTTGACCACCTCCGAGGCCGCCTCTAACGTTCCTGCGCTCGATCTCGATGTCAGGGGGTGGATTCATCGCCCCCATTGAAGCCGGAGGTTCCGACATGAAGTCCCGCTTGCCGTTCTACCTGACACTCTCCGTATTCGCGGTGGCCTGCGGAGGGGACTCCGGCGACGCCGGGGCCATGGCCGAATCCGAGGCTGAAGCCGAGGCCGAGGTGATCGTCGACGACGCTGCCGCGGTCGCGGCCATCACCGAAGGTTTTGTCACCCACTACAACCTCCACCACGCCTCGATGGTGGCTGATCTCTACACCGACGAAGGGATCCGCCTCAACGCCAACGGCGATATCAACGAAGGCCGTGACGCGATCGCCGCTTCGCTCGAGGGCGCCATGGGTGCGTCACCGGTGCTCGCAGTCACACCCGCGGAGCAGAGGATCATCGGTGACTGGGCCGTGACCCGGGGCACGTACGGCGTCGAGGCCACCCCGGAAGGCATGGAGACAATGGCGTACGGCGGGGCGTATCTGTCCGTCGCACAGAAGATGGACGGGGAGTGGAAGATCGCCCTCACGATCACGAACTACGACTCTCCTCGTCCTGACGCGTGGAACTGGGTCGATCCAGACTACGAGTCCGAGCCGGTCACGGACGGCCCCTTCGCCGAGCTGATCGCCGGGTACATGACCCACTACAACCTGGGCCACGCCGGCATGGTGGCGGACTACTATGCCGAGGACGGGTCGGTCTCGTTCGCGGACGCGCCCTGGTTGGAGGGTCGGGCGGCGATCACCGCGGGCCTGGAAGAAGCCATGTCGGCGGGGTCCCCGCAGCTGACCGTGCACAACGCCGGTACCTGGGACCTGGGTGACGACATGTATCTGGACGGCGGATGGTACGAAGTCGTCGCCACCACCCCGGACGGCGAGATGACCCGAGGCGGAACGTACGTGAGCTTCGTCAGCCGCGGGGACGACGGCACCGCCCAGATCCACTGGATGGTCAGCAACGGCTGGCCGTTGGGCATGTAGGACGCCTTTCCCCGGGTTCGCCCGAGAAGTAGGCGAAGAGGGCGGGCGCCCCCGTGGCGCCCGCCTTTTGTTTCCCCGCCGATGGCGTAGAAAACGTTTGCACCAACGGTGCCCCTCTGCCTACCCTGAAAGATTCAGCGCCCGCCACCCGGTGGGCCGCTCCCCCGAACGGAGGTGTGCCATGAAGTCTCGTCTTGCCCTGTTTCTGGCTCTCGGCGTCTTCGCCGTGGCCTGCTCGGGCGATTCGGGCGACGCCGGCGCAATGGCCGACGATGCCGAGCCTGCAGCCACCGCTGAAGTCGACGCCGACGCTGCCGTCGCAGCCGCCCTGGAGGAGTTCCGGGCCGGTTACGTGCAGCATTACAACCTCCATCATGCGAGCATGGTGGCGGACCTCTACACCGACGAAGCCCTGACCCTGATGGCCAACGGTGAGGTCAACATGGGGCGGGAGGCCATCACCGCGTCCCTCGAGAACGCCATGGCCGGGAACCCCACCCTCGAGGTCCAGACCGAAGAACAGATGATCTTCGGCGACCGGGCCGTCGTCCGGGGCGTCTACGGCATCGAGGTGGCCCCAGAAGGCATGGACCCGGGCATGATGGGCGGTCATTACATGTCCGTCTTCGAGAATGTCGACGGCGAGTGGAAGCTCGGCACGGTGATCACGAACTACAACGCGCCTCCCGGAGACGACGCCATGATGGTGCCGCCGCCCGAGGACGGGCCTCCGGAGGACCTGACGGAGGGTCCCCAGGTCGAGCTGGCCGCCGCGTGGGCCCAGCACTACAACCTGGGCCACCCCTCGATGGTGGCGGACTTCCACACCGACGACGGCGTCACCATGTGGGCGGATCAGCCAATGGCCGAGGGACGGGCCGCGATCGAAGCGGGCCTGGCCGGCGCGATCGAGATGATGTCGCCGCAGATCACGATCCATCCGGTCAACGTGGAGGATCTGGGTGACGGCTGGGCCCTCCACCTGGGCTGGTACGAGTTGACGGGCACGACCCCCGAGGGGGACGTGGCTCAGTCAGGCGCCTACCTCAATCTGACCATGACCGGCGACGACGGTCAGCCGAAGATCCACTGGTCCCTGAGCAACGCAGCCTGGTAGCAAACCCGGCACACAAGAGCAGAACGGGTCTCCCGCGCGGCGGGAGGCCCGTTTTCGCGTCCGGGATGTCCGCGGCGCGGCCACGACCGTGGCAGACGGTCAATCGCCGTCGTTCACCACGTCCACGTCCATCACCGTGCAGACAGGCCGATATCCGATCTCACGGTAGATATGGTTCGGCGTCGCCGCCGCCTGGTCGGCGTACAGGCACACGTAGCTGCGACCCCCGTCCAGCAGCGCCTGGGACAGACGGGCCGTGAGAACCGACGCGTAGCCCCGGCCCCGGGCCTCGGGCGGCGTGTAGACGTAGCCGATCCGAGCGCCGTTCGGCGTGTCGCCCATGGCCGCGGCCATGCTCGCCGGCCCTTCGTCATCCCAGATGAAAAGCCTGCCCTGGCCGATCAGGTCGTTGACCAGGGCCACGGACTCGCCTCCGCTGATCCCGGTGTCCCGGTGGAACGCGTCGACCCAATCGACCAGCATCTCTGCCTCGTCCGTGCCGGCGTACCGCAGATCCCCGGGTACGGGGTCGGTGGGTTGCTCGATCGAATCGGCCTGATAGATCCGTTGGACCATGCCCGGCCGGGTGTCGACGCCCCGGAGCACACCCCAGACGTCGCCGAAGGTCGTGGCCACATCCACCGGGCCCAGGATCGTCGGAAGGCTCTCGTAACCGTCCGCCGCGTCTTCGGCCAGGGCCGGGATGGCCTCGATGGGCATGCGGGTGAGCACGAATTTGTGGGGTGGGGTGCGGAAGGCCGCTCCGGTGACCCGGCCGTCCAGCTCGACGGTGGCAAGGTAGAGGGGCGGCTCGTACCAGTCTCCTCCCTCGGCCAGACTCCGGGCGACGCCGAGTACTAGGTTGTGCTCCGCCTCGTGGGTCATGAGCCACGGCCCGGCTGTCTCCAGGAACGATCCAGCGTCCGGATGGCGTCGTACGACGTAGGTCATGGCTGGACGGTAGAGGGGGGGCTCGGTCCCGGGCAAGCGGGCAGGAACTGGTCTGGCGGCGAACCGCGGTCGAGACCGGACGGCCCGTTGAGCACCGTTCACGACGTCGATGCACCGTTCCACATGCTGCAGGCCTTGGGCCCGGTGCTCGCTTGCTCCCTCCCGGGCAGCGACCCACCTTGCCCGGCCCCTTCTCATCACCCGTTCCGCGGATCCCACCGGAGGCGCCATGAGCGATTCCGCACCCCCGTCCACCGCCTGGTGGGCCCGGGGACTCCTGTTCGAGAACTGCAACTGCACGACAGTGTGCCCGGGACACGTCCACTTTTCCCAGAATTGCACCCACCCACGCTGCAAGGGCTACTGGGTCGTGCGCTTCCTCGAGGGCGAGTTGAACGGCGTGGATCTGGGGGGCGTCGATGCCGTCGTGGCATACGACAGTCCCCAACAGATGATCTCCGGAGACTGGACCGAGTCGATCCTGATCTCGGACACCGCCACGGCGGAGCAGCTGGACGCGGTCGAGCGCATCCTGACCGGGGCGGTGGGCGGGCCGTGGGAGGTGCTGGACCGGTTCGTCGCCGAGCGCGTACCGACCCGGAGGGCCGAGATTCGGATCGAGGAAGACGACACGAAGAAGCGGGTCTCGGTGCGGGACGTACTCGACGGGCAAGTGGAAGCGATCCGGGGCCGGGATCGGGACCTGCGGGTCACCTTCGACAACATGTACAACCAGGTACATGCGCCGACCCAGGTCATCGCCATGGGCACGAGCCGCTACGACGACGGCCGAATCTCGATGCAGACGGAGGGCTCCCACGCACTCTGGTCCGACTTCGACTGGGCGGTGACCGGATCGTGATCCCGGAGGCGGCCGCGGCCCATGGACCGGGATTCGCCACCGTCGCGGCGATGTGGGGATTGATGATGGCGGCCATGATGTTGCCCGCGACGCTCCCGTGGGTCCTGACGTTCTCCCGGCTGACGGCGGGCAACGGCGAGAGTCGGACGGTCCGGACCGGGTTGTTCCTGACCGGCTATGGGCTGGTCTGGGGCGCGTTCGTCATGGCCGCGTCGGCGGCTCAGGTGGGATTGCACGAGGCGGGTCTGCTCCTGACCGGCGGTGCGCTGCCGGTTTGGCTCGGGGGTGGCGTCCTGATGGGTGCCGGCCTGTTTCAGCTGTCCACCCTGAAGCAGGCGTGTCTGAGCCAGTGTCGGAGCCCGGTCTCGTTCTTTCTCGGTCGCTGGCGCGATGGGCCGATCGGTGCGGTGCGCATGGGCGCGGGTCACGGACGTCACTGCGTGGTCTGTTGCTGGGCGATCATGGTGGCCGGCTTTGCCCTGGGGGTGATGAACCTGGCCTGGATGGCCGCGCTCACGGCCGTGATGTGGATCGAGAAGCTCGTTCCGGCGGGACCTCGCATCGGACGGTTGGCCGGTTGGGCCGGCATCGTGGGCGGCGCCTGGCTGGCGCTGGCCGGATGACCGATCGCGGGACGGGCCGCGGGGGAGCGGGGGCGTGACCGAACACGAAACGACGGAGCCCCACCAGGGCCGGGGCCTGCCGGAAGACGCGGGCACCTGGACCACCATTCTCGCCGCGGTGCGAGGCACGTCGGTGGATCTCACGGCCTCGCCCCTGAAGCAGGCGATCATCCTGATGGCCGTGCCCATGGTCCTCGAGATGGTCATGGAGTCCATCTTCGCTGTGGTGGACATCTTCTGGGTCACCAAGCTCGGGTCGAACGCCGTCGCCACCGTGGGGCTCACCGAGTCCATGTACTCCCTGGTCTACACCGTGGCCATGGGGCTGAGCATCGGGGTGACGGCGACGGTCGCTCGTCGCACGGGGGAGAAGGACCCGGAAGGAGCGGCCAGTGCGGCCACCCAGGCGATTCTCCTGGGCGGTGGCATCGCTGCGGTGCTGGGCGTGCTGGGCGGCATGAACGCGGCCGGCCTCCTTCGGGTCATGGGAGCGGAAGAAGACCTGATCGCCGAAGGGGTGGGGTACACGGCAGTCCTGTTCGCGGGCAACGCGTCGGTGATGCTGCTCTTCGTGATCAACGCCGTGTTCCGGGGGGCCGGGGATGCGGCAGTGGCCATGCGCGTGCTCTGGCTCGCGAACGGTATCAACCTGGTGCTGGACCCGTTGCTGATCTTCGGCGTCGGTCCCTTCCCGGAGCTGGGCGTGACCGGGGCGGCCACGGCCACCGTGACCGGCCGGAGCATCGCGGTGCTGGTCCAGCTCTGGGTGCTCTTCCGACTGTCGGACCGGATCCGGGTGGGCCTGCGGCACCTGAAGGTCGACCCGGCCGCGATGGCCGCAGTGGTGCGGCTGTCCCTGGCGGGCACCATCCAGACCCTGATCGCTACCGCCAGCTGGATCGGGCTGGTCCGCATTCTGAGCACCTTCGGGGCCGAGGCGCTGGCTGGGTACACCATCGGCGTCCGGGTCGTGTTGTTCGCGTTGCTGCCGTCGTGGGGCATGGCCAACGCCGCGGCCACGCTGGTGGGGCAGGGGCTGGGCGCGGGCATGCCCGATCGGGCCGAGGCCGCGGTCTGGATGGCGGGCAAGCTGAACTTCTACTTCCTGGGCAGCGTGGGCGTCGTCCTGATTCTGTTCGCCGACCCCGTCGTGGCGATCTTCGGACCCGAGCTCCAGACGGCGGCGTTCGCGGCCCAGTTCCTCCGCATCGTGTGCGCCGGCTTCTTCTTCTATGCCTACGGGCTGGTGCTCACCCAGTCGTTCAACGGCGCGGGCGACACGTGGACCCCGACCTGGATCAACCTGGGTATCTTCTGGGTCTTAGAGATTCCCCTGGCCTACGTGCTGGCGTTGCCATTGGGGATGGGTCCGCCCGGTGCATTCCTGGCCATCGCTCTAGCTTACTCGACCCTGGCCGTGGTCAGCGGAGTGATCTTCAAGCAGGGACGCTGGAAGACGAAGAAGGTGTGAGCCTCAGTACTGCAGAAACTCGAACGAGAGCGATATGCCTCGGTCGGAGAACTCCCGGGGCAACACGAGATCCGAGGGCAGGAACACCAGGTCGCTCCGGCTCAGCTCGAAGAAGACCCCAAGGTTGACGTACGATGTGGCCGAGACCTGGTAGCGGAACCGGATGTCGCCGTCGGCCATGACCGCGTTCCGGGCCCCGATGGAGGGCTGGAGGTGTGGGGGCGGCAGGTAGATGTGCCCCGTCTTCGTCTCCGCGACCCCGCTCTCAGCGTGGTAGAGCACGCGCCCGTCCGCGTAGATCCCGATTTTGCCTTTCGAATACCGAGCGATCCCGGTGATTCCGTAGCCGGACGACGAGAATCGGTCATCGCCCAGGGTCTGCTCGGACTTGAGTCCCCACACCGGGGCCAGGGCGCCATAGACCCGTTCGGTCCGGAGGCTCACCGAGGGACCGATGCCGAACGCCGTCAGCCCCTGCTCGAAACCGGGATGCTGCACCACCATGGTCGACAGGGTGCCCCGGAAAGCCAGCAGGCTCGCCGACACGCCCACACCGACGGGGCCGGCTTTCCACAGGTCGAAATACGCGTCTGCCTGGAGCCCGAGTCGATGGGTGGGACCGCAGTCCTGGGTGGCGCAGACGAACGAGTCGTCCCGGACCTCTTCCTGGTTCAGGAACTTGCCTCGGATCTGCCCGGTGGCGATCAGGCGGGGCTTGAGGAAGTCCACGCCCAGGGCCACGCCAAGTGTACCGTGGCTAGGCTGTTCGCCCCGTTGGAGTGAGGTGCCACCCCCGGCCATCACGCTGATGTTGGCGAAGCTGATGTCGGTGGGGGGTGGGTGGTCCTGGGCCGTGGCGGAGGTCGCGCCAAAGGCCAGAAGGCACAGGCATCCCAACGGAGCGAGTGCGCGCTTCAACTCACCCCCAGAGCGTTGGGCTCGGCGTCGGTCGATGGGGTTCAAGTCCGCCCAGGCCTGCCGTGGGTATTTCGTACGCGCCCGACGTGAAGTCGGGCTTCCAAGATGCGCCGAAGGGGTCTCTCGTGCCAGATTGTCGCCCGACCCGGTCGGCGCGAAGGGACTTCGCCCGGCCCGTCCGGCCTGGCCCGGACCTCGTTTCACCGGCCCTCGGCCCCCTCACCGACGATCCATGATCCCCAGCCCGCACCATGCGCTTCTCGCCGTTTCATCGCTCCTGATCGTCTGCCTCGCGTCGGCGCTCCCCACAGGCGCGCAGGAGACCCTCGCCCTGGTAGGCGGCCGGGTGCTGGACGGATACGGCGGGCCGATTCTCGAGAACGGCGTGGTCGTCATCGAGGGCGACCGGATCACGGCAGTGGGGAGCCGGGAGGCGATCGAGATCCCCGCGGGCGCCCGTGTGATCAGCACCGAAGGCCAGACGGTCTTGCCGGGCTTGTTCGACATGCATGTCCACATCCAACTCCTGGGCCACGGAGACTACGCCCGCTGGGACGAGCTCTACGGAGACCAGCACGTCACGACGACCATGCCGATCGCCGCGGAGCAGTTGCTCCTGGCCGGCGTCACGTCGGCCAGGGACCTGGGCGCGCCCCTGGAGCCCAGCGTCGAGATGAAGCGGCGCATCGCAGCCGGCGAGATTCCTGGACCGCGGCTGTTCATATCGGGACCGTTCCTCCAGCGCGCCCCCTACGAGCCGTGGCAGGCGGACTACCGTTGGGGCGTGAGCGGCGCCGACGACGCTCGGGACAAGACCCAGAGGTTGGTCGACGCCGGCGTGGACGTGATCAAGCTCATCGACCAGGACCAACTCACGTCGAACGAGGTGTCGGCGATCGTCGAGACCGCCCACGCGGCGGGGGTTAAGGTCGTAGCCCACGCCCACCGGATGGACGAGATCCGGGTGGGTCTCGACCACGGCATCGACAACTTCGAGCACACTGGCCTGGGCACCGCCCCGGGGTATGCGCCCGACGTATTGGCCCGGTTGAACGAGCGCAACACGGGCCTCTACTGGACGCCCACCATCTCGCCCCTGTACGTGATGCAGTACACCGGGGAGGTGTTTCCCGAGCGCCTGGACGACCCGTCCTGGCGGGCGGGCATGCCCCAGGACATGGCGGACGAGATTCGGGAATCGCTCCAGAACATCCCCCACTTGCCGTACTACGCCCTCTTCCCCAGCCGCATCCCCCTGTTGCCCCACAAGTTCAATCAGATCCGCAAGACGGGCGCGCGGCTGCTGATCGGCACGGACTCTGGCATCCCGTCCATGTTCCACACCGACTCCACCTGGCGAGAGATGGCGTTGTGGGTAGAGCTCGGCGTGTCGCCCATGGAGGTGATCCAGGCCGCGACGTTGTGGCCGGCCCGTTTCCTGGGGGTGGACGAGGATCTGGGCACGCTGGCGCCGGGGCGGCTGGCGGACGTGATCGCCGTGGACGGAGATCCGCTGACCCGGATGTCCGTCCTGCGGGACGTGGACCTCGTGATCCAGGGCGGCCGGGTGGTCAAGGGAGGCCGCTAGGCGGCTAGACCTGCACGGCCGCGGCGGCGGTGGTGTAGCCGCCCCCGATGGAGGTCAGCACGATGGTGGCCGGATCCGGCAACGCTCCGTGTTTGCCCCGCAGCGCTTCGTCGAGGGCGACCGCCACGGTGGAGGCCGACATGTTCCCGTACTGCTGGATCGTATGGAGCACCTGGACACCGTGGGGCGCCAGCATCTTCTCCAGTCCCTTGGTGATCCGCAGGTTGGCCTGGTGCGGGACCAGGAGATCCACGTCGTCCCAACCCAGGCCCGCGGACTCCAGTGTCTGCTCGGCGGCGTCCGCCATGGACACGATGGCCGAACGAAGAATGCGCGGCCCGCCGCCCATCTGAAGCTTTGGGTGGGGATCGTCGGTGGTTTCCCAGCCCTGGCCCACCAGGAACAGCGGGTCCCGCTCGTACCGACCCGCAAGGTACGGCATGCCGAGCACGCCGCCGGGCTCCTCGCTCGCGGACAACACGACCGCCCCGGCGCCGTCGCCGAACAGCACGGCGGTCTTGGGATCCGAATAGTCGGTGATCTTGGAGAGCGCGTCGCCTGAGATCACCAGGACGTTCCTGGCCGCGCCCGAGCGGATGAACGCCGTTGCGCTGGCGACGGCGTACACGAACCCGGCGCAGGCCGCGTTGAGCGTGTACCCTCCCAGATTCGGTGCGCCGATCCGATCGGCGATGGTGCACGCTTCGTTGGGCACCTCGTCGGCGCCGGTCAGGCTGCCCACGAAGATCAGGTCGAGCTCTTGGGCTTCCATCCCGGCCGCGTCCAACGCGCGCGTGGCGGCGCCGGCGCACAGGTCCTCCGTGGTGAGCCCGTTTTCCGGAGTCACCACCCGCCGAGCCTCGATTCCGGTCACCTGCTGGGCCCAGGCGTCGAACACCTGGTTGTCCGAGAGCGAGGAGGCGTCTTCGACGCCCTTCAGCGACCCCCGGGCCCGGTCGACGTCGAAGTTCGCCCGGATCGAGGCCATGGCCCAGAGATCATCGTTGGTCAGGACGGTATCGGGAAGGAAGCTGCCGGAGCCTGCCAGGCGTACCGAGGTCATGGACGGTCTCTGCGGTGACGAGTACGAGAGGAGTGGCTGCGTACCATGGTCGAGCAGGGTACGTCCCCCGGGTCGATCTCACCAGCCCGGGACCCATCGAGTTCGATCTCGGGAGCGGCCCCCACCCCAAGGACCCGTTGCACGCACACCCGTTGTCGCCCTACGCTGCCCTCGCACCCGGCACCCAGCACCCGACGGAGCGGCCTGATGACCGAGCAGAGTGGCCCGATGACCGAGCAGGCCAAGTTCTCGAAGAGCTTCCTCCTCGTATTGGTGGTGGTCATCTCCCTGATGTTCCTGCAGATGATTCGTGGCTTCCTCATGCCCGTGTTCCTGGCCGCGATCTTCACCGGCCTGACCCGGCCCGCCTACCTCCGGGTGAGGGAGGGCCTCGGTGACAGGGAGAATCTCTCTGCCGTCGTGACCCTCCTGATGGTGATCCTGGTCATCGTGATTCCCCTCACCCTCTTCGCCGGCATCGTGGCGAGCCAGGCCCTCCACATCACCGAGACCGTGGCGCCGATCCTCCAGCAGCAGGCCCAGTCCCCCGATCTGCTCGCTGCGCTGACGGAACGCTTTCCCTTCCTCGAGCGCCTGCAGCCCTACGAGGACATGTTGTTGAGCAAGGTCGGTCAGGCGGCGGGGGCCGTCGGCGGCTTCCTCCTGAACAGTCTGGCCAACATCACGCTGGGTACGGTCCACTTCTTCTTTGCCCTGTTCGTGATGCTGTATTCGATGTTCTTCTTCCTGAAGGACGGGCCCGAGATTCTCGACCGGATTCTGTACCTGATGCCCCTGAGCCCCGAGTCGGAGGCGCTGCTGGTCAACCGCTTCAGCTCCGTGACCCGGGCCACGCTGAAAGGCACCCTGATCATCGGTGTGGTGCAGGGCGGTCTGGCCGGTGCCGCGTTCGCCCTGGCCGGGATCCCCGGAGCGGCGTTCTGGGGAACGTTGATGGCCGTGCTGTCGATTATTCCAGGGGTGGGGACCGCCCTCGTCTGGGTGCCCGGCGCCATCTACCTGTTCGCCCAGGGCAGTACCACGGCGGGCATACTCCTGACCCTCTGGTGCGCGGTGATCGTCGGTACCGCGGACAACTTCCTCCGGCCCATGCTCGTGGGGAGGGACACGGAGATGTCGGACCTACTGATCCTGCTGTCCACCCTGGGTGGGCTGGTCATGTTCGGTGCCGCGGGGATCATCATCGGGCCCATCATCGCCGCCCTGTTCGTCACGGTCTGGGCGCTCTATGCCAAGGCGTTCGCTCACGTCCTGCCCGCCACCAGGGGGACTTTGTTGGACGCCGAGACCGGCTCGCCCTGAACGGGAATCCGGGGCGAGCACGCTGGACCTCCCCAGGATTCCAGGCTTGCGCCCGATTGTGCGCCGCTGATCATTAGCACAGGGGGCGGTCCGCTCAGGGCCGACCCGTACGTGAACAGGGACGAGCATGGTCCAGCAGGTCAAGCTGTCGCCGGTCACCCGTGGCCTGCTGATCGCCAGCGCGGTCGCGGTGCTCATCTTCCTGGCGCAGGCCGCCCAGAGCATCCTGGTCCCGTTCCTGTTGGCCGTCTTTCTCGCGGCCATCGCCTCGGGCCCAGTGGGATGGCTCAGTCGTCACCGGGTGCCGCATCTGGCGGCGGTGCTGGTGGTGGCCCTGGTGGTGCTCCTGGTGCTCTCTGCCGTGGGTACGATCGTGGGAGCGTCGATCAGCGCCTTCACCGCGCGGATCCCCACATACGAGGCCCGGCTCCTGGCCGAGCTGACCCGCCTCTACGATCTCTACGGCGAGGCGGCCCCCGAGACGTTCCGGGAAATGCTCCCGGCCCTGGAGCCCGGGGCGGCCATGGGCATCGCGGCTTCGGTGCTGACTGGCGTCAGCGGCGTTCTGGGCAACCTCTTCCTGATCCTCTTCACGATGATCTTCATCCTACTGGAGACGGGGAGCTTCGAGACCAAGCTGGACCAGGCGTTCGGCAAGTCACACGACGGGCTCGACGTCTTCACCGGACTGATGGAGAGCCTGCTCAACTACCTGGGCATCAAGGCGGTCATGAGCCTGGGCACCGGCATCCTCGTGACGGTATGGCTATACGTCACCGGCGTCGACTTCCCTGTCATGTGGGGGTTGCTGGCCTTCCTGCTCAACTTCGTGCCGACGATCGGCTCGATCCTCGCGGCCGTGCCCGCCGTGCTGCTGGGCGTGATCCAGTTCGGGTTGGGCCAGGGCGCCCTGGTCGCCGCCGGCTACCTGGTGATCAACGTCTTCATCAGCAACTTCATCGAGCCCCGGGTCCTGGGCCGGGGCGTGGGCCTGTCGCCCCTGGTGGTGTTCCTGTCGTTGGTCTTCTGGGGGTGGGTCCTGGGGCCCGTGGGCATGTTCCTGTCCGTGCCCATGACCATGACGCTGCGCATGGCGCTGCAGGGCTACCAGGGAACCCGCTGGCTGGCGATTCTCCTGGGCCCGGCCGACTGGAGCGCGCCCACGGTTCCGGGCGACGCCGTGGCTGTCCCGGCGGCCGGCGTCAAGCTGCCCGCCGGGGACTAGCTCGAGGAGCAGGCGGGTGGATCCCGCCGGTGCGCCCCCCGCCCCGCGGGAAGGAGAGCGCACCGCTCCGGGCGCTAGGGTCGCGAGTCCGTCGCCACGACGTACCGCACGTTGTTGTGCCACACCAGGCCGACCAGCTCGTCGTTGGCCATCAGCCGGACCATCTGGTTCGGATCGAACACCAGTCGGTCCGCGGGGAACTGCCGGGCCGTGCCGTCGCTGGTCTTGATCTCGTACGTCCGCTCCGCGCCCTCCGAGGTCCGGACCACGTAGACCATCTGGTAGGCGGTGAACGCGGCGACCGTGACGTCGCCGTCTTCAAGGCTCACCAATCCGGACGGGTGGTGGACGATGCGGTCGGCCTTCAGATCGAACGCGGGTTCGTTCTGGAGCTGAACCTCGTAGGTGTAGCGGCCCTGGGCCGCGAGTTCGCTGAAGAGACCCAGGGGGTTCGGGGCGGCCGAGGCCAGGAGCGTGGCCAGCAGGACGAAGGCGAGGGCGGAAGAGGTGAGCGTGCGCATGGTGTCCTCCACGGAGTTGGGCAAACCGATCGAGCGTGACTTCGAAGGATTCACGCAGCGTGCCACGGTCGATTCGGGGCCTTCCGGCCAGGTCCCGGGTGTCGCGACCGGAGCGTCGCCACCTGCTGCGTCCTCCTATACCACGGACGATTCACGGGCGAAGCCATGCACACGCAGCCCCGGAGAACGAGAGCGCCAACCCCCTGGGCGGGGGCCGGCGCTCCGGTTGGGTTGCCCTGTTTCACCGCAGTGGTTCGGCCCTGGGCTGTGCCGATGCAGCGCGGGTTCCCGTCAGCCGCGGGCCTTCTTCCGGGTCTTGCCCAGTGTGCCCATGATCACGTCCCACAGCGGCGTGCTGACACCGTAGTCCTCGTCCGGGTCCAGGAAGTGGTGACGGTGGTGGCTTCGCTTGAGCCACCGTCCGGCGGCGGTGGGCACGGCGAAGTGGTGCACCGCGAAGTGGATGCTGTCGTAGGCCAGGTAGCCCGCGACGAAACCGGCGAAGATCGCCGGTGCGTACGCCACGCCGAAGAGAAGCTTGAACAGGAACCAGAAGCCGATCGAGAGCGGGATGCTGACACCCGGAGGCATGACCAGACGACTGGTGTCGCTCGGGTAGTCGTGGTGCACCCCGTGGGCGATGAAGTAGAACGTGTGTCGCCAGGTCGGGAGCTTCGGCACCACCGCCTCGCCGGGTGCGAGCTCAGCCACGATGTCGTGGGTCTCCTCCATGACATGGTCCGGCGCATGGAAGACGTACCGGTGCATCATGTATTCGACGAACGTCCACAGGAACACGCCGCCCAGGAAGAGCAGGGCCGTGGTACCGGGTCCGGCGCCGCTCCTCCAGAGGAAGAACACGATCACCGGGATGAAGAGGATATGGGGAACGGTCGGGTGAACGCGGGTGAACTTCTCGAAGAAGTCGCTCCGGAACATCCGAACCGATTCGTCTTTGTTGGACACGAAGTGTTTGTTCATCACCAACCGACGCAGTTCCAGGAGGGAGCGGTCCGGTGTCGCCTGGCTGGCGGTTCCGGAGCACGCTTCGAAAGATCGCCAACTCCGCCGTGCCGATCAAGCAACGTGGTCTGTCGGGATCCGTACCCGGGCCACCTCCGGATTCGGAGTTTGGGGGAGGTCGGGGGTGGTCGCGCCGGACCGGCGGCACCGGTTGTGGCAGCGGGTCGCTTTGGGTATCGATTCATTCCCGGGTCGAGCGCCGTGCGTCGGCCCGCTCCAACGAAGCGACCGAAGGAATCCGCGGTGTCCCACGGCGGGTTCGATCACCCAGCGCGTCCCCGGAGGCGACCGTATGCGATGGAGGCCATGGTCCAGGCTGCCGCTCTGGCTGACGTGCATGGCCGGGCTTGCCGGAATTGCGGCGTGCACGTCCGACGAAGAGCGACTCGCGGCCGTGATGAGGCAGCTCAACGCCGGACAGTCCGCCGAACCCATGCCCTTGCCCACGGGCGTTCTGGTGGACCAGGACGGGAAGCCCTTCGACCTGGCCGCCGAATCCGACGGCTACCTGACCCTGGTGTTCTTTGGATACACCTCCTGCCCGGACGTCTGCCCGCTCCACATGGCCAACATCGCGAACGGGCTGGCGACCCTGTCTCCGGCCCAGCGCGACCAGGTCCGCGTCGTCTTCGTCGGCACTGACCCGGCCCGGGACACACCCGACCGGATGAAGACATGGCTCGAGGCGTTCGATCCCACCTTCATCGGCGTGACCGGTACCCAGGAGGAGATCGACGGCATGCTGGCCCAGCTCGGGTTTCCGCCGGTGCGGTTCGAGGAGACGGAGCACCCTGACGTCTACTTCGTCTTCCATCCTGCGGTCGTGCTGGGATACACGCCCGATGGGGTCGGCCGGCTGGTGTACTTCAGCGGCACGGCGGCGGAGACGTGGGCCCATGACCTCGACCTCCTGACGGGGCACGAGTGGTGAGGGCTCCGGCGACGCTCTTGGCTTGTCTGATCCTGGCCTGCGGCGAGAGCGCGGACCCGGACCGGGCCCTTGCCCCCTCGGCGGACCGGGTCGAGCCCGTGGGACGGGCGGGGTCGTTGGAGGTCTACCGGCCCCGAACGCCCCGTCCCGCCGCGGGGCGCACGGCTGCCCTCTACCTCGTGATCCGGAATCGCGGAAACGAGCCGGACACCCTGGTTGCGCTGTCCACACCGGCTGCTGCTTCAGCGATGTTGCACCGCTCGGCGGTCGAGGACGGCATGGCCCGGATGTCGGCTGCCGGGGTCGTCGAGGTGCCCCCCACAAGCGATCTGGTCCTGGAGCCGGGGGGGCTACACGCCATGCTGATGGGGCTGGTGGCACCCCTGGAGCTCGGAGACACCTTCGACGTGACCCTGGAGTTCGCCGTGTCCGGGGCGCTCACGCTGCCGGTTCCGGTGGTCTCGTACGCGGACCTGGAGTCAGATCTAGAGGGCTTCGAGGGCGGAGCCCGATGAAGGGGGTAGGCGGGGGCCCCGGCGGATCCCTCCTGCGTCTCGCCGTCTTGTGCGTTCCGCTGCTCGCATGTGGCGACCCGTCATCCGAGCAGACCGGGGCCGGGCAGGGGTGGCGGGGCAGCGTGCTCGCCGAGCCCGTGCCGAAGGTGGATTTCACGCTGCCCGACACGGAGGGCGAACCGTATCGCTTCCTCGAGCGCACCGACGGCAAGGTCACGTTGCTGTTCTTCGGATACACGTACTGCCCCGATATCTGCCCCGTGCACCTGGCCAACGTCGGCGCGGTCATGCAGGGGTGGCCCTACGAACTAAGGGAGCAGGTGGAGGTGGTCTTCGTCTCGACGGATCCAGAGCGGGACACGCCCGCCCGCATCCGAGAATGGCTGGACGCCTTCGACCCGGCGTTCGTCGGGCTTCGGGGATCCCAGGAACAGGTCAACGAGATCGAGCGATCGTTCGGACTGCCGCCTTCGTTCGTCGAGCCCGGCCAGGATCCCGACGGCTACCTCGTCGGACACGCCGCCCAGGTCCTGGCGTTCACGCCCGACGACACCGCCCACATCGCGTTTCCCTTCGGCACCCGCCAGGCCGATCTGGCGGTCGATCTCCCCCGGTTGGTCCGCGAGGGCTTCCATCCGGACGGAGGGCCCTGAACGTGCAGTGGTGGTGCGCCGCCCAGGGCGTGACCTGGACCTGGCGATGGCAAGCCTATCCCGGGATCTGGCTGTTCATCGCGGCAATGGTCGGGATGTTCGTGGCCATGCGGCGGCGGTACCCGGACCCGGGCGACGCCCGGCGGTGGTCGCTCCAGGCCTGGTCCTATGGCGCTGGCGTGCTGGCCCTCTGGATTGCGCTGGACTGGCCCGTGGGGGCCCTGGGCGCCGGCTACCTGGCCAGCGTCCACATGGTCCAGTTCCTCCTGATCGCCTTGGTGGCGCCTCCTCTCCTGCTGCTCGGCCTACCTGCCGGGGCCTACCGGGCACTGGAAGCGGGACGCCTGGCGGGTCCCTTGAGGGTCCTGAGCAATCCGTTGCTGACGCTGGCGGGATTCACCGCGATCGTCGGGCTGACCCACTGGCCCCCCCTGGTCGACACCCTCATGCCCCTTCAGTTGGGCAACATGGCCCTGGACCTCGTCTGGCTCATGGCCGGAGTCATGTTCTGGTGGCCGGTGGTGGCGCCGGTCCCCCGACGAACGGGCCTGGGGTACCCGGTCAAGATCGGATACCTGATCCTCTCCACGATCCTGAACACCGGGACGTTCGCCTACTTGACCTTCTCCGAGCTTCCCCTCTTCGCGACCTACGAGCTCGCGCCGCCGATTCCAGGCCTCACGACCCGTGAGGACCAGACGGTGGCGGGCCTGCTGATGAAGATGGGCGGCGCCGCTGTCTTCTGGACAGCGATCACGGTGCTCTTCGCACGGTGGTACGTCACGTCCGAGCGGGAGGCCTGACCCGGTCGGATCCGACCACCTGCCACATGGCGGCGCCGAGGCAGAAGAGCGCCATCACGGACGCGATACCATGGGTCAACGACCCCAGGAGCTCGGCCCGTTCGAGAAGCCTGGCCCGGATCAGCAGCTCGTTCCAGTCGTGAACCTCGCCCAGGATCGGAAGCTCGAGGGCACGGGCGTCCGCCATGTACCGGGCCGTGTACATCAGGCTCTCCGCCGTCCAGATCCCGCACACCGCGCCTTCGAAGACGAGCCCGCGCCTCAGAAAAGAGATCGTGAAGGCCAGGGGCACGGCCAGCTGGAGCAGGGTTCCGCCGAGAAGCCCGGGGACCTCCCCGAAGGGGGCGAAGACCACGTGTCCCGCCTCGTGGATCACCAGGTTGACGCCGTCGAGGAAGTGATACCTGTACGCCAGGATGAGCCATCCCACGTACGGCACGAGCAGTAGCACGACCAGGAAGCGGACGGCGTGGGAGAGGCGGGCGGGTCCGTGCTCTGGAGGCATGGCTGAAGGGGTAGGGCCGGAAGCGCGGTTTCGCCACCCTTGCGTACGCCGTCTCTTGATAATAGCATTGCTAGTAATTAGCAGAGCAAGTAAAACAGGAGGGACCGATGGGTCGCCAGACGCTGGGGGACTTCGAGCAGCTCGTGTTGTTGGCATGCCTGAGGCTCGGAGACGAGGCCTACGCGGTGTCCATCATGCACGAGATCCAGGCCCGTACCAGCCGGTCGCCGACCCACGCCGCGGTATACGTGGCGCTGCGCCGGCTGGAGGAGCGGGGCCTGGTGGAATCTCGCCTCGGCGAAGCGACGGCGGTCCGCGGGGGCCGGGCGAAGCGGTTCGTCCGGGTGACCCCGGAAGCGGTGACGATGCTCGAGGCGGCCCGCAACGATCTGCGCAGCATGTGGAGCGGTGTCCGGGTGGCCGGAGGGAAGGGAGCCTGAACGATGATGGGTGGAGGAGGAGCGGTGCCGCGGGGTGCCCGATGGCTGGTGGAGCGTGCCGTCGGTCCGGATGAAGCCGAGGACGTGTTGGGCGACCTCCTTGAGTTGGCCGGAGGGCGGCGGGGGTTGGGGAGGCGGGTGTGGATGCTGCACCAGGCCGTGCGTCTGTACGTTCGGTCGGTGACCCACGGGCCCCGTCGGGTCCCTCGTCCCGGATCCGCACATGGGGACAGCGGCTGGATCGGTGACCTGAAGTTCGCGGTGCGGTCCTACGCGCGAACGCCGGTGCTCGCGGGGGCGATTCTGGCAACGCTGGCCCTGGGGATCGGCGCCACGACGGCCATCTTCTCCGTCGTGGATGCGGTCCTGATCCGGCCGCTTCCTTTCCCCGACCCGGACCGCCTCGTGCTGGTCTGGGAACGGGAGCCCCACGACGGCCTGCTCGAACCGTTCTCGCCACCCAATCTGGCGGATGCCCGGGCCGCGATCGCCGGCCTCGCGGGACTGGGGGGGTGGGTCCACGAGAGGTACGCGATGACCGGCGTCGGCGAACCCGAGCAGATCCTCGCGGTTCGGGTGACGGCCGATTTCTTCCCGGTGCTGGGCGCCGGCGCGGCCCACGGTCGGGTGTTCGATCCGGGCACCGACGCGGACCGTGCCACGGTGGTGCTGGCCCACGGTTTCTGGGTCCGGCGGTTCGGCGCCGATCCGAACGTGGTCGGCCGGACCCTCACGCTGGACGATCGATCCTACCAGGTGGTCGGAGTCATGCCCCGGTCCTTCTCGTTTCCCGACGACCCCGAGGTCGCGGTCTGGATGCCGCTGGTTCGCTTCCCCTGGGAGGAGATCCGGCACACGCGGAACACCCGGGCCATCGCCCGGCTGGCCGACGGCGTATCTCTCGCGAGCGTGCGTCAGGAGGCCGAAGCCGTGGCGGTCCGGCTTTCCGAGGCACATCCGGACACCAACGGCGGATACGGAATGGTGGTCCAGCCCGCCAGCGCTCTGGCCGGAGACCATCGCTCGCTGCTGATGCTCCTGGGGGCGGTCGCGCTGGTGTTGCTCATCGCCTGCGCCAACGTGGCCAACCTGCTGCTCGCCCGGGCCAGCGACCGGGAGCGGGAGTTGGCCGTCCGTCGGTCACTGGGGGCATCCCGGGCCCGCATTCTCCGTCAACTGATGGTGGAGAGCGGCGTTCTGGCCGCGCTGGGGGCGACGTTGGGTCTGGGTGTGGCCTGGGCCGGCGTCCGGCTGCTGGTTTCGATGGAACCCGGCTCGCTACCGAGCTGGAATCCGGTGGGGCTGAACGCCCACGTCCTGGGGTTCGCCCTGGGGGTGACGATCTTCGTGACCGTGGCGGCCGGGTTCATCCCCGCCCTACGAGCCAGTCGCCAGGGCACCCTGGACGGGCTCCATGGCGGCGCGTCCCGGGTGGGCGGCGATCGCTCCGGCCGCCGGACCCGTTCGGCCCTGTCGGGCTTCGAGGTCGCGCTGGCCGTGGTCCTCCTCGCCGGCGGTGGCCTCCTGATGGCGAGCCTGGTGCGTCTGGTCGGCGTAGATCCGGGCTTTCGGGCCGACGGGCTTCTCACTGCGACGGTGGAGCTGCCGGAGACTCGGTACCAGTACGGTAGCGGGGAGATGGAGCGCACGTTCGAGGGCATCCTGGCCGCGGTGCGGGGGCAGCCCCGGATCGAAGAAGCGGGCTGGGTGACCACCCTGCCGATGAATCCGGTGGGGACCGACTACGACATCGAGTTCTACCTCCCGGAGACGCCCGACCGCACTCCGGTGGACGCCCCCGTCCGAGCCGATTTCCGGGTGGCCAGCGCAGGGTACTTCGAGGCGCTGGGGGTGCCGCTGCTCCGGGGGCGCACGATCTCCGACGAGGACCGGGCCGACGCTCGGCCGGTGGCCGTCGTGAACCAGACGCTGGCCGATCGGTTCTTCCCGGGAGAAGACCCGCTGGGTCGTCGCATCCAGGTCTACGCCCCGGAAGGAGACGGTTTCGAGATCGCCGGCGTGGTCGGCGACGTGCGCCATCGAGGCCTGGACGACCAGCCGCGACCCGAGATCTACCTGCCGTACCGACAGATGACTCACGGCGAGATGACGCTGGTGGCCCGGTACACCGGTGACATGGCCGTCGTGGTGGGAGGGCTGCGCAGGGCCGTGGCGGAGGTGGATCCGGCGTTGCCGCTGATCGCCGTGGCCGATGTCCCGACCCTGCTCAGGGACTCGATGGCCGAGCGCCGCTTCTATATGACCCTCCTGGTCGGGTTCGCGCTGGTGGGTCTGCTCCTGGCCGCGGTGGGGGTGTACGGCACCCTGTCGTTCGCGGTCAACCGTCGGCGTCACGAGATCGGGATCCGAATGGCCATCGGCGCCGGTCGATCCCAGGTGGTACGCATGGTGGTCTCCCAGGGGCTCGGCATCGTGGCCGGTGGCCTGGCCGTCGGGTTGCTCGGGGCCTTCTTCCTGACCCGGACCCTGCGCGGCCTGCTCTTCGGGGTCGAACCGGGAGATCCCGCGACGTTGGGCGGTGTGGCCCTGGTCGTGGCCTCGATCGCGCTGCTGGCGTGCTGGCTCCCGGCTCACCGGGCGTCCAGGGTCGAGCCTACGCGGGCGCTGCGGGACGGCTGACGCACCCTGGCCCGGGGGCGCCTCGGCCCGCACCTTCTCCGGGTTCGGCGGGCCGGCGTCCTTCCCCTTTGGGACGTCCCGCCCATGCCCGTTCCTCGACCTCCGGAGGCAGCATGTCCCCGACGCCCCGCGCTCGCACTCGACGTCGTTCGGTCTTCGTTCTCGGCCAGGCGTTCCTGTGCCTGCCGCTGCTCTTGGCACCCACGCCTCTCGCGGCCCAGTCGGGAACGACGCTCCTCGAGACCGAGTTGGAGCACCTTTCGGAGGGGGTCGACGGGGTGGTGGGCGTGGGCGTGTACCACCTGGAGTCGGGTCGGTCCGCCTACGCCCACGCCGACGAGTCTTTTCCGATGGCGAGCACGTACAAGGTGCCGATCGCCGTCCAACTCCTGACCCGGGTCGATCGGGGCGAGCTGGCCCTCGACCAGATGATCGAGGTCGAGGCCGGCGACATCCATCCGGGAAGCGGAACCATCAGCCGGCTCCTTGACGACCCGGGCGTGAGCCTCTCCGTGCTCAACCTGCTGGAGCTCATGCTCCTGATCTCGGACAACAGCGCGACCGACCTGTGTCTGCGCCTTGCGGGAGGCCCGGACGCCGTGAACCAGCGCATGGCGGAGCTCGGTGTGAGCGGGTTGCGTGTGGATCGCCCGACGTCGCTGCTCATCGGCGACTGGTTGGGGCTCACGGATCTGCCGGCCGACGGACGGATCAGCCCCCAGGCGTTCGAGGAGCGGCGGGACGCCGTATCCGACGACGAGCAGGAAAAAGCGGCAAAGGCCTTTCGAACCGATCCCCGGGACACGTCGACGCCCCGGGCCATGACGGAGCTGCTGGTCAAGATCTGGAACGGCGAGACGCTGTCGGAGGAAAGCACGGCGCTCCTGCTCGACGTCCTGGAGCGGGTCGAGACGGGTCAGGCCCGGCTCAAGGGCGTGCTGCCGCCGGACGTGACCGTCGCCCATAAGACGGGCACCATCGGAGCCACCACCAACGACGTGGGCGTCGTGTATCTGCCTGGCGACGCCGGCCACGTGGTGGTGGTGGCCTTCGTGAAGGACTCGGACCGACCGATCCCCGTTCGCGAGGCGGTGATCGCCCAGGTGGCTCGGGCCGCGTACGACTACTTCCTGTTCAACCCTTCCTGAGCAGGGTCGGAGGTTGCAACACCGGTCTTTTCACCTTCAAGAATCATCCAGGTCCGACCGAGATTCGCTACGACGTCTCGCCTGGAGTCGGTCGGCGGGGGGATAAGGCAGCGCGCCCCCCCGCCTCGCGCGCTCGGCCCCTCCGTGTTACGCTCGCCCCGTCGATTCATCCCCGCCGTTCGCGGAGGCCCCATGGGCTCTCTGGATGCCTATGTCGTGTGCCCTCCTGGTGTGGAGGCCGTCACCGCTGCCGAGCTCCGAGGCCTGGGCGTGGAGTGCACGGAGGAAGGGACCGGAGGCCTGGCGGTCGACGTTTCGCTCACGACCCTCTACCGCCTGGCTCTGCAATTGCGAACCGCCAGCCGGATCCTCGTGCGCCTGGCACGATTTCGAGCCCGGGACTTCCAGACCCTCGAGCGGCACGCTGCACGTCTGACATGGGACCGGTTCAGCCGACCCGGTGACCCGATCCGAATCCAGGCCTCCAGCAAGAAGTCCCGCCTGTACCACCAGCGGGCGATCGTCCAGCGATTCTCGGACGCGGCCCGGGCCGCCGGGCGGGACGTCGCGGAGGGCTCGGACGAAGACCCGGCGGCGGCACCGGCACAGCGACTGGTGGTGCGGCTCTTCCGGGACCGCTGCACGGTCAGCGTCGACGCGACCGGCGAGCACCTTCACCGACGGGGGTACCGGAAGGCGACCGGCAAAGCGCCCCTCCGCGAGACCCTGGCCGCGGCGGCCCTGCTCGCCACCGGGTGGGACGGCACCGCACCTTTGGTCGACCCGATGTGTGGCTCCGGCACGCTGGTCGTGGAAGGAGCGCTCATCGCCCGCCACATGGCACCGGGACGGCACCGGGCCTTCGCGTTCCAACAGTGGCCGGACTTCGAGACCACGTCCTGGTCCAGGGTGCTGGTGGACGTGGACGAGGACGTGCTGGCCGGGAGTCCGGTGCCCCTTCTCGGGTCCGACAGAAACGCGGGGGCGGTGGAAGCCGCCGGGACCAACGCCGAACGGGCGGGGGTGTCGGCGGACACGCGCTTCGGAGTCCAGGCGCTCTCCGCCGCCGACGCGCCTCCCGGGCCCCCGGGCCTGTTGATGACGAATCCTCCGTATGGCGCTCGCCTGGGTACGCGGAGCCCCCTCCGGGACCTGTACGCGGCCCTCGGCAACGTCGCTCGGGCGCGATTCGGGGGATGGACGCTGGCGCTGGTGTGCAGCGACCCCATGCTGGTCGGTCAGGTCGGCCTGGACCTGGAGCCGTGTCTGGCCACCCGGCACGGAGGCATCGGCATCAAGGTCTGGAAGGGGCTCGTTCCGGGTTGAGGGGAGCGGTCAGGGTTCGCCCACAAGGAAGCTCCGGACCGTCGTCAAGGTGTCGGCGTCCCGCGGGTCCTTCTCCGGGCGGTAGGCCCGCACCCGGGCAAAGCGAAGCGCCACCCCGCCCGGGTACCGGCGGCTGTGCTGGACCTCGTTGAACGCGATCTCGACCACCAGCCGGGGCTCGACAAAGACCGTGTGCCGGTCTCTCGACACCTCGATCTCCTGGAGCGCCCGGGTCTGCCACTCCAGGAGCTCGTCGGTCAGGCCCTTGAACGTCTTCCCCAGCATGACGAAACCCCCGGACTGCTCGTCCCGGGCTCCCAGATGGAGGTTGCTGAGCCGACCGGTCCGACGACCGTGGCCCCACTCGGCTGCCAGCACGACCAGGTCCAGGGTGTGGGCCGGCTTCAGCTTCTGCCACGCCTTGCCACGTCGGCCCGCGGCGTAGGAGGCGGCGAGGTCCTTGACCATGACCCCCTCGTGTCCAGATCCCCGGGCCCGGGCCAGCATGAGGTCTACGTCGGCCGGACTGGAGCAGACGATGCGGGGGATCCGTAGTTCCGGGGGCAGCGTCGCCTCCAACGCCTCGAATCGGTTCTCGGTGGGTTCGTCGATGAGGGATCGCCCATCGATCAACATGCAGTCGAAGAAGAAAGAGCTCAGGGGCAGGGCTCGGCGCATCTCGGCCACGTCGAGGGTCCGACCGAAACGTCGCATCGTCACCTGGAACGGTTCCGGCCGCTCTCCCTCGGCCAGCGCCAGCGTTTCGCCGTCGAGCACGAGCTCGTCCGCGGGCAGGGCCGCAATGGCCTCCACGACTTCGGGAACGGATGCGGTCACGTCCCGGAGCTTGCGCGAGTAGACCCGGACCTCGGGCCCGCCCTTGTGCACCTGGATCCGCGCTCCGTCCATCTTGAATTCCGCCGCCGCCCGCTCCAGCCGCGGCCACGCGTCGGCGGCGGATTCCAGGGAGCTTGCCAGCATGGGTTGAATCGGCCGGAACAGCCGGATGTCCAGGCTCGCCAGGGCGGGAGGGCCCTCGAACGCTCGGCGGGCGACATCGGCCAGGTCGCCTGACAACATGGCGGCCCGGCGGACGGAGTTGACCGAAACGTCCGCGGCCGTGCCGATGGCCTCGATCATGACGCCCTCGTTGGCGCCCTGACGCAGCTCGCCGAACAGAAGGTGCACCAGGAAGCGCTGTTCGGATTCGGTGGCGCGAAGAAGCAGGTCCCGGAGCACGCCGATGCGCTCGCTCGTGGATCCGGCCCCGGTGGATCTCTCGATCTTGTCGAGAGCCAGATCCACGTCCGCCAGCGTCAGCGTCGGAGACGGGGCCGCTTCGCCGGGCTGGGCGGCGCTCAGGGCCGAAGGCCCGATGCCGATTCGCCCCTGGGGCAGCGTCCCGGACAGATAGTGGACGGCGAGACCCACGTCGCTCGGGCCGGCCTCTCGCAGGGCCACCGCCAGCCGCCCGGCCTTCTCCTTCCGGCTGGACGTGTGCCGCACCTCCCGCCAGGCCTCGACCAGCTCGACGAGTTGCATGCTCAGCCGGCGTCCGGGGCGTCCGGATCCGGGGGCCGCCGATTCGACACGTTGCCCACCATCTTCCAGTCTCCCTCGACCCGCCGGTAGAGCTCGACCCACGCCCAGAGGTCGTCGATGGACTCCGAATCGCCGTTCGCGTGGGTGCGCATGCCTCGCACCCGGACCTGGGCGACGACCCAACCGAGGCCGCCCTCCTCCGAGACCGCGACCAGCGGAGGGCGTGTGTCTTCGTAGACGTCGAAGACCGTCGAGCCCAGGTACGCTGCCCGCCCGGGTCTCCGGTCGGACGAGGCCGACGTGGACACCTCGCCGCCGTTGGCGGACAGGATCGTGTCCGCCTCGACCGACATCCACAGGTCGACGTCGCCGGTGCGGTGGGCATGGAGCAGGGCCTCGTGCAACTCGAGAAGCCGGCTCCTTGCATCGGGAGCGGACTGGGCCGGAAGGGGGACCGCCAGAGCGGCGATGCTCAGCGCGGCGAGACCGAAGTTGCGGATCAGACCACCAAGCCGGGCGGCGGTGGGCCTCCACCGAGAAGGACCGCTCGGCGATCCGGCCCTGGGCCATCCGGCCCATACCGAGGAGCAGGGCCCTCGCCGGTGACCTATCTTCGGGGAATCTCCGCGACTCGGCACGTAAACCTCTTCGGGGACGTCCAGCTTCGGCAGGGTGTGGGTCGAGCGACGTGAAGGTGCGGGCAGGTCCGTACACGAGGCAACCGGAGGGCACGGGGCACAGTGATAGGACGGATCGCAGATCAGCGATGCGCGGCCGGGCACCGACGCGGCTTCCTGGCCACGGCGCTGCTCGCGTGCCTCGTGCCGACGTCGGTCGCGGCACAGGACTCCGCAGAGCGCTTATGGGATGCCCGGACCGTCGAGCAGGCCGAGGCGGTGGCCAACGCGATTCTGGCCGAAGGGCCTTCCTTCCAGGCCCTCTGGCAGCGCCTGACGACCGGGCCGAGCTACGGGTCCGGGGTAGCCACAGGCCGTCTCGAGTTCGAGCGCCGGATCGAGGACGGAACTCGGCATCGCTACTTCATCGTGGTCCCGGCGTCCTACGACCCCGAGACGCGGTATCCCGTCCGGGTCTATCTGCACGGGGGCGTGTCCAGGGCCGAACCGGGCCCGGGCGGCGGGTGGTGGCGTCGATGGCAGCCGCTGAGCGACCGGGACCACATCGCGGTGTTTCCCGCTTCCTGGAACGAGTCGCTCTGGTGGCAGGCCAGCCAGCTCGAGAACCTCCGGGGGATCCTGACCGATCTGAAACGCACCTACAACGTCGATGAAAACCGGATCCAGCTGTTCGGCGTGTCGGACGGAGGGACCGGAGCGTACTACGTGGCGTTCAAGGACCCGACACCCTGGGCGGCGTTCGTCCCGTTCATCGGGCACGCGGCGGTGCTCATGAACCCTCGGATCGGGGCCGAAGGCGAGATCCACCCCGTCAACCTGGTCAACAGCCCCTTCTACATCGTCAACGGCGAAGTGGACCGGCTCTACCCGGTTCGGAGCGTGCGCCCCTGGGTCGAGGCCTGGGAGGAAGCGGGGGTGGACCTGGTGTTCGTGGCCAAGCCCGGTGGACACGACGTCAGCTGGTGGTCCGACGAAGCGGGTGCCATCGACGCGTTCCTGGAAGAGCGGCCCCGGGAACCACATCCGTTGGAGGTGGTCTGGGCGGTGGAGCCCTGGGCGCCCTACAGCCGGGCGTGGTGGGTCGTGCTCGAGGAGCTGGATCCGGGCGGCGGACGCTCTCAGGTGATCGAAGGCCTGACCGGGTCGGATCGCGTGGGACTGATCCGGGCTCGGCGCGACGGGAACGTGATCACGCTGGACACCAACCAGGTCCGGCGGGTGCGGCTGCTGCTCTCCCCCCAGGTCCTGGACTTGAGTCGACCCGTCACCGTCACGGCGAACGGGAACGTGGTTTTCGACGGGCTGGTGGAGCCCGACCCGGCCGTTCTTCTGAAGTGGGCGGCGACGGACCGCGATCGGACAATGCTCTACGCAGCCGAGCTCGTGGTCGAGGTGGCGCCCCGGCCTTCGATCCGCTAGGGGGGCCGGCTTCTCCGGCCGATCCGGCCGCTGGAGCCGGGCCTCAGGCCACGGGGCCGTCCATCTGCTCGATCGTGGCGGTCGACGGGCCCCGCTCCTTTTGCAGCCGGCGGGCCGTCGCTTCGACCTGGCGCATGACCCGGAGCATGTTGTCGCCCGCCAGCTGGCGGAGCTCGGACTCGGTCCAACCCCGGCGCACCAGCTCCGCGAACAGATCGGGGTACGTCGAGACGTCCTCCAGACCCACAGGGCCCCGGTCGATCCCATCGAAGTCCCCGCCGATGGCCACATGATCGATGCCCGCAACCTGTCGGATGTGTTCGATGTGGTCGGCGACGTCGGCCAGGGTGGCACGGGGGCGGTCGGCGTCGTCGCCCTCGAAGGTCCGGACCTCCTCCGAGACGAAGGACTCGACGAAGGTGACCATGACGACGCCGCCGTTCTCGGGCAGCCGGGCCAGGACCTGATCCGGTACGTTACGCCGGTGGTCGGTCAGGGCCCGGGACGAGGAGTGGGAGTAGATGACGGGGGCTTCGACGGCGTCCAGGACGTCGTTCATCGTCGCCGGGGACGTGTGTGACAGGTCGACCATCATCCCGAGCCAGTTCATCTCCCGGACGACTTCTTCGCCAAACGCCGTGAGACCGTCGTGGACGGCCTCGTCCGTGCCGGCGTCGGCCCAGTCGATGTTGCTCGAGTGGGTCAGGGTCATGTACCGGGCGCCCAGCGCATAGAAGGCCCGCAGCGCTCCCAGGGAGTTCTCGATCGCGTGCCCTCCTTCCATGCCCAGCAGGGACGCCACCTTGCCCTCACCGAACGCCCGCATCACGTCCGCGGCCGTCAGGGCCAGGGCCAGGTCCTCCGGATGGTCGGCGATGATCTGGAGAGCGATGTCGATCTGCTCCAGCTGAACCCGGGCCGCACCTTCTTCGACCGCGTCGAAGGGCACGTACACCGACCAGAACTGGGCGCCCACCATGCCCTCGCGAAGGCGCTCCAGGTCGGTGTGGCCAGGCGTTTCACCGGCGATGTTGTAGGCCCGGACGTCCCGGGGCGCGTCCTCGGACTGGCGAATGGCCCAGGGCAGGTCGTTGTGCCCGTCGAACAGGGGGACGGAGGACAGCACCCGCTTGGCCACTTCCATGGGGTCCTCCTGGGCTTCCAGGGGGGCCGGTGCCGAAGGGATGCCGGGGATCAGGGCCATGGCAAGCACGATGAAGGCGACTCGTTTCATGGGTTGGGTCTCTTCCGAAGAGTCCAGACGTCGGCGAGCTTCGGGTAACTATGGGTTGCAGCCCCCGCAAGCAAGGCGAACCGGCCCTCCGCGTCTTTCCGTGGAGGGGGCCCCGGCCTAGAGTGGGCCAGCCGCAAAGGGCTCGACACACGGCCCGCGCAGCCTACTTCCGTCCCCGACACCGACCGGACGAACCATGAGGACAGGACGCCCAAACCGCTGGATCCTCGCCCTCGCGGGCCTTCTCCTGATCCCCGCGGCGGCCGTCGCGCAGCCGACCGAGGATCCGAACCTGGTGGTGCCGCCCACCCGGTTCAAGGCCCTGGAATACCGCATGATCGGGCCCTTCCGAGGGGGAAGGGTTACCGCGGTGACCGGAATCGCCGAACAGCCATATACCTTCTTCATGGGCACGACCGGCGGTGGGGTATGGAAGACGGACGACGCCGGCGAGACCTGGGAGAACGTCTCCGACGGTTTCTTCGACGTGGGCTCCATCGGGGCCGTAGACGTGGCCGACGCCGACCCCAACACCGTGTACGTCGGCACGGGCTCCGCGGGGGTCCGGGGCAACGTCTCCATCGGCCGGGGGGTGTATCGATCCCTGGACGGCGGCGGCTCCTGGGAGCACGTAGGCCTGGGGGAAGCCGGCGCCATCAACCGGGTGATCACACATCCGGACGACCCGAGCACCGTGTTCGTCGCGGCCCTGGGCAATCCGTTCGGCAAGAACGAGGAACGTGGCGTGTTCCGGTCCCGGGACGGCGGAGACAGTTGGGAGAAGGTGCTCTTCGTGGCCGACAGCGTCGGGGCCGTCGACCTGGTCATGAGCCCGGCGAACCCCAGGATCCTGTTCGCGGGCATGTGGCGGGTGGAACGGAAGCCCTGGACCCTGATCGACGCATCGACGGACGGCGGGGTGTTTCGGTCCACCGACGGCGGCGATACCTGGGAGCGACTCGACCACGGGCTCCCCACGGGGCTCATCGGGCGCATCGGCCTGAGCATGTCGCCCGCGGATCCCGACCGGGTCTGGGCCCTGGTGAACGCCCTGGACCCCCAGGGGGGCGTCTACCGCTCGGATGACGGCGGCGACCGTTGGGAGCGCGTGAACCGGGATCGCAAGCTGCGGCAGCGACACTGGTACTACTCCCATATCGACGCCCATCCCACGGACGCGAGCACGGTGTTCGTGCAGAACACCCGGTTCTATCGGTCGATCGACGGAGGGAGGGCCTTCGACCCCATCCAGGTGGGCCACGGCGACGTCCACGACCTGTGGATCAACCCCGAGCGCCCGGACATCATGATCGTGTCCAACGACGGGGGCGCCCAGGTAACCCTGACGGGTGGCCGGAGCTGGTCGACGCTCCACAATCAGCCCACCGCCGAGTTCTATCGGGTGACCGTGGACGACCAGTTCCCCTACCGGGTCTACGGAGCCCAACAGGACAACTCCACGATCACCGTGCCGTCACGGAGCCCCGGAGGCATCACCCCGGAGCAGGAGTGGTATTCGGTGGCTGGGGCGGAGAGTGGCCACATCGCCGTCACACCAGGGAATCCCGACCTGGTCTACGCGGGGAACTACATCGGGCGCATCGACCGATACGACCATCGAAGCGGCACGTCACGGAATGTCATCGCGTACCCGCAGATGCAGGACGGCACCGCGCCCCGCGATCTGAAATACCGCTTCCAGTGGAACGCACCCATCGTGGTCTCCGTTCACGATTCGAACGTGGTGTTCCACACCTCCAACTTCGTGCATCGGACCCGGGACGGGGGCATGAGCTGGGACGTCATCAGCCCCGACCTGACCACCAACGACACCACCCAGCAGGGCCTGCCGGGGGGGCCGCTCCAGCACGACCACACCGGCGTCGAGGTCTACAACACGGTGTTCGCGTTTGCCGAGAGTCCCCACGATCCGGACGTCCTTTGGGCCGGGAGCGACGACGGCCTGATCCACGTGACCCGGGACGGTGGGGAGACCTGGACAGACGTGACGCCTCCCGGGATGCCGGACGAGGGTACCGTGAACGCCCTCGACGTCTCCACCCACGCGCCGGGGCGGGTGACCGCGGCCGTGTACAACTACCGGATGGACGACTGGCGACCGTACGTGTTCCGGACCGACGACTTCGGGGCGACCTGGACCTTGCTGACCGACGGCCGGAACGGCGTCCCGCCGGACGCCCCCGTCCGAGTGGTGCGGGAAGACCCGGAGCGGCAGGGGCTGCTGTACGCCGGCACCGAGTTCGGCATGTACGTCTCGTTCGACGACGGAGCCCACTGGCAGAGCTTCCAGCTGAACCTGCCCCACACGCCCATCACCGACCTGGTTGTGCACGAGTCGGATCTGGTGGTGGCGACGCAGGGCCGTTCGTTCTGGATCCTGGACGACCTGACTCCGCTGTACGAGCTCGACGACATCGTCGATGGCGCCCCCGCGTTCCTCTTCACGCCCAGGGCGGCGGTGCGGGCGGACGTGAGTGGGTTCGGCGACGGGGCCCGGTCGCCCGAGGCGCCTCCCCAGGGGGCCGTGCTGCACTACACGTTGGACGAGGCGGCGGAGGACGGGCTCACCGTGGAGATCCTGGACACTTCGGACCAGGTGGTCCGGACGTTCGGGTCATCCGCCCCGGACGCGGAGGACGACGACGAACCCGGACCGAAGACCGAGTTCCGCGCCCGTCGGGACACGGCGCCGGCAGGCGCCGGAATGAACCGGCTGGTCTGGGACCTGAAGGTCCCGGGACCCCGCACGCTAAACCAATCCGTGATGTCGCTCGGCTACACCGGTGGCGCCTGGGTTCCCCCAGGAGACTATCGGGTTCGGCTGACCGTGGGAGACTGGTCCGATACCCGGCCGTTCCAGGTGCTGGCGGACCCCCGACTCGATGTCACGACGGCGGACCTGGCGGCCCAATACGCCGCCACGATTCGGGCCCGGGACATGGTCACGGAGACCCACACCGCCATTCGCACGATCCGGCTGGCTCGGAACCAGCTCGCCGATGCTGCGGAGCGGGTACGCCAGGGAGGATACGACGAAACGTTCACAACCCAGGTGGCGTCCGATGCCGACTCCATCACGGCACGCCTGACGGAGGTCGAGGAGGAGTTGATCCAGACCCGGAACGAGTCGGGGCAGGATCCCTTGAACTTCCCGCCCATGCTGGACAACCAGATCGTGTATCTCTACGGACACGTGAACGCCGCCTACGGGCGTCCCACCGAGGGCACCCTGGAGCGGGCCGCCGATCTGAGGATCGAGCTCGACGTGCAGCTGGTGCGGCTCCGTGACCTCATGGACACCGACGTAGCGTCCTTCAACCGCCTGCTTCAGGCCCAGGGCGTGCCAGGGGTGGTAGTGCCGGGTTCGGCCGCGCCGAGACCCGTCAGTTGAGGAGCGGCGCCGCGTCCCGGATCCGGGACGCGGCGCCCATGCCCCTTCAGGGCTCGATGCGGGCCATCGTGTTGTCCCGGTTCATGTCCGGGAGCACCCAATCCGGGTCAAGAACCACGAACTCGGGCCGGACGCTGGTGGTCACGGTCACCGTCTGGCTTCGCTCGCGGGACGTGGCCTGGGCCCGGGTGTCTCCGACGAGCACGTCAACGGGCATCCAAGCGTTGCCCCGGCGCAGGACCTCGACCGTGGTGGTCCACCGGCCGGCCCGGTCCTGGATCTGGGTTACCTCGCCGACCGCGAAGTCGATCCCGTCGGTGGTACGAAGCCACTGATCGAAGAACCAGCCCAGGTCCTCGCCAGCGGCGGCCTCCATGTGCCGTCGGAAATCGGCCTCGACGACGTGCTCGAGCTTCTTGTCGTCGTAGTAGGCGTTCATCCCCACCAGAAACGCCTCGCCGCCCATGTACTCCCGCAGCATCCTGAACATGATGGATGGCTTCGTGTAGGCCAGGACCCCGTAGGTCCCGAAGTCGGGCATGTCCTCGGACAGGGTGTCCACGGGCACGGCGAGGCCCGCGGCCTCCGCCTGGGCCACCCGGTTCACCGACCCGCTCCAGGGATCCGCGACGCCATGGTCTTCCATGAACCAGCTGGTCAGGAACGAGGCCATCCCTTCGTCGAGCCAGGCGTGCCGCCATTCGTTGTTGGCCAGGGCACCGTGGGCGAACTGGTGGGCGGTTTCGTGCACGATGAGCCCCTGGCTCGGGCCCCCGTTTCCGATGAACATGGGAAACTCCGTGCCGCCGCCGTCGAGCCGGTGCGTGATGGTGAGCTGGGGCCAGGGGTAGGGTCCGACCGCCTCCTGGAGCCAGTCCAGGGCCCGGGCCGTTTTGTTCACCACCGAACCCAGGTCCCATTCGACGTCGCCGGGCAGGAACAGCACGTGAATGGCGATGTCGTCCAGGACGCCTCCTTCGTACAGGTACGCCGGATTCACGCTCCAGGCGAAGTGATGCACGTCTTCGGCATAGAAGCGGACCCGCTTTCGGCCCGCTTTCGCGGGGCCCGCCAACGCTCCCGGCGAGACCGCCTCCAATCGCTCGGCGTAGGCCCCGGAGCGATCCAGGGGCTGCCGCAGCGGGCTGGTCGCCGTGGGCCGCCATCCCGGGTCCCCTGAAATGGGAACGCCGGTGGCGCCCACCACCTGGTCCTCGGCCAGGTCCAGCGTCACGTCGTAGGTGGCGAACTCCCCGTAGAACTCTCCCTGCGGGTAGAGCGGGTGCTCCTGCCACCCGTCGGCGTCGTAGGGCGCGATCCGGGGGTACCATTGGGCGAAGTCGTACTGCCGGCCCTGTCTGCACTGACGGCGACAGAGGGTCGCCAGCCGGGCGTCCCACTCCATGGAAACCGTCACCGACCCGCCGGGGGGGAGGGGCTCGGGCAAGGCGGCCCGCACGACGGTGGAGTCCGGAGCGTTCGGGTAGGAAAGCTCCAGGTCCTGCCCTCCGATCCGGAGCGATTCCAGGCGCTCGTACGCGAAGTCGGGATCTTCGAGGTCTCCGAACTGCAGGTTGGGCCGCCGCTCCACCTCCGACCAGAGGCTCCCCGGCCGAAACGCGTTCAGGTGGAGGTGGAAATACAGCGCATCCAGCGAGTCCGGCGACCGGTTGTCGTACACCATGGTCGCCGCTCCGTGGAGCACGCCGTCGGACTCGTCCAGCGACGCCTCGATCGTGTAGTGCACGTCCTGCTGCCAATACTCCGGCACCTGGGCAGGCTGTGCGGCGACGAACAGCGCGAGCAACGAAAGCACGATTCCTCCCGAAAACGTCGGTTGATGGAGCCACCCCGCTCCTCCAGCGGGGACGGTGAGACACCACATACCGGCGCACCAACGCTCAAGGTCCCTCACCCTGCTGCCGACGTGTCATGTATCGCCAGGAGCGGACCCGACGCCCGTGGTACGTCCGCCCTCGCACAACACAGGGAAAGGTCCCCATGCTCAACGATCTTCGATTCCGCACGAAGCTGTGGCTCGTGCTGGGTGTGCCAACGGCCGCCTTGCTGTTCTTCGCTGCGTCCATCGTCAGCGAACGGCTCGGCGACGCGGGCAAGATGGGTGACCTCGAGCGCGTCGCCGCGTTGACCGTCGGCGCGAGCGACCTCATGCACGCCATCCAGCAGGAGCGGGCTGCGTCGTCCACGGCGCTGTCCGGGGGCGGGAACGGAGCGCTCGCCGGCGCGCGGGCGAGCACGGACGAGGCAGTCGAAGCATTCGATCTGGCGATCGAGGCGGCCGCGACCGCGACAGACGAGCAGCTCCAGGGCCACATCGACGCGTCCCGGGAAGAACTGGCCGAGCTCGCGTCCCTCCGGGGCAGCGTGAGCGGTGGTTCCGTCACGCCGGATCAGTCCCTCCGGGGATACACAGCCCCGAACGACAGGCTGTCCGAGGTGGTGAGCTACGGTCGGCGCATGGGCGGGAAGTCGGAGGTCAGCCAGGCCTTCTCCGCGTTCCAGGCGCTGGTAAGGTCGAAGGAGATGGCGGAGCAGGAGCGGGCGATCCTGAACGCCGCTTTTACGTCAGGCATGTTCTCCGGCGAGGACGTGTTCAACCGGTTCATCACCCTCGTGGTGATGGAAGACGCCCTCACCGTCGACTTCACCGATCTGGCCACTGCTACGGAGGTCGCGACCTACGATGAGGTGGCCGGAGGCGAGGTCCTGGAAGAGGTCGAGGCGTTCCGCTCCATGGCCCGGGGGGCCGGGTACACCGGGATGTTGTTCGCCGACGTGGACTCCTGGTCGGCCGCCTCCATGGCGCGCATCGAAGGGCTGCGTGCCGTCGAGATGGAAGCGGGAGTGAACCTCGCGACCCTGGCCGAGCGGACCCGCAAGGCCGCGACCCGTTCTCTTTGGATCACACTGATCCTGTCCCTGGGTGCGGTGGCCGGTGCCCTGGGTATGGCGTGGATCGTGAGCCGGTCCCTGCTCGAGCCGGTGAAGCGAGTCGTCTGGTTCGCCGGGGAGATGCTCAAGGGACACATGAGTGCTCGGGTCGACATGGAACGGGCCGACGAGTTCGGTCAGATCGCCAAGTCCCTCGATCAGTTCGCTGCCGGGATCCAGACCGAAGTGCTCGGGGCCGTCAACGAGCTGGCCGCCGGCCAGTTGGACCGAGACCTGGAGGCGCGGGACGAGAACGACGAGATCACGCCTCCGCTCCAGGGCATCCAGACCACGCTGCGGGACCTGGTCACCGAGATGCGGTCGCTCACCGAAGCCGCGGTGGACGGCCGGCTCCAGGCGCGGGGCGACGTGGATCGCTTCCAGGGCGCCTACCGCGAGGTCGTGGGCGGCGTGAACAAGACCCTGGACGCCATCGAAGACCCGGTCCGGGAGAGCCGCGAGGCCATCGCCCGACTCGCAGAGGGCGACTTCACGGTCCGGGTGGAAGGCGACTACCATGGAGACCACGCCGCCCTGAAGGAGAACCTGAACGAAACGGTCGTGCGTCTGTCGGAGACGCTGACCCGGATTCGTTCCGCGGCCGAGTCGGTCACCGCCAGCGCGGCCCAGCTCCGGGACACCAGCCAGGAAATGGCCTCGGTGGCCGAGGAGACCAACGCCGAGACCCAGTCCGTCAGCCAGGCGTCCGAACAGGCCGCGCTCAACGTGCAGACGGTGGCGTCGTCGGCGGAGGAGATGTCCGCCTCGGTCCAGGAGATCGCGAGCCAGATCCAGAAAGAGCTGGAGGTCGCACGGGAGGCCGAGACCCAGGCCCGTCAGGTGGGCGAGCTGATGAACCAGCTGGGCGACTCCAGTCAGGAAATCGGCGACGTGGTGAACGTGATCAACAACATTGCCGAGCAGACCAACCTGCTGGCCCTGAACGCCACGATCGAAGCCGCCCGGGCCGGCGAGAGCGGCAAGGGTTTCGCGGTCGTGGCCAACGAGGTGAAGCAGCTGGCCTCCGAGACCGGGAAGGCGACGGACGAGATCAGCGCCAAGATCCAGGGCGTGCAGGCCGACACCCGACAGGCGGTCACCTCGATCCAGCAGATCATCGAGGTCATCGATCGGATCAACCAGATCTCGGCGGCGGTCGCAGCTGCGGTGGAGGAGCAGAGCTCGGTGGTAGCGGAAATCGCACGCAGCGCCAGCGAAGCGTCTCGAGGGACCGAAGAGGTCAGCCGGGCGATCTCGGGGGTCGGGTCCGCCAACCAGACCACCGCGGCCGGTGCGGAACAGCTCAAGGGTGCGGCGGGCGAGATGGCCGGTGTGGCGGGCGATCTGGATCGTCTGGTCGGAGCCTTCACGCTCTAGCGTCGGACGACGTGCCCGGCGGTGCCACGAAGGGCACCCTCCGCGCAGGGGGGCGCCCTTTTGTGCTGTTCAGGACCTCGGGGCCGACCTCAGCGGGCCAGCATCGGACCCAGGGGGGCGCCCTTCGTGGTCAGGACGCCTGGACCGACCTCAGCGGGCCAGCATCGGACCCAGGGGCCTCCCACCGAGGAGATGGAGGTGGAGATGATAGACCTCCTGGCCTCCGTGCTGTCGGCAGTTGATCATGAGGCGGTACCCGTCCTCTGCCACGCCGTCCTCGGCGGCGATCTTGGCTGCCACCCGGATCATGCGTCCGAGCAGTGCCTCGTCCTCTTCCGTCACGTCGGCGGCCGTGGGAATCACCCGGTTGGGCACAACGAGCACGTGCGTCGGGGCCAGGGGATTGATGTCCCGAAACGCCGTCACCAGGTCGTCCTGGTACACGATATCGGCCGGGATCTCGCCTTTGACGATCTTGCTGAAGAGGGTGTCTTCGGACATGGGACTCTCGTCGACAGGAAGGGCGGCCGGACCGGAAGGACCCACGACGGCCATTTTCACCGATGGTGCCATCGTACGGGGGCGCGCTGTCCGGGGCCAGCGCATCGGTGGCCCGATTCGGCCACCTTGGGCCAGCACCTCCACGGCCCGATGGGCTGCCTCCGGGCTCGCGCTTCAGCGGCCGGGTTGGGTCGCAGCCAAGCGGCGGTCCAGGACTTCGCGGAGAAACTCCAGGGGCAGGGCCCCCATCATCGGGAATCCGTCCACCACGAACGTGGGTGTGCCACGGACGCCGAGGGCCAGTCCCAGCCGCGTGCCTGTTTCGACTCGGTCGAGGGTCCGGCCATCGGCGATGCACACAGCGACCTGGTCCGGATCTGCCCCGGCCTGCTGGGCGTATTCGAGGAAAAGGGGTTCGGGATCCGCGGCTGCCTTCCAGTCCTTCTGGTTCTGGAAGAGCAGGTCCCGCATGGTACCGAAGCGGCCCTGGTCCGCGACGCACTCCGCGGCCGCGGACGCCTCGCGGGAGTTCGGGAACATGCCCGACACGTACGTCACGTACTTCCAGCGGACCCGTCCACTCTGCACGTACTCGTCCATGAGGGGCTCGAACGATTCGGCGTGGAACTGCCTGCAATAGCCGCAGCCGAAGTCGCTGAACTCGATCACGTGCACCGTGGCGCTCTCGGACCCGTAGTCGTGACCGATGCTGTCGACGTGGAGGTCCTGGGCACGAACCGGGCTCGGCGCGATCGCGGCGGCGCCCAAGACGAGGGCGATCGACATGGACAGGCCGGCTAGGCGGGCGGGGTTGGGGACCAATAGGCGCTGAGTGCTCATGCCTCGGGAACGCCGGACCGTGCGGTGCCGGTTCCCCCGATGGATCGCTGGAGCCACGTTCCGTCTGCCGTGAACACGACGTCGAGGGTCAGGTTCGGGAGGTCGGCAGCGAGCACTTCATAGATACGGTCCCGCACTTCGTCCAGGAGGCCGATGCCGCCGATCTCCACGTCCGGAGGCACGATCAGGTAGACCTGGACGTAGACCAGCCGGCCCGCCTGCAGCATGCGTACCCGTGGGGTCACGTCGTCCAGGTGCTGGAACTCCTGCTCCAGCAACGCGTCGATCCGGGCCTGGACGTCGGGTTCGGGCGCGCCGCCCAACAACTGGTGCATGCCCTCGCGGACGATGCGCAGAGGCACCGGCAGGATGAACAGGGTCAGCAGCGCGACCAGCGCCGGGTCCGTGTACGGAACGAACCAGGCGAAGCCCGTGTCCTGGATCAGGTACGCGAGAACGAACGCCAGACCCACGCCGGCGCTTAGGGCGGCGTCGATGAGCCAGGAGCGCACGTCCAAAGCCAGGAGCGGCGACCCGGTGCGTACCGCGGCGCGATGCATCACCCGGGCGACCAACAGGCAGCCTGTGGCGGCGATGGCCGAATAGATGGCCGCGGCCCCCGCCTCGACCTGCCGACCCCCGGCCAGGATCGCACCCACCGCCGACGCCGCGGCGAACAGGCTCACCACGCCCATGACGATGCCCCGCACGACGTTGATCATGGACTCGAAGCCCGAATAGCCGAACTGGAACCGTTCGCTGGCGGGCTGCCGAATCACCTGGGACACCCGGATCGTGGCCAGGGCCACGCCGAAGCCGAGCAGGGAAAAGACACCGTCGAGGAGGATGGCGTCGGACCCGCTCAGCACGGCGAAGACGAAGCCCAACGCCCCCAACGCAAGGCCGGACCAGGCCCCCACCCAGAGGGTGCGTTCCTCGACCCCGGGGGTATCGGCCGACGGGACGTGCGGGTCGGTCATGGGGTGCGGGCGCGCTGCACGAGAGGATGATTCATGCGGCCAACTTCACGATCACGCCCCCGGATGGCAAAGGCGCTCATTCCCGGGAAACGTGAAACGCCCCCGGACCGAGGTCCGGGAGCGTCACGCCGAACGGTCCCGCCGCAAAGAAAAGACCGCCGGCTCGCGTCCTCCCCTGGGAGGTCGCACGCTACGCCGTAAGGGCGTTCTCCGCCTAGTACATCCTCCAGTTGTCCGACCAGGAGTCCTCGATGACAGACAGGCCACCGAAGCCCTCCATCGCGCTGGCGATGTTGCACGCGTTGTAGAAGATGCGCTTGGTGCCGTTCCCGATGCTGTTCGTTCCGATCGCCGGACCCAGTACGTCGGGGTCGCCGAGAAGGATGTTGAGACCGGTGTAGACCGCGCCCTGGATTCCGTTGTTGCCGTTGCCGGTCACCTTGTTGCCCGCGAGCACGATCCCGGCCCAATCCCGGCTACCGTTCATGCGAAGGCTACCCGTGACGATGAGGGTGCCCTGGCCGCTGCGGGGCAGGGTGAAGTCCCCCGTCACGTGGATGACCGGCCAGTAGTCGGACGGGAACGACGACGGAAAGGTGCCACCTGGCAGCTTGATGTCGGGTGTGATGTTGCTGAGGCTTACGATGCCCGGCCAGTCGAACGGAATCGTGCTTGCGGCCTGCCCATAGGTACCGAGGCTCTCGAGGGGCGGACTCCCCTTCAGCGGCGACTTCTTGCCGCCCCCACTTTGGGTGTATCCCGGCGGATCGGCGGTGGCCATGCCCGCGACGTCCGATTCGCTGCCACACTGGTTCACGCCCGAGATGTCACCGGACGAGCCGTTCTTGTGGAAGCCGGTCAGAGCGGTCCAGGCCGCGTTGGCCCCGATCGAGCCTGACGACCACTGGGCATACTGGGCCACGATGCGTTCCGCCATGGGCACGCCCGGCTGCTCCGGGTCGGTGACCACGCCACGGGACCGGACGACGTAGATCGAGTTCGATCCGTTCACGCTCGGGCGAACCCGCTCCAGGATCACCTCGGCGTAGCCACCGTCCAGGTTGACCTGGATGGATTCGGCAGGCGCGGGCGGAGTGGCCGTGAAGCCCAGCGAGTCCCGGGACACCAGGAACAGCTCCAGCCCGGATTGGGCCAGCGTGAAGGCCTGGAGCCGGTCCCGGGCGTTGTCCACGACCCGAGCCTCCGACGACGCGACCGCAAAGGCCGCCGTCAGGGTCA
>CAJIAX010000154.1_pt1 | contig 40601 bp, 28 predicted proteins | sample 9199251 | NCBI WGS metagenome assembly CAJIAX01 (sample SAMEA7708287, study PRJEB35096) | sediment metagenome | biome: marine neritic benthic zone biome [ENVO:01000025]; feature: sediment [ENVO:00002007]; material: shallow marine sediment [ENVO:03000034] sea grass bed [ENVO_01000059] ... | reverse complement strand
CCCAGCTTACGCGGGTCGCCAAGCTTGGCCACGCCCGAGAAGATCACCGCCATAACCAGGGGTATGACCACCATGCGAATGGCGTTCATGAAGGCGGTACCAAGGGGGGCCACCCCCGTGGCCACGTCGTAAAGGAACTCGGAGCCCGTGGCTGCGGCGAGCAAACCCAGGGTAAGGCCGGCCACGAGGCCGACGGCGATGGCGATGTGAAGCACTAGTTTCCGCCCCCCAGGCGCTCTTCCAGCTCGGTGAACCAGTTCTGCACCAGGATCATGTCGCTGCTCGGCGCCTCTCGTTCATCCTGGGCCTCCGAGTTGCGGACCACATGAGCGGTGCGGGCCCAGAGAACTGGTCATTCATCGGCCACTCACGTCCGGTAGCTCGTCGAAGAAGTCGTGGACGAGCACGAATTCCGCACGCTCCGTTCCCGTCTCTGCCACGTTGGCCAGAAAGAGGAAGCGCTCGTCGTCGGCGGACACGTCGAAGACGCGCCAACCCCCGTCGTACCACACGAACCTGGAGGTCTCGAGCAATCGCGTGCGTCCCGTGATCTCGAGCCGCTCGCCACTCTCGTAGGCCGCGGCAACGAGCCAGCCCTCTCCGTCGATGTAGAAGAGCTCCGTGCCGTCGTGGGACCAGACCGGGCTGCTGCCCCCGTCGGTCGAGACCATGACGAGCTGGTCACCCCGGGGATAGGGCCGAACGGCCACCTCGACCTGGCCGGACGCATCCGTCATGTACGCGAACCAACGACGGTCGGGCGATAGGTCGACGCCGAACTCGTTGAACGGGGTGACCGCCAGGCTGTCCCACTGGCCCGTGCGCAGGTCTCCAATGCCCAGGCTGGCGGGCCTGTTGAGGTTGTCCGGCGAGCCGAGGCGGAAGAGCATGGTGTCCGTCCCAACGACCGGCAGGTATTCCACCAACCCCTGATCCGTGCCGAAGAGGGACTGATGGGGGCCAGCCTGACTCCCATCGGCAACGACGGTGCGGGCTTCCGCCTCGTCCCACTCGCCGATGGGGTGGTGGACGTAGGCGAGAGACGTGTCCCCGGGCAGCCAAACAGGGCGGCGGGTGCGGGCGTTGTCCTCGTTGGTGAGCCGTGTGCGGGGCCCATCCGGGAGCTCGCTCACCCAGATCTGGGAGACGACGGGATTGCCCAGGGACGTCACCTCGTCGGCAACGACCATTGCCAGCTTCTCGTCGTCCGACGAGAGGGAGAGGTCCGAGTACACCCCCAGCGGTAGGTTCGAGACCGCGCCCCTCACCGTATCCGACCGATCGACCCAGACGGGCGCGGTAAAGAACGCCTCGAGGTCGGCGTCTCGCCGGTCGTGGATCATGGTGCCGTCCCGACCCACCACCAGCTCGGGTGAGCTGATGGCCACCGTTACCCCGTCGAACAGCGGAACCCCGGGGCCGTTCACGGCCAGGCCATCCAGGTCGAAGGGTGCTACGAAGACGGAGCCGTCACTGAGGACGTAGATCAGGCGGTCGTCCGGGACATACCAGGCCCGGGCGGCCTGGTCCACGAGAATCCGGGTGGTGTCGGCGGCCCGATCGTAGACGCCCAGGCGCATCTCCGTGTCGCAGCCCGTACCGCAGACGCTCACTAGAACGCCCTCGTCCCCCGGCAGCCCACCGGCCCAGGTGAATTGGGTGAGACCCATGGCGCCATAGTCCTGCAGCGTGTCCGGCGCCTGGGAGCCGTCGTCGGGAATCTGGGCCAGCACCTGACCGGCCATCTCGAAGACGATGGTGCCGTCCTCCAGCCACGCCAGGGCCACCATGTTGCCGCCTCCCATGTCGTCGACGAGGGTCACGGTGAACCCGTCGCTCAACCGCAGTTTCTTGAGCTCGACGCCCGCGAAAAACCCGATCCACTCCGAGTCGGGTGAATAGGTGGCGTTCTGCCCCATCTCGGTGTTGGGGATGGGGCGGGGATCCACAGCATTGGCGGGCTTGATCCAGAGCTGCCAGGTGTCGCCGCTGTCTGGTGACACGGGGTACACGAAGGATGACCCGTCCGGGGCGATGGCGGTGAACTTCCCGATGGGCCGAGCCACGTTCGCGCCGAAGGCTGGGATGCGATGGCGCGCCGTCGAGACAATCGCGGGATCGTCTGAGGACCCTCCGCCACCGACGAGCGCGACGAACTCGATCAACGCGGCCGCTCCTGCGATCACCGCCGCGATCTTCCACCAGCGGCTTGCCCCGACGGACGCGCCGCCCGCCGTCGCCCCATGGCGGAAGCCGGGATCGCCCAACGCGTCGGCGAACGCCCTGGCCGACCTGAACCGATCGGCGGGCAGCCTCTCGAGCCCCTTCTGGATGGCTGCGTCGACGTTGCGCGGAATGGTGCGTCGAGCCCCCGAAACCGATACCGGGTCGCTGCTGAGGATCTTCCCCAGCACCGCCTGCGCCGTGGGCCCCGTGTACGGAGGCTCCCCGACGAGCAGCTCGTACAGGACCGCGGCGGTGGAGTAGGTGTCGCTGCCCGGGCCGATCTGGTCCTCGCCCATGGCCTGTTCGGGACTCATGTAGTAAGGCGTACCCAGGCTCATGCCCGTTTCGGTCATGCGGCCCCCGGACGCCGATCCCACCGCCAACGCGATACCGAAGTCGGCGATCAGGGGTTGGCCGTCACGGAGCAGGATGTTGGCGGGTTTGATGTCTCGGTGGATCACGCCTTCCCGGTGGGCGTGGTCGAGCGCCGCAGCTACGGTCCGCACCAACTCGACGGCCTCGTCCACGGGCAACTGTTGTTCTCGGTCCAACCGATCCCTGAGACTCTCCCCGTCCACGTAGGGCATCACGTAGAAGAGGAAGCCGTCCGCCTCGCCCGAGTCGAACAGCGGCAAGATGTGGGGATGCTGCAGGGCGGCCGTGGTCTCGATCTCGGTGAGGAAGCGCTCTGCGCCCACGACCGCGGCCAACTCGGGCTTCAGAACCTTCAGCGCGACCTTGCGGTTGTGGCGCAGGTCGGTGGCCAAATAGACGGTGGCCATTCCGCCGGCGCCGACTTCGCGCTCGATGCGGTAGCGGCCGTCGAGAGCCGCGTTCAGGCGTGTGACGGGATCGGTCATGGGCGCCGGGATCGGGGGGCTCGAACCGTCCTACGATACAGGACCGCCCTTCCTGGCGCACGACATACGCTCGTCGGGAACGCGAGCGTTGCCGATGGACGCGCGCCCGAGACGGAGTGTCTACCGTCCCGGGCGCGCCACCTGCTACGTCACTCAGTGGTGGTGGTGGTCTGCTTCTTCGATCGTGTGCGTCGCGTACACTTTGCGGCTGCCGTCCCGCCCGAAAGCGATCACGTCGTAGGCGGTTCCGACCTCGCGCACGTATCCGTCTTCGTCCAGGAAGTCGGGGGCGCACAGTCCGGCGATGACCGGCCGGTCCCGCAGCATCCGTTGGATATCGGCGGGCGGTACGTGACCCTCGATGATGTAGGCCTCGATCACGGCCGTGTGGCACGACCACAGATCCTCGGGGATATCGAACTCCTCGCGGAGCTTGGTGCCATGGATGACCTGCTCGGAGGTGACCTTGAAACCGGCTTCCACCATTTGGAAGGCCCAGGGCCCGCAACAGCCCTTGGTCCCGAGATGCTCCCAGATGAAGATCTGGTTCCCCTCCTGGGACTGTACCCAGGAAACGGCCTTCAGTGGGTCGGCTCGCAGCCCGAGGGCCAGTCCTGGCAGTGCAAGTCCGAGGAGTCGGCGACGTGAGAGCATCGTTCCCTCCGTTTTCGTTGGCGTCGTGGATAGCGAACCGAAGGCCGACGACTCGACCGGACGGCTACCCTATACAGATTATAGCCCTTCCGGGCGCCGATCTGTGGGGAGCAGGGAGGGAGATCGTGTAGGGAGGTTCCCCCATGGCGGAGGGCGTCTTGCGCCTTCGTCGGCGGTCAGTCGACGTTGCGTTGCTTCCACGCCTTGTATGGGAGGACTCTCGATGGATGAAATGGCGTCGGGGACGGCCGCGGTCCTGGCCACGATGGCGGCGCCCGCCGTCCTCTTGTTGGCCAACGCGATGCTGATCGTCTCTACCGTGCAGCGATTGCAGGGGATCCTGGCTCGCGTGAGGGAAACCGAGTTGAACATCTCGGCCGGGATGGACTTCACTGAGATCGAGGATCTACAAATCGTGGACCAGCTGCTCCACCTGCATGCCCGGCGTGCCAAGGTGGCGCATCGAGCGCTGCTGTCGTTCTACGCCTCGGCGAGCTTCTTCCTGGCCATGATCGCGTTACTCGGCCTCTCGACGTTGGGACTGGCTTGGGGCCTGACGGGCGCCCTGACAGCGGCATTCGTCGGGTGCGCTCTGCTGCTGGTCGGCCTCGGTCTACTCATTGTCGAGACCACCCATGGCATCCGGGCCACCGACACCCGCTTTGACGTCGTCACGGCGGTTTGTCGTCGAATGATGCCCCCCGAGGAGGCCTGAGGGGAAGCCGCCAATAGGCCGCGGAGCCCCCCGGAACGATCCGAGAGGCTCCGCTGCGGTGGTTCTCAGGACGCGCGGCGCGACAAGGTGCCGAACGAAACTATCCGTTGAGCCAGCGCACCCAGTTGCCATGGACCCATCCGGACTTGCACGGCCCGCGGTACGGCTGGGGCTTGGACATGGCCTCGGAGGTCGCCTTGCACTCTTCCGAGTCCTGACCGTCGCCGGGGTAGACCACCCCATGCCATCCGTTCTGATAGTCGCACAGGATCACGACATCTCCGTTGTGGAGCTCGTCGACCTGCTCGTAGCGGGTGCTGGGTCCCGTGCGTACCGCCAGGAAGCCGTCGCCCTGGGGATCCAGTCCCTCGATCTCGCCCCAGGCGGGGCATGGATCCATGGACGGTTGGGCCCCGAACTCGACGTCGACACGGGTCGTTTCCTGGGCGTGGGCCGACTGGGGCGACGCCGCGACCATGAGACCGAGGCCGAGGGCCGCCAGAATGCCGGCTCCGCGAACACGGGGTTCTGCGGTGCTCGATCGAGCGGGGATTGGGGTTTTCGCAGCGAGAGACGTGGTAGGCATCATTCCTCCGCAGTTGGTGTGCGTAGGTCGGGAGCCTAGTCCAGGGTCATCGGCACGTCGGGTCGGTTCTGTTAGGTGTGGCGGTGCGGTCGGTGGTATCCGACGTCCCCCGGCATCGCCTGGGCCGGGACAGTTGTGTTGGATCGTACCGATAGATAGACTAGTCTACGACCAGTCTCATCCTGGGAGGATCGCATGTCGACCAAGGTCGGCGCCTACTACGCCAAGACCCACCTGGCCCAGTTGCTCGACCGGGTCGAGAGGGGCGAGCGCGTCGTGATCACCCGACATGGCAAGGCTGTGGCGGAGCTGCGGCCCCCGGAGGGAGCTCCGCAGATGACCGTGGACGATGCCGTCGCCGGCCTTCGGGAATTCAGGAAGGCCCATCCCCTCGGGGACGGCGTGACGTTCAGACAACTGATCGACGAGGGCCGACGGGTTTGAGCTTCGTGATCGACGCCTCCGTGGCGCTCGCGTGGTGCTTTCAAGACGAAGCCAGCGAGTACGCGGACCAGGCCCTCGCACAGTTGACCGCCGAGGAGGCCTCGGTACCGCACCACTGGGCCCTCGAGGTCGCCAACGGGCTGCTCGCCGCAGAGCGGAGGGGCCGGATCCGACACGCCGAGTCGGCGCAGTTGGTGGCCCTGCTGCTGTCGCTGCCGATCCATCCCGATCCCCAGGCCCGCTCCCGGGACCTGACAGCGACCCTCAAGGCGGCTCGGGAGTACGGCCTCACCACCTACGATGCCGCCTATCTGGAGCTGGCCCAGCGCATTGGCGCTCCGATCGCGACCCTGGACGCCGCCCTGGCCGAAGCCGCGGCGGAGGCGGGCGTGGGACACTGGTCGCCGTAGGACCTGCGACGGCGCGGCTCTGCCGCCGGTCAGCGGCCCCATGGCCAGCGCGCGCCGGGACAGTCCGCCACGGCCCGCGCTCCCATGTACGCAGGGAACGGAGCTTCGTGGCGGGAAGCCCTCCCCCTCCTTGCTCCCCACGCGTTCCGGTCCGCAAGTTTGCGCCCGTGTCCCCCACACGTCCTCGTCCAACGGTGCTGCGTGAACGACATCAAGCTCGCATTCAGGGCGCTCCTCCGGCGCCCCGGCTTCACCGTGGTCGTCATTGCGACCCTCGCCATCGGCATCGGCATCAACACGGCCATCTTCAGCGTCGTCGATGGCGTGCTTCTGAAACCGCTCCCATATCCCCAACCGGACCGGATCGTCACGGTCTGGGAGGCGAATCCCCAGCTCGACGTGACCCAGGACCGGGTGGCGGCAGCGACCTTCTCCGACTGGGCCGAGCGCTCCCGCAGCTTCAGCGCGTTGGGCGCGTACAACTTCGAGGACTTCCTGCTGGACCAGGTGGACGAGCCGGAGCAGATCCCGGGAGCCCGCCTGTCACCGGAGGTCTTCGACGTGATTGGCGTCCGGCCTTCCATGGGTCGCGCCTTTAGTCCCTCGGAGGCGCAGCCGGGCAACGAGCGCGTGGCGATCCTCGGGCACGCCTTCTGGCTTCGTCAGTTCGCCGGGGATCCCGGTGTCCTCGGACGTGCGATCAGGCTCGATGGTGAGCCGCACACCATCGTCGGCGTCATGCCGGAACGCTTCCAGTTCCCGCCCGGCGCTTCGGATGTAGCCGTCTGGACGCCCCTGACCATCAGCGCCACGGCGCTCACGGTTCGGGCCATGCGGGTGTACTACGTCGTCGCCCGATTGGCCCCCGGGGTCAGCGTCGACCAGGCCCGGACCGAGATGTCCGGGATCGCCCGGGAAGTCGCTACCGAGAACCCCGACTCCAACCGCGGCTGGGGCGTGAACGTCACGCCCGCGCTGGAGCAGGTCGTCGGTGACGCGCGCCTGCTGCTCGGCGTTCTCGCGGGCTCGGCGGCCTTCGTGCTGCTCATCGCGTGCGTCAACATCTCCAACCTGCTCCTGGTCCAGTCCCTGGGGCAGAGTCGGGAGTTCGCGCTCCGGTCCACCCTGGGGGCCACCGGCCCCCGGCTGCTGTGGCGGTCCCTGTCCCAGAGCCTGGTGCTGGCCGGGCTGGGAGGCGCGGCGGGGCTCGGGGTCGGCGCGGCGGGCGTATCGGTGCTTCGCAACCTGCTTCCCCCGGATCTGCCCCGGGCGGACCAGGTGTCCCTGGACCTCCGCGTGATGGCCTTCGCCGCGGTGGCCAGCCTTGTAGCGGGCGCCGTGTTCGGGCTGTATCCGGCTCTCAGAGCCATGCGTCCCAACCTTGCCCAGGTGCTCCAGGAAAGCGGGCGCAGTTCTTCGGGCGGCAAGGGGGCCCGGAGTGCTCTGAACGTGCTCGTGGCGGGTCAGATCGCCCTTGCTCTGGTGCTGCTGACCGGCGCGGGGGTCACGGTCCGGAGCATGGCCAACCTGCTGGACGTAGATCCGGGCTTCACGACCGAGGGGGTGCTGTCCGTGGCGCTGTCTCTGCCTGAAAACAGCTATCCGGGACGGGACGAGCAGATTGTCGGTCTGAACGCGATCGTGGACCGGGTGTCGTCCGTTCCGGGCGTTCGGATCGCCAGCTCGGTTTCGACGCTGCCCATGAGCCCCCTGGGCATCGACTTCGACCTCCCGGTCGAGGTGGAAGGGCGGGACGCACCCTCCGAGGGGGAGCGCCCGCGCGCAGGATACCGGTCGGTGATGCCTGGCTACTTCGAGGCCCTCGACATTCCCCTCGTCCGGGGTCGGCTGCTGGACCGCTTCGACCGGGAAGAGGGACGACCGGTCATGGTTCTGAACGAGACCGCCGAGCGGCTCCTGTTCCCCGGCGAGGACGCCCTCGGCCGGATCCTGGGCGTGCCCATGGCGGGACGGGTGGAGGTCGTCGGCGTCGTCCGGGACGTGCTGCACGGGGGGCTCGACGCCGACGTCGTTCCGGAGCTCTTCGTCTCGTACATGAACTTCCCGCTCCGAGACACCCATCTGATCGTTCGCGCCGGCGAAGGCGTCGACCTCGGGACGATCATGCCGCAGGTGCGGCAGGCGATCCGGGACATCGACCCCGGGCTCCCCGTCGTGGGCATGGCCGGAATGGACGAGCTGATCGCGGCCTCTCTGGCCCGCCCCCGCTTCAACATGGCGTTGCTGCTGGGGTTTGCCGCCTGCGCTCTCGTGCTCGCTGGAATCGGGATCTACGGGGTCCTGGGCTATTCGGTCACCCAACGGTCGACGGAGATCGGCATCCGTATGGCTCTCGGCGCCGACGGGCCGGCCACGTTCCAGCTGGTCGTGAGCCAGACCCTCCTCCACGTCGCGATCGGCGCGCTGGCCGGCGTCGCGGCAGCATTCGCCCTGGGGCGGATCGTGCAGGGTCTGCTGTTCGGGGTCGCGCCGCTGGACCCCGGCACGCTCGTGGTGGTGGTGGTGCTGCTGGGCTCGGTTTCAGCGATCGCGGCCGGGGTGCCGGCGATCCGAGCGCTACGGATCGATCCGGCGAGGACCATGGGGGGTCAGTAGGGGGCCAGGGGGCAACCCCGATGCGATCAGTCATCAGGAGCTCACCCGACTGGACGAAGTCGCCGTACGTCTGCTGCTGGGCCCGGGCTTCCGAACGCCGCTAGAAGAAATGCCTGAGCCGCAGGTCCAGCATGTACTCCGTGTCCATGGACTCAAAGTCTTCGTCGATGGTATTCCGGGATCGCTGCACGATCCCGAGAGCTTCGACCCGCCACCCGAAGGTGAAACGATAGCCCGCTCCGAGTCGAATCCGCCACCGATTGGCGTAGGTCTCCGGGGACTCGGAACCCAACGGGATGAAGGCCTCGGCATCCGTCCGCGCGTAGACCGTCTGGTCCTCGCCCATGCTCGAGTGGTTGAGGGGGACCTTGAGCTCCAAACGGAGTCGGCCACGCCAACTGCTGTCGTGTTCGCCCCCCGTGTAGAAGAAGTTCCGCCACTCGAGACGCGTGAGTAGCGCCAGGTCCCACCGCTGCAGTGGCACTTGCTCCCTGTTGAACAGGTCCGCGGTGCTGGGCACCTTCAACCTGATCCCGCCACGCACGGTCACCTGGAAGCTGTTCAAATCCACCTGTTCCTCGGTGTAGCGGAGCAGCACTTCGGGGAAGACGTCGAGCCACGGTTCGGGATAGAAGTTGATGCGCGTGCGTCCGTCGATGCTGGCGAAGGACGAGTTCGTGGCGGGACCATTGGTCCTGCCCTGGAGGTGAAGGACCCAGCGCTTGTTGCCGAGCGGGCGCAAGGCCTGGTAGGTGAGCCAGAGTTGGCCGGTGCTCGTGTCCTCCGTCGAGCCCTCCTGGTCTTCCTGCGCGTAGAGGTGCGGGGCTGGAGCCAGGGTCCCGAGAATGGTCAGCAAGACCCCGAAGACAAGTCCTCCCCGGGGGGGCCCCGTTGGCCTAGCCCTCACTGACACTGGGCGAAGGATGTTCTGCGTCGGTGCCCGCATACCCCTCCACGAGGTTGAACCAGACGTCGCCGTCTTGCTGACTGGCACACATCGTCGGTGGGTCCATGTGATCCGACTCCGTTAACGCCGATCCGAGGCTCGTGGTGCCTAAGGTGGCCTAGTGCCCGAACAGGGTGAAGACCGGCGGAAACGTGCCGATGAAGGCGAACGCGTACAAGACCAGACTCCACTTCCAGACCTTGTCGAATTCGACGTCGACGGCCCTCCAGCGGCGGTCCAGGGCCGACCAGACCACGAGCCAGAAGAGGACGGCGATCGTGGTCTTCCCGCTGAGCGGTCCGGCGGGATTGTAGAGGTTCAACGCATTGGCGACCGCGGCACTCGCCTCCGACAGGATTACGAGCAATGCGAACACGGACGTACCGATTCCGGTCGCGAGCAACGCCGCGGCCGCGGCGCCGTTCGGCAGCCTCTTGGGAGCCGCCGGGTCAGGGGTCACGGGATGGTCGGTCATGGTGTCCTCACGCTCAGATGACCGGGGCAACTTTGGTGATCAACGCACCGAACAGGCCCGCCACACCGGCAGCAACGAAGGCGAGCACCAGCACGACGAGCAGCGCCCTCCGGACCTGCCAATCCTGGCTCAACGCGCTCCGGTACCGGGACGTGGTCACGGCCACGGCCGTAGCCAGCATGGGCGCGAGCCAGGCCACGTGTTCCTTCCACTCCATCCCGAAGGAATGCCAGATGGAGATGGCCGGGTCGGACAGGAGCAGGGACCTGGGATAGGCCGCCAGGTCGGTCAGCGTCTCCGGTGCCGGGGCACGGTAGGCTGGATAGACCAGGTACGTCCCGACGATCACGGTGAGCCACAGCGACGTCGCCATGATGCCCAGGTACTGGGGCATCCGGTCTCCGCGGGTGGCCAGGCCTTCCGGCGTCAGCCAGGCGGTCTGATATCGCCACAGGGCGACGAAGCCCGCCGAGAAGCCCAGCAGGTACAGCGCGCCCAGGGCGATTCCGTGGACCAGGGCCCACAGCTCGCTTGCGGTCAAATCGTCGTCTTCAGCAAGGAGTACACGGTCTCCGTCCCGTCTCGCCGGTAGGCGCGCACGTTGGTGTCACCGAAGATGTTCGCGCTCATACAGCTCGTCTCGACGGGTGTACGACTGTCCGGGCTTCCTGAGGTTCTCCGGACGCTTGCCCAGGTACCGAGCCATGGCGTTCTCGTAGGAGGTGTCTCGCGCCATTCGCTCCCGTAGCATCTCACCAATCAGCTTCGAGACGCTGGTGCCGCGGCGAGCTGCCTCGACCCGGGCCCAGCTAGCCGTCTCTTCGTCGAGGGCGACCGTGACGTTGCGGAAATCTCTCATGATACGAATTGCGTGGTAGGCCATTCTCGTGTCAATCCAGGAGCCTCAACGCCGAAACCGAATGAACTCCACCGCGGGCTGGGGCGGGTCCTCTGGCGGATCCTCGCCTTCGGCGACCTGCGAGGGCATCTCCGAGACCTCGAGCAGATGCGCGCCCTTTGACATGGCCTCCGCGTCCAGGTACGCCACGATCGCGGTCACGCCCTGACCGCTGGTCCAGACCAGATCCCACGCGACGGGGATCTCATTCGCGTCGAGACGGATGGTCCAGATCTGGCCGAGGCAGCGCAGCAACTCCCGTTCGTAGGCCTCCTGTTCCGGATCGCTACGGCGAGACGATGAGATGATGCCCGCTTCGCCCCCGGGCGTCAGGTCCGGACAGACCGTGCCGAGCCGGTCCAGAACCCGAGACGCCACGATCGGCACGGTGAGTCGGACGTACGGATCTTCCACGATGTCGGACTGGATGAACGGGGTCAGGCCGCTTTCCGATCGTGTATCGGCGAAGGCATCGGTACTCACCGCCCTGGGTCCGGCGCGAGTCGGGAACAGGTCGCTGGGAGAGAGGGCATAGCGGCCGGCACGCCAGAGCTGGGTACCGGAGATCCCCACGAACAGCGCGATGAAGATCGTGATCCACAGTGGCCAGATGACCCGCTTGGGTACTCGGCTGAACAGGACGAATTGGATCGGGAGGATCATGGGACCCGCCGCCAGGCGATAGGCCCACCCCGTGCTCCTTTCCACCCAGCGGCCCGCTCGACTGTCCGGGTCGATCCGGTCGCCCATGACCTTGTCCGCCACGATCGCCACCTGTGGCAGCAACACCACCACCAGAAGCACCGCCAGCGGTGCCCATCCCGGCAGTCCGGGGAACAGGCGATGGGCCCCCAACAGGATCAGTCCCACGATGCCCGCGATGACGATCGACACAACGAACAGCGCGATGACCATGAACGCGAACGAGAAGATCGACGACCCGAAGTTGTCCGCCCGACGAGCGAGCAGAGGAATCGTCGGAAGTCGCTTTCGATAGGCTCGCTTGACCCCCGGGCCGTACCGGATCCGGTCCCAGTCGATGCCCTCCGGGAAGACCGAGTCCAGGCCGACGAGGCCCACCCAATAGGCCCGGGTCACGAGGTGCAGCCCGAACGACACGATCAGCGTCAGGACGATCAGGTTGATGTAGAACAGGGCCAGGAACGCCGGCATCTGCTGGCCCTCGGCCAGCCGAGGCAGGATGGCGTCGAAGAGGCCGTTCAAGCGACCGGGTACCTGCACCAGCGCGATCAATAACGCCCCGGAGATGAGCAGCTCGATCTCGCCGGTCCGCTCGTGCATCCGGCGGGCGCGTTCGGCGTCGGCGTCGGTCACGGCTGGCGGTGCGTCGGGCGGTGGCCCGTCTGTGTGCCTGTCGTCAGTGGTCATGGGGCCGCTCCTGATGGTCCGAACCCAGTGTACGTAGGGCTTCGAGCCTCGTCTATTGGCCGGTCGATCAGCCCCGGACTTGCCCCACTTCGATCCGCGTAACGTTCCCGACACCCCTGCGGGCCCGGCTCGACTACGTATAGAGGTGCGGTACGGATCGTCGTTGGCGACAGGAAGGAGGTGCATTCTGCCTCCCCGGAATCCCATTCCTGGTTTCGTCCTGGGCGCGGTTCTGGCCCTCGGCGCGGTGGACGGGCTCGCCCAGGAATCCCTCCCGCCCTGGGAGGGAGGCATGACGCGATCCCTCGGTCAGCCGCCGAAGGCCCGCTGGTTCGCCGGCGCATCCGTGGGCGGCGTCTATCAGACGGAAGACACCTCGCCCCTGGTGTACGGCCTCTTCGGCATCCAGAGCAGCCCGACGAACCCCGTCGAGGGTCTACTGACGCTGTCCGCGGAAGGATACGCGGGATTTCGGGGCGATCGCCTCGACGGTGGCGTCCGGGCGCTGCTGTCGAGCACGACACTGCCGGTCAGCGCGGGCGTCGACTACAACGCGCTCGACAACCAACTGCAGGCCCTGCTGGGCCTGTCGCTTCCCATCCGCCGTGGCGGCGTCTTCGGCGGAGGTACGATGCTACGACTCGAGTGGGCGCCAGGACCCGGCGACGCCATCCGGACCAGCGTCGTCGTGCCCGTGGGGCAGCCTCTGGCGGGGCGTACCCGCCAGCGGCAAAGCCGGGTCGAAGTCGAGCCCAGGACTCCCAGGGACGTCCGCGTCCCCTTCCCAGACGACAGCCCGGGCCTGGAGGAGTCGCTCACAGCCATCGTCGCGCACGTGCGGCGGATGGAGTTGCTGCTCGTGCCCTACATCGACGCGCCCGAGGCGGATCCGTACGACGCCCTCGAGCCGCTGGTGACGGATCTTCTGGCTCCCTCCGTGGCGGCATTCGCGCCCACGAGCACCGGCCTGAACACCGACGCGGTCGTCCGGGCCTACCATGCGTACCTCGATCAGGCGTTCTCGATCGCCGCCGCCGGACGACCCGTGGATCTGCATCACCCGACGCGAGCCGGTGCCCAACTCGCAGAGATCGCCCGGACCACCCTGCTCGAGCACCTCATTCTCCCGTTCGATCGGCTCCTCGGACGCGCGAAGTCCGACGACGTCCTCGACGCGCTGGGGAGACAGGCCCTCGGAAACTTCGCCCGGGAGCTGGTCTCGATCGACGGCCTGAGCTACGGCCGGGAGCAAGCGGCTCTCTACGTCTTCCAGCAGTGCGTCGAGGCCATCGTGACCACCCAGCGGGACGCCCTCGAGGACTGGGACGACAGCCGCGTGGGATGGATTCCCCTTCAGCTGGCGCTTCTTCCGAAGGACCACGACACGCAGGAAGAGCTGGACCGCCTGGTGGAGCAGGCCGTCGGTCAGCGCTTCAGTGATGGGAATCGGGTCTGGTACGTCATCAACGAGCAGTTCCAACAGGAGGTCCGGCGCTCGATCCTCGCCGCCCAGGACTACCACGTCCTTTGGATCCACGACTTCCGTGGCCGGAATGCGGACGGCCAGCCCGACCGCATGTCCCTGCGCTACGTCGTGGACGCCTACATGCGGGCCCTCACGCTGCGGGTTCGCGAGTACGACGACGTGGGCAAGCTACCCGTGTACATGATGCTGCTCGACCAGCACTACTACGAGGTCAACGACGGCCGGCTCTGGCTGGATTTCATGGAAGCGCCCCTGGGCGACATCCCGGATCTGCCCTCGGGGTTCGAGGACTTCGAGGCCACGCTCCGGGCCGCACAGGACACGCTGGCTCAGGCCGTGGCTTCGTCCAGGCTCCTCGCCGCCGAAGCCCGGGAGTACGGGGATCGCTGGTTCCAGAACCAGGTCAAGATCCACGTGAACATCACCAACCCTGCCGATCCATCGTTCTGGAGCCCGGACATCCTGCCTCTGATCGGGATGCCGGACAACATCATGCGCGATCACCGGAAGATCGCGTACTACGACATCACCGAAGCGGACCCGTACCGGGGCATGGCCATCTACACGGGCATGGGCATCGGTGAGCACTACAGCGGGCCGACCTGGGAGGACCGGTCCATCATGGCTCAGGGGCCGGCAGTCCTGACATTGAAGCAGGCCACCCGGCGGATCTTCCTCGCCCACGGGTTCGCCGAAGACGAGATCCCCTACGTGCTGCGCACCCGACCCCTTCCGGACTCCTACGGGGACCTCGTAGCGGAGGAAGTCGCCCGCCAGGAGGCGCTGGGACGCTCGAGTCAGCGCGCCATGGAAATGCACAACGAAACAGGCTTCAGCGAAAAGCCCCTCAACGTGGCAAAAGCTGTGCTGTACACGTTGATGCCGCCTGGATCGGTCATCAAAGTGCCCGATTCCCTCTGGGGAAGCAGCATCTACGCGTCGATGCTGGTGGGTAGCGCTCTCCGGGGCGCCCGGGTCCTCTTCATCGCGCCCTCGCTGCAGTCCGCCCCCAGCTCCGGGTGGCCGGCCATGGGTCTCACCTTCGATCTCTTCAGCCGACTCATCGTGCTCCAACAGGCTCTCGGTCCCGAGCTGCAGGCTGCCGGCGGCCTGCTGAAAACGGGCATCTACAATCCCAGCGTGGGGGTCGACGACGTCCCCGCCCGGTTTGCCGCGGCGTATCGCAACGGACGCCGCACGCCGTTCCTCCGACGGCTGCTGCCCCTCGACCAATCGGTTGACTCGCTCCTCGTGCAGGTGAGCCAGATGGCCGACGCCGCTGGACCGGAGCCGACGGCGCACGCCCCGGCCGATACGGTGCTGCCCAAGCTGCATCTGAAAGCCAACCTGTTCGCCTCCCGGGAGTTCTGGGACGCGATCATCGCCCGACCCGAGCTCGAGACCCTGCTGCGCGCCTACTTCCTGCAGCTCGACCCCTCTGCCCGAGGCGCCCTGCCCGACGCCCGGGCCATCGCCGAGGCCATGTCGGCGGCCGGCTGGAACCTCGTGACCCTCACGCGCGAGAGCCTGGATCCAGCGGCGCGGGCGAAGATGATCTGGTATCTGATGGTGGGGTCCGCGAACATGGATTATCGCTCCATGTTCATGGACGGAGAGGCCTCCGTTCTGATGTCCGGGTGGTCGGGCATCGTGGGACTCATCGACTTCGGCCTGTTGATCAACCTGAGCGTGTGGGTCGATGACCTGGCGCTTCTGGAGGCCCTGCTCCCTCCACCGTCCGGCTTCCAGCGATCGGTGGCCCGGACGATCCGCCCGGCGTTGTGAGGAAGGCTCAGAGGGCCGGTCGGAAGCTGAACGTCCAGCGGAGCCCGAAGGCCTGGTCCCCCGGATAGGTGTCCTGGGCCAGTTCCGGTCTGCTCACCCAGAGCGGGGCGTCGAATCGGGTTTGGAACTCCGTCTGCCCGATGCGGTGGTCGATCCTGAAACCGACCCCGCCGTCACCGACGCCGTACAAGCCACCGCTTCCGGAGGTGTCGAGATCGCCGTCCGCCACGGCCAGATCCACGAACGCCGCGAGCCCACCCCGTTGGAACAGGCCGGTTCCGCCTGCCCAGAAATCCATCTCGAACTCCAGGCTCACCCCGTAGGCCTGGGAAGCAGCCACCCGGGGATCCAGCCCTCGCAGGCCAACTCCTCCCGGCTCGTTGTAGTGGAATCCATCGGCCGCCAGAATCGAGCCGTTGGAGCGGAGGAAGGGATTCCTGAAGCGGGCGTATGGGCCCGCCCCGGCCAGAAAGACGTCGCGTTGCCGAATCAGGGGATCCTGGGACAGCGTCGCCCCTGCGTAGACCCTCGCGGCGACCGTCACCGGACGACCCAATGAGCGACGGGCAGTAGCCGCCGCAGTGATCCGACCGTAGGGCTGATTGGAGCGGTCCGCTTCGGACGTCGCTTCGTCGTTTCGGTACATCCACCCGGCGGCCAGGGCCCCGTCGAGGGAGAGGCGCCACCCGTCGCTGACGCCGGCCAGGTTCGCCGTGCCCGTGAGCTCGACGGTGCCCCCGTCCTCGTAGTATCCCGGATCGAGGTAGGCCATGTCGTTCGTGGCCAGCCAATCCAGGGACAGCCCGACCTCGGCGTCGCGCGTGTCGGCCAGGCTCCGTCGCAGGTTCTTCGTCCAGCCGACGCCGGCCGCCGCGCGCCCTTCGGCCCATGCGAGCTCGAGGCTCTGCCCCTGCCCGTTGGCGCGCATCCCGACGGGGTTCGAGATCTTCGCCCAGACGTTGAAATCCGTGCGTCCATCCTCCGTCCCCCATCCCGTGCTCTGGGTCAGGGACACCGTGTTGAGCTCGAAGCGGCCCAGATAGTCACTCCTGCTCCGGAGTCCGAACGTCCAACCCCCTGCGTCGTTGTACCACGCGAGCGGCGCCCACCCCACGGCGATCCGGTCTCGGCGGTTCTTCCGCGAGAAGTAGGTGTCCGCGTAGTGGTACTGGGGACGGTCCGGCTGCAGTACCAGGATGGAGGGGCGAAACCCGAAGGTCTTCTGGTTGTTGAGCGCGTTCCAGTCGTGGGCCCGTGACCTGGGATCGACCCCGACCAATCGAGGGCGCGTTGTCGTGGTCACCTGAACGACCTCGACGTCCTCGCTTCCTCGGGTGCGCGTGACCGTGGTGTCCTCCTCCGCGTAGACCCAGACTTCGACTGGCTGTGGAAACGCAGTCTTCCAGGACACGTGCACATCCGTGGTCCAGCTTCCGTCGGCCTGCTGGGTTCGGTGCGCCTCCGACACGGACACGTCGAACAACTCCGTCGACCGCAGCCAAGCCTCGAAGAGGCCCTCCAGGCTTCTCCCGGCCTCCGCCTCTGCGACGTTGCGGAGCGCCATCTCGTCCACGTGCCGAAAGCGGTAGGTATCGAAGTAGGACCGCAACGTGCGAGCCATGGCGTCGTCGCCCAGATCGGCCCTGAGTTGATGGAAGAAGAGCTCTGCCCGGTCCCGGGTCATGGCCCGTTGCGTGGTCGGATCCCGGAAGTCGTGGACCGGCTGCGCGACCACGTCCGAAAGACCGTCGAGGTCCCACTCCAGGACGCGTCTCTCCAGGCCTTCGTACCCGCCCCTGACGCCCTGCGCCCGATAGAAGCTCGTCCGCTGGAAGTGGTTCAGGCCCTCGCCCAACCACGTCTCGCGCTCCGGGTCGTTGGCCAGAATGCCACCTGCGTAGTTGCCACCCACACCGTGGAGCATCGCCGCCAGTCCCGGCTCCACGGTCCGGTCGAGCATGGGTTGGGTCCGGGTCGAGGCCCCGGTGACCTGCACCGTCGTGATCTGGGGCCAGGGATACGGGCCGAAGATCTCGTTGAGCCAAGCGAGGCCGGTCTCGACCCGGCCCGTGACCAGGCCCGCACCCCATGTCCGCTCGTCCTCGGGGTTGAACAGGAGCCTGACCGGAAGCTCGAAGATGTCGCCCTGCTCGAAGCGCTGGGTCGGCGACATGGACAGGGCGAAGTGAGTGACGTTCTCGGCGTACCAGACCACCGTCTTCGAGTTGGACCCGGAGGGGGGGCATCGGTCGGGATCCCGTCTCAGGGCTCGTGCGACTGGATCTCCTGGCTCCGGATATCCGTCCATCACGGGGGGCGGGGCCGGCCCGTCCAGTCGCTCTGTCCAGTCCCATCCCGGATCACCGCACAACGGCACCCCGGTTGCGGCCATCACCTGATCGGTCGGAACGTCGAGGGTGACCAGGTACGTGCCGAAGTCCGCATAGGCGTCCCCCGGGGGCAGCCGAGGCCGGGCTTGCCAGCCCCGTCGGTCGAACACGGCGGCCCGGGGATACCATCCGTCGAGATGAAAGCCGCCTCGGTTCTTCTCGAGCTCCGAGATCGCCGGTAGCTCAGCCGTCCAGTCGATGGTTACGACGACGTCGTGCGTTGGCGGCAGAGGCGCCGGCAGATCCACCCGGAAGACCGTGCTGTCCGGCGACGCCGGCCAGAGGGGATCGACCTCCACACCATCGACCGTGACACCTGCGATCCACTGGCCGCCGAGCGAAGGACCGGCGTCGCGATGAACCGTTGACCCACTGGATTCCTGCCGCTCCAGCCAGCGAGACCCCGGCCGCGAACCGTTGAGATCCAGACGGAAATAGAGCACGTCGAGGGCTTGCGGAGACCGGTTCCGATAGAGGACACGCTCGTTGCCTACCAACCGGCGGGTGTGCCCGTCGATCTCGGCTTCGATTCTGTAGTCGACCTGCTGCTGCCAGGGGACCTGAGCGGAGGTGAGCTGCGTGCCGAGCGACAGAGCGCTCAAACCGCAGATGACGAGCATAGCGGTACGACGGGCGGCTACTCGAACACCGGGACCGCGAATGCGACACGCTCCCGCCGACCGCCGAGGCTGCATCCCATGCCTTGCACCGATCTGGAGCATAGGCGGCTCGTACTGGGCAGAAACCTACCGGGTGCCACTCCCGAAACATCTTCTGGGCCACCGCCCCCTGTCTGTCGGGAGAAGCATGACCGGCGTGTAGGCGGTTTGGGCGTGTAGCCGTGGGCCCGGGTGGCCTCCACAGCTTCAACTCTGGAGCGTCGGAGGCAGAGCCCGGGGACCCTGGACATGTGATATTGATGAAACCATCGTTGTCCCATGTCTACGATCGAGATTCGCAACGTCCCTGACGAAGTCCACCGGAAAGCGAAGGCCCAGGCAGCGCTACAGGGTATCACCCTGTCGGAGTTGGCCCTTCGGGCACTGCGCCGCGAAATCGACCCGCCGACGATGGCCGAGATCGCAGCCCGGGTTCACTCGATGGAGGCGATTGAGCTGGAGCCCTCGGCCGCCGCGGTCATCCGTGGAGCCCGCCAGAGCCGTGGTGCCCCGCCCCCCCTACGGCACGTCCACCCTGAAGCCCGGGAACGGCCCCCGAGGCGCCACCTCGATACGTAGAGGCGTGGACGGGTCGAGACCGTCCGGGAGCCAGAGGTCGATGCCCCAGCCATGGATGCCGGGGAAAGGATCGAAGGCCGGCCTGAACTGACGCACCACCATCTCCTGGCTGCGGTCGTCGAAGTCCCGACCTCCGACCTGCACGGGCTTCCATGCGCCGTCCACGTGCTGGGTCAGGAGCACGAAGAAGCTGTCGACGAACGTCAGGCGAACCGACGCCGGCATCCGCCAGCGGACCTCCACCCGGACTCCCTTACGCGTCACGGAGGCCTGGATCGGCCCCTGGGTGGGCCCCTGGTTCTCGTCGGTGAACGCCCGGATCTTGGCGCCCACGTCGAAGACCAGCTCCCGAGCCGGATCGGGCGGAGTCGCCGGGCCCTGCATCAAGGCACGCAGTCGCTCCCGCACGTGGCGGGCCGAGTTACGCCCGAACAGGGTGGACGAGCCCTCGTAGTTCTGGTGGAAGTACTCCTCTTCGGTAGCGAAATAGCCGGCGTAGTCGCCGGCATAGGAGAGCACGCTGACCCCGTCTATCGCGGGTTCCGCCTGGAGCGCTCTCTCGATCCGGAACGCGGACATGGACGTGGCTTCGCCGGGCACGGTCGCGATGACGTGACGTCCGATTCGCAGCACGTGGAGGGGCCAGCGCTTCGATGGCTCCAGACCGATCAGGAAGGCGAAGGCGTCCTGGAGGAAGCCCAGGGCTTTCAGCTTGGGCCACTGGGGATGATCCTGGTCGAAGTCGTCCCCGGTCATGCCTTCGCGCACCAGTCCCAGGTTGTGGAAGATCGTCCGGCTCTCTTCGGATCCTCCCATCGTGGGGGCGCCGTAGTCCCAGTCGTTGGCTAGCCGGGTGTTGGCTTGATCACCCACCTGGGTCCCCCAGATGGCCGGGTCGTCGAATCGCGCCTCTACGTCGAAGGACGCCGCGACCCCGGCCGCCTCCTCGATGGCGTCACCGAGCTTCTCTCCCACGCGGGACCCCAGGGCGTGGGCCAGCTCGACTCCCCGGCCGCCCACGACGCCGGTATTCGCCGTCACGTCTCCCGCACCGGAGAATCCCAGCGCCACGACGGGCCGAGCGCCGTTCGTTTCGAACCGCTCTCTCGCGTGGACCACGGCGCGGCCGGACCAGTCCGCGTCGAACACGTCGCCGGCCGGTCCGAGGGCGGTGTTGTGGCATCCGAAGAAGCCGAGGGCTCCGATCAGGGCGCCTCCGCTCGCCTCGAACGCCGCCACGGCCGTAACCCGTGGGTCCACGGCCCTGGATTCCAGCGACAGCGGCTGTGCCGCCCCCGCGCCGGGCCAGCCCGGATCCTCCCAGTGGGACGAGTCGCTGTTCGCGTGGAAAGGCGTCAGGCTCCGGTTCCTTGACACGCCCCACAACCGGGACACCCCCACACCCACCTTGGCGGGGCGAGCCGCACCCGCAGCCGTCTTCACCGCAGCGGCGATGCGCAGCGCGAGCCAGTTGGCGTAGTCCTCGTCGAACCCCTGGGCCGTCTGGGTCGTGGTATCGAACAAGGTCTCGCCGTAGAAGTTGCCGGGCGCGGTGTGTGAGTGGGTGCCGGCCAGGATCAGGCGGTCGACGGAGATGCCGCAGGTAGGTGCGGTCTCCAGCGCGGCCCGCTCCAGCAGGAAGCGCGAGCCCGAATGGAGGTCCGCCACGGCGATGGCCGCCCGGTTGCCCTCGGCGTCCTCGAAGTACAGCGCCCGAACCCACAGACGGCCTCGGAACCCAAAGGCCCGGTTGCCCTCGGTGGAATAGCCGGCCATGGCCAGGTCCCAGCAGGGCGTGATGTCAACGGCGGCTGCCCCAGCCCGGCAGGCGCCGGTGGGGTCGGGCGGAAGCGCAGGCGACCGGTGAAAGCGGATCTTTGCCATGAGAACCCCCGTCGTGAGCACGGATCGGCCCCGGCGTTCCGCAGGGGCATCGGGAACGCGGCGCCTGAGTTGGGGGGGCGACTAGAGTAGCCCGGACCCGAACCCGCCGCGAGTCAGGTCGCGTGCGGCTCAGACCCTGAGGCAGGATTCAGTCGTCGCGCAGGGCCACGCTCGGTGCGATCCCCGCAGCTCGCTTCGCAGGCACCAGCAGTGCCGCGGCGCTGACCACGACCAGGAGGACCGGGATGCCCACGAAGGTGGACGGGTCCATGGGGCTCACGTCGAAAAGGAAAGTGGCCAGGGCCCGACCCAGAAGAACCGCCAGGCCCAATCCGCCCAGGAGGCCCCAGCCAACCGGCCGGGCTCCGGACCGGAGGATCAATGCCAGGATCTTTCCGCTGTCAGCCCCCAATGCCATCCGAATCCCCACTTCGGAGGTTCTTCGACCCACCGAGAACGACATCACGGCGTAGAGCCCGATGGAGGCGAGCAGGAGCGCCACGACCCCGAAGATCGTGAACATGCCCCCGATGATCTTGATGTCTAGGCTCGCCTCGGCCACTCGCTCTTCGAGCGTATCCAGACTGCTCACCGGGATGTCCGGATCCAGGCGCGCCACCAGGTCCCTCAAGGGCTGGGCCAGCGCCAGGGGGTCGCCGGCGGTCCGCAGTACCACGGCCAGTCCTCCGATCGGATCCTGAGCGATCGGCACGAACAGGCCCTCCGGTGGATTCGCTCCGAAGTTCAGCGGCTGCAGCATCTCGATGGTCTGGACGACGCCCACGACGGTCATCCACGGATTCTCCGAGTCGGACCGGCCCATCCGCACCTGCTTGCCGATGGGGTCGCCCTCGGGCCAGGTGCGCTCGACGAAGCGCTCGTCGACGATCACCACGAGTTGACCCGAACCGTCGTCTCCCGCGTTGAACCCACGGCCGGTCAGGATCGGTGCGTCGAGCAGGTCGAAGAAGCCGGGAGAGACGCGGGTATAGCCGCTGAACGGGTACTCGCTGTCGTCCACGTAGTCCCGATCACCCACGCCGTAGAACCGCAGTGACGTGCCCAGCACCGGTAGGCTCGAGGACAACGCCACCTCGTTGACACCGGGCAGCGCGCTCAGCTCGGTCATGAGACGATCGGCCACCTCGCGCCGCGCGGTGGAGTCCGGGTACGTCACCTCGGGGAGCCCCAGGCGGGCGGTGAGCACCCCAAAACGGTCGATCCCATGATCCGACTGTTGAACCTGGAGCGTGCTCCGCACCATCAGACCGGCGCCGACCAGCAGGGCGCACGAGAGGGCGACCTCAATCACGACCAGCGCCGTCGACCACCTGCCAACCGCCCGGCTGGAGCTGCCCCGGGCCTGGTCCTGGAGAAGGGCGTGTACGTCGCCCCGGGTGGCCTGCAGCGCCGGCAAGAACCCCGACACCAGCGCCGCCGCGAAGGTGATCCCGATCACGAAGAGAATCACGCCACCGCTCAGCTCGAAGACCATCCAGGGCGGCACCCCCAGGGGCGTCACGACCCGGGTGAAGAGATCCAGCGAGAACTTGGAGAGAACGACCCCGATCAGCGCGCCGCCCGTGGCGAGCACCAACGTCTCGGCGATGATCTGACGGAAGACCCGGTTCCTGGCCGCCCCCATGGCGGTCCGGATCGCCAGCTCCTTGCCCCGTGCGATGGTGATCGCGAACAGGAGATTGGCGACGTTGGCGCACGCGATGAGCAGCACTCCGATCACCGCCGCGAACATCGTGTACAGCAGACCCTTGGTCTCGTCGTCGACGAACTGGGCGTCGATCCAGGGCTCGACCAGGGGGGCGATGTCCCGATTCGCTTCAGGGAACTGCTCTTCCAGCCTGGTCCCGATCGCTCGGAGCTGGCTGAGGGCTTCGTCCTGGCCTCGCCCAGGCGACAGGCGTCCGATGACCTGGAGGCCCGGCCCTTCTCTGCGTTCGAGTAGCCCGGGGTCCGTACCCAGCGGCAGCCACATGTCGTGAAGCTCGGGAAAGCGGAACCCTTCCGGCATGACGCCGACCACGGTGGTGGTCCGGGCGTTGGCCCGGATGGTCTTGCCGATGATGTCGGGGTCCCGGTCGAACCGGTTCACCCAGACATGGTATCCCAGGATCACGATGTCCTGGTCCTCGACCAGGTCCTCGGCCTCGGTGAACACCCGGCCCACCAGGGCCTGCTTCCGCAACAGCGAAAACGTGCTTGCCGTCAACCGGACGCCCCTGAAGGTCTCGGCCCTCAGGTCTGCCCCGGAGAGATTGACGGACGTGCCGTACCAGGCCGCCATCTCCTCGAAGACCGTCTGCTGGTCTTTCCAGTCCAGGTAGTCATGGAGTCGGACGGACTGCTCGAACTGACTCTGGGGGATCGTCGTGCGGAGAAACATGATACGTTCGAGCTCGGGGTAGTCCGGCCCCGATAGGACCACGCCCTTGATGATGCCGTACATGCTCGCCGTGAGGCTGATACCGAGCGCCATCACGAGCACGGCAACGCTCGCCACCCCCCACCGTCTACCCAGGAAGCGGAGCGCGTATGTGAGGTCCTGCTTGAGCCAGGCCATCCCACCTCGAGTGGGCAATGAACGATGCCGGCCCACCCATGACGGAAGCGCCGTGCCGCGTTCGAGACTCCACACAGCCCTACGGAGGCCGTGGATTCAGGTTTCGCGACCCCTGACGGCGAATCGCGAATCGGGCAGGCCTTCCGTGTTCACGCTCGAGCGGATGGCTCCCTCGGGCGCCCGCTGTTCCTCTCCCCTTGAAACCTTATGGGAACGATGCTAGCTTCCCCATGAAACCTTAGGGGAACGACCCACGTCCTGGGACTCATCATGTCTGAACTCGATCTCATTCGCGGCACGCTGGACGTCCTGATCCTGAAGTCCATCTCGGGCGAGCCCAAGCACGGCTACCAGGTGGCCCAGTGGATCAAGGGGGCGTCAGACGACGCACTGCTCGTCGAAGAGGGGGCCCTGTACCCGGCCCTGCACCGCCTGGCCCGGAAGGGCTGGATCGAGTCCGAGTGGGGCGTCAGCGAGAACAACCGCCGGGCCAAGTTCTACCGGCTCAGCGCCAGGGGGCGCGAGGCGTTGGCCAAGCAGACCACGTCCTGGGACAACTACGTGGGCGCGGTGGCGAAAGTCCTGGGCGCCGAGACCGACGCCTGATGTCTGGCCGCCCCTATCGCAAGGCGCCCTGGCTGGGCCGGGGAGCCGGCCGGGAGCTCGACGAGGAGATGGAGTTCCACATCTCGCGCATCACGGACGAGCTCATTGCCGAGGGTCTCGACCCCGAGGAAGCGCGGCGGCATGCGTTGGCACGCTTCGGAGATCAGGAGTCGGTGCGCGATGCGTGCCGCCGGGAAGACGGGAGGAAGAGGATGAGGGTGGCCCGGTTGCTCGACATGGCATGGCAGGACGTGGCGTTCGCGGTTCGTCAGCTCGTGCGGCATCCGCTGGTGAACAGCATGGCGCTGGTGACGCTCGTGCTGGGCGTCGGGGCCTCGGCGGTGGTGTTCTCGCTGGTACACGCGGTCGTGCTCCAGGCCCTGCCCTTCCCCGAGCCGGACCGGCTGGTTCGGGTCAGTCAGACGTCGCCCCAGGGACGGCCCTACTCGATCTCCGAAGCCAACTTCGTGGACTTCCAGGCGCGGCAACGCACGCTGGAGGCCATGGCGGGCGTGGGCTTCGGCAGGCCCGTGCTCGTGGGTGACGGCGAGGCCGAGAGCCTCCAGGGTCTCCGGGTCAGTCACACGTTCTTCCCGCTCCTGGGCATCGAGCCTCTGATCGGCCGCACGTTCGAGTCCTCAGAGGACATCAAGGGCGGTGCCGATGGCGTGGTCGTGCTCTCCGAAGCGGCTTGGGACCGACGCTACGGCCGGGACCCTGGCGTGCTCGGCCGCGTCGTGTCCCTGGACGGCGTGAGCCGGGAGATCGTCGGCGTGGTGCCGACGGACCGGGCGTGGCCGGGAATCGAGGTTCTGACGCCCCTTTCTCCTGAGCCGGTCCAGGAACGGGACAACCAGATCATCGAGTCGTTCGGACGCATGGGTCCTGGGGTCACGATCGAAGAGGTCCAGGCCGACATGTCGGCGATCGCGGCGAACCTCTCGGACCAGTACCCAGAAAGCAACGACCGCTGGGGAGCCATCGTGCGTCCCATGCGGGACTGGCTGGTGGGCGCCCGGCTGACGCGAATGGGCTACTTCCTGCTGGCCGCCGTCGGACTGCTGCTCCTGATGGCCTGCGTGAGCGTCACCAACCTGCGCGTGGCCCAGGCGTCGATGCGCATGCAGGAAATGGGCGTGCGCGCGGCTCTGGGGGCAGGCCGACGCCGGATCGCCATGCAGCTGCTGATCGAGGGCGGCGTCCTGGCGGCGGTGGGCGGCGCAGTGGCGGTGGCCCTGACCTACCGGACGATTCCGCTGCTCCAGGCCCTGGGCCCGGCGGACGTCGGCCGGCTGAACGAGGCGGCGGTCAACGCTCCCGTGCTCGGCGTGGCCCTGGGCGCGGCGTTGCTCACGGTGGTGGTTTCCGGGTTGGCCCCGGCCCTGCTGGTGTCCCGATCCGGCGTCTTCGAGTCCCTCAAATCGGGATCGCAGCGGGCAGGCGGGCACGGCGTCCGACTGCGCAACGCTCTCGTCGTGGCGCAGTTCGCCCTGGCCATGACCGTGGTGGTCGGCGCGGGTCTGATGATGCGTAGCTTCGTCCTGCTCCAATCGGTGGACCTCGGCTTCGAGCCCCAGGGCATGGTCCAATTCACCGTGCGCCTGCCCAACGCCCGGTTCGAGCGGGGAGAACGGTATCCCCAGATGGTACGCCTCATGGACGAGATCGAGGCGATCCCGGGTGTCGTGGCCGCGGGCACGACCCACGCACCCCCGTTCTCCTGGATGACGCCGTCCAACTTCGTCGTGCGCTCGGATCAGGAGCCGGACCGGCAGCAAGACTTCCATCCGGTCAGTTGGAGGGGGGTGGCGGGCAACTACTTCGAGGCCGCCGGAATCCCCTTGTTGGCGGGACGGACGTTCCGGTCGGAAGACAACACCGTTCAATCTCCCAATCCGCCCGTCATCATCGATCAGGCCCTGGCCGACATGCTCTGGCCCGACGGGCGGAATCCCGTGGGTGAGCTGGTGACGTGGTTCCTCCCGGGGGGCCAGCAGTGCGAGGTCATCGGAGTGGTCGGCACGGTGAGGGACGAACGTGTGGACTCCGACCCCCGCCCCCGCATCTACCGTCCCTACGGCTGGACGTCCTGGTACGAACCGGGCGTGCTGGTCCGGACGGCGGGCGACCCCTCCGCCCTCATTCCGGCCATCCGACAGGCTGCCCTCCGGGTCGATCCGGAAGCTCCGGCCATGGCGCCCGGAGCCGTGCGCGACGACCTCCGGGAGCGGGTGGCGTGGCCCCGCTTCATCATGCAGGTCCTCGGAGCGTTCAGCGTCGCGACCCTGGTCCTGGCGGCCCTGGGCATCTACGGCGTGACGGCGTTCTCCGTCACGCAACGGCAGCGCGAGATCGGGCTGCGCGTCGCGCTGGGCGCCGACCCGAACGGCGTGTTACGAATGGTGCTGGTTCGGGCCCTCAGGCTCGCGGCGGTCGGCATCGGCGCGGGTCTGGTGCTGGCGCTGGTGCTGTCCCGGTTCATGGAAAGCCTGCTGTTCGAGGTCTCGGCCACCGACCCGGGCACGTTCGTCGGCGTCTCGGCGCTCCTGGCCGTCGTGGCGCTGGTGGCAGCATGGCGGCCGGCCCGACGGGCGACGCGAATCAGTCCACGGGACGCGATGGTCGCGGAGTAGGGGGAGCCGAGGGGTCGGATCGGTCTTTGGACCGATGATCAGCCGAACTCGATCCCCTGGGCCAGCGGCAGCTCGGTGCCCCAGTTGACCGTGTTGGTCTGGCGGCGCATGTAGGCCTTCCACGCGTCCGAGCCGGACTCCCGACCACCCCCCGTGTCCTTCTCTCCGCCGAATGCGCCACCGATTTCAGCGCCGGACGTGCCCAGGTTCACGTTGGCGATGCCGCAGTCCGAGCCCCGATGCGAGAGGAAGTACTCCGCCTCGCGCACGTGGTCCGTGAAGATCGCCGACGAGAGCCCCTGGGGGACGTCGTTGTGGATCTTCATAGCCTGTTCCATCTCGGCCACGGCCTGGGCGGGCGTGGCGTCCTTCGAGCCGTACTCGATGATGTACAGGATCGGAGCGAAGGTCTCGTGTTGGACGATCTTGTAGTGGTTCTCGGCCCGGGCGATGCACGGCGTCACGTAGCGACCGCCGGGGTACGCCTCGCCCTCCAGAACGTCGCCACCGTACAGGATCTCGCCGCCTTCGCCCACGACCTGGTGCTTGGCGCTCTGCAGAGCCTCGACCGAATCCGGCCCCAGCACGGGGCCCATGAGCGTGCCGTCTTCCAGCGGATTCCCGATCGGGATGTCCTCATAGGCGCGGACCAGGCGGGATACGAGCTCGTCGCGCACCGAGGCGTGCACGATGATCCGACGGGTGCTGGTGCAGCGCTGGCCCGCCGTGCCCACGGCGCCGAACAGGATGGCCGGCAGGCTCAGGTCCAGGTTGGCGTTGGGGGTGACGATGATCGCGTTGTTGCCGCCGAGCTCCAGGATGCTGCTTCCCAAGCGCGCGCCCACGACCTCACCGACCCGGCGACCCATCCGGGTCGAACCGGTGGCCGAGACCAGGGGAATCCGCCGGTCGTGGATCATGCGCTCGCCGATGGACGGTCCGTCGCCCACGGCCAGGCAGAAGATCGCGGGATCGACGTCGTGCTCGCGGCACACCTCTTCGGCGATCTTCGTCACCGCCACCGCCGTGAGCGGGGTGCGCTCGGACGGCTTCCACACGCAGCTGTCGCCGCACACGGCCGCCAGCGCCGCGTTCCAGCTCCACACGGCGACCGGAAAGTTGAAGGCGCTGATGATGCCGACCACGCCCAGGGGGTGCCACTGTTCGCGCATGTGGTGATCCTCGCGCTCCGACGCCAGCGTCAACCCGTAGAGCTGTCGGCTGAGCCCCGTGGCGAAGTCGCAGATGTCGATCATCTCCTGGACCTCGCCCTTCCCCTCGGCCAGGATCTTGCCCATCTCGAGCGTGACCAGGGCGCCCAGGGCGTCCTTCTTCTCCCGGAGCCGGTTGCCGAGCTGGCGCACGATCTCGCCCCGCTTCGGCGCGGGCACGGTGCGCCACGTCAGGAACGCCTCATGGGCCCGGTCGACGATTCGGTCGAACTCTTCTTCGGTCACCTGTTGAACCGAACCGATGCGCTTGCCATCGACAGGCGAATCGATGTCGAGCACGGCGCCCGAGCCCATCCATTCGCCGGCGAATCCGCCGGGGTTCATGTCTTCGAGGCCGAGGGTCTGCAGGATCTGCTCGGTGGTCATGGCGTTCCGGGCTCTATGTTCGGGGTCGATCGGACCGAGTGGGTCGATCGCGGCTGCCCGAAAGGCGGGGGATCCGCGGTCGGAGATCCGTGGCGCGTTCGGGGACCCATAACTTCTAAGAGAGGGGGCCGGACTGGAAGGGTCATGGGGTCAGGCGGGACACCCTCACGGGACCTGGAACGCGCCTACGCAACGCGGTCCGAACGGGCGGGGCGCAGCGGGCGGTGGCCTCCGGATGGGAGACCACCGCCGCCGGGGGTTGATCGCGGTAGGGTCACGTCTAGAACGTGACCGTCACCGTGTTCGAGCAGAGGTTTGAGCCTTCCAGGCAGATCCAGTACGTGTAGGTGGTCTCGCCGCCGCGCCCGATGACGTCCAGATACTCCCCGTCGTCCGGCGTCGTGTCGATCTTGGCATCGTTTCGATAGACGTCCATCGGGGTTATGCCGTCGCCGCCGGACCAGGTCAGGAGCGCCTGCTTCTGGCCCTTGACCTTGTCTCCCACTGCTGACAATACCAGTCCCACGTCCGGGGCCGGCACGAAGACCTGCTTGGTGAGGGCATCCGTCGCGCCCTTGTCGTCCGTGACGGTCAACGTGACCAGATAGAAGAAGGGCAGCGCGTAGGGATGAACCGGATTCTGCTCCGTGGACTCGAATCCGTCGCCGAACGCCCAATGCCAGGCGACGATGGTGCCGTCGTCATCCGTGCTCAGGTCCGTGAAGGTGCAGCCCACCTCGTCGCACACCTCCGTGAAGTCCGCCTCCGGTGCCTTGTTGGGTGACTCGACGACGATCACGTTCCCATCGCTGTCGCCGTCGGGGTCAGAATTGCGAGCAGCGTCATAGGCGAAGCTGCTGTGGGTGACGCCTCCAACCGTGAACGTCACCTGGCCGATTCCACGGATCCGCGACGCCTTGAACGTGGCGGTGCCGTCGGATCCGGTATTCCGACTGGCGCTTCCACTGGCCAGGCCGGTCCAGGACATGGAAACGCTGGCTCCGGAAACGGGCAACCCGTCGACCCCCATGACCGTGGCCGTGACCGAAGCGTCCCAGCGATTCCCCTTTCCGACTTCGCTGAGCCCGTCCAGATCGGCGATATGGATGATCCCCACGGCAAACGTCTGGATCGACATTCCCGGGGCACCATCATCGTCGAGCGCCGTCAACGTCACGGTATGGTCTCCGGGCGTTCCGAAGGTGTGGCTCGTGGTCACCCCGCTGCCCGTGGAGCCGTCTCCGAAGTTCCAGGCGTAGGAGGTAATGATGCCGTCCGGATCCCAGCTCGCCGACGCGTCGAAGTCGCAGTCGAACCCATTGCACGTAACGTCGAACGCCGCGTTGGGAGCCACGTTGTCACCCCCACCTCCGCCTCCCCCGCACGACCCCGTATTCGTCACGGCCTGGTACATGTTGATGCGGCCGAACCCGAACTGTTCGTCCCACCCTGCGGGACCCAGGTCGTCGGCCGTATTCCGCAGGCAGTTTCGGATTTGCGTCGCGTCGGTGACGCCCAGCGCATAGAGGACCGCTGCGAGGCCGGCCACGTGGGGAGCCGCCATCGACGTGCCCGCGCGGTGGATGTAGTCCGAGTCCCACCCGTTGCCGACCGAGAAGATGAAGCTGGTGCCGAAGAGTGGGTCCTCCAGATCGCCCCCGGGCGCCGCCACCTCGATGGGGGGACCGTAGCTCGAATAGCTCGCCAGCTCGTCGCCGTAGTCGGTACCGCTCACGGCCACGCAGTTCGGGTCTGCGGCCGGGTAGAGAACCACTTGCGATCCTTCGTTCCCGGCCCCACAGACGGGCAGGACGTTGTTGGCCATGGCGTACGCCAGCGCGTCGCTCTCGGCCTGGGACGGCTGCGTGTCACCGAAGCTCATGTTGATCACGTTGGCGCCGTTGTCGGCGGCCCAGGCAATGGCGGTAGCGATGGAGGATGCGAGGCACTCGCCGTTGATGTCGCACACCTTACCGGACACGAACCCGATGCTCGGCCAATAGCCCACGCCCACCACGCCCGCGCCGTTGTCGGCACACGCGCCGGCGATGCCCGACACGTGGCTACCGTGTCCGTGGTCGTCGCCGGGAGTGACGTCGGTTTCGTCGTAGAAGTTCTTCCAGACGATCTGCTTGCCGCAGAAGTCTTCATGGGTCCCCAGGATCCCCGTATCCAGGATTCCGATCATGGCCGACCCGCCGGGCGTGGGGCCCAGGTGGTCGTAGGCCTCGAGCCAGTCGATGTCCGCGTCCACCTTGTTGGTCGGGAAGACCAGACCGAAGCCGTAGTCGACGTCCCCGTCGTTGTGCATGTCCCACTGCCACTCCAGCGAGCCGTCGTTCGGAGACTGGCACGTCGGGCAGAGCGGGTCATCCAGGACGCGAAGGTAGTCGGGCTCGGCGTACTCGATGTTGGGGTTCCGGTCCAGGGCCTGGGCGACCGCTGCCTCTGCCCCCTCGGGGACCCGGAGGAGCCAGACGTCCGAAATGAGCTCGCGGTCCAGCGTGGCGTTTTGGGTCGCTGCGACGGCTGCCCGGTTCGCACCGGGCGTGAACCGAGCAATGATCTGGCCCGGAGCGAACCCAGCCGACTGGGAAGCTGCTTGCGGAGCCGCCGGGGCCACGAAGGCCGGGACGGCCGTCGGTTCAGCCGGCGGGGGTTGGACGGGGGTCGACTCGGAGCAGGCGATCAGCGAGACCGACGCGAGCAACAGAGGTCCCCAACACCGTGGAGCGACACGGTACGGCGGAAGCGAACGGCGGACGGAAAGCGACCAGGACATCGGTCCCTCCGGGAAAGGCCGCCCAGCGGACGGCTGACACTGCTTTGCCACGCTTGCTAGACCCTACATGATTCACGACACGATCGGGCCCCCGCAATGATGCATGGGCGCAACGCCGACGCCTCAACTCCGGACTTGTCCCTGAATCTAGGGAGAATCGAACGGATTCAGGGAGGGTTGGTGGCCCGGCGCCCGCGTACGCCCTCCACCGATCCACTCAGGGCACAGGCCTGTTCGGCGGGACCCTACAGAATCCCGTCCACGTACAGGTCGAGGCGGAACTGGTTGCCGGGCGACTTGAGTCCGTACGACAGATCCATTCGGACCAGCCCGTCCATGAGACTCCCGCCAATGCCAACGGCGTACAGGATGTCGTTCGCGTCGAACCCTCCAGGCTGGCCGGCCCAGGCCGCGTCGCCGAAGAAGCTCAGCGACGTAAAGTCGTAATACCGGGCCAGCTCGAGCCGTCCCCTACCGAACTGCGGGCCCCGCAGAATCGAGGGCTGATAACCACGGAGCGTCCGAGCGTTGCCCATGAACCACTGTCGCTGCCCGGTCGCGTCTCCCCAGGTGGTGCCGCCGCCGGCTTCGGTGCCCAGACGCCAGCGGGAACCCAGAGGGAACGCCATCCGGAGCGTGGCGCTCGCCCGACCGTAATTCGTGGTCTCGCCTCCCGAGATGGGCCGCCACGTCGCTGCCTGTCCGTACAGTTCCAGGCCCACCTGCGCCCGATCCGGATCGGTGCCCCACCAGGGCGACAGCCTCAACTCGGCGCCGGCCTCGTCCACGTCGTCTCCGGCCACGTTGGGCCGGAATTCCCAGTTCGAATCGAACACCCGGAACAGGGCGAAGTTGGTGTTGGTTTCCACACCCCACTGGCGCTCGGCGTAGGCCCGGAACATGAACGAGTCGCGGGCACCCACCGGCGGCCGCCACGTGAAGTCCGCACCGCCCGCCTGGAAGTACTCCCCGTCGTCCCGGCCGAACAACAGGGCGAAGGTGGAGTTGCCGAAGCCCAGGAACCGCCCCCGGGGATCGGTGGGCCTGAGCTCGTAGTAGCCGCCCAGGGTCAGGCGTCGCTTCACGGCGTTGTGGGTCAGGTCCACCCGGGCCTTGGGCAGCAGATCGGCGAAGCCGAAGAATCCGGACAGGTCCATGGTGTACGGACCGCCCAGCTCGAAGTCGAACCGGCCACCCAGGGCCAGGCTCTCGACCCGGTTGTAGCGGATCAGGTCCGGTCGCGCCCAGCCCCAGTTGAACGACCAGGGCAGGCCTTCCACGGTGGGCGCCGGCAGCTTCGCCAGCGTGTTGACGTACTCCTCCAGGTCGTCGTCCGACGGGAATCCGGTGGCGTCCTCCCAGATCGGCGGAGGAAGGTACGGGCTGGTCGCCACCAGGCTCCGGTCCGTGGGCACGATCAGCAGGGACTCGCGGCCGCGATTCGCCTCCTCGTCTTCGCCCATGAGCTCGTATGTGGTGGGCTCGACGCCGGACAGGAGATCGGCGATGAACGCCATGGCCTCGGCCCGGGTCTCGAAGTGGACCTCGGTGAGCCCGGCCGGCAACTCCTCCTCCTCTTCCTCAGCCAGATCGTCGATGGTCGTCACCGACTCCATCTGGTACGAGACGTCCATGGACACGGGCATCTTGATGATCCCCGCCGCCGCCTCTCCCTCGAGCCGCATCGAGCGCGGCAGCCACACCTTGAAGTCCCAGAGCCCGTATTCGACCGCCACCATCGTCAGGTCGAAGGTCCAGGGCTTGAACAGACCGGGCACGTACTTGAACTCCCCCGCCTCCTCCTCTTCCTGGAGCTCGGGAATGTCCCGCATCGCGTCGAACTGCCGGCTCAGCCGATAGACCGCCCGCACCAGAGCGCCCGATGCGGGCTCGATCCACAAGGTGCCGGTGATGCGGTGGACGTCGGACTGCCGGGGCAACACGTCGAGCTGCACGGCCTGCAGGCGACGGCCGTCGGGCAGGCTTAGGGTCAACGTGTCGCCGCTGCGGAACTGGTAGAGCGTGTCCGCGCCCGGAGCCAACGGATGAGAGATCCAGAACTCGTCGTCGCTGGGCTGAACGTCGTTTTCGTCCTCGTCCGTCAGCCCGAAGAACAGGCGGTCGCCACCGGGCTCGAAGGGTTCGTCGAACGGAAGGTCGTCCAGCCAATCCAGGTCGCCTTCGCGCACGGCGATGTCCCGGCCCGGGTACTGGGACCGGGTCCCGAGCACCTGGACGACCGCGTCGTAGTCCTGGTCCCAGAACGCCCGCACCGCCGTTTCGTTGCGGTAGATCGTTCGGTCCTTCAGGGGCGTTCGCAGCATGGCCGCGATCCGCTGCTGGATCAGCGCCGTGTACCGCACCACCGACTCGTCCAGGGTGCGCCAGTTGTCGACGGCCGACGCGTAGATGCCGCCGGCCAGGGAATCCTGGAAGGCGTCCGGCGCGAATCCCGGCGTCTGCGCCGAGACCGGCGTCGTCGACGTCGCCAGAACCGTCGTGATCGCGGCAACGGCGGTTGCCCATGCTGCGTGCCTCATGGCCGGGGCTCCGACGACGCTGCACCCTGGTCGCCCTGCTGATCGGCGGCAGCCCCGTCGCCCTGCCGGTCGGCGGGCATCGGGTGATCGAACCGCACGGCCCGGAAGTCCTCCCAGGGCACGTAGCGCCAACCTCGGTCGTTTTCCTCCGCGGCCTGATCGGTCCGCGAAGACCCGACGTCACCCGGGAACTGCTGCACGAAGACACCCTTGTTGTTCTCGTCGACGTCGTTGGAGCCTTCGAGAAGGAAGCTTCGTCCGTCGAGGAGGGTCACCGTTGCGCCCGTGGAGTCCGACCGCTCGATGCTGTCGATCTTGCCGAACTCGATGACGAAGCGGACCCACTCGGAGCGTCCATTCAGCAACTCCCACGACCATTGTTCGTCGCTGTCCCAGCGCACCCGACCGTAGATCTCGTCTCCGCCCTCGGTGACCACGGTGCCCACCAGCTGGTGCCCACCGTCGTACGTGGCGTAGCCGTTGCCCGGCGGGGGACTCTCGAAGCGAATTGCCACGAACTCCTCCCACTCCACCTCGACCATGCCCAGGTCCGGATCCGAGATCTGAACACCCCGGTGACCGTCCTCGACGTCGTTCGTGCCGGATAGGAGAAGCACCTCTCCGGTGGTCAGCGTCACCCGGGAGGTTGCGTCCTCGGTCTGAGCGATGGACCGGATGTCGCCGAACTCGATCTCGTGGTCGTCGTTGTCCTCGTCCTCCCCATCCAGGACGTCGGTCTGGAGGATCTCGTCCAGGTCCCAGGAGATGTAGCCTGAGAACGTGCGCCCGGAAGCATCCTCGACGGTGCCATACAGGCGGCTGGATTCGGGTCGTGCGCCGGGAGGGGCGGCCGCGAACACGATCCGGTCCAACTCGTCCCAGTCCAACTCGATAAGGCCACGATCGGGGTCCTCGACCACGACATCGCGGATGGACCAGCCGATGTCCGTCGATCCACCAAACAGCTCCAGCCACTCGCCGGACTGGAGCGTGAGGGCGACACGGTCATCGTTGACGACCGTCAGACCAGCGACGTGGCCGAAGCGAATGCCGGACAATACCTCGGAGGGGAAGTCGGGATCTTCCTCGTTCCAGGTGATGCGGTAGCCCATGAGATCGATGGACCGGGTGGGCCGCTCGCCGCCCCTGAGGGCCTGGAGCCAATCCTCGTATGCTTCTTCGGGGATCTCCTTGGAACCGTCCAGGAGGTCCGCCCACCCGCCCTCGTTCCGGTCCCACCGGATGAAGCCTTCGTAGCGGTCCCCCTCGGCCGTCGTGACCTCGCCCCATATACGGGCCTCGCTCTGCGCGTACGCGTGCGCGGGCGCGGCGCAGACGAGGAGACACAACGTGAGCCAACGGCAGGCTGGGAAAACGGGCATGTGGTCGCTTCGCGGAGCTTCGAGAGAAGGTGCCTATGTCCCGATACGGGTTTGAGGGGGTTGGGGTTTCGTATCTGCAACGACCCACTCACTGGCCGAATATCGGTGCTTGGCCGGGTACGCATCGTTTGCGGCGGCAGGCAAATCTCTTGATCCCTGACGCCACATCAGCGTAGGCTAGGACTCCACGAGGGCGGACGCCCGACGCTCCCCGAGGTTCGTCTCGGGATCCAAAGCGCCTGGTGGCGGAGTTGGGAATGGGGTGGATGACGACGGGAAAGGGCGTAGCATGAGATCACTGACATTGGTCGCAGCGGTGGCGGGAGGCCTGGGTGCTCTGGGCGTTGGCTTCCTGGCTGGGTTCAGCACGGTTCCCCCGGGCGAAGCGCAACAGTTGCCCGCGGAGCCATATCAGGTCGAGGCCCCTCCCGCCGCGTCGCTGGTGGACGCCGGGGAAGCCCACGCACCCCAGGCCGCGTCCGGCGCCGAGGTGCCCCCCATCACGCCTCCGACGGCGGCGCGCAGAACCATCCAGGAGGCTCCTCCGCCCCCCTCCCCCCCTACCGGCTCTCTGGCGCCGGAATCCCCCTCGGCCCCGGCAACGACGGACGCACCGCCCGTCCGCTCGCAACCGAGTGCGACGTCCTCCACGCGATCCCGCCGGTACCGATCCCGGCGCAACCGCTACCCGGGCCCGATCCCCACGCCCGACGAGTGGGTGCCCCCGGAGGGACCGGTCCGCATTGCGCTCCAGGCGGGCCACTGGCGGGCGAACGAGGCGCCGGCCGAGCTGTCCGGCCTTCGAGACAACGGCGCAAGCGCGGGGGGCGTAGCCGAATGGGAGGCCAACCTGGAAATCGCACGCAACGCCGCGGCGATGCTCCGGGACCTCGGGTACGAAGTGGACGTCCTGCCGGCCGTGGTGCCCCCCGACTACCGGGCCCACCTGTTCATCTCCATTCACGCAGACAGCAACGGGGATCCCCGGGCTCGGGGATTCCGGGTGGCGGCGCCCCGGCGTGACGCCACGGGGCGTGCGTCGGGATTCGTCCGGGTGCTCGAACGGGCTTACGAACGGGAGACGGGGCTGACGCTACTGCCCACCGTCACGCGCCGCATGCGGAACTACTACGCGTTCAACTACCGGCGCTACGAACACGCCCTGCACCCCATGACCATCGGCGTGATCATCGAGACGGGGTTCCTGACGAGCCGCGCCGATCGGCGAGTGATCGTGGACGACCCCCAGCGGCCCGCCCGGGGCATCGTAGAGGCCGTGTTGGCGTTCGCGGAGACGCCGCCGCCGAGTCGGTCCGGACAGTAGCGCTAACGCGCGCTACATCCCGGCGGCTTCCACCGGAATCCTGACCTCGGTGCGCTCCCAGGACAGCACCAGGTGGGTCGGGCCACCGGCGGGTTCGAACGAGATCGTGAACTGGTCGACGTCCTCGTCAAGCGTACCTGAAGGCACTTCGACCGTCAGGACGTCGTCGGCCGGGTCATAGGTCTCGGAGAACTCACCGGTCACGGGATCCAGCCGACCCGTGCCGTCCATACCCAATCCCGTGTTGAAGCGCACGGTCCACTGGTCGGGTCCGGGCACTGTGAAGATGGAGTACGTGCCGGCATCGAGGCGCTCCCCCGCGATCATGATCGGACCGGTCGCGGTGAGCTCGGTCGCTTCGTTCGCACCGGTCCGCCAGAGCTCGCCATACGGCACCAGGTAGGTACCGTCGCTCGGGTCGCCGAAGATGTCCCGGCCCCGCATGTAGGGTCCGCTGTACGTCACCTTCACATAGGTGTCCCCGAGATGGGCCTTCGCGATCCCCACCGGGCTGGGACGGCGGGACGGATGCAGGTCCTGGGCGCTGGCCGCCTCCGCGGCCAGGAGAAACACGGCGGCGGCCGCGACGGCTCCGAGGACGGCACGTGCCTTGGTCATGGGCGGTTCGCTTTCCGAAGTGGGATGAGTGAGGCCGAGGAATCTGTGGGGAGGGTCAGGGGTGGCGCCAGGGGAGATGCCCGCAGCGTGGCCCCCTGGGCGGGCGGGCAGAGGCTTGGCGCCCCCGAGAGCCTGTTGGGGGGAAGGGCATGGACTTCCTTCCCCCCGGGTTGCGATCCCGCCGACGAAGCTAGTTGGTTTTGGCTTCGATCTTGATCCGGCGTCCCTTGGCCTCTTCCGATTTCGGCAGATGCACGGTCAGGACTCCGTTGTCGAACTCGGCGTAGATCTCGTCGATCACCACCGCTCGGGGCAGCGTGAAGAAGCGCTCGAACATCCCGTAGCTGCGCTCAGCCACGTTGTAGTTGGCCTCCTTCCACTCCTCGAATTCCCTCTTCTCGCCCTTCAAGCTCAGGACGTTGTCCACCACCTCGATGTCCACGTCTTCCAGCTTCATGCCGGGGAGCTCGGCGGTCAGCACGAACTCACCGTTGACGTCGACGAGGTCGATCGCGGGTTTCCACGCGAAGGGCTCTTCCAGGAGCTCAGGAACGAACTCCGGGCCGAGCAAGCGGCGGACGCGATTCTCGAACGAGAAAGGAGTCCAGGGCTTCAGTGCCCCCTCGAACGGACGATAGGGCTTGAGGGTTTTCATGACGTCCTCCTTTCAAGGTTCGGAGGAGGACTCGACCTCCACGGAAGCGGGCGAACGAGCCCTCCTTCCGGCGGTGTTTCCACGCATTGTTAGGTTAGGGAATCCGGGCGGATTTGTCTGTCGGGAATCCTCCGTGAGGGGACGTGGCCAGCAAAGGGGTAGGCCTCACGGCTCGCGCTCCACGAGACGCCGCCGTAGCTCCCGGCGCATGACCTTGTTGGACGCCGTCCGTGGCAGCGCGTCCAGAACGATCACGTCCGAGATCTTGAACAGCGGGTTGAGGCGACGACGGATCGACTCCCGCATGTGGTTGCGCCAGGCGTCCGGATCGGGGACATGCCCCGCTTCCGGCACCGCGAAGAGCACCAGTCGGTCGGGGCCGCCTCCTGGAGGTGGCACCGCGACCGCCGCCACCTCCTCGAGCCCCGGCGTGTCCAGAACCGCCCGCTCGAGTTCCGCGCTCGAGACCTTGATGCCACCCAGATTCATGGTGTCGTCGGCTCGACCCATTGCCCGGTAGTGTCCGTCGGGAAGCCGCACGAACCGGTCGCCGTGTCGCCTCAAGCCCGGCCGAGGTACGCCATCGTAGTAGACGGCTCGATGATCCCCGTTCAGGAGCTCTTCAGACAGTCCGATCGAAGGTGGGACCAGAAAGAGCTCGCCCTCGTCAGCAGGGAGGTCCTCGTCGTCCAGGATGACCACGTCCAGCCCCAGCGCCGGCGTGGTGAAGGTGCCCGGGACGGCGGGCTGCACGACCGTTCCAGTGAGGTATCCTCCACCGACTTCCGTGCCACCGCAGTACTCGATGACCGGCCGGCCGCCGGGCAGCGCCATCAGGTATCGCATGTCCGACTCGTTCGAAGCCTCGCCGGTCGAGCTGAACGCACGGATCCGGCTCCAGTCCAGGCCCTCCATGCACCCGGACGATCGCCACGCCGCCACCAGGCTCGGCACGACACCGAGCATGGTCACGCCGGCGTCCCGGACGAACTCGCCGAAGCCCCGCCCGGTGGGCGCGTCGTCGAACAACGCCATCGCCGCCCCGTTGATCAGCGAGGCGTAGATCAGCCAAGGACCCATCATCCAGCCCAGGTTGGTGGGCCAGCAGGCGACGTCGCCGGGCCGAATGTCCTGATGGAGGTGGCCGTCCATGGCGGCTTTGATCGGCGTCGTATGGGTCCAGGGGATCGCCTTCGGTTCGCCGGTCGTTCCGGAGGAAAACAGGATGTTGGTATGGGACGCGGCCCCTGTTGCGACCGCTTCGAACGGCCCCGTGCCGCCGAAGTCGGACCACGCCACATCCGACGCACGAAGGGAAATCGCCGGTTCCTCCCCAGCAGGTACCACGATCGTCCTGGGCGCGCCGGCCTCCCACACCTTCTCCGCCATGGGAAGGGTGCGGCCGGCCCGATGCACGACGTCCTGCGTAACCACCGTCTCGGCGCCGCCGATACGGAGGCGTGTCGCGATCTCGTCCGCGCTGAAGCTATCGGCAACCGATACCACCACACCGCCGGCCTTCACCACGGCCAGGTACGCCACCACTGCTGCGTAGGTCATGGGCATGGCGATGGCCACGCGGTGGCCGGTCCGGAACCCTTGCGCGGCCGCACCCACGTCGGCCTCGAGTCGACCGTACGAAACCCGGTGCACCTTGCCACCCCGCCGGTGGATGACCGCCAGGCTACCGGCATCGTGGTTGAAGCAGCTCTCCACGATGTTGAGCTGGGCGCCGGGGAGCCAGGCGCCCGTGACCGACCCGTGCCCTGGCGAGCCACCCGTACCTGGCGTCGTCGCGGGATCCCGCGAACCGTCGAAGATCCGATCGGGCGGCTCGCGAAACACGATGCCCAGCCGATCGATGACCGCCTGCCAGAACTCGGCTCGGCGTCCTATCGACCAGCGCCAAAGGGCGTCGTAGGAGTCGACGCCGTGCTCCGCCGCGAAGGTGGTGACGTTGGCGGTGCGCAGCGTATCGGTGTCCGGGATCCAGCTCGGCTGCTGTGGCTTGGCCATGTCCTGCTCTCGTCGGCGAACGTCGTTTGCTCGCACTCGTGCCTCGTCAGCGCCAAGATGTAGAACCCGATGCAGACGACGTCCACCCTTCCTGGCTGCGTGGGAGGTGATTCCATGAGAATGTCCGACTGGCCCTGCCTGCTCCTCGCGGCCGTGATCGCGAATCCGCTCTGCTCAACCGACGCCCCGGCACAGACCCCGATTCGCGGGTTCCCCGACGACGCGCTCACGGAGCACCACGAGCTCGAACGGCGTCTCCGGGCCACACCGGATCCGGCGCTCCTCGATGCGTATATGCTCGCGATGTCGGAAGAGCCGCATCACGCCGGATCGCCGGGGGCCCTGGCCGTTGCGGAATACGCCCTCCGGAAGTTCCGGTCCTGGGGCCTCGAAGCAGAGATCGAAGAGTTCGAGGCGCTGTTGCCCTTCCCCACCGTCCGGAAGGTCGAGCTGGTTGCACCGACGCGATTCGTGGCGGTGATGAGCGAGAAGCCGCTCGCAGAGGACAAGGACTCGGAGGACGCGAACCAGCTGCCCACCTACAACGCTTACGCGGCGGACGGCGACGTGACCGGCGATCTCGTGTTCGCGAACTACGGTCGGCCGGAGGACTACGCATGGCTCGATCGGTCCGGCATCGACCTGACGGGCACCATCGTGATCGTCAAATACGGCCGTGGTGTGCGAAGCGCCAAGATCAAACAAGCGTCACAACGGGGCGCGGCGGGGGTGATCATCTACTCCGAACCGGAAGACGACGGCTACTACCAGGGCGACGTCTACCCCGAGGGACCGTGGCGGCCGGACGACGGCGTTCAGCGGGGGACGGCCGCGGACTACGCGGCCGCCTATCCCGGCGATCCGCTG
>CAJIAX010000137.1_pt1 | contig 42055 bp, 39 predicted proteins | sample 9199251 | NCBI WGS metagenome assembly CAJIAX01 (sample SAMEA7708287, study PRJEB35096) | sediment metagenome | biome: marine neritic benthic zone biome [ENVO:01000025]; feature: sediment [ENVO:00002007]; material: shallow marine sediment [ENVO:03000034] sea grass bed [ENVO_01000059] ... | reverse complement strand
GGCGTTCACCACGCTGAAGATCGCGGTGGTGCCACCGATGCCCGCCGCCAGGGTGAGCAGCGCCGCGAACGCGAACCCCGGGCTGCGGCGGAAGACCCTGAGGGCCTGTCTGAGCTCGAACGTGACCGCCTGCACCGACATGTCCCCTCCTCCTCTTCCCGTGTAGTCCCGCTCCCGTCGAGCCGCTTGGCGGAGCCGCCAGACGTCCCGGTTCACGACCTGACTCCAGTACCACACCCGGGCAGCCGCGCGGCCAGCCGGAGTAGATGCGCGCTCGGTGTATTCCTCGGCCAGGTCGCCAAGGACCGCTTCGCGGTACGCCTCCGGGAGCAGGACCCCCATCAGTGCGGTGGCCAGGCCTGGCGGTCGGGGACGCTCCATCACCAGGTCACTTGGAATCGAGGGCCGCGCCCACGCCTGCCCACATGCGCTCCAGCGTCGCCTTCGCAGCGCGGAGCGCCGCGATTCCCGCAGGCTCGAGCGCATAGTGCTTGCGAGCCTTACCGCCCCGGATCGGGAGCGGATCCGACATCCAGGACCGCACGTAGCCGCGCTGCTCCAGGCGGGACAGGGCCACGTAGATCGTGGCGACGGAGACCGAACGGCCCGCTGTTTCCTCCAGGTCCTTGCGGATGGAATTGCCGTGGGCTTCCCCGCCGAGGCGGAGTACGGACAGCAGCGCCAGCTGCTCGAATTCTCTCAGGTGGGTTCGGTCGCTCATATTATTGCCGTGAGCAACATAATAACGATGCTGACCAGGCGGCGCCACAAAGCTTGTTCGGTTCAGTTTGGAGGCGCGCGAGCCCCGGAGTCGCGCACCTCCTGCACGTGTGGTCTCCAATGGACGGCAGAACGGCCCGACCAAAGCGTATCGGTCGGGTCGTTCAAATGGACCCGAGCGCAAAGAAGTCGAACCGCCGCTACCCTACCCCTTCCGGGTGGCCTTGGCGGGCACCGCCGACTGCCCGGTCTACAGCAGATCGCCACAGAGCCCTTCAGCTTCGCGAGCGGGGCCTCTGCGATCGAGTGATCGCCAAGAGGCTGGGCGTCTCGGGGGCGACGATGCGAAGGCCACTCGGTGGCTGCGTGCCTGCTCCCCTTGACGCAGCCGGCCCCAATGGCAGACGATCTGTGTCATGATGAAGAAGAGACCCGACGTTGGGACGCTCACGCAGGCCACCCGGCTTCCATCATCCTCGAGGGCCGCGGTGGCGGCACCGGCTGCCTCAGGACGCACGGCTGCCACACGAGGGGAGCGGGCCCTGCATACGCCATGGTACGAACTTGACGTCCACGGGGTCATGGACGAGCTCGAGACTCAGGCGGACGGTCTCGACGAGACCAGCGCCGGGGAAAGGCTGGTGCGAGTCGGGCCGAACGAAATCGAGTTCGAGAAGACCCCCGCGTGGAAGCGCTTCCTCCACCAGCTGAATGACCCCATGGTCATCATCCTGCTGGTGACTGCTGCCATCACCGGCACGCTGACGGCGATGGGCAGCCACATGCTGCCCGACACCATCGTCATCCTCGGCGTTGTCCTGCTCAACTCGATTCTCGGCTACGTACAAGAAGAGAAGGCGGACGGCGCGCTGAACGCGTTGCGTGAACTGATGGTCCAGGCGGCGATGGTTCTGCGGCAGGGTGATCAGCGCAGGATTCCTGCCCGCGAGCTCGTCCCGGGCGACATCGTCATCCTGGAAGGTGGCGACAAAGTGCCTGCGGATGTCCGCTTCTTCGAGGTCAACAACTTCCACGTCGACGAGTCTTCTCTGACTGGCGAGTCGATTCCCGTCGCCAAGCGGATCGAGGCGCTCTCGGGCGAAAACCTCGTCCCCGGCGACCAGACCAATACCGGCTTCTCGGGCACGTTCGCGACGCGCGGATCGGCCAGGGCCGTCGTCGTCGAGACCGGCCGCAGGACCGTTTTCGGGCAGGTTGCCGACATGGTCGAGGCGGCGGACCCCGGTTCGACGCCCCTGCAGCGGCAGCTGATGGAATTCGTCCGCAGGCTCATCATCGCCATCCTCGTACTCGGTGCGATCAACTTCGTGTTCGGCGCATGGCTCGGCTACGCGCTCTCCTACAGCTTCCTTGGCGCCGTGTCGCTCGTCGTCGCCGCGATCCCCGAGATGCTGCCCGCACTGGTGACCTCGATTCTCGCGTTGTCCAGTATGGTGATGGCGGAGAGGAAAGCACTGGTCAGGCACCTGCCGGCGGCGGAGACGCTCGGCGCCACCTCGGTCATCTGCTCTGACAAGACCGGGACGCTGACCGAAAACCGCATGACCGTCACACGGGTCTATGCGGGCGGCCAGACCTACGACGTGACGGGAACCGGGTACGACATCGAGGGTGAGTTTCGGCTCGAGGGTGAGGCGAAGGCGCCGAAGACGCAGCCCGCCCTGATGGCACTGCTACAGTGCGGATTCTACTGCAACAACGCCCGCCTGGGAGCCGAGGGCGGTGTTGGCGATCCGACAGAGCTGGCGCTCAGGATCTCGGGGGCAAAGGCAGAGATCGTTGCGGACGGCGAGCAACGTCTCGCCGAGATACCGTTCGACTCTTCCGCCAAATACATGGCCGCCTTCGTCGAGATCGACGGGCGGCGCATGCTGCTGGTCAAGGGCGCGCCGGAGGTCATCGTGCCGGTGTGCTCGACGATGCGCGACGCCGAAGGGAATCCACGCGATCTTGACAGGGACAGCGAGCTCGCGGTCGCGAGCGCATTCGCCAAGGACGCCCTTCGAACGCTGGGTTTCGCAATGAGAGAGCTGGCCGCCGACGCCAGCGACTTGCGTCACGAAGATCTGACGGACATGGAGTTCCTGGGATTCCAGGGGATGATCGACCCGCCGAGGGAGTCCGCGATCGAGGCCGTGCGCCAGTGCAAGCGGGCCGGCATTCGCACGGTGATGATCACCGGCGACCACCCCGAAACCGCGCTCGCGGTCGCGCGCCAGCTCGATATCGATACGTCACGGGTCGTGACGGGATCGGAACTGACGGATATCGCCGACGATGAGCTGACAGACCTGGCGGAGCATGTCTCCGTCTTTGCCCGCGTCGCCCCGGAGCACAAGAAGGCCATCGCAGAATCGCTCAGGGCCAACGGGGAGGTCGTCGCCATGACCGGCGACGGCGTCAACGATGCGCCGGCATTGAAGGCGGCGGATATCGGCGTCGCGATGGGCATCAACGGGACCGAGGTGGCGAAGGAGTCGTCCGACATGGTGCTGGCCGACGACAACTTCGCCACGATCGTCGCCGCCGTCGAAGAAGGTCGGCACGCCTGGAACAACCTCGAGAAGGCGATTCTCTACACCTTGCCCACCAACGCCGCCCAGGCGCTCCTCATCCTGGGGGCGGTCGTAATGGCCGCATTCGTTCCGGTGTTCGGCGCCCGGTTCGTTCTCGAGCCTGTTCAGATCCTGTGGGTGAACCTGCTTGATTCCGTGCTCTTGACCATGCCACTCGCGATGGAGGGCAAGGAACCCGGACTGTTGAACCAACGTCCCCGAGACGCCAACGCCCAGATCATGAACCCGCTGTTCCTGCAGCGTGTCGTGCTGTTGGGTCTCGCGATCTCGGTGCCGGGATTCCTGGTCTACTACTACTTCGGCGCCGCCGCGATGGACGGCGACGTGGTCGTCAACGAGCTCCTGCTGACGCAGGCACAAACGGCCGCATTCTGGGGCATCCTCTTCGCGCATTTCGGCTACGTGGTATCGGCGCGATCCGTCCGGGATTCTGCGTTCACGTTCAGCCCGATCTCCAATCGCTGGTTGCTGGCCGGCATCGGGATCAGTCTTCTGATCAGGCTACTGCCGACGTTTGTCCCTTCCGCTGCGGCGATCTTCCGTACCGCGCCGGTCCCCGCAGATTGGTGGCCACTGATCGTGCTGTGCTTCTTCCCGAGCTTCGTGGCGATCGAGATCGACAAGGCGGTGCGAGGCTTCTTCGCAAGTCGTCGGAAGACTGTTCTGCCGGCAGCGCAGGGGATTTAGCCGGGGTCACAGCTCGAGATACGTCGTGCGCTTTTCGATTGGCTCGGATCGCTTTCTCTACACGGTCCAGGGACAGCGGACCGTGTAGTCACCCCGTTCCCACGCCGTTCTGGACGCGGCCGACGCCGCGCCGCGCCCATCACCCGCGGGCGTAGCAAGCGAAGAGCTGCGGCACGTGGCCCGGCCCCTCCGGGTCCAGGTAGAGCGCTTCGAGTCGAAGGTCCAGCGGCGGGTCCAGAAGCGGGCCCTCGACGATGCTCGAATACGGTGCCCCGCCCAGGGCCCTTCCGGCGAAGGTGAGGTACAGGCGATCCAACACTCCTCCGGCCGCGAGCAGGTGGATCACCTTTGGGCCGGTAGCCGAGTACACCGTGCGATATCCCAGCTCCCCAAGACGGTCGACCAGAAGCGCGCCGTTCACCGAGTCCGATCCGACGACCATGACGCGGCCGGCTCGGGCTTCGATTTCTTCGACCCTGGCGGGATCCGACCCCTCGGTCGTGAACACGAGGACGCGACGCCCGCCCTCCGTGAGCACGTCCGGGATCGGGAAGTCCAGGCTCCCACTGATCACGGCGATGTCCGGCAAGGGGTTGAGACCTCCCGCCTGGCGCCAGTCGCGCAGGTCGGAGAAACGCGGATCGTCGACACGCAGAATCTCCTGCGCGCGCCCGTCGGCCCAATCGCGGAGGTAGCGGCCGCTGCTGATGACGATGTCGGCCTGTGCAGCCAACTCCTGGAAGAGTCGCCAGTCGCGATCGTTCGCGATGTCGGTTGGCACGACCAGCCCGGGCCGTTCGGGATGCGGGACCGCGATCCGCCCGTCCACGCTCATGACGAAGTTCGAGTAGACGAACGGGCGGTCGGACGAGGCGGACTCGGCGCGCAGGTCGTGCTCGAGATAGGTGCCGACCAGGGCTCGCTCTGCAGGGGGGCTCGGAAGGAGCCGGTGGATCGCGGTCATGGTCATGGAGTGTGTGCGAGGGAGAGGGCCTCGACCCGAGACCTGGGGTCGGGCGCCTCGGTCGGTGCCCCGTCCTCTTCCATGAGCACGAACGTCTGGACCCGCCGCCCGGGTATTCACTTTGGTCGTGCAAACGTTCCCTTTGTCACGTTCCCACTTGGACTCGGCCAACTGCGGGCCGTGATGAACGCCGCCATGCGCGTCGGGGCGCGGCAGTGCGACTCCATGTCTGACCGGGTTTCGCGCGGCGCATGCCTGAAGCAGCGGCACTTCGGCGCCCTGTGCGCCCAACCGTCCTGATGGTCAGGTACACGACCGAACAGGACGACAACCCATGAAAGCCGAGTCCGGGCGGTGATGCGTTGCGCCCAGGTTCGGTCGGTGGACGGCGTCTGGCCTACCACGTGGGTTCGGTGACCAGGCGGCGGGAGTGACCTGCGGGGGCGCTTCGCGTCCTCCTCGGTCGTCTCGCCGGTGGACGTGGTAGCTACGGTCGAGATCCTGGTCGGCTCGGCTCGAACCTCGCTGCTGCCTGCGGCTTCGCCGCATGCAGGCGGGATGCTACCCGCGGCCGGTAGCGGATGATGGACGTGCGCCGTCGGCCGGGCGGCTCCACCCACCAGGCGGCGGGAGTGACCTGCGGGGGCGCTTCGCGCCCTCCTCGGTCGTCTCGCCGGTGGACGTGGTAGCTACGGTCGAGATCCTGGTCGGCTCGGCTCGAACCTCGCTGCTGCCTGCGGCTTCGCCGCATGCAGGCGGGTTCGACTCCCGCCGCCTGGGCGTGTGGTCTTTGGTGGACGTCAAAACGGCCCGACCGAGGCGTTTCGGTCAGGCCGTTTGATGGAGGCGGCGGGAGTCGAACCCGCGTCCGCAATTGGATCCGGCAAGATCTCTACGTGCGTAGAACGCTGAGAAGTTCGTAACGGAGCAGCCAGCGATCAGCCGACATCCGCACTAGCCGTCTTCTGAGTCTCGCTCCCCGACGCGACGGCATCGCCGGGGCACCAGCCTGATTGTCGGCGCCTCAGGACCCGCTTCAGGCGAGCATGGTCAAGAGACGGGCGCGTAGTTATTTACGCAGCCAGAGCCATTTCAGAGTTGGCAATTATAACGTTTCCGGCAGGTTTAACGAGGATGACCGGAACCTCGGCACGCAACCTCACGTTCACCAAACACGTCGAAGCCGTGTCGCCCCCGAATGTGTTGTGGCGTCTTGTTCTACCCCGTCGGGATGAACGGGGATCCTTCCCCGAGTATCGGCAGACCGGTCACGTGATGTACAGGAACCGTCCGCAGGTCTCGCACGCGTTGAGCGCGTCGTTCGGATCCGGCTCGCGGGCCCGGGCCGTGGCGATGGACACGAAACAGCCGTAGCAGACCCCGTTGATCACGGGCACCACGACCCGGTCCAGGAGTGGGGCCACCCGCTGGTACCGACTCCGTATGGGCGGAGCCAGCTCGGTCTCGAGCTCGTCGATCTTCTCCTGGAGCTGGGCCGTGGCGTCTTTCAGGTCGATGTTGAAATGCTCGACTTGCAGATCGCCCGCTGGACCCGCCGCCTTGAGCTCACGATGCTGGGACCTCAGGTCCTGGATCTCCAGCAACAGCGCGAGTTGTGGGTGCATGAAACCGTCCGCTTCAGGGGGCCTTTTCGTCGAGAAGGTCCAGGAACTCCTGGGGAGTCTGGATCTCGGCCAGTCGAACGGGAACCTCCGGGTCTTTCGCGAACTGGGCGATCTTGCCCAGGACCGGCAGGTACTGGTTCGAGACCTCGAGAGGCGGCGCCACGATCAAGAAGAAGTTGTAGACCGGGTCCCCGTCGATGGCCTTGAAGTCGACGCCTCCGGGCTTTCGCCCGTACGCCAGGCGCAGCCGGTTGACCACAAGGGACCGGCAATGGGGGATCGCGATCCCCTTCCCGATGCCGGTGGAGCCGAGGTTCTCTCGACGCTTGAGCGTCTTGAACAGGATGGACTCGGACTTCTCGTCCAGGCCCAGCAGGCTGACCAGCTCCTTGAGCAGGTCGTCCTTCGAGTCGGCTTTGAGATCCAGCTCCACCGAGTCGACGGTGAACAGATCGCGCAGTTTCATATCAGAGGCCTCTGAGGGGCTGCCTTCGAGATCGAGTGGGGACGTGGTCTAACTTACCGGTGCTCCATGTCTTGTCAAAGGAGCCAGGTACGGTAGCTTTTTCCCATGGACACGGACTTCATCAGCGCCCTCGAAAGCGATTTCACGCCGCTGTACCTGGCCCCCCAGGCCGGTGTCAGCGAGTCGCCGTTCCGCAGGCTGTGCCGGCGGTTCGGTGCCGACGTGGTGATGACCGAGTTCATCAGCGCCGACGGCATCGTGAAGGCCACGGATCGGGTCAAGTCGTATCTCCGCTTCGACGACGAGGAACGCCCCATCGGCGTCCAGATCTTCGGCTCGGATCCGGCGCTCATGGCCGAAGCGGCCAGCTTGGTGACGGACCTGTACCACCCCGAGTTCGTCGACATCAACTTCGGTTGCCCTGTGAAGAAGGTCGTGAAGCGCAACGGCGGCTCCGGCTGCCTCCGGGACATGGACCTGGTCGAGCGCATCATCCGAGCCTGCGCGGACGCCATCGATATTCCCCTCACGGTCAAGATCCGCAGCGGGTTCGACGAGCCCAGCCGGGACCCGGTGGGCATCAGCCTGCGCTGCCAGGACGCGGGTGCCGAGGTGCTGACCCTCCATGCCCGCACGCGAACCGACATGTACACCGGCTTCGCCCGCTGGGACGAGATCCGGGCCGTGGTGGAGGCTCTGGACATTCCGGTCATCGGCAACGGCGACGTGCGGACAGGAGAAGACGCGCGGCGGATGCTCGACGAGACGGGCTGCGCCGGAGTCATGATCGCACGGGGCTCCCATGGCGGCCCGTGGATCTTCAAGCAGGCACGAGCTGCCCTGGAGGGGCTCCCGGTGCCCCCGGACCCCGACGTCCGGACCCGCTTCGAGATTTGCCTGGAGCACGCCCGCAATGCCATCGCCTTCGAGCCGGACAACGACAAGGCGATGATCGAGTTCAGGAAGCACCTGGGCTGGTACACCAAGGGGCTGCCCAACGGGAAGGCGCTGCGTCAGGACCTGTTCGCGGTGACAGAGCTGGCCGAGGCGGAGTCGCTGCTGCTCGGATACCTGGCTGAAGCCGAGAAAGAAGCTGAAACCGAGGAAGAGCACCAGGCGATGGCGGCCCAGTCCGCCGATGCCGCCTGAGTCGAGGCCCTCCGCCTCGGCTCCGGGCTTCGTCGGCCCACCAGACCCGCCTGGCACCTCCAGGCAAACCCCATACGAAACGGGCGGCCCCGAGGGACCGCCCGTTTTTCTGTGCCTTCCAAGGCCTCCAGCAGAACGTACGGGTCCTACTTGGTCACGAACATCTTCATGACCTGGCTCCGCCCGTTCACCGTGAGCTGCACGAAATAGACGCCTGACGCGACCTGATTGCCCATCTCATCATGGCCGTCCCAGTACGCCTCGAATCGACCCGGATAGTCGTACTCGAGCTGCATCACAGGAACGCCGTCACCCCGAGGATGGCCGAGGGCCGTCGGAGCTGCGACGAACTGACGCAACACATTGAAAATCCGAACCGAGACGACGACCGGCTGTCCGTTCTCGAAGACTTCTTCGTTCAGGACAAACGGAATCTTGGTCTCAGGGTTGAACGGATTCGGGTAATTCTGTCCTAACTGAAACCCGTTCTCCTGCTGCCCAGACGACCCCGTACCTCCCGCGTCCTGACCGGAAACGGGTGATGCGAGACCGAAGATGGAGAGGAGGACGAAGAAGACGCATAGGCGTCTCATCTGACCCTCCGCACAGAATGCTGTGCTGTAGCTGAGAAACGATGGCCCTCCAAGGATAGACCGGTGCACATCTAACGAGTCCTACCAGTCCACAATACGTTTCGAAAACCGCCCGGTCAAGCAAACTCGGCGTCCCTGCGGCGTCCCTGCGGGTCCTTCCGGCACCCGGGTCGTGGTGACCCTCGGCTAGGACGACCGCTCGCCCTGTTCTACACCGCGAACCGCTCGAAGGTCGCCCGTCCGGGTGGTGATTCCCGCGCCGTCGAGAAACGCGAGCAGCGGCATGAGGTGCTTGCGTGTAACGGGCACCACCTCCCGGAAATCCGCTGGCGACAGACCATCGCGGCCCCCGAAGTGCTCCAGGACCTGCTGGACCGACGCATCCAGGGCCTCGCCCCAGACGTACAGCCCGTCGTCCAGGACCCGGAGGTCTCCCGTCGAGATCAAGAGCCCCAGCACCGCCTGCAAGTCGTCGTGATCCTTGAGCTCCGGCGGCAGCTCTTTCGTGGCCGGAGGAGCCATGCCGGCGGACCGGTAGACGTCGGAGAGTGCCCCCTGGACCCGGCGGGCCTCGGCCGTCAGCATTACCTCGAACGTGGGCAGGGCCGCGCGACCGTCCTGCACCGTGATCCGACCGTCCGACTCCAGACGCCGGAGCACCGCTTCGGCCAGGGCAGGTGGCGCCCCCCGAGGCAGACTCTGGCGGACCAGCTCCAGGGGAATGCCCGGCTTGAGGGGCTCCTGCTCGTGGAAGCGTCCGACCCGGTCGAGCAGGAGGGCTTCAGCCTCCTTCACCAGGGTCGTATCAAACAACCGGCCCCCAGCCCCGATTCCGCCTTGGCGTACCAGAGCGTCACTCTGGGCGGTCGCATCGGCGGGGGTGAGCCCGGTGGTGATGGGGATCCGGTCCGCGTCCAGGCCGGACCAGCCGGCGAGACCGACCGAAGCCTCCAAGCGCTCGGCAGGATCTCCATCGATCAGGGTGGCGAAGGCATGCTCCTCGGCCTCGCTGAACCGCGACCGCTTGGCCGGATAGGGTTCCGCCACCACCGCGCCGCCGATCGTCGTCATCGGCGAGTACGATCGCACGATCAAAGGGTCGCCGGCCCGACAAACGACCGGGGCTTCGAGCCGGAGCTGCACCCACCCCGCATTCCCCGGTTGTATGAGCCCCGAGGGCACGATGCACCGGGCCATGACCTCGGCGGTTCCGGCGTGCACCCGGACCCGCTGCCCGTGCTCCACCTGCCAACCGGTATCCGGCACCACGTGCAGGCGGACCGTGAGCATGGCGGAAGGATCCCAGTTCCGGACCAACGTCTGGCCCCGGCGAACACCTCCTCGGCCCACATCCGGCCCCACGAGCGCCACCGCGGTCCGGGACCCTGGCAGCGCCTGCTCGGCTTCCGCCCCATGCACCTGGAGGGCCCGGATGCGGGCCTCTGGCCCGTCGGGTTCGCACCGAAGCCGCTGGCCCTTCTTCAGGGTGCCGCTCCACAGCGTTCCGGTCACGACGGTACCGGTCCCGCGGACGGTGAACACCCGGTCGACAGGAAGGCGGATGATGTCGTCCGGCACTCGACTGGCCGCCTCGGCACCGAGCCGTGCCAGTGTCGCCCGCAGGTCGTCCAGCCCGGAACCCGTCTCGGCGGACGTCGGCACGATGGGCGCGTCGTCGTAGGTGGTGCCCTGGAGCAGATCCCGGACGTCGTCCGTCACCAGCTCGAGCCACTCGTCCTCGACCAGGTCGGTCTTGGTCAGGGCGACGGCCAGCCGCTCGACGCCCAGGAGGCGCACGATGGCCAGGTGCTCCCGGGTCTGGGGCATGACCCCCTCGTCGGCGGCGACCACGACCAGGACCACGTCCATGCCAGTGGCGCCTGCCACCATCGTGCGGACGAAACCCTCGTGCCCCGGCACGTCGACCACACCGAATCGGAGATCGGGACCCACCTCGAGAGCGGCGAAGCCCAGCTCGATGGTGATCCCCCGAGCCTTCTCTTCTTTCAGACGGTCGGTATCCACGCCGGTCAGCGCCCGGACGAGGGCCGTCTTCCCGTGGTCGATGTGCCCGGCGGTGCCCAGGATCAGATTACGCATGGCTGGCGGGTGCTACGCGTGGTTCACGGGCAGCAGGTCCGCAAGGAACCCCAGCGACGGTAGGGGTCGACCGTCCGAAACGTGGTAGGTCACGAAATCGCTGAACAGCTTCACGTGGGCCCGGGGTCGCGTCAACGCCGTGGGAACCTGCCCGTCCAGCAAGGTCGCCAGCTGCTCGCGGCCACCGCCGCCGATCCTGGGTCCCTCGCCGCCCTGGGCGCAATCGGTGCACCGGATGCCCCCCGCGGCGAAGTCGAACCGCCCCATCTCGTCCGCTTCGAGGACCCGTCCGCACGAGGCACAGCCCAGCAGCTCGGGACGATACCCGAGAGCGTCCACGAGACCCCACCCTTCGGACAGGAACTCGGCGATGGGATCCGCCCCCTCACCGGCGGCGATTCGGTCGAGAGCCGCGGCCAGATACCCGTATAGCGGGGGGCTCTTCTCCGCACCCGCGTGCCGGAGAACGACCTCGCCCAGGACCGAGGCTGCCGCGAATCGGGTCACGTCCGTGGCCAGCGCCCGTCGCGCATTCGTGGTCGCGAAGTCCTTCAGGGTCTGCAGGTCCCGACTCGGCTTCACGAACAGCGTCAACACCCCTTCGGAGAAGGTGCCCAGCGCGGTCTTTCCCTTGGACTGACCCTTCCGGGCGCCCCGAGCCATCACTCCGGTAACGCCGAGCTCCAGCGTGTAGAACTTCAGCACGGTGCTCGTCTCGGAGTATGGAAACGACCGCAACAGGATCGCCGGCGTCGAGACGAGGCTCATGACCCGTCGAGCCCGCTCAGACGGGCGAGCAGGGATGCCCGCTCTTGGAGGTAGCCTTCGTCGCCCTCTCCGGCGTTGCCGGCCTGTTCCTCGTCGAGACGGGCGATCTCCAAAAGCAGGCGTCGCTTCTCTTCGGCCGCGTCCGCCGCCCCTGCGAATTCGGCCGCGTGGCTGGGTGCTGCCCCCTCCGCCGCCGGCACGGCAGGAGAGCGCTTGAGGGACCACACCGCGACCCCCGCGAGAACGAACGCCATCAACACGGCCATCCACTCGACGGGAAGGCCCCCGGGCGGCTCCACGAGCATCACGGCGGCTGTCACGGAGTTCAGGTCCTCGCCCAGGAAACGGCGGTAGCTCGAACCCGGCTCGAGCTCCACCGGCGCCGACGCCTCGAGGGCCGTCACGTTCACGGGGGCCGCCGGCTCACGGATCAGCAGCTCGGCCCGCTGTGTCACGCCGGGCATGGGGATCGTCGTGGTCAGCTCGTCGAGACGGTACCGCAGGACCAGCAGGCGCTCGCCTGGAGGAAGAGGCGCGGTGACCAGAACCTGCCCGTTCTCGAACGTGATCTGCTCCGGAGGCAGGTCGCCCTGACCCTGCAGGAAGCCGCTCGAGCCGCTGGGCAGTGGGTACGCCCAGGTCACGCCGTCCGGACGGGGCACGAAGGTGCGGTTCCCGTCGTTGCCGATCTGAAACAGGTCGGTTGCCCGGAGGCCCTCCTCGTCCCGCTCGATGAACACGTTGCGCACCAGTACGGTCAACTCCGCCCCCTCCACGGGCGCGGATACCGTGTCGTACGCCTCGATGACGTATGCGCTGTCCAACTGGACCGGGTCGGTGACCGGGGGGCCGAAGTAGAGAATGCCCTGGTGACGCACCGAGGCGAAGAACACCTCTGAGCGATCCTCGGAGTCGGGAACGTGAGGCAGCGACAGCAGGAAGGTGCCGTCCGATCGGCTGGGGATGCTGTCGAGCTCCCCGGATTCGTTGGGGGACACCCGATGCAGGACGACCTGAGCGCCCGCCAGGGGCTCGCCGTCGAGACGGACTTCCCCGGTGAGGTCGGCCTCGACGGGCTCTTGCGCGGAGCCGGGCCCGGCCAGAAACACGAGTGAGAGACCCAGGGCGACCCGCAGGCAGCGTCGACCGCCCGGGCCGCGGAGTGCGGCCGAGCTCGGGGTCACGGCGTGAAGCGCCCGAAATCCTCCGGATCCAGCTTCCGCAGGCGCTCCTTCAGCTCCTCCGCTCGGAGCTCTTCAGGGGGTGCGGCTTCGGTGTCCGCGTCCTCCACGAACTCCGCCACGGTCTCCCCTTCTGAGATCTCGATGACCCCCTGATTGAACAGGGAATCGTCCGCGAAGATCGGCGCTCCCACCCGTAGGGCCACGGCGATGGAGTCGCTGGGTCGTGCATCGACGGGAATCGTGGATCCGTTCCGGCGTACCACCATCTCGGCGAAGTACGTGTTGTCCTCGACTCGGGTGATCAGGACCTTTTCCAGGGCGCCACCCATGCGTCGCAGCACGTCGACGAGCAGGTCGTGGGTCAGCGGTCGGGCGAATTTCATGTCCGCGAGCTGCATGGCGATCGCGCTCGCTTCGCCCGGGCCGATCCAGATGGGCAGTACACGATCCCCACTCTCCTCCTGGAGAATGACGACGGGAGCCTTGGACTCTCGGTCCAGTCCCAGACTCTGCACCTTCACCTCGACAAGCACTGTGCGGTCTTCCTCCGTGTTGCGTCGGCGTCGCCATGGGCCCGCGGCCGCCAGTCCTTCTTTCAGGTACTCCGAAGCGACGCCGGGGTTCGATCCCCTCGGGGCCAGGTAGAGGAGAGCCCTCAGCCGCCCAGGGCCCGCTTCAGCTCGTCGACCTTGTCCGTGCGCTCCCAGGTGAAGAAGTCCAGGGTGCGGGAGCCGCCATCCACGTCGACCGTCCGGGTTTCCGGTGTCCGCCCGAAGTGGCCGTATGCGGCCGTGGCCCTGAAGATCGGATTCCGTAGGCCGAGGGCTTCGATGATGGCGGCGGGCGTGAAGTCGAAGACGTCTCTGACGGCGGCGCTCAGCGCCTCGTCCGAGACCTGGCCCGTACCGAACGAATCCACGTAGACCGAGACCGGTTCGGCCACCCCGATGGCGTAGGCGAGCTGGATCTCGCAGCGGCTGGCAGCGCCACTCGCGACGATGTTCTTCGCCGCCCAACGGGCCGCGTACGTCGCGGAGCGGTCGACCTTGGTCGGATCCTTGCCGCTGAACGCGCCACCGCCGTGGCGTCCCATGCCGCCATACGTATCGACGATGATCTTGCGCCCGGTCAGGCCCGCATCGCCCTGAGGCCCACCGATCTCGAACATGCCGGTCGGGTTGATGTGGTACGTGACGGAGTCGTCCAGGAGGTCCGCGGGGATCACGGGCGCCACGACGGACTCCCGGACGGCCGCGGCGATGTCGGCCTGGCTGACGTCGGGGTCGTGCTGGGCGCTCACCACGACGGTATCCACCCGCACCGGCCGGTTGCCGTCGTATTCGACCGTCACCTGGGCCTTCCCGTCGGGGCGGAGCCAGGACAGCTCCCCGCTCTTCCGTACCTCGGCCAGGCGATGCACCAGGCCGTGGGCGTAGTGGATCGGCGCGGGCATGAGCTGAGGCGTGTCGTCGCAGGCGAATCCGAACATCATGCCCTGGTCCCCCGCCCCTCCGACGTCGACGCCCATGGCGATGTGGGGCGACTGGGATCCGATGCTGGTCAACACCGCGCAGGTGTCCGCGTCGATGCCGTATGCGGAGTGGGTGTAGCCGATGTTCTTGAGCGTCTTCCGGACGAGCTTGGGCACGTCCACGTAGGCCCGGGTGGTGATTTCACCGGAGACGATCGCCATGCCCGTGCTCACCAGCGTCTCGCACGCGACCCGGGACGTGGCGTCCTTCTCGAGCAGCGCGTCCAGGACGGCGTCGGAGATCTGATCCGCGATCTTGTCCGGATGGCCCTCGGTGACGGACTCGGAGGTAAACAGTCTGACGCTCAACGAAACTCCCTTTGCTGAAACGGGGTGAGGACGGAGATCAGTCTTCCGAGTCTCGTCCATTGGGGACCGACAGACTCCACCGCCCGGAGAACACGGAAAGATCCACCGAGTTCCCCATGCTCTCGGCCAGGACCGAGGTCACGTCTTTGCTCGTCGGCGCGGCCAGGGCCCGGGTCGCCGCCTGTCGCGCATCTCCGATGCTGAACTCACGGATGACCTTCTTCAGCTCCGGCAACGCCGGCCAGGACACCGAGAACGCGGTGATGTCCAGCCCGAGAAGCAGGTACGCACCCATGGGGTGGGCGGCCAACTCGCCGCATACGCTCACCTCCAGGCCCGCCGCTCGACCGACTCGCGAGATCCGGTGCAATTGCCGGACCACCGCCGGATGGAACGGATTGAAGAGGTGGGCCAGCCGCGCGGACGTGCGGTCGACGGCCAGCGTGTACTGGACCAGGTCGTTGGTTCCGATCGAGAAGAAATCCGCGTGTCGCGCCAGCTCTGCCGCGTCCAGCGCCGCCGCCGGCGTCTCCACCAGGATCCCCAGCTTGTAGCCCCGGTTGAACGGGATCCCCGCCTGCCGGAGCCCGTCCTCCTCCTCCTCGAGCAGGGCTCGGACCTGTCGGATCTCCTCCACGTTATTGACCAGCGGCAACATGATGCGGACGTCGCCGTGGGCCGTGGCCCGGAGAATCGCCCGCAACTGGGTGCGAAACAGATCGGGCTCATCGAGGCATACGCGGATGGCTCGCCACCCGAGGAACGGGTTCTCCTCGGCCGGCATGTGCAGGAACATCGGGAACTTGTCGCCGCCCAAATCGAACGTGCGGATGTAGACCGCGTCGTTGGGAAAGGCTTCCGCGACCCTTCGGTACGCTTCGTATTGCTCCTCTTCGTCGGGCATGGCGGAGCGTCCCACGACGAGGAACTCGGTCCGGAACAGACCGACCCCCTGGGCTCCGTGGGCCTGTGCCGCTTCGGCCTCTTCCGGGAGGTCGATGTTGCCCCGCAACGCCACCGGCTGTCCGTCCGCGGTCACGGTGTCCAGGCGTGCGATCTCGCCGAGCTCCGCTTCCCAGAGCTGGATGCGCGACTGACGTTCCTGGAACTTGGTGCGGTCCCGCTCGTCGGGGTCGAGGACGACCCGTCCGATGCGACCGTCCAGGATGGCTTCCTGCCCGTTGCGGGCGATCTTGGAGATGTCGCCCAGACCGCAGACCGTGGGAATCTCCAGCGAGCGGGCCAGGATGACCCAGTGGGATGTGCGCGTGCCCTCGTCCGCGGCGATGGCAAGGACCCGGCTGGGGTCCATTTGAACCGTCAGGCTGGGCGTCAGGTTCTTGGCGACCACGATAACCTGATCGCCCGTCCGGGCCAGGTCCGAAGGATCGGCGAGGCCCAGGAGCCTGTGCTGGAGGCGAACCTCCAGATCCTGCACGTCGTTGAGCTTGTCCAGCACCATCGGGTGCGCGGTGCGGGTCCACCGGGCCTTGAGCTCGAGCATGCGCCACTCGAGAGCCCGTTCGGCCGAGAGACGGTTCTCGCGGATGTAGCGGACCGTGCCGTCGGCCACCTCCACGTCTTCCAGCATCATCAGCTGCGGTTCGAAGATGCGGGCCTCGACCCGGCCCAGACGCCCCTCGGTGTTTTCCGTCAGCTCGAGAAGGCGCTCCCGAGCCCAGGCCCGGGCCTCGTGGAACCGTTCGACTTCGGCGTCCACCGCGTCCGCTTCGAGCGTGCGGTGGGGAACGGTGGGCACGCCCCAGTGCAGGATGTGGACCTTGCCGAGGGCGATGCCCTCCGATGCCGGACTGCCGTCACGGACCGTCGACATCCGACCCCGCTTCCGCTTCGCGTGTTTCTGCGAAGCCCTGGACCACCAACGCGGACAGCGCCGCCACGGCTTCCGAGGAGTCGGACCCGTCGCCTCGGATGATCAGGTCGGATCCGTGCTCCGCGGCCAGCATGAGCACACCCATGATGCTCTTTCCGTTCACCCGCATCCCGTCCTTCTCGACGCTGATTGCCGCATCGAACCGCCCCGCGAGCTTCACGAACTCCGCCGCCGGGCGGGCGTGGAGCCCCATGGGGTTCACGATTTGGACCGTGCTTTCCGAGACCGTTGATTCGGTCATATCAGCGTTCCAACGAGTATGAGAGTCAGTATGACCAATGCCAGCATCCCAGCCACGGGCCGCCAGATCCGGGTGCCCAGTCGAGCGCCGGTCACGAACGCGATCGTCGCCGCCCCGGCCATCCAGGGTCCCCACGAATCCACGACGATGATCTGCCCGGCGATCAAGCCCGCCAGAACGCCCAACAGCAACGTGGCGACGCTCTGGATCCGGTCGGTCTTCTCGGCCAGGTCCGCAACCTGAAGCGTGCGGGCCACGGCCGGTCCAGCGGCCAGCCCCGTCCTGAACGCCCACAGCCGGAAGCCCAGGTGACCGACGTTGTACAGGCCGAGAAACACGACCACGACCACCCACGGCGGCGCCGACATCACGACCAGGATCAACCCGACCAGCAGGCACGTGGGCAGCCATCCCGCCCAAACCAGCCGATCGCCGAGCCCACCCAACGGCCCGCGCACGGCCGACTTGAACCGCCGAACGGGATCCGCCCCGGCCCGGTCCGACTCCAGACGGACCGTGGACCCCAACGCCAGCCCCGCCATGTACGGGTGGGCGTTGAAGTGCTCCGTGTGCCGAACGGTCGCGTCGGCCAGCGCTTCGGGTTCGTCCCGGTAGATCCACCGCAACGCCGGCAGGATGGCAAATCCGAAGCCGCCGCCGATCATGGTCCGGTAGTTCCACGAGCCCTGGATCAGGAACGATCTCAGAAAGACAGACACTCGCACCCGAGCCGGCACCGGGCTCACAGAAACAGCCCCCCGGCCAGGCCCACGAGGGCACCCAGACCGAACAACACGCCCCTGCGACGCGCGCCGCCGAGGCTGCGCAACAGGGCCCCCGCCGGCACTGCGGTCACGACGAGCAGCAGAGCCAGCGTCGCCGACCAGCTGAGGGGCCATAGCTCGACCGCCGGGGCCACGGCGTGCACGCCAACCAGTATCCCCACTAGCGTCAGGACGGTTCCACGCACCAGGTCCAGGCACATGGCGGTGAGGTGAGCCCGTTCCACCCGTGTTGGATCGACAGGTCCCGCGAACGGGTTCGGCGCCAGGCGGTCGTTGATGCGGCGCAGGACGACGATGCTGGCGCCACCCAGCTGTCCCCAGGCGAGCGCCATCAGGCACCCCAGCGCGATCGCCGGACCCCACCCCGCCGCCGCCGCGGTGGCGGCTCCGACCACGGCCGCGGGCCCGACCTCCGGAAACCGGGCTCCGCCGACGGGCACGACGGAGAGGTACAACAACTCGAGCACACCGCCGAGCACCAGGCCCGACGTGGCGTCGCCCAGCACCCAGCCTGCCAGGGTCGCGGCCACGATCGGGCGCGACATCATCGTTTGGCCCAGCGACGTGCCGTCCCACGCGAGGAGGCCGCCCAACAGAGACAGGGACACGTAGGGCACGGTCGGTCTCTCCGTCAGGCGAGCAGCTGGGAGAGGCCGATCGCCTTCGAACCGGGCAGGTCCTGGGCGCTCACGGGGACGCCCAGAGCCTCGAGAGACCGAAGGCGTTCACCGTCCTCCGCATCCAGGTAGACGTACGACAGGACGGGCCTGCGGCCCGGTCCGTGGTGGATGCCGCCCAGATTGACGCCCATGCCGTCCAGGAGTCCGGTCCGGGCCAACCGAACAACGGTTTCCACGTTCCGACAGAGCACGATCGTGCCCTTCGTGTCTTCCCGGAGCCCCTCCAGGCGCTCCTCGGCTTCGGACACCCCGAGGAACTCGACCTCCACTCCGTCCGGCAGGCCCAGGGCATACAGGTCCTGTTCCCACTCGCTTTCGGCCACCGCGTCGTCCACCACGACGTACCGATCCGGCCGCAGGTGACTGCCCCAGCCGATGACGACCTGCCCGTGGATGAGCCGTTCGTCAACGCGAAACAGTTGAATCGGCATCGGGTTTCGGGGCTGGAATGCTCTGGATGCTGGCCCTGCCCTTCTCCAGCAGGCGATCGGCGAGTTCGGACAGCGGCAGCTCGCGGTGGAACATGAAGTCGAGCAGCATCGGGAGGTTGGCCCCGCACACGACGACCCGGTCTCCCTGGTCGCGACACGTGAGCCGCGCGGCCACGGCGCAGCTTCCGGATTGCATGTCCGTGAACACGATGCCTGGACTCTGCCCCAGGAGCTCGCCGATCTCTGCGGCCAGCCCGGCCGGGGCCCGCCCCTCGTTGGATAGCGCGACGAGTGCGCCTTCGTCGGCGCCCGCGATCCTGTGCACGGCGTCCACCAGACCCTGGGCCATGCCGCCGTGCGCCACGACGACGCCTCGAACCGGACCTCCGCTACTCATAGTCTTCGCGCAGGTATTCGGCCCGCATGGCCTGTTGGAGACGTCGATCGAACTCGGCCGCGGAGTCCACGCCGGAATAGAGCAGCAGGTGGTTCATGGCCACGACTTCAGACACGACGGTGATGTTCTTGCCTGGGACCAGTGGGACCGTGACTCGAGGCAGGTCCACTCCGAGGATCTCTTCGTGCTCGGTGTTCAGGCCGGTCCGATCGTAGGCCTTGCCTTCTTCCCAGTGCTCGAGGTGCACCACGACTTCGATCCGTTTCTGATGCCGCGTGGCCCGGATCCCGAAGAGTGCCCGGATGTCGACGATGCCGATGCCACGGATCTCCATGTGGTGACGCTGGAGCTCGTGACCCCTCCCGATGAGCACGTCGTGGCCTCGCCGCGTGACCAACACCACGTCGTCCGCCACCATCCGGTGGCCTCGCTCCACCAGGTCCAGCACGCACTCCGACTTGCCGATGCCCGACTTGCCGACGAAAAGCAGACCCACGCCGTACACGTCGGCCAGCGACCCGTGGAGGTTCGTCGTCGGGGCGAGCTCCTCTTCCAGGATCGGCTTGATCCGGGCGTAGAAGTCCCTCGTGCCCAGGGCGCTGCGCATGACGGGAATGCGGTGGCGTGTGGCGATCTTCAGGAGGGCGCCGGGGACCTCCTGCCCCTTGGTGACGAACACCGCCGGGATGTCGTGGGCGAACAGGCGATCGAGTTGAGACCGCACCTGCTCTTCCCCTAGCGACGACAGGTACGTCATCTCGGTTTCGCCGAACACCTGCATCCGGCCGCTGGGGAATCGATCGGTGAATCCGGCCAGCGCCAGACCGGGGCTCGACAGGTCCGGGTCCGAGATCTCGGCTTCGAGCGAGATCCCTTCGTTCAGAAACTCGAGCTTCAGGGCTTCGCCCCTGACCTCGAGGATCTCCTCGACCGTGAAGCCGGCGTTCAACGCGGTCTCCGCTGGCGGGTGGTGCCGCTAGGCTTCGGGTGGGACGGCATTGGAGGGTTTGTTGCCCTTGTGGTCGGTGTGCTGATCTCGCTGGCGGCGCAGCTTTCGGCCCGCCCGGTCGAGCATCTGGTCGAGGGCAGGCCGGAACTCCGGGGCCTCTCCTCGGACGACGACGGGGTCGTGGCGGTTGAGAGAGAAGATCCCCTCGACCCGCTTCGTGTGCTTCTCCTCTTCGAATACGATCTCGGCCGAGGTCAGCCTCGGATCGTAGCGAGTGAGCCTGGACGCCTGTTCCTCGGCACGGGTCTTGACCGTCTCGGGAACGTCGCAGTGACGGGCGGCAATCTGGACTCTCATTCGGTCTCCGTCCTGGGTTGTGGTTGAAGCGGAAAAGTAATGCCTATCGGGCCGGGGCGCAGCGGTATTCGCCCGGGAATCGATCCGGTCATACCCCCCTGGCCCGGTCCAGGAGGAGCTCGCGAACGCGAGCGGCCGACGCGTCCCAGCTCAAGCCCTCGGCGAAGATCCGGGCTTGCCGGCCCATCCGGGCGCGAAGGGCGCGGTCCGTCAGGAGCGTCCGCAGAGCGTCGGCGAGGGCTGCGACGTCCCCGTGGGGCACGAGCAGCCCCGTCTGGCCATCCTGCACGGAGTCGCGCAACCCGGGAGAGTCACTGGCAACCGTCGGCGTGCCGCAGGCAGCCGCCTCCACGTTGGTGATTCCCCAGCCCTCCTTGGGTGACGTCAGCACGTGAACCCAGCTGCGGCGCAGGAGGTCCAGCTTCTCGTCCTCGGATACGAATCCCAGAAACGTCACCTCGTCCTCGAGCCCGAGCTTCGACCGGATCCCCCGCAGGCGGTTCTCGTCGTCTCCCTTGCCGGCGATGAGCAGCCGGACGCCCAGGCCCTCTTCCTTGAGTCGGGCGCAGGCGCGGAGGATGATGTCGATGCCCTTGTAGCGTTTGAGGCGTCCCACGAACAGCAACGTGGGTTCGTCGAACTCGTCTCCGTCGCCGGGTTCAGGGAAGTGTTCGAGCTCGATGCCGTTGGGAATCACGTGAATGCGTCCGGCGTCCATCCCCCGGGCCACCAGGTCCTGTGCGGTGCTGTCCGAAACGGCCACGGTGGGCGAGTTGCGAAAGACCCTCGGTACCGGCCGCTCCAGGAGCCACGTGGCCGCAGCCACCGGAAACGACGCTTCGGCGAACGCCGTGGTGCCGAACAGGTGATGCACCAGGAGCACGTCGGGAATCCCGCTCCAAAGGGGCGTGAAGAGGGGCACCTTGTTCAGGTCCTCCACGACCACGTCGAACGGCCTGTCCCGGAGGTGGGCCTTGAAGTACCGGGGCCCCGCGATGCTGAACGTGTACCGGCCCCCGGTCCGGTGGATGTCGATGCCGTCGAGGACGGTCCTGGCCGGAGCCCCTCGCCATCCGGACGCGAGCAGCGTCACTTCGTCGCCGCCGGCCGCGAGGCGGCCGAAGATCTCGTGGAGGTGGGTTTCGGCTCCGCCGGACTGGGGGTTCTCCCGGTCCTGCCAGTTCACCACGAGGATTCGCAGGGGGGAAGGCTCCCCTCGAGGCGTGGGTCGGCTCACTCTCCGGACTTCATCCCCTGGTAGAGGGCGTCCAGGACCCCATTCACGAAGCGGGACGACTCGGGCCCGCCATAGCGTTCGGCCAGCCGAATCGCCTCCTGGATCGACACCTTCGGGGGAATGTCCTCGAGGTAGAGAAGCTCTGCCGCCGCCAGGCGCAGGATGCCCCGGTCAATGGCCGAGAGCCGGTCGAGACGCCAGTTGTCCAGAGACTGGGCCAGGTATTGGTCGATCTCCGGCCCGTAGTCGTGGAGCACCTCCAGCAAACGCCGGATGTACGGAATCCGGTCCGACGCCACGCTGCGGGTCGCCACGGTCTCGCGCAGCGCGTCGTCCAGGGTTCCTCCCTGGCCGCTGCTCTCCCACCGGTAGTGGATCTGGAGCACCCAGGCCCGGGCCCGGGTGCGGTCGATGTGGGCCTTCTGCCCGGTCACGAGGCGACCCTCACCCGATCTGTCCGAACAGGTCGACCAGCTCCACGGCCCCGAGGGCCGCGTCCCAGCCCTTGTTTCCCGCCTTCGTCCCGGCTCGTTCGAGCGCCTGCTCCACCGTATCGGTGGTGAGCACCCCGAACACGACGGGAACCGTCACTTCGTCCGCCAGCGCCCCCAGGCCCCGGGCCGCCTCTCCGGCGACATAGTCGAAATGGGGCGTGGCTCCCCGAATGACACAGCCCAGGGCGATCAACGCGTCGTGCCGCCCCGCCGCGAGCACCCGGCGTGCGGCCTGGGGGATCTCCCAGGCTCCCGGCACGTGGAAGACGTCGATGTCTCCCGGGTCGGCACCGTGCTGCTCGAGACACTGGACCGCGCCCGAAAGCAGCTGGGCCGTGATCAGGCTGTTGAAGCGCGACACGACGATGGCGAATCGCTTTCCGGTCCCATCGAGACGACCGCTGTGTTCGTTCACCGCTGCTCCGGGTGGTTCAAGAGAGTCCCGTCCGTTGGGATTCATCGACCCCGCAGGATCGGAATCAGAGAATGTGGCCCAGCTTCTCGGCCTTCGTGGCCAGGTAGTCCCGGTTGTACGCGCCCGGCTCCATCTGGATCGGCTCCCGACCGACGATGTGGATGTCGTACGCGTCCAGCCCCACGATCTTCCGGGGGTTGTTGGTCAGGATCCGGATCGAGTGGAGTCCGAGGTCCAGGAGAATCTGGGCGCCGATGCCGTAGTCCCGCAGGTCCGGCTTGAAGCCGAGGCTCTCGTTGGCCTCCACCGTGTCCTGCCCCTGGTCCTGGAGCTCGTAGGCCTTGAGCTTGTTGGCCAGGCCGATGCCCCGCCCTTCCTGCTTCAGGTAGACGATCGCGCCCGCACCTTCTTTGTCGATCCGGGCCATGGCGGCCGCCAGCTGTTCGCCACAATCACACCGGAGCGAGCCGAACACGTCGCCGGTCAGGCACTCGGAGTGCATCCGGACGAGGACGTTCTCCTCGCCCTGGATATCGCCTTTGACCAGGGCGACGTGCTCTCGGTCGTCGAGCATGTTCCGGTACGCGATGACCCGGAAGTCTCCGTAGGGCGTGGGGAGGGTCGCTTCGGCCTCCCGGGTCACGAGCCGCTCTTTGGCCAGCCGGTACCGAACGAGCTGGGCGACCGTGATGAACTTCAGGTCGTATTCGGCCGCGAACATCTCGAGCTGAGGCCGGCGAGCCATCGTGCCGTCCTCGTTGAGGATCTCGCAGATCACGCCGGCCGGGGGCAGGCCCGCCAGGCGGGCCAGATCCACGCTGGCCTCAGTCTGGCCGACGCGCCGGAGGACGCCACCCCGTACCGCCCGCAGCGGGAAGATGTGACCCGGCCGCCGGAGGTCCGCGGGCTGGGACTCGGGATCCACCATCACTTCGATGGTCTTGGCCCGATCGTGGGCGCTGATGCCCGTGGTCACTCCGAACCGCCGGTGGGCGTCCACGGAGACCGTGAACGCGGTGCCCTGGGGGTCGGTGTTGGTGTCCGTCATGGGAACGAGGTCGAGCTCGTCCGCCCGGTCCGGGGTCAGGGCCACGCAAATCAAGCCACGGCCGTGTTGGGCCATGAAATTGACGATCTCGGGAGTGATGGCCGCAGCGGCGCACACGAGGTCGCCCTCGTTCTCACGGTCCTCGTCGTCGGCCACGATGATCATCCGGCCCTTCCGGATGTCCTCGATGGCCTCTTTTACGCGGTCGAAAGGCACGGTGGCCTCCAGTCGCGGCCCCGTGGCTCCGGTCCTCGGCCCGACCTCCAGGGGGTCGGCGCGGACAGGGTACGGTCCGTGGTTACAGTCATGGGCTCTCAGCGCGGGGAGGGATCGGCCATCCCTCGCGCAGCTAGCATCTTACCCACGTACTTCCCGATCAGGTCCCCCTCCAGATTCACGCCGTCGCCGGGACCGAGGGAAGCCAGATTCGTGTGCTCCCACGTATGGGGAATGATGCCGATCTGGCATCGGTCCGGGGCGGTCAGGTCGTTCACGGTCAGGCTGATTCCGTTGATCGCGATCGACCCGTGGAGAATGGTCTGATCCCAGATCTCCGGAGGGATCCGGAAGTCCATCAGCCAGAATCCCTCGACTTCCGACACGGCCTCCAGGGAGCCCAGGCCGTCGACGTGTCCCTGGACCAGGTGGCCGTCCAGGCGTCGACCCATCACCATCGCCCGCTCCAGGTTGACCGGGGACCCCGGTGCGTACCGTCCGGCGACCGTCCGGGACAATGTCGTGCCGATGGCGTCCACGAAGAACACCGGGGGAGCGAGCCGCGCCACGGTCAGGCAGGCTCCGTCCACGGCGACCGAGTCACCGAGCCCCAGATCGTCGATGATGCCCGGGGCCCGAATCCCGAAGACCCGGGTCTCGCCCTCTTCGGCGACCGAATCGATGCGGCCCACCTCTTCTACGATTCCAGTGAACATCAACGATTCAGGGTCATGGTCGGGGCTCCTCCGTGCGGTCCCACGTGGCGAGCACGTCGGACCCAAAGGTCTCGGCCGGGAGGACCGGCGTCCAGCCCCGGGCGCCGCCGAAGGACATCGCGGATGCCCCGGTATCAGCCCAGGGACCCTCCGGGAACGCCGGCACACCCTGGGGGCCGAGCAGCTTCGGCGCGACGAAGAGATAGAGCCTCTGCACCATGTCGGAGGCCAGCAAGGACGTGGCGAGACGTCCGCCACCTTCGCAGAGCACCGCGCGCACGCCCTCGGTCCACAGGCGGCTCCGGACGGCCTCCAGGGCCAGCCCCGTGGGGCCGACTGGCACCCGGAAGACCCGGGCTCCGGCCGATTCGAGGGCCTTCTGTCGTTCCTCGGTCGCGTCCGGGCCGCAAAACACCAGGACCGGAGCCGGGTCGGAGAAGAGGCGAGCCTCGGGCGACAGGACCAGACCCGAGTCCAGGACGATGCGGGCGGGCGGCTTTGCAACGTCGCGGCCGTCTCGCACGGTGAGCCGGGGATCGTCGGCATCTACGGTTCTCCGCCCGACCATGATGCCATCGAACTCCCGGCGCAGGCGGTGCACCCGGGCACCGGCCTCGGACCCGGTCACCGCCGTCTGAAGACCCGAGCCCGCCGCGATGCGACCGTCCAGGCTCATGGCCAGCTTCACCGCCAGGTACGGCTCGCCGCCGCCCTGGACCTGGAAGAAGGCCGGATTCTGTGCTCGGGTCCGGTCCAGTGGCAGCAGGGGTCCTTCCACGTCGACCCCCCATTCCCGGAGCCGCTCGGCCCCACCCGCACCGGGGCCTGGATCGGCGCCCCCGAAGACCACGCGGATCACCCCGGCGTCTCGGAGGGCATGGGTGCACGGCCCGGTCTTTCCTTGATGATCGCAGGGTTCCAGGGTGACGTAGGCGGTGGCCCCTCGGGCCAGATCACCGGCGGACTCCAGGGCGGCGACCTCGGCGTGGGCACCGCCGTACCGAGCATGGAAACCCTGGCCTACGACCCGACCGTCGGCGACGATCAGGCATCCCACCACGGGATTGGGGTGGGTGAAGCCCCTGCCCTCCTCGGCCAGCTCGACTGCGCGCTCCAGGAAGCGCAGGTCCGTATCTCGGGTGGCTTCGCTCACGGCGTCCTCAGTAGATGAACCGAACCGCCAGGCCTCCGAAGAAGCGGCCGGACGACGGATCGTACGCGCCCCCATCCCGGGCCGCGCCGTCCTGACTCCACCCCGAGGCCCAGCCGGCCTCCGCCGACAGCTGCACCAGGAAGTAGCTCCACGACGCCCCGATGAAGACCAGGCTCCGATCGTTCGAGACGTCGTCGAACGAGACGGACCCGCTCTCTGGCGTGGGAACCGACCCGTCGGAGCTGCTCCGGTCCCACCCCACGCCGCCCAACCACCCGATGCCCCACAGGTCCTTGCCGATCTCCCCGCGGATCGAGGTCGTCGAAACTCCCAGCTCGATGGACCCGGCACCCTGGGTGGTACCCACATTGGCCAGCTCGATGCCCTGGATCCACCGTTGGGCCACGGACAGCGTGATCCCGGGGAGCGTGAACGATTCCCGGAACACGCCGAGCCTCGCACCCAGGCCGTAGCCGACGTTGGTGCCCTGGTAGCCAAGCCCCCCGGGGCCCCAGAGGAGACTGCCGTTCGCCAGCAGGTCGAGGGCGAACAGGCCACCCATGGTTGGCGTGGGCGAGAAGCCACGGAACAGTCCGAGCGCCACCGTGCCCTGGGCCGCCACGCCCAGACCGGAGGTGCCGGGTGCGGGCACGCTGGTGGGATTGGACACGTCCGGACCTTCGAACGCGACGCCGGCCAGGCGGCCGGCAAAGGACCAGCGGGGAGACGAACCGACCCGTTTGCCCAGCGTGCTGGCCGTGCCCGGGACCTCGGTGCCCCCGGAAGCCAGCAAGGCCATGTCGCCCTGCGCAGCCTGCACCGCCAGCGCCAGCTCCGTGCACCAGGGCTGTACCTCCGGTGCGGCAGCGGTGCACGCGTCGACCACACCTCCGCTCTGCCCGTCCACGGGTGCCGCCGCCAGACCGACGGCCAACAAAGCCGTCGCGCCGATCCCGGTGCCGGATCGCCGGACCCGCCGCGGGCGGTCTACAGCCGCACTCCGTCGCCCGGGACCACCCGGCCGAGAACCCACGCCTCCTCGCCCGCCGCGCGGAGGCGATCGACCACGTCCCCTTCGAAGCCCGACGGCACCACCGCGATCATGCCCACACCCATGTTGAACACACGGAACATCTCGTCCTCGTCCACCCCTCCGGCCTCCTGCAGCACCCTGAAGATGTTGGGCACGGTCCAGGACCCGTGGTCGATGACCGCGCCCAGGCCTTCGGGCAGCACACGGGGAAGATTTCCGGGAATGCCGCCCCCGGTGATGTGGGCCAGTCCGTGCAGGCTTCCCGACTCGAGCAGCGGAAGGACGCTGTTGAGGAAGCTACCGTGGACCCTTAGCAGCACCTCGCCCACCGTGGCGTCCTCGCCCGGGAAGGGGTCGTCGACGGAAAGGCCCATGCGATCGAAGACGATGGCCCGGGCGAGGGTGTAGCCGTTGGTCTGCAGCCCGGTCGAGCCGACCGCCACCAGGACGTCCCCGGCCTCGATACGGGACCCGTCCAGGACCTGGTCCCGTTCCACCAGTCCCACGATGAATCCGGCCAGGTCGTATTCCCCCGGCGTGTAGAAGTCCGGCATCTGGGCCGTCTCTCCGCCCAGAAGCGCGCACCCGTTGTCCTTGCAAGCCAGCGCCATGCCGCGGACCACTTCGGCCACCACCCGTTCGTCCATCTCGCCGGTGGCCAGGTAGTCGAGGAAGAACAGCGGTCGGGCTCCCTGCACCAGGATGTCGTTCACGCAGTGGTTGACCAGGTCCTGCCCCACGGTGTCGTGCCGGCCGGTGGCGAACGCGAGCTTCAGCTTGGTGCCGACGCCGTCGGCGCTGGACACCAGGACCGGTGCGGTCGAACCGGCGGGCACGGCGTACAGCCCCCCGAACAGCCCCATCTCGGACAGGGTGTTTTCGTCGCGGGTCGAGGCGACGAGGGCCTTGAGGGCGTCTTTCGTCCGCTCTGCGGCGTCGAGGTCGACGCCGGTGTCCTGGTACGAAAGGGAGGCCTGATCAGGAGTCGACATCGGGAATCACGTGCTCGAAGATGGTCATCTCGCGGAACTCGGTGACCCGGTCCCGCACTTCGTCGATGGTCAAGTCGCGAAAGCGGTCGACGCTGAACCGCTCCACCGCGAACGAGCCCATGGCGGATCCATACACCATGGCCCGTCTCAGGTCGCCGTGGTTCGTGCCCTCGGTGGCCGCCAGGTACCCCATGAAGCCGCCGGCGAACGAATCCCCGGCGCCGGTGGGATCGAAGACCTCTTCGAGGGGATACCCCGGCACGAAGAAGACCCGGTCCTGGCCGAACAGAGCCGCGCCGTGCTCGCCCTTCTTCACGACGACCACCCTGGGGCCCCGCTCCTGGATCCACCGCACCGCGGTCACGATGTTCGGATCCTGTGCCAGCTGCCGCACCTCGGAGTCGTTCACCATGAAGATGTCCACCCGCTCCAGCACCTGGAGCAACGCGTCCTTGCTCCAGTCCTCGATCCAGTAGTTCATGGTGTCGCAGACCACCAGCTCCGGGTCCCGAACCTGATTGAGGACCTCGAGCTGGAGCACGGGATCGATGTTGCCCAGGAAGACGTGGCGGGCATCCTTGAACGCGCCGGGAATCTTGGGTTTGAAGTCGGCGAACACACCGAGCTCGGTGAAGTCCGTGTCCCGGGCGTTCAGGTCGTACGAGTAGGTGCCGCCCCAGCGAAAGCTCTCGCCGGCCTGGGTCTCCAGGCCGCCGAAGTCCACCCCCCGGGCCTCGAGAAAGGCCAGGTCGGCCACGGGGTAGTCCTCTCCGACCACGGCCACCACGGAGACGGGCGCGAAGAGAGAGGCCGCAGCGCTGAAGAACACCGCGGACCCGCCCAGGACGTCGTCGGCCTCGCCGAAGGGCGTCTTGACGGTGTCGAGGGCCACGCTACCGACCACCAATATGGACATGCGATCCCCTCCAGGGGGTCTGTGAGTGCGGCTCAGCCGTCTTCTGTCTGGGTCCGTTCCATGCGTTCGGGCGCGGTGATGCCGAGCAACGTCAGCCCGTTTCGCAGCACGATCTGAACGCTGCGTGCCAGACACAGGCGAGCGAGCCTCAGGTCCGGGTCGTCGGCCAGCACCGCCAGCTCGGGGTTCCGGGTCGGGTTGCCGGCATGGTACCAGGAATTCACCCGCCCCGCAGTCCGCTCCAGGTAGTCGGAGATCGGTTGGGGCGTTCGGCCCTGGGCGGCCCGGGTCACCACCGCCGGGAACTCCGCCAGCTCCTTGATCAGCTCACGCTCCAGCGGGTCTTCGAGCAGCGCATAGTCGGGCTTGGCTTGGTCCACGGACGTCGGGTCCAGCTCCGCCTTGCGGAAGATGCTGCACATCCGGGCGTGGGCGTACTGGACCTTGTACACCGGGTTCTTCTCGGACTGGTCCAACGCCATGTCCAGGTCGAACACCAGGTGGGCCTCCGGACGGCGCATCTGGAAGAAATACCGGACGACGTCCACGCCGACATCTTCGTACAGCTCCCGGAGGGTGGTGTACGAGCCGGCGCGCTTGGAGGCCTTCACTTCCTTGCCGTCCCGCTCCACCGTGACCATCTGGTGCAGGACGTACTCCGGGTACCCCTCGGGGAGGCCCAGGGCGTGACACCCGGCCCGAACCCGGGCCACCGTCCCATGATGATCCGCGCCCTGGACGTTGATGGCGTGATGGAAGCCCCGCTCCCACTTGGTCAGGTGATACGCCACGTCCGGAAGGAAGTACGTGGCGTTGCCGTCGCTCTTGACCATGACCCGGTCCTTCTGGTCGCCGAACTCGGTGGAGCGGAACCAGAGGGCGCCATCCTTCTCGTAGGTCAGGCCCGTCTCGATCAGCGCGTCTTTGGTCTGCTCAACCCGGCCGTCTTCGTACAGGGACGATTCCAGATAGTGCTCGTCGAAGTGGACGCGGAAGTCGCCCAGGTCCCGGTCCTGCTCGTCCCGGAGCATCTGGACGGCGAATCGGCGCATGGCGTCCAACGCCTGGGCCTCTTCTCCGGAGGCGTAGCGGTCGCCTTCCAGGTCCACCAGCTGCTGCGCCAGGTCCACCACGTATTCGCCGTGATACCCGTCTTCCGGCACCTCGGCGTCCATGCCCAGCGCTTGCCGATAGCGGGCCAGCAGGCTCCTCGACAGCCGTTCGATCTGGACCCCGGCGTCGTTGTAGTAGAACTCCCGGTGGACCTTCCATCCGGTCCATTCGAGGAGGCTGGAGATCGCATCGCCCAGGGCCGCCTGACGTCCGTGCCCCAGGTGGAGCGGGCCCGTCGGATTCGCCGAGACGAACTCCACCGCGATCGCCTGGTCCTGTCCCTCGTCCGAGCGTCCGTAGTCGTCGCCCTGCCTCAGGATGGTCCCCAGGCCGGAGGCCAGGTCACCCGACGCCAGCGTGAAGTTGATGAACCCGGGGCCCGCGATGGTGGCGGTCTTCACACCCGCGGCGTACAGGTCGAGGCGCTCGACGATCTCGGTGGCCACGTCCCTGGGTGGCCGGCGAAGACGGCCGGCCAGGGCCATCGCCACGTTGGTGGCGACGTCGCCGTGGGACGGGTCACGGGGTCGGTCCAGGCGGATCTGGACGTCGTCCACGTCCATGTCGTCGAGGACCGCTGCGAGGGCGGAGCGAATGTTGTCGTGGGCCATCGGGCCTGTGGCGTCGGGGGTCGGGGCGTCGGCTCGCCGTGCGTGGGACCGGCTCGAGATCAGTCCGAACTGCTGCTGGAAGCGTCTTTGGACGACGACGATGAGTCCTTGGACGACGATGAGTCCTTGGACGACGACGAGTCCTTCGACGACGACGAGTCTTTGGACGACGACGAGCTTTCTCCGCCGTCGCTCCCTCCCGAGCTCGAGCCATCACCCGCGGCGTCCTTCCTGTACGAGTCGCTACGCGTGTCGGTGATGTAGAAACCGGACCCCTTGAACAGCAGCCCGGCCCCAGCCGACAGCAGTCGCTCAGCCTCGGCGCCGCACTCGGCGCACGTGTGGAGGGGTTCGTCGGACATCTTCTGAAACGCGTCGAACGTGTGCCCGTTGGCGCAGCGGTACTCGTACGTCGGCATTCTGTCGGATCATCCTCTGGAGAGAGCGCTCGAACGCCGTCGGCCCGGCTGGACGCTCCGGACGCAACGGCTCACAAACCGCATAAGCTAACGACGGACGAAGGGCCGTACCACCGCCCCAGGGGCCACCCGGAAGGGGGTGGAGTCCGGTCAGGCCGGGGCGTCGTAGGTGCCCCACACGGCCCGCAGCACGTCGCTGATCTCGCCCAGGGTCGCCATCGACCGCACGGCGTCGACGATCGGAGGCATAAGGTTGGCGTCGCCGACCGCTGCGTCTCGAACCCCGGCCAGGGCCCGACCGACCTCGTCCGCCGAGCGCTCGGCCTTGATCCGGGACAGCTTCGCCTGCTGGGCCCGCTCGAGGGCTCCGTAGTCCGGTGCCGCCGGGCGCACCGTCTCTTCGGCCTCGTCGAAGGCGTTGACGCCGACCACCGTCCGGGCGCCGGCTTCGATCTCCTGCTGGAAGGCGTATGCGGCGGCGTGAATCTCGTCCTGCATGTACCCGATCGAGAGCGCGGCGCCCCCCCGCTCGTCGATATGCGCCAGGTAGGCACGGGCCCGTTGCTCGATTTCGTCCGTGAGTGCTTCGACGTAGTAGCTCCCGGCCAGGGGATCCGCCGTCTCGGTCACGCCCGACTCGAACGCGAGCACCTGTTGGGTGCGGAGGGCCAGCCGGGCCGATTCCTCGGTCGGCAGCGCCAGGGCCTCGTCATAGCCGTTGGTATGAAGAGACTGGGTACCGCCGAGCACCGCCGCCAGCGCCTGCATGGTCACGCGTACGACGTTGTTGAGCGGCTGTTGGGCCGTCAGCGTGGATCCACCCGTCTGGGTGTGGAACCGCAACCGACAGGCCTTGTCGGAAGCCCCGTACCGCTCCCGCATCAGCCGGGCCCACAACCGCCGGGCGGCCCGAAACTTCGCGACCTCTTCGAAGAAGTCGTTGTGGGCGGCGAAGAAAAACGACAGCCGCGGGGCGAACTCCTCGAGGGGCACCCCCCTGGACAACGCTTCGTCGACGTACTGAAGGCCGTCCGCGAAGGTGAAAGCCACCTCCATGGGAGCGGTGGCGCCGGCTTCCCGGATGTGATAGCCAGAGATGGACACGGGATTCCACCTGGGCACGTCTGTCGAGCAGAACGCGATCACGTCCGCGACCAGGCGAAGACTCGGCGCCACCGGGTAGATGTACGTGCCCCGGGCCACGTATTCCTTGAGGATGTCGTTCTGCACGGTGCCCGTGAGGGCCGTCCGTGGGATCCCCTGCTCTTCGCCCACCGCCACGTACATCGCCAGGAGGATCGCGGCGGTCGAGTTGATGGTCATCGAGGTGGACACACCGTCGAGGCCGATGCCCCGGAAGAGCGTGCGCATGTCGTCCAGGGAGTCGATCGCCACGCCCACGCGGCCCACCTCGCCCATCGCCATGGCATGATCGGAGTCGTATCCCATCTGGGTCGGAAGATCGAACGCCACCGACAGGCCGGTCGTGCCCTGCTCGAGCAGGTAGTGGTACCGTTCGTTCGTCTGCTCCGCCGTGCCGAAACCGGCGTACTGGCGCATGGTCCACCGGCGCCCCCGGTACATCGTGGGATAGACGCCCCGGGTGAACGGAAACTGACCCGGCACGCTTCCGTCGTCCCCCTCCGGCACGTGGCCCGCCGTGTAGTGGGCCCGGATCGGGATCCCGCCGTCGGTGGTGTGCTGCACGTCTTCGCTCATACGCCGTTCCCGGATTCGGAGGGCTCCAGCTCCACCAGGACCTGGCCCTTCTCGACGGTCTGGCCCGGCTCCACGAGCACCCGGCCGACCCGGGCCTCCACTTCGGCTGCGAGCTCGTTCTCCATCTTCATGGCCTCCACGATCACCACGCCCTGGCCCCGCACCACGGTTTCGCCTTCCTCGACCGCCACCTTGACGACCAATCCGGGCATCGGCGCACGAAGGCTGGCTGCCTTGGCCGCGGACGCGGACGACCCGGTCATCTCCTGAATGACCCGGGTCCGCTCGTCCACCACTTCGACGTCCCGGAGCCGGCCCGCCGCCTGGATGTGCCAGGATTCCCGGCTCGAGGACACGGCAACCAGGCGCTGGTGGCTCTGCCCGAGCCGCAGCGCCTGCACGTCCGTGCCGGGCAGCGGAGCCACGCCGGCGTCGACCGGCTTACCGTCCAGCGTGACGGCATCCCCGTCGATGCCAACGGCGTACGTCCGCCCGTCGATGGTCACGTGATACAGCATCTCAGCCCGCCTCCTGGCGCTCGAGGACCATGAGCGTCTCCACGTGCGCCGTCTGCGGGAACAGGTCGAAACACTCCACATGGGTGATGCCGAAGCCCAGGCTCAGGCGTCCCACGTCCCGGGCCAGCGTGGCCGGGTCACAGCTGACGTACACGATGCGCCTCGGTGGCTCGGCCAGGAGGACCCCTGGCACGGATCCCTCCAGGCCGCTCCGGGGCGGGTTCAGGATCACTGTGTCGGCCGGGAGCGCAGCAGCGAGCCGGTCTTGCACGGTGCCATGCACGACCGTGAATCCGGCCGGCGGGTCCGCCGCCGCGGCCCTGGCAGCCTCCGGATCCTGCTCGATTCCCACGGCCGTCCGTCCACCGCGGGCCAATTCCCGACCGTAGATCCCGGCGCCGCAATACGCGTCGACGACGGGCCCGCTGTCGGCCCCGACCAGCTCCAGGACCCGGCGGTGCATGCGCTCTCCAGCCTCCCGGTTGACCTGTAGGAAGGCGGTGGCCCGAACGGCGAAGCGCTCCTCCAGCCAGGCTTCCGTCGTATCGGCGCGGCCGGCGAGCAGTACGGGGTCGGTCCGTTCCACCTGGTGCCAGACCGCGACCAGCGGGTCCACCGTCTCGACGAGGTGGGGTGCGTCGCCTCCGGGCTTGCCCCCGCGGATGGCCAGGACGACGCCCTCCTCGGCCTTGCGCAGGGTCAGGCGCAGCTCGCCCCCGGGTGGCAAGGCCCGGGCCCCGGTGCCCCAGGCGGACCGCAGGCCTCGCCAGGTCTCGTTCAGCAGGGGGTCGGCCAGGAGACACGCTCCGGTCAGATCGAATACCCGACTCGCCCGCTCGAGCTCGTGGAGTCCCGCGACGACCCGTCCGTTTCGGAGCCGCCGCAACGTGAAGCTCATCCGACTGCGATACCCGAACTCGCTGGCCGCGGGCGCCAGCTCGGAGACCGGGGCTGCCTGATGCCCGATGCGCGCCAACGCTTCTTCGACGATCCGGGACTTCCACACCACCTGCTCCGGGTATTCCAGGTGCTGGAGGGTGCATCCACCGCAGACGTCGTAGACCGGGCATGGCGCCACCCGGCGATGCGGCCCGGCTTGCACCAGGGAGGCCATGCGTCCCCTGGCCCAGCGTGGCCGCTGGGAGGTGAGCTCCACCAACGCCTCGTCGCCGGGCGCCGTTCGTGGAACGAACACGGCCCTGCCGTCGGAAAGCCGACCCACGCCGGAGCCCCTGGCGCTGATCCCGTGGATCGGCACGTCCACCGTGGGCGCACTCACCGTCCGTCCGCCCCCGAACGGGGCCAGGACCACGCAGGCGCCCTCCAGGCACTGAACCCACCTTCGCCGGGCGGTGCAACCCGCCGGGGGACGCCGCCCGACCGGGCCCGATGGGCCAGAAGAGCCGCCGCGACGGCGACCGACGCGTGGTCCGGGTCGTCCTCCACTGGCCCGGTCAGCTCGGGGTGGTCCTCCAGGTACCGAATGGTCAGATCCCCGGCCCGGAAGTCCGCCTCGCCCATCACCCGCAAGTGGAACTCCGCGCTGGTCTTGACACCTCCGACCTCGAGTTCTTCCAGCGCTCGGGTCATCCGGGCCACGGCGGTGGGTCGGTCGGGGGCGTGCACGATGAGCTTCGCCAGCAGCGGATCGTAGTGGAGCCCGACTTCGTTGCCCGCCTCGATCCCCGCGTCCCAACGCACGCCCGGGCCCGACGGCACCACCAGGTGGTGGATGCGCCCGGTGGACGGAAGGAATCCGCTGGCCGGATCCTCGCTGGTCAGTCGGCACTCGACGGCGTGGCCCCGGATGGCGATGTCGTCCTGGGCGAAGGGCAGCGACTCGCCGGACGCGACCCGCAGTTGCCACTGGACCAGATCGACCCCCGTGATCAGCTCGGTCACCGGGTGCTCTACCTGGATGCGCGTGTTCATCTCCAGGAAGAAGAACTCCCCGTCCTGGAAGAGGAACTCGACGGTCCCGGCGCCGGCGTAGTCCACGGCGGCCGCGGCGTCGACGGCCGCCTGGCCCATGGCCCGTCGAAGCTCGGGCGTCAGCGCCGGCGACGGGGCCTCCTCTACGAGCTTCTGGTGGCGTCGCTGGATCGAGCACTCCCGCTCGCCGAGGTGCACGATGGCGCCGTGGTTGTCGCCGAGGACCTGGATCTCCACGTGCCGGGGCCGGGCCAGGTATTTCTCGATGTAGACGGAGCCGTCTCCGAAGGCGGCGGTGGCCTCGCGCCGCGCCGCGTCCAGGGCACTCGCGACCCCATCAGCGGACTCGACGGCGCGCATCCCCTTGCCGCCGCCTCCGGCCGCTGCCTTCAGCAACACCGGGAAGCCCATGGTCGTGGCGATCTCCAGGGCCTCTTCCGGGGTCTCGACGGCGTGCTCGACGCCGGGAACGACAGGCACGCCCGCGGCTTTCATGCGCCGCCGGGCCTCGGTCTTGTCGCCCATCTGGGCGATCGTCTCGGACCGGGGCCCAACGAAGGTGAGCCCCGCCTCTTCCACCGCCCGGGCGAACGGCTCCCGTTCCGCGAGGAATCCGTATCCGGGATGGACGGCGGCCACCTGGGCGTCGGAGGCGACCTCGAGAAGCCGGTCGATGCGCAGATAGCTCTCCGCGGCCGGCGCGGGACCGATCAGGTAGGCCTCGTCCGCGTGGAGGACGTGGGGCGACAGGGCGTCGGCCTCGGAATAGACCGCCACCGACCGGATCCCCAACTCCCGACACGCACGGACGATGCGCAGGGCGATCTCGCCCCGGTTCGCAACCAGCACGGATTCGATCACGGCGTCTTCAAGAGGACGTGGAAGGGCGCGGCTTCGGACCGCGGTGTGACTCCCGGTGCCCGGCCAGGTCCAGCGAACCGGGGACGAATGGGCCACATCAGACGGAGGAACTTACGAAAAACGGGCGCCACGGTGAAACCCGCACCGGTGGTCTGGAAACCCGCACCGGGCGTCCGCCCGGGGTTCAGAGCCGCCCTTCCCCGCCCCGCTCCAGCACGTCCCGGCGGAACGCCTCGAACCCGGGCACGTCGCTCAACTCACCGTCCATGATCGCGGCCACCTCTTCGGCCTCGCGCCATTCCCGCTCCAGGGCCTCGACCTCTGCCGCCTCGTCGAGCACCATGGACAGCCCTAGCCGCTCGTCCGGCGTCATCTCGCCCAGTGGCGTCCCATCCCGGGTAAGCTGTGCCGTGAACTGCTCGGCGCCCCCCAGCCCCTCAACGCCCCGGGCCGCGGACTCGGCGCGGGGCACCGGAACGGCCCGAACGCTGAGCATGCTCAGGCCCAAGCGGACCGCGGGCCTGGCCCGAGCGGCAGAAACCACCACGTCCGTCTCGCACAACGCGCAATGGGCCAGGACGCCCTGGCCCGGACCGTTTGGAACGAGCCGCAGCTCGTGGAACGACCAGGGACGGAGGGCCACGGGCCGGGAGCATGAGGGGCAGGAGGGGGCCAGGGGCACGGTGGTGAAGGCCAGCGTGAGGCCCCACGCCGCGTCCTGGAAGGGTGACAGCACCCACTCGACCGGAGGGTCGGCGTAGCCGAGGCCATACGGCCGATACCCGGTCAACGGTGGCGGGGGCAGGGCGCCGAAGATGCGGCGCAGGAAGCCCGGCCTCCGGCCTTGAGCCGGCATGAGGTCACCATAGCGCCACCCCGCCAGCTCCACCCTGGGTGCGGTCCCCACCCGAACGAGCTCGCCCTTACCCACCCGGATCAGCGAGAGGTTTTCGGAGGTCAGGCGCACCCGGCCCCGGTCCTGTACTGCCCGCTCACACGCCTCGAGCGTCTCCCACCGAAGGGCCAGGGGGACCGGGGACCAGCGACTGCAGCTCGGACAGACGTTCCACAGGCGACCCTTCCATGGATCGAACGCACGCCGACCTCCGGCCATCAGGTCGGAGACGGGCCCACCCGTGAAGGTGGTTCCGCAGAACACGCAGGAAGAAGGCGTCGGGGCGTCCATGCCGTGCCTACCCCGGGCAGAGCGACGGCGTTTCGGCTCCGTGCCTCAGAGCGGGATGTTCCCGTGCTTCTTCGGGGGATTCGAGTCCCGCTTGTTCTGAAGCATGTCCAGGGCACTGATCAGCCGGGGCCGGGTCTCGCGAGGATCGATCACGTCGTCCACGTACCCGCGGGCCGCCGCGATGTACGGATGGGCGAAGGTCTCGCGATAGGACTCGATGTGCCCGTCCGTGACGGCCCCCGGATCCTCCGACGCCGCGATCTCCTTCCGAAACAGGACCTCCACGGCGCCTTTCGGGCCCATGACGGCGATCTCCGCGGTGGGCCACGCCAGGTTGAGGTCGCCGCGGATGTGCTTCGAGTTCATCACGTCGTAGGCGCCCCCGTAGGCCTTGCGGGTGATGACGGTGACCTTGGGTACCGTGGCCTCGGAGAAGGCGTACAGCAGCTTGGCGCCGTGCCGGATGATGCCCCCGTGCTCCTGGGCGACCCCGGGCAGGAACCCCGGCACGTCCTCGAAAACCACCAGCGGAATGTTGAAGGCGTCGCAGAACCGCACGAACCGGGCGCCCTTGACCGACGCGTCGATGTCCAGCACCCCGGCCAGGAACGCCGGCTGGTTGGCCACGATGCCCACCGAGTGGCCGCCCAGATGGGCGAATCCGGTGAGCAGGTTGCCTCCGTATCCGGCGTGCACCTCGTAGAACTCACCGTCGTCCACGACCGCCGTCAGCACATCGTGCATGTCGTACGGCTTATTGGGGTTGTCCGGCACGACCTCCAGCAGCTTGTCATCCTGACGGTCGGCCGGATCGGACGAGTGACCCCGGGGCGCGGGCGACGCGTTGTTCTGCGGAATGAACCGGAACAGCGTGCGGATTCCCTCGAGGCACTCCGCCTCGGAGTCGCACGCGAAATGCGATACTCCCGACACCGTGCTGTGCACGTCGGCGCCGCCCAGCGATTCCATGTCCACGTCCTCGTGGGTCACGGTCTTCACCACGTTCGGACCGGTCACGAACATGTAGCTGATGCCCCGGACCATATACACGAAATCCGTGATGGCCGGCGAGTACACCGCCCCGCCGGCACAGGGCCCCAGGATGGCGCTGATCTGGGGCACGACGCCCGAAGCCAGGGTGTTGCGCAGGAAGATGTCCGCGTACCCGCCGAGCGAGACCACGCCCTCCTGGATCCGGGCACCTCCGGAGTCGTTGAGCCCCACGATCGGAGCTCCGTTCTTCAGGGACAGCTCCTGGAGCTTCACGATCTTCTCGGCGTGGGCCTCGGACAGCGATCCGCCCAGGACGGTGAAGTCCTGAGAGAAGACGTAGACGAGCCGGCCTTCGATCGTCCCGTAGCCCGTCACGACGCCATCGCCCAGGAACTTCTTCTGGTCCAGCCCGAAGTCCCTGGACCTGTGGGTCACGAACCGATCCAGCTCGACGAAGGAGTCTTCGTCCAAGAGCAGGCCGATGCGCTCCCGCGCCGAGAGCTTGCCCCGAGCGTGTTGGGCGTTCAGGCGAAGCTCCCCACCCCCTTCGGTGGAACGCTCCTTGAGCTCCTCCAGTCGGGTCAGCTTGTCCTCGACGGACATCAGTTCGCCGTCCCCTGGTCGAGTGGGACCGGCACCCCGGTGGAATCGAACTGGACAAGCCGGTGCCGGCGGACGATGCGCCCGCCCTCGACGGAGAGCGTTCCGGTGGCACCGGGGAAATCGCGAATGCCCTCCAGCCCCCGCTGCACGTCCTCCGCGGTTCGGGCGCCGGTGGACCGGATCGCCTCCAGCAACAGTCCGGCGGCGTCATAGCCCAGGGCCGGCACGGGGCTCCTCAGGGTGCGCCGGAGCTGGGTTTCGTACGCTTCGGTGAACCGGGTCTGCCCGGCGGTGGGCGCTCCCGGGATCGTCGCAGCCGCGGCCACGACACCGATCGTGTGCCGGGGATCGACCGTCTGGACCACCCCCTCGGACGTCCAGGCCGCCGTTCCCATGACCTGGATCCCGAGCGTGTCCAGGCCGAAGAAGGTGATCTGGGGAGCCAGCAGCTCCACGTCGGTGGCGGGGATCGGCAGGACCAGGGCGTCGGGCTGGAGCTCGGCGACCTCGGTGAGCTGGTCCTGGAAGAACGTGGCCCCCGAGTCGTAGGAGATCTCCCGGACCAGCTGCAGGCCCAGATCCTCGAGGGCCTGGCGGAAAGCACCGGCCTCTCGGATGGATTCGTTCACCACCGGCCGGAGTACCACGACCCGGGCCAGCCCCTGGGAGCTCGCGTATCCGGCCAGGCTCCGTGCCGCGCCGTCGTCCGGTCCCCCCAGGGAATACACGCCGTCTTGCCCCTCGGGGAGCGTCCGTGCGGTGGGCGAGATGATGGGCGTCGCGGACCGGCGAGCTGGCGCGGCAGCCGCGACGGCCGAGCCGAGCAGGGGACCCACGACGGCCAGCGCTCCCTGGTCTTCGAGACGGGTCACCACGGCATCGGCGGACGCGGCGCTGCCCCGGTCGTCCATCACTTCCAGGCGCACGGGCCTGCGGGCGTCCTGTCCGAAGACGCCCAGGGCCACGTCGATGCCTTCGCGGATTCCGGTCGAGAATTCGGTCAACCCGGGCGATCCCGTCTCGGCCAGCATCGCACCCAGCACCGGCAGGCTGCCCGCCACGTCGTCGACCGTGCCCGACAGAATTGCCCTGGCCAGATCGGTTTCCGGTCCGGCAATCCCAAGCGCCGTCACCTGAGCCGCCACCGCCTGAGCTCCGTCCGTGTCGTCCTGAAACCAGAGAGACAGGGCGTACTCGGCCAGGAGAGGGGCGGCCAGGGGCCGGGGATCCAGCCCGGAGGCCATTTCCGTCAGCGCCTGGTTGTCGATCTCGGGGGCCACGTCCCGCATCAGGTCCAGGGCCGGTCCCGCGCTCGCGTCCACGTCGGAGGGAAGCGTCAGAAGCGTGGTGGCTGCCCCGGCGGGATCGCCCTGCCCCTGCGACGCCCGCGCCGACAGGACGGTGGCCTGGATCGACCTGGGGTCGCTCGCCGCGAAGAGTGCGGCATATTGTCGGGCCGTCGCGTCCGCCTCGGTCCAACGATCGAGGGCGAGCTGGGCCTGGGCCAGCACGGGCAGGGCCAGACTGGACGTGCGGGCCGTGGCGTACTGATCCACCACCTGCTGTGCCGATCGGGCCGCCGCGTCGGCGTCGCCGCCCTCGAGCTGCCGTGTCGCCGTCTGGATCAACACGAGCGCCGCCGAATCGGCGCTCGGCGAGCTGACGCCGACGCGAATCGGAGGGTCGGCGTCGGGTGGAGCGGCGTCACGGGACGCACCCCCGCCGACGGACCGACAGGCGGTGAGCGCCAAACATCCGGCCACGATCGTGAGAACGAGGACCAGCGGCAGCCGGGGTCGGACCATCCGACTCGCGCCGCGTGCTCCGTCGCCGGCGGCGTACGACCGATGAGGTTTCAAGCCAGACTTCACCATCGAGAAACCGAGGAGGTGAAAGGAGATACGAGAACCGCCCGGGCGCGCCAGGCGCCCGGGCGGTCTATACGGTATGCCGAAGAACCGGAAACGGCCAGAGCCCCTGCTTCGGGCCTCATGGCGTCGGAATCGGTCAGGACTTCTCCTCGTCCGTCTCGGCGTCCGCGGCCTCGGAATCGGCGTCGGCTTCCGCCTCCGCAACGACCTCCTCGGCGGCCTCTTCGACGGCTTCCTCAGCGGCCTCCGCAACGACCTCCTCGGCAGCCTCTTCGACGGCCTCCTCAGCGGCCTCAGCAACGACCTCCTCGGCAGCCTCTTCGACCACCTCTGCGGCGGCTTCCTCGGCAACCTCTTCCGCGACCTCGGCTTCCGCCACGGCCTCGACCTCGGCAGCCGCTTCGGCTTCCGGCTCGGCGGCGGCCTCTGCGGCCGGTGCTCCGTCCTCGGCCTCACCCGCTTCGCCCTCTTCCACCTCGGGCTTGGGGGGCTTCAGCGCCGGAGTGGTCGTGGATTCCAGCACGATCCGGCGGTTGGCCGCGTCGGACTCGATCACTTTCAGACCGATGGGATCACCCGCCTCGTAATACCGCTCGAGCTCGGCCGCGTCTTCGATGTTGGCGTGGGAGCCGGGAACGAAGCCCTCGATGTTGTCGCCCAGGTCCACGACCAGACCCTTGTCCTGCACGCGGACCACGCTGCCGTCCGACTCGACCCCCGGAGCGAAGCGCTCCGAGATGCCAGGCCACGGATCGTCGAGCAGCTGCTTGATGCCCAGTGAGATCCGCTTGTTCTCGGCATCGACGTCCAGGACCATGACCTTGACGTCCTCGCCCTTCTGCACGACCTCGCTGGGGTGTTCGACCCGCTTGGTCCAGCTCATGTCGGACACGTGCACCAGGCCGTCGATTCCCGGCTCGATCTCCACGAACGCACCGAACGACGTCAGGTTGCGCACGGTTCCGTCCAGGCTCGTGCCCGTGGGATACTTGAGGGGCAGCGCGAGCCACGGATCCTCTTCAATCTGCTTCATGCCGAGCGAGATCTTCTCGTCGTTCGGATCGACCTTGAGGACGACGGCCTCGATCTCGTCACCGATGGAAACCAGCTTCGAGGGGTGCCGCACGTTGCGGGTCCAGGACATCTCGGAGATGTGGACCAGACCCTCGACGCCCTTCTCCAGCTCGACGAAGGCGCCGTAGTTGGTGATCGAGACGACCTTGCCCCGGACACGGGAGCCGACCGGGTACTTCTTGTCGATGTCGGTCCAGGGGTACGGCAGCAGCTGCTTCATTCCCAGGGAGATGCGCTCCCTGTTCCAGTCGACGTCCAACACCTTGACGTCCAGTGCCTGACCGATGTCGACCACCTCGGATGGGTGGCCCACCCTGCCCCAGGACATGTCCGTGATGTGGAGCAGGCCGTCGAGCCCGCCCAGGTCGATGAAGGCGCCGAAGTCCGTGATGTTCTTCACGATGCCCTCGCGGACCTGACCGACCAGGAGCTCCTTGACCAGCGTCTCCCGCTTCTTCTCGCGCTCGGCCTCGAGGATCACGCGGCGCGACACGACGATGTTCCGGCG
>CAJIAX010000170.1_pt1 | contig 44172 bp, 36 predicted proteins | sample 9199251 | NCBI WGS metagenome assembly CAJIAX01 (sample SAMEA7708287, study PRJEB35096) | sediment metagenome | biome: marine neritic benthic zone biome [ENVO:01000025]; feature: sediment [ENVO:00002007]; material: shallow marine sediment [ENVO:03000034] sea grass bed [ENVO_01000059] ... | reverse complement strand
TCTGCTGGGACGGCACGCCGAACGGGTACTCCGTCTACGAGGTGAGCGGAGAGTCCGTCTCGTGGCGGTACAAGTCCACCGGGCACGATGCGGAGCACCAGATGCGGCTGTATGGTCCCGGTGCCGACCCAAACCAGCCCGCCGCCGTCCTTGCCAACGTGTGGGATTGGGACCCGGCGTGGACCGTGCGCTGGTTCGAGGACGGACAGCCTCGAGGGCTCATGGAGCGACGCACGGCCCAGGACCCGCTGAGCCGAGAGCTGCACGCGGGTCCGGACCTGCCGCCCCGGCGTACGTGGGTCGATCCGGTGCCCGTGGCCCACATGTTCTACGCCATGCCGGGCCGAGGGGCCCGACGCGTCACGGTAGAGGCGACGGATCGGACCGGCCGCGTGTACGACGAGTCCCTGACGCTCTAGCCGTCCGGGTCCGGGCGGCCATCAGCCGCCGTGGCGGCGCTCCATCTCCTCGCGGTATTCCTCGCTGGCGAAGATCGCGATCTCCACGCGACGGTTCTCCTGCTGCCCCGCTTCGGTGTCGTTGTCCGCCACCGGGTCGGTCATGCCCATGCCCTGGGTCGAGACCCGGGCCGGCGGAATACCGTCCGCGATCAGGCGGTTGGCCGCGGCCTGGGCCCGACGCTGGGACAGGCCGAGGTTGTAGTCGGCCGAGCCCTGGGAGTCCGTGTGGCCCACGACGACCACGTCGGTCTCGGGATAGCTCTGAAGGCTTTCGGCCAACTCGTCCAGGTTGAACTCGGCTTCCGGCCGCAGGGCGGAAGAGTCGAAGTCGAACAGAATGCCGGAGCTGAACGTCACCGCGATTCCTTCGCCGATCCGTTCCACTTCCGCGGCGTCACCCAGGTCTTCCTGCAACTCCTCGGCCTGCTTGTCCATCTGGTTGCCGATCGCCGCGCCGGCGGCGCCGCCCACGACGGCACCGATGATGAGCCCGGTGGCTGTCGAACCGGTTGCGGCACCGATCAAGCCGCCCACCGCGGCGCCGGCTCCGGCGCCCACCGCGCCACCCTTGGCGGTATTGCTCCAGCTGGAGCAGCCGGTGGTGCCCAGGGTCAGGGTCGCGATGACCAGGACCGGGAGAACAAACCTGAATCGGGACGTCATTTCGGGACTCGACTCCAGAGTGAAGTGCGTCACCGCACGGCCGGGACCTGTGGGCGAATCAGGGAACGGCGGCCTGCGGATACAGCGATACACGCACGTAGTTGTCGCGGTTCAAATACCGCTCGGCGGCCGCCTGCACCGCTTCTGCGGTCAGGCCGTCGATGAGCGCGAAGCTCGGGATGTGCGCCATGTCGTCGCCCATGCGGTCGGCCACGGAGATCCGCTGAGCCCAGTAGCCGTTCCGCTCCAGGCTCGTTTCCTTGGATCGCCGCTGGCTCTCCCGGACCTTTTCCAGGTCTTCGGCTGTCGGCCCCTCGGATTGAAGCCGTTCGATCTCTTCCCAAACGGCGGCCACCAGGTCTTCCAGACGATCCGGGTCGGCGCCGAACGTGATCGTGAACTGGTAGTCTTCCTTTGGCATTCGGCTGATGCTCCCCGCGGCGGACACGCTGTAGGTCCCGCCCAGGTCTTCCCGCAATCGCTCCCGCAGCTTGATGGACAGGACCTCGCCCATGGCCGACAGCGCCGCCTGTTCATCGCTGGACCAGGAGGCTGGCCCCGTAAAGACGATCCGCGTCTCGCTCTTGGGCTCCACGCCGGCCCGGACGACCTTTTCGATCACGCCGGTCGGGGTCTCCAACCCGACGTCCCGCCAGGTCTCGTCCCGGTCGATGCCCGGCAGGCCACCCAGGTACGTCTCCACCAACGGTCGGATCTCGTCCAGTTCGAACGCACCGACGAGCACGAACGTGAAGTCACCGGCATCGGCGAACCGGTCCTGGTAGAACTCGAACGCGGTATCCAGGTCCACGTCTTCGAGCATGGCCAGGGACGGGGGTTGGGCCCGGGGGTGATTCTGGTAGAGCGTGATCGTGAGGGTGTCGAAGAACACCGCCTGTGGACTCGCGCCCCGGTTGGCCAGGAACGCGCCCATGCGGGCGTCGAACGACTGCTTCGCCGTCTCGTCCTTCCGCGGGGCCGTGAAGTACAGGTAGGTGAGCTCGAACAGCGTCTCCACGTCGGTGGGAGAGGCGGATCCGCTCATGCCTTCGCTCAGGCTCCCGATGGTCGGTCGCACCGAGGCGGCCTTGCCGGTGAGCTTCTTCCCCAGCGCCACCAGGTCGAACGCACCCACTCCACCCTGGGACACGAGAACCGCGGACTGGGCGGCGGACTCGAACGCGTCGTCCGAGGCCAGCGAGGTCCCGCCGGGGCTGTAGGCCTCGAGCAGGATCTGATCCGCCTCGAAATCAGTGGGCTTGAGCAGCACCCGAACGCCGTTCTCGAGGCGCCAGTAGGTCACGCCCACCTCGTCGAAATGGTCCTCCTCCACCACCGCCGACCCGGTCGGAACACTCGGGACCAACGGCTCGTCTAGGGACTCGTCCTCGTACGCGGCCACGTCGGCGCTCGCCACCGTGCTGAACACCCCGGCCAGGGCCGCCTCGGTGGGATCGACGAGCCCCGGCTTCTCCGGCGAGTTGGTCATGACGACGAGGTCCTCGTCCGCGAGCCAGCGGTGGGCCAGCGCGTTGACCTCGTCCAGCGTGATCCCCGGAAGGAGCTCCTGGTACAGCGCGTACTCGACCTCGATCCCCGGGAAGGGCTCGTCGGCCAGGAACGCCCGGTTGTACTCGGCGGCGAAGGTCGAGCTTTCCCGGGTGTCCCGATCGGCGTACGCCAGCTCGATGCCTCGCAGGAGCTGACTCTTCTGACGATCCAGCTCCGACTGGTTGAATCCGTGCTGCCGAGCCCGCTCGGCTTCGGTCAGGAGCGTTTCGAACCCCCTCTCGACTCCGCCCTCCTGGACCAGGGCGAAGAGCTGATAGAACTCCGACGTGCGTACGAAACTGCCGTTCCCCGATCCCGCGAACGCGAAGGGGGGATCCGCGGCCTGACCCAACTCGTAGAGCCGGGCGTTGAGCATGCCATTGTAGAGCCGCTCGACGAGGCTTTCACGGTAGGCGTCGACGGTAGCCTGGACCCGGGCCGGCTGCTTCCAGAGCAGGCGCACCTGGGAATTGGTGGCCTCCGCGTCCGTGGCCAGGGCGTACAGGGTCTCGGCGTGTGAGGGCACGTCGTACAGGACCCGCTGCCGGGGACTCTCGGGCATGGGCAGGTCCCCGAAGTGGGCCCGGATGAGCTCGATCATGCGCTCTTCGTCGAAGTCTCCCACCGCGACGACCGCCATCAGATCGGGGCGGTACCAATCCCGGTAGAAGTCGATGAGGCGCTGGTGGTCGAAGTTCTCCAGGACTTCTAGCGTGCCGATGGGCAACCGTTCGGCGTAGCGGGATCCCTGGAACATGATGGGAAGCTGGACGTCGTTCATGCGGGCGGCGGCCCCCCGGCCCCTGCGCCACTCCTCGATCACCACGCCCCGTTCCTTGTCCACCTCTTCGGGATCGAAGCTGACCTGGTGGGCCCAGTCTTCGAGGATCTGCATGGCGGTCTCGACGATCTCCGGGTCGTCCGTGGGCACGGTCAGCGTGTACACGGTCTCGTCGAAGCTCGTGTACGCGTTGATGCTCGGCCCGAACCGCATGCCGATGGATTCGAGGTAGTCCACCAGGGCCTGCTTCTCGAAGTTCGCCGTGCCGTTGAACGCCATGTGCTCGACGAAGTGGGCCAGCCCCAGCTGGTCGTCGTCCTCCAGGACGGAGCCGGCGTTCAGCACCAGGTACAGCTCCGCTCGTGCCTCGGGCTTCTGGTTGGCTCGTACGTAGTACGTGACGCCGCTCTCGAGCACACCGGTCTTGACGGCCGGATCCGTGCCGAGGGGTGCACCGGGATCCGGCGCCTGCTGAGCCCGGACGGGCGCCACCGCGACGGCGCAGCAAAGAAGGAGCCCGGCCACGAGTCGGACCGATCGGGGGCGTTGCGCCATCATGCAGCACTCCGGGTTGTTCGGGAGCCGCGGCTCGAGAGGCCACGGTGCGTTCGGGGGCGACACCATGGAGGTACGCCGCGCTGAAGAGGCGATGTCCCGGCTCGGTGGCCCGTCGCCGTGACGCCTCGAATGGACACCTCGGCTCGATACCCGGTTCGTGCGGAAAAGGTCGACACTCGAAGTGGACCGCTCGGGCACCGGCAGCGAGCCGGGCTAGCCGCTCGGCGGCCTTTGAGGGCCGCGCCCGAATCGCCGATCAGGCGAGTCGGGGGTTCGGCTTCAGCGGTAGATCTGGTACAGGGTGTACGCGTGCACCAGCATCACGCCCCCGTAGGCCAGGAGCAGGACCCATGCGCCCACGATCGCGGACCGGAAGTGACGGTGGACCGTCAGGAAGGGGAACGCCACGACGGCGGTCGCGACTTTGACACCCATGAACCAATCGGTGCCCTTGCCGTAGAGCCAGTCCATGATCGGGTTCACCTCGAGGCCTCCCTTGGACAGGATGTGCAGCGTCAGCGCTCCGTCCAGAAGGATCATCACGACCAGCGCCGCCAACGCCCACATCCACGAGCCCTCGGCCCGATCGATGTAGTAGCTGTGCAACGAATCCGACGTGCGTCGGTTCCGCTTGCGCCGCCCGACCAGGGTGAATCGCGAGAACGCCCGAGTGGGGCGGGACCGGCGGTCCGCCGGTTGCCGCGCGGGCTCGAGCTTCTCGGAAACAGGGTCCCTGGTGGTGTTTTCTCGTGGAGCTTGCTGCACGACGTCCCTCTTGGCTTGCCGGTGGTGGGCCCGACGTCCTGGACCCGACGATTGCTCGGTGCCCTGGCGTATTGCAAGAGCGGTGCCCAAATCGCCGCTCGCACGCCCCACACGTCGAAGCCACCGCCGTCCCCGAAGCCCTTCTGCCGCCGCGACGGGCCCCTGGGGCCCGCCACTCTCCCACCTCCCAAATGTTTCCTTGCGGCATGGATTTCCACCGGACCAGCTTGCACCAACATCCCTTGATCCTGGGAGCGGCACCATGAAGCGAAACCCGCTTTTCTCCGTCGGCGGCATTCTGATCCTGACCACGATCGCCTGCGGAGACGGAGAGGAAAACAGTGCCGAGACGGTGGTCACCGATGCCGCCTCCAGGCCGAGCGTCGTCATGGCCTTGCCGCTCACCACGTCGGACGACATCGCGAGGGAACACTTCGTCCTGGGCCAGCGGGATCTGGACCTGGGCCACGTGGCCCGGGCCAACCAGCACTTCGTCCAGGCCGTGGCACAGGACCAGACGCTGGCCCTCGCCCACCTCCGGGCCGCCCAGTCCGCCTCGTCCTTCGAGGACTACCGGGCGCACCTGGAGGCCGCAGACGGGCTCGCCGACCAGGCCAGCGAGGCCGAGGCGCTGCTGATCGAGATCGAGACCCTGGCATATGAAGGAAATCGGGACGGCCAGTTGGCGGCCGCAGACGCCCTCGTGATGCTGATCCCGGAGAGCCCCAGGGCCTGGCTGGTCCTGGCGTCGGTGCAGGACGGCTTCAACGAGGTCGACGCGGCCCGGACGTCGATCGCCCGGGCTATCGAGCTCGCGCCCGACTTCGCGGCGGCGCACCTGGCCCTGGCCAACAGCATGGTCCTTCGTCGCCCCTGGGATCCCGCAGCAGCAGCCGACCACGCCCGCATTGCCGTCGAGCTCGAGCCCGGCGAAGCCCTTCCCCGGGATCTGCTGGGGGACGCCTACCGGGCCGGCGGTGATCTGGAGGCCGCCAGGATCGAATACCAGCGGGCCGCCGAGCTGGACCCGAGCGGCTCCGCCTACCAGCAGCTGGGCCATGTGAACAGCTTCCTGGGCGACTATGCCGCGGCCCGGGCCAATTACGACGAGGCCATCGCCCTGGCCGAGGGCAATGCACGGGCCACGTACGGGACCTGGCGTGCGTTCGTGCATCTCCACGAGGGTAATCCTCAGGGTGCGATCGACGAGTTGAACGCCCTGGTCGACGCCGTCGACGCGATGGACATCCCCGAGCCCGTGGGGGTCAAGATCGGCGCGTTGGGCCAGGTAGGCTGGATCGCCGTGCATAGCGGAGCGCTGGCGCAGGCCGAGAACGCCAACGTCCGACGGGCGGAGCTGGTGCGGGAACAGATCGCCGAGGCCGGTACCGACGAGTTTCGCCGAGCCGCCGAAGCGGACCTGCTGTTTCGCGAGGGCATCATCGCCGCAGCCGGAGGAGACCCGGGCGCCGCAGAGCGGATCGCCCTCGAGATCATCGAGCTGCGGGAGCCCGACGCCGATCCGAGAAAGGACGAGATCGCCCACGACCTGATGGGCATGGCCAGCTTCCACGCGGGTGCGTGGCAGGCTGCCATCGATCACATGGACCAGGGAAACCGGAACAACGTATACAACCAGTATCTCCGGGCCCGGGCCTACGAGGCCATGGGCGACCGGGCCGAAGCCGCCAGACTCTACCGGGGCATCGCCGAGAACCACTTCAACAACGTGTTCACGGCCATGCTGAGGGCGGAGGCCCTGGAGAAGGCAGAGTAGTGCCACCCGTTCAAACCATCCTTGGCTTGCCGGCGTCCAACGTTTGAATCCGGAGCGCGGCACGCCACGGTAACCCCGCCTGCCGCTGTCCGGTCAGCGCGCGGGCGGGGTCTAGGAAGGGGCTCGGACGGATGGGCACGATTACACAGGACCTTCGCTTCGCTGTTCGCACCCTGTTGGCCAGGCCGGGCTTCGTCGTCGTGGCGGTGCTGACGCTGGCCCTGGGGATCGGGGCAAACACCGCCATTTTCAGCGTGGTCAACGGGGTCCTGCTGCGCCCCCTCCCGGTTCAGGCCCCCGACCGCTTGGTGCAGCCCGACGTAATCGCGCCACACACCGGCTTCAACATCTCCACGTCGATCCCCAATTTCCGTGACTGGCGCGAGCGGAACCGTTCGTTCGAGACCTTCGGCGGCAACACCGGTCGCAACCGGACCCTCACCGGCGGCGACGTGCCGGAGGTGGTGCAGACCCGCATCGTCATCGGCGACTTCTTCGAGACCCTGGGTGTGGAGCCGTCTCTCGGCCGGGTGATCCGGTCCGACGAGACGTTCGAGGGTGCCCCGGCCATCGCGGTGGTCACCCACGCGTTCTGGCAACGCCACTTCGGCGCCCAAACCGACGCCATCGGCCGCACGCTGACCCTGAACGGTGAATCCTTCGAGGTCGTGGGCGTGATGCCTCCCGACTTCGTCTTCCCGTACGCGTCCACGGACATGTTCCTGCCCATGGGTCACTTCCAGGAGAACCTGTGCTGGGACAGCCGGGGCTGTTCCCAGGGCACGTGGATCGTGGCCCGGCTTCGGGACGGCGTGACGCTGGGCATGGCCCAGGAGGACATGGACCGGGTGGTGCGGGAGATCGAGGCCGACGAGGGCGAGAGGGTGGCCAGCCTGCGCATGGCCACCCTGGACGATCAGTACGTGGGCGAGATCCGAAGCCGCCTCTGGCTGCTCATGGGCGCCGTGGGATTCGTGCTGCTCATCGCCTGCGCCAACGTCGCGAGCCTGTTGCTGGTCCGGGGCGAAGGCCGACGTCGCGAGATCGCCCTGCGGACCGCCCTCGGCGCCGACCGGGGACGGATCGTGAGCCAGTTCCTGACCGAGTCTCTCCTGCTCGCCGGGCTGGGCGGCTTGGCCGGGGTCGCCCTGGCGTGGGCCGGCGTGCGAGCGATCGTGCCGCTCCTGTCCGACGCGATCCCCTCGGCCGTGACCGGGCGGATTGGATTGGATCCCACGGTGCTGCTGTTCACGGCCGTGGCCACCCTGTCGGCCGGCGTGCTGTTCGGGCTCGTTCCGACCTTGAGAGCGGCCCGGGCCGACCTGGTTGGCGAATTGAAGGAAGGCGGTCGCGGCGCGGCCGGCGCCTCGAGGCAGCGCCTGCGTTCCGGACTGGTCGTGGCGGAGGTGGCCCTGTCCCTGGTGCTCCTGATCGGAGCCGGCCTCATGGTCCAGAGCCTGTCTCGCCTGCGCGGTGTGGACAAGGGGTTCAACGAGGAAAGCGTCTTCACGGCCAGGGTCGCCCTGCCGGGCCTGAAGTACGAGGACAAGGCGTCGGTCTGGGGATTCTTCGACCGATTGCTGGAGCAGGTGGAGGCTCAGCCGGGCGTCCGTTCCGCGTCTCTGTCGAACATCGTGCCCCTGGCTGGCAACAGCTGGGAGAACCGGATCTGGCCCGAAGGGGTGCCCACGGACCCCGAGACCGGAGACTCCTTCCTGTTCCAGATGGTGTCCCCGAGCCACTTCGAGACCCTCCAGATCCCCCTGGTGCGGGGCCGGGGATTCAACGAGCAGGACCGGGAGGGCGGCGCCCTGGCCGTGATCATCGACGAGACCATGGCCGGCAGGTACTGGCCGGACGAAGATCCACTCGGGAAGCGGGTCACCTTCGAAGAGGGATCCGAGGAGCTCGGCGAGACCGAGGGTGAACGGATCTACCGGACCGTCGTGGGCGTGGCGCAGAACGTCCGACACTACGAGCTCGAAAGCCCGTCGCGGATCCAGGCCTACGTGCCCATGGCCCAGAGCCGCATGAGCTGGACCTCGACGATGGCCATCATGGTGCGGACGGCCGGTGACCCGGCCCAGGCGACCGGAATGGTGCGGCGACAGGTGGGGCAGATGGACCCCGACGTGCCGTTGGCCGACGTCCAGACCCTCCAGGAGGTGGTGAGCGGCGCCATGTCGGGCACCGTCGCGTTGGGCACGCTGCTGACCCTGTTCAGCGTGGTCGCGCTGGTTCTGTCGGCGGTGGGCCTGTTCGGGCTCATGTCCTACACGGTCATGCAACGGGTTCGTGAAATCGGCATCCACATGGCCCTGGGAGCCCGGGCTTCCGACGTCGTTCGAGACGTCTCGGGTCAGGGCCTGAAGCTGACGCTGATCGGGGTGGCGACGGGTCTCGTGGCGGCATTCGGACTCACCCGCACAATGACGTCCGCCCTCTTCGAGGTGGATCCGGTCGATCCGGTGATCTACGGAGGGTTCGCCCTGTTCCTGCTGGCCGTGGCCACCCTGGCCGCGTTCATCCCCGCGCGACGCGCCACACGGGTGGACCCGGCAATCGTGCTGCGGGAGGACTAGACCTCAGGCGTCGAGACCTCAGGCGTCGAGGAAGCTCGTGTCGGGCGTAGGCTGGAGGTAGGCGCGACCGAGGGGGTCCGGCCCGAACTGGTTGGGCCCCAGCGTGCCGGGCTGCAGCAGGCACAGCGCCATGAGGTACAGGTTGTAGAACGGCACCATGAACAGCGCGAAGTGCCACCCGGGTCGGTCGATGTCGTGGAGCCGCTTAACGGTGATCGCCGTGCCGGCCCAGATGCCGCCGAACAGGACGCCCAGTGCCGGAAGGACCAGGAAGGGCGTGTTGAAGACGCCGCTCAGCACGACCAGCATGACCAGCATGCCGATGATCACCATGTCGTCCAGGACCACGTGCCAGAAGTACCAGGCCCGGTTGGCCCGGCCCTCGAAGCTGAAGAGTTCCCAGAAGGCGTCCATGGAGCGTTCCTAGCTCTGACGTGCGTGCCCGCAACCGGCGCGGGTGTGGGCATTCATCCTACGACCGCACGGGCCCCTCCCGCTACCGTTTCGAGGCGACGGGCGCCTATCGAACCCGGATGACGCCGGTCATGCCCACGGCCTGGTGGGGCTCGCAGAAGTACTCATACGTACCCGACGCGCCGATGGCGACGTCGAAGCTCTCGCCGACGAGCACGAATTCCCTGCGTGGAAACGCCTCGTGTCCGTCCGGCGTCAGCGTGTGGAAGATGTTCGCTTCGTTGACGAATCGGACCACTTGACCCGGGTCCACGGTCACATCGCTCGACGCGAACGAGTTGTTCGACGTGAGTGAGACCTGTACCGGGCCCCCGCCGGTCGGCGGCGGATTGGTGATTTGGTCCAGGGGGTCGGAGTCTCCACCACTCAGGCAGCCGACCGTCCCTGAGAGCACCAGCGCCGACAGACCCTGGAAAAGGCGTCGCTTCGAACAGGGGACACGCATTCCGTGCTTCCTTCCAGATGTACGTACAGGACCCGTGCGGGCCCGGAGTCCAGGGGACGATCCACAGGCGCCCCGAGTCCGGGGTGCGGCCAGGCGGGCGTCCACCTGTTAGATCGATCCGCGCTTCGGATTGTTCCGTGCCCGCTGGCGACGTCGAATTCGGAGCCAGCGAAGACCGCCGCCCACGACCAGCAGGATCACCAGACCCGCGCCGCCGACCACGAGCAGCTCGATCGGGACGTCACCCCACGCGTCGTTCGTCCCCAGCACCGCCTTCGGATCGGCCGGGACGAAGGAGACGGCCTCGCCCTCGTCGGCGCAACCCGTGTCCAGAGCTTCGCTGGGGTTCGCCAGAAAAGCGGCGTAGATCGCCGACGCACACGGACTCTCGCCCAGGACGACGTGGCCGGCCAGCGGAAACTCCACAAACGTCTGTCCCGGTGCCGAGAAGTGGGCCCGCAGACGGTCGAGTCGCCCCAACGGTACCGTGGGGTCGAGACCTCCGTGGAGCAGGAGCATGGGCCCCGAGTAGTCGGCCATCTCGTGGCCGGCGGCGGGTCGAGGGTAGGTCGGCCACTCCGACGCGGCGACGGCGAAGCGGGCGCTGACCCCAGTGGTCATGAGCACCCGCTCCAGGGCCTCGTCGAATGGAGCCGGATCCGGCGGCGGGACCGGCCACATCTCGGACAGGGCCACGTGCCGCTGGAGCACCTGGGAATGGGAATCCGGCTCGGAAACCTCCCCGGATTCGAACAGGGCCTCGAACAGGTGGGCGATCGCCAGGATGTCCCGGATCGCGCACCGGTCCATGCGATGCACGATGATCGGGATGTACGGCCACAGACCGCGGCCGCCCATGAGAAGATTGCCCAACAGCAACCGCAGCATCGGGGGGTCCACCGTCAGGTCGGCGCAGTGCCCCTGGTCCAGGGCTCCCATCAGGTTCTCGGTGAACGCGACCGCGTCGCCTCCGAGCCGCGGTCCGCACACCCGGTCCTGGGTGCACAGCTCGAGCACGCGACGGCCCATATGGTCCAGGGCCCTGTCGAACTCCGCGAACGTCCAGTCCGCCGGCGCGATGCCGTCGAGAATCACGCCATCAGGGAGCCGCTGTGTCACCTGCAGGTACCGGTTTGCCCAGAAGGATCCGTAGGACGCGCCCATCACGAACACGGGGGTTCCGTCGAGGTGAAACCGTTCGATCAGAGCGTCCAGGTCCCGAGCGCTGGCGGTCGTGGACAGGAACTCGAGGTCGGGCCGATTCGCCCGCAGCCAGTCGATGCACGCCGACCACTCGCCCCGGGTGACCTCGCGACCGTCCGCCGAATCGCCGGATTGCTGCTCGGGGCATTCGAGCAGCGCCGTGCCACCGACCCCCCGGTGGTCCAGCGTATACAGGGCGATGCCACGGGCGTCGGGCAAGGCGTCGGCCACCCGGGCCAGGGACGCACGACCGGCGTCTCCGGGGCCTCCGTCGAGGAACCAGAGCTGCCCCTGCACCGGCCCATCCGGGAGAATCCGGGTGACCGCCACATCCAGGGTCGGTCCGTCCGGTGCCGAACGATCCAGGGGCATCGGAACCGCCGCGCACTCGCCGGCCCGGCCGGCCTCACGCCCTGTCAGCTCGCAGGGGCGCCAGTCGACCCCATCCGGAGCCTGGGCGGACGCGCCGCCCACGCAGCACACCAGTAGGACGAGCGGAGCGACCCGGGTCACGTCAGGATCCGTAGACTTCCCGGAGCGCCTCGACGTTTGCCTGCATGACCGTCATGAAGTCGCCGGTTGCCGGGCGATTGCCCGCCGGATCGTAGACTACGCTCTGGACGCCCATCCCCTCCAGTCGGTCCCGGGTCTCGGGCAGTGGCTCGCCGTCCCAGAGCATCCACTCCGCGGGATGCTCTCGTAACAGGGCGGAAAGTTCGCGCCACGCCGCATCGGCGGGGACCTCGTCGGCTTCGAATTGGACGGCCCGGAGATTCAAGCCGTACCGTTCGGCCAGGTATTGGTACACGGGACGGGATCCCAGGATGGGCGTGTCCTCCCGCCCGTCGACGATCGCCCGTTGTTCGGCGTCCAGAGCCCCGAGGTCCGCCTCGAGAGGCGCCAGGGCTTCGGCGAAGGTCCCGGCCGCCTCCGGCCACCACACCCCCAACCCCTGGGCCACGGCCCCGGCCTGGGCCGCCGCCAGGTCCAGGTCCAGCCACGTCGTGACCGCGACCAGGTCGTGGGCATGCTCTCCTTCCGGCCCGTGGGAATGGGTCACGGCGCCCGGTTCGGTCACGAACCGGTCTTCGAGTCCCGCCGTCGTGTCGAAGATCCGGCTTTCCGGAAGGGTGACCCGGGTGGTCCATCCGGCGTATCCCGCGCCGTTCAACAGGATCAGGTCCGCGTCCTGGTACTCGGCCACCACGTCCGGGCCTGGAGACCACAACGCGGGGTCGAGGTCCGACGGTGCCGGGAAAACCACCCGGACGGCATCGCCACCGATGCGCTCGGCCATGTACGCGAGCGGGTAGTTGACCACGTACACGGACGGGGGGCCCGCGGCCGCGGCGCTGGATGCCGCCGGAGCGTCCTCGGCGCCGGGCCCGTCGGCGCCCTCCTCTCCGCCGCAGGCCCACGCCGCGAAGGGCAGCACGACGAGGGCCCCGAACACACCGGGAAGTCTGGCCATCGAACGATCGTCCCCCCTACGCTGGCAAACCCGGCCTCGAGACGTCCGGGTCGAACCGCGTCACAGATTCAACAGAGCGCGCACGGCCACCGACCCGAAACGACTCGTCAGGGCCGTGAGGGCCGCCGCCAGCAGCACGCCAGCCACGAGAACGCCCGCGATCTCGGACGCCATCACGAGGAAGACGCTGCCCTTGGACCCACCGATCTTGAACAGCGTCAGGCGTTCCCTCCGGCGCAGCCGGAGGGACAACATGAAGACGAGGGCCACCGACGCCAAGGTGGCGACGCCGACGAGGATCGCACCGGCCACGACGAACCGTTGCACGGTGAGCACGGTGCCCAGCAGCTCGTCCATGACCTCCCGGGGCCGCACCACCTGGGCCGGGTCGTCGTCTGCCTGGTATCGTCCCTGGAGGAGCGCCGAGGCGCGCTCGTCTTCGGGCACGGCGATGACCGCGGTCAGCGGAAATTCCGACAGGTCCCCATGGAAGTGGAAGCTGTCGATGTTGTCCGCGGTGATCTCGTTGTACTGGACCACAGAAGCGTTGGCGACCACCCGGTTGCCGTCCCGGGAAAGCACCTGCCCCGCTGCGTCCGCCCCGGTCAGGTCCTGGTGTCCGTGCCCGAGCCCCTCGATGACCCACGCGGTCTTGAGGTCCACGAAGATCGCGTCGTCGTCGGGGCTGTCGGAGTAAGCCAGCACGCCGGCCACGGGCATGCGCAGGGGATACACGCCGGCAAGGTCGAAGACGCTCTCGGGCGAGCTGACCACGGCGTCTCCTGGACCCACCCCCAGGGCCTGGGCCACGGAGCTGCCCAGGATCGCTTCGCCGAGAATCGACATCTGACGCCCCCGGACCACCTCCAGGCCCCGGAAGGCGAAGTAGTCCAGGGTCGTTCCCACGATCGGATGGTCCTGGGCCCGAAACCGGGTATAGACCGGTACGGCCAGCGCCCGGCCGGACTCGTTGACCCGGTCGGCCTCGGAGTACCGGGTCCGGGCCGGAACGTCCGCGCCGAAGTAGAGCGTGTTCAGGACCAACTCCAGGGGGCTGCCCCGGGCCCCCACCACCAGGGGCGTGGCGTCGGCGCGGGCCGTCAGCTGCTCGGCGCTCTGGTTGACCAGCACCTGGAGCCCGGTGGGCAGGAAGACGATCAGCGTCACCGCCGTGACCAGGATGGCCGTCTTCAGCCGGTTGTAGGAGAGATACCGCCAGGCCAGGTAGAGCGACTGCATCAGGACGCCACCGTCACGCCGAAGTCGCGGAAATCCACCACCCGGTCGAATCGGGGCAGCAACTCGGTGTCATGGGTCACGGTGACCAGGGTGGCGTCGGTGCCCGCGGCCTGATCGAACAGGATGTCGAGCACCCGGCCCTTGTTGGCCGGATCCAGGTTGCCGGTGGGTTCGTCCGCCAGGATCAACGCTGGGCCGGGCAGCATGGCCCGACACACGGCCACCCGTTGCCGCTCGCCCTGGGAAAGCCGGCCGGGAGGGCGCTTGAGCTTGTCGGCGATGCCCACCTGGTCGGCCAGGGCCCGGGCCCGAGCCCGGACGTCCGCGTCGAGCTTGAGGGACGCGTTGATCCGGTAGGGCAGCAGGATGTTGTCCAACACCGGCAGGTACTCCAGGAGCTCGAACTCCTGGAAGACCAGCCCCAGGCGAGTGATCCGGAAGCTACGCCGTTCCCGATCCGACAGGGCGGTGACGTCGATCCCGTCCGTGGTGACCCGTCCGGCCTCCGGCGTGACGATCCCCGCGATCAGGTTGAGCAGGGTGGTCTTGCCGGATCCGCTGGGACCGACGAACGCCGTGTTCTGCCCGTGGGGCACGTGCAGCGCCGGGATCTCGAGCCGGAAATCCCCTTCGCCATATGCGAAAGAGAGGTTGTCGATACGAATCACACGAGCGTCTCGAATGGTGGAGAGCGGGCCAGTTCGGCCCCGTTGGCCGGGACAGGATTGTATGGGTCCGCCCGGCGGAGCGGCAATCCGTCGAAGGGGTGATGCTCGCGGATGGACCGGACCGCTGCCTTCAGGCCGGTGTCAATCCCGACTGGTGACCGCCCCCAGGGCCGCGGAGGAGACGAGAGCTCGGTACTTGGCCATGACGCCAGGGGGCGCAGCCCGGCGCGCCGGCGTCCCTTCAGCCATACGCCGCTCGATGTCTTCCGGAGTGAGGTCCACGGACAGGACGCGGGCCGGTACGTCGATGGTGATGGGGTCGCCGTCCCGCAGGGCTGCGATCGGGCCGCCCGCCACTGCCTCGGGAGCCACGTGGCCGACCATGAGTCCACGGGTGGCGCCCGAGAACCGCCCATCGGTCACCATCGCCACGTCTGCGCCCAGCCCGGCTCCGACCAGGGCAGCCGTCACTGCCAGCATCTCCCGCATCCCCGGGCCGCCCCGTGGGCCTTCGCCCCGAATGACCACCACGTCCCCCGGTTGGATCTTCCCGTTCTGCACGGCCTCGAACGCCTCTTCCTCGGATTCGAACACCCGTGCGGGCCCCACGTGGTGACCATGACCGTGGCCCGCCACCTTCAGCACGCAGCCCCCGGGCGCCAGGTTGCCCCGCAGAATCGCCAGCCCCCCGTAGGGCTGGAGAGGGTCCGCCACGTCGTGCACGACCCGCTGACCGGGGGCCTCCGCCACCCCCTCGACCTCTTCCGCCAGCGATCCTCCCGTGACCGTGACGACGGAACCGTCGAGCAACCCCGCTTCCAGGAGGCGCCGGGCCACCAGAGCCACTCCGCCCGCTTCGTGGAGGTCGGTCGCCACGTACCGTCCTCCCGGCTTCAGGTCCGCGATCAGGGGCGTCCGGGCACTGATCCGGTCGAAGTCGTCGAGGCCGAGGTCGACCCCGGCCTCGTGTGCGAGGGCGAGCAGATGCAGCACGGCGTTGGTCGATCCTCCGGTGGCCACGGCCAGGGCGATCCCGTTCTCGAAGGCCGGCCGGGTCAGAACCTGGCGAGCGGACAGTCCGCGCTCGACCAGGTCGACGGCCAGCCGACCGCAGGCCCGAGCGACGGGCTCCTTCTGGGGATCCGTGGCCGGCACGGACCCGCTGCCCAACGGGGAGATGCCCATGGCCTCGAATACGGTGGCCATCGTATTCGCGGTGAACTGACCGCCGCAGGCGCCGGGCCCGGGACAGGCGGCGTGCTCCAGCTCGACGAGATCGGCGTCGGTCATGCGACCGGCCGCAACGGCCCCGACACCCTCGAAAACGTCCTGAATCGTCACATCCCGCCCCTGGAAGCGGCCCGGCTGGATCGAACCCCCATACAGCATCAACGACGGCCGGTCCAACCGAGCCAGGGCCATGACGGTGCCGGGAATGGTCTTGTCGCAACCGGACAGGGCGACCAGCCCGTCGAGCAGGTATCCCCGGGCCACCAGCTCGATGGAGTCACAGATCACCTCTCGGCTCACCAGCGAGGCCATCATGCCTTCGGTGCCCATGGTGATCCCGTCCGACACGGCGATCGTGTTGAACTCCAGGGGGACCCCGCCAGCCTCCCGGACCCCGTCCTTGACCCACGCGCCCAGCTCCCGGAGGTGAGCGTTGCACGGCGTGGCGTCGGTCCACGTGTTCGCGACGCCGATCAGGGGTTTCCCGAAGTCGTCGTCGGTCAGTCCCACGGCCCGGAGCATCGACCGGGCGGGGGCTCGGTCCCGACCCTGAACCAACCGGTCACTGAGCAGTGGCAGTCGCGTCAACGGATCTCCGGCGGTGTGATCGAAGGCTGCGATCGCGCAATCGTACCCGCAGGGGCTGATCGTGTCGAGCGACCTACGGGCCGATGCTCCGCATCACAGACCGTCCGCCTTCGCCACGGCCACACCGGCGAACGGGTTGAAGAGGTTGAGCGTGCTGTCGTGGACCACGCCGTAGGCCAGGTTGTCGGCGATGGCCTCGTGGTCCAGCTCCTTCTCGCACTCGGCCAGAAGGGCACGGGCGTAGGCGTTTTGAGGATCGGTCTTCGCCAGCAGCTCGTCCGCGTCTCCGTAGTCCTCCTGTGCCAACAGGATCGCGGCTTCCCCGGCCAACAGAGTCGTACGCCAGTTCGACGCATCGCCGACCTCGTCCGCCAGCGCCTCCAGGGCCTCTGTGGCCGTAGTCACGTCCCCCGCGGATGCCATGGCGAACATGGTGACCGCGGCCTGGAAGGGGGTATTGGCTCCGTCCAGGTCCCAGGACCGGTCCAGGTGGGCTCGGGCCTGGTCGGCGTCGCCATCGGCGGCCGCGATCAGCGCGGCCTGCTGGTGCGTCAAGCGCGCGACGCCCGTATAGCCCTCGGCCTCGGCCTCGGCGGCGGCCGCGGTGAGCACCTCGAGGGCCCGGTCGAAGTTACCGTCGATCACGTAGCTGTTCGCGATCGCCCGACGCGTGTGGATCGCGTTCTGGGGCGTGGTCGCGAACTGGGATTGCTGGGTAAGGAACTCCCGGGCCGCTTCGCCGTCTCCGGAGAGCTGGGCGATCTCGGCCAGCCCCGTGTACGCCGCCTGGTATCCGGGATCGAGCTCGAGGGCCCTGCGGTAGTGGGCCGCCGCGTCGTCCCAGCGACCGGCCCATTGCAGGATCTCGCCGTAGGAGTCGTGGGAGTTCGGGTGCTGAGGCGCCAGCTTCAGGTACCGCTCCAGGGCCTCGATGGCCCCTTCTTCGTCGCCCATGGCCCACCGCTGGTACCCGAGGATATTCCAGGCTGGGGCGAAGTCGGGGAAGGTCTCGATCATGTCGTTCATCGCCTCGAATCCGATCGCTTGCCCATCGATCGTGCCGGTGAGCAGGGCGATCCGGTAGGCGACATGGGGATCCGCGGGCACCAGCAGCTGCGCCGCCTTGTACAGCATGCGAGCCTCTTCAGGCTCGCCGTTGGACTGGGCGCGCAGGCCAAGGCCGGTAAGGAGCTCCGCGGTCGGCGCATGCGAGAGCGCCGCGAGGCCGGTGGAGAAATACTCCTCCCTTTCCTCCCGGGTCAGACCGGGTGTGGACTGACCGTACAGCACGTGGGCGAGGCCCATGCCGGGATCGAGTCGCATGGTCTCTTCCAGGGTCATGACCGCTCGGCGGGGGAAGATGTTCTCGATGTCGTCCAGGGCGCTCCAGAACTTGTCCGCCGCCTCCGCGGACGAGGCCGTCACGTCCAGCAGGTCGCCTGCCGGCGATTCGACCTCGGTCTGGGCCAGGGACTGCACCGGGACAAGGATCGCGCCCGCCACGGTCAGGACGGAAAGAGCCAGTCCAGCGAGTGAGCGTGACGTACGCATCACAGCCTCCAGGGGGATGGGGGAACGGGTACGAGCCCTGCCCGCCACTGATCGGGGCACAGGTGTGGGCGGAACTCGGCGAGAGGGCCGGTCGGCGGTCTGGGAGACAGACCCGGCGCCCGGTCCTGCGGGTGCGCGACGTGCGCCTGGTCTGGCGCCCGCCACGCCCGGGATCGGCGCGAAGGGGCGGAACCATACAGCCGCCGTGGTAGGTGTGCGAAGGGTGTCCGAAGAGCCCGGAAACCGTCACGCACTGGGACCTACACTATACGGGCGTGCCGGGGCTGCACGGAAGGAAAACCTCGGGGAGTGTCCGTCGATTGTCGGCGCCGGCGCTACCGGATCGGGTGCTACCGCCCGAACGGCCCCTGCGGCTCGCTGGAGCCCGATGGATCCGCCTCTTGGAGCTGGCGGGGGGGCGCCGGCAGCTGGGGCATGCTCCGCTCCAGGGCCCGGGCCACCTGGCTCGCGTCGAACCAGCACCACGTATCCCGGTCCACCGCCACGACCATGAACGGCATGGAGAGCTCGGCCCCGGTCCGAAGATCAGTGCGGGAAAGTGCGCACAGCTGACGCGGTCGACGGATGGGTTGGGGGCGGACCGCGGCGACGCCCTCCGTTCCGTCCCGTCGCGGCACCGGATGGTTGTGCCAGAGTGCCACGGTGCCCGTCGGGCAACGGCCGAAGCGGGCCGATACGGGTCCGGCGTCCTCCGTTTCCGGGATCACGAACCCGGTAACGGTCGTCCGTTCGTTCCTGGTGTGGCCGGTCAAGCAGCGCACGGCCTCGTGACGCAGGGCACCCGCCAGGGATTGGAGGTCGGCCAGGACGTCCGGTACCACGACCAACGCCGGCATGCCTCCAACGAGATGGTTCGGCGACGACACCGGCTCGGGGGCGTCGTGATCCGGCGTGGGCCCACGCTGTCCCTGAACGGCCAACGCGTTCACGGCGAGGGCCGCGGCTGCGACACAGAGGGTAACGCCGCCTCGGGCGAACGCCCGGGCCGCTGGGCGCGGGACCGATCCGACCCGGGCCCACTGCGCCGCCCCGGCCGGTGCTCGGAGGAGACCGGCCGATGCGACGGCGGTCGTATCGGGTGAGCGCGCCATGCCCTGTCCGCGATGGAGAACGACCCCGGTCGAGATGCGACCGGGGCTCCCCCTGTTATCGGCATGTCAGGGATGACGCTGTTGTCCGTCAGCCGAGCTTGGCTCCGTTCGGCACCGTTTGGTCCGGGACCGCCAGCACCACGGCTCCGTCGGGCCGGTAGAACCCCGTGAGAAGGAACTCGGACATGAAGGGTCCGATCTGTTTGGGCGGGAAGTTGACCACGGCCACGATCTGCCGGCCCATCAGGTCTTCGGCCCCGTAGACGTCCGTGACCTGGCGCTGGATTTCTTGACGCCGATCTCCGGACCGAAGTCCGCCCACACCTTGTAGGCCGGGCGTCTGGCCTCTGGAAATGGCTCGACCCGGGTGACGGTTCCGACCCTGATCTCGACCCGTTCGAAGTCCGGCCAGCTGATGTGCTCCATTCCCGCCCCTTCGCGCGTGTGCTCGTTCTGCCTAGTTTCCCGTCCGATCGGGTTACGCCGGACGGGCCGTGACTTCCGGAGCATCCATCACGCTCCGGGCAGGGCCTACTTCCCCGCCCCGAAGCTGGGAGTTCCAACCCTTCACGCGAGGACCACCGCCTCATGCAAGACCCCCGACCGGTGCGCAGCGTCGCGCAGGTAGAATTCGGCATGGTCATCCACGGCGGGGCCGGAACGATGAGCCGCGACCGCATGACGCCCGAGTTGGACAAGGGCTTCCGAACCGGACTGGACGAAGCCCTCCGGGCCGGACACGCGGTGCTGGCATCGGGCGGCTCGAGCCTGGACGCCGTCGAAGCGGCCGTCATCTCCCTCGAGGACGATCCCCTGTTCAATGCCGGGCGGGGCTCGGTGTTCGCCCACGACGGCACGCATTCCCTCGATGCGTCCATCATGGACGGCGCGACAGGGGCGGCAGGAGGCGTGGCGGCCGTGCCCGGCATCAAGAATCCCATCGTGCTGGCCCGGCGCGTCATGGAGCGATCTCCCCACGTGCTGCTCGCCGGTGACGGCGCCCTGGAGTTCGCGCGACTCCACGACGTGGAGATCGTCCCGGACGCGTACTTCGACACCGAGATCCGTCGGGAGCAATACGAGCGGGCCCTGGCCGGAGAAGCCGTGGCCGACGACCAGGGCACGCCCAAGGACACGTTTCGGCCCTCCGGTGGCTCAGACGACCCGACGAGCGGTCCGTCGGCCGCCACCGGTGGGGAAGAGAAGTTCGGCACGGTCGGGGCGGTGGCGCTGGATCGAGCGGGCGTGTTGGCCGCCGCGACCTCCACGGGTGGCATGAGCAACAAGCGCTGGGGCCGGGTCGGCGACTCCCCCGTCATCGGCGCGGGCACATTCGCGGACGACCGCTGCGCCATCGGGGGTACGGGCTGGGGTGAGTACTTCCTGCGAAACGTGGTCGCCTACGACATCGCCGCCCGGATGCGCTACCAGGGCGTGGGGCTGGCCCGGGCCGCATACGATGCGGTCATGGTCGACCTGGACGCACAGGCACCCGAGACCGGCGGCGTGATCGGGATCGAGCGGGACGGACACCTGGTCTGGCCGCACAACACGCCCGGCATGTACCGGGGCTTGGTGGATCAGGACGGCCGGCGCCGCGTGGCGATCTACCGGGAAGAGGGCTGACCCGGCCCCGGTCATGTCCGGGCCCATATCGAGGGGCTGGGCTACACCGTGATTGGCGGTGGGCCCATGGGCACCGCTTCCTGAACCGAAGCGGCCACTCCGAGCACCCGCTCTTCGCCGAACTGGGGCCCCACGACCTGGAGGCCCACCGGCAGGCCGTCCGGATCCAGGCCACAGGGCACGGAGGCCACGGGCAGGCCCGCGAGGCTCAAGACGAACGTCGGGGCGACCCAGTCGATGTAGGTCTCCATGGTGCGCCCACCGATGGTCCGGGGATAGTTCTCCTCGACGGGGAACGGCGGCACGGCCATGCACGGGGTCAGCAGAACGTCCCAGCTTCTGAAGAATTCGCCCAACGACGTCCACAGCCGGCTCCGGGCCTGTTCCGCGGCTCCCAGCCGCTCGGTGGCCACATCGAGACCCCGGCGGATGTTGCCGGCCAGGTTCTCGCCCATCTCGTCGACCCGGTCGAGGCGCCCGTGCTGGTGCGCCACCATCCAGTAGCCCCGCAGCGCCAGGAAGGGCTCCCAGGCCATAGACAGGTCGAGATCGATCGGCTGGACCACTGCACCGGCCTCTTCGAGGGCCTCGGCGGCGGATCGGCAGACGGCTTCGATCCCAGGGTCGATTCCGATGCCCACCAGGTCGGGTACGTAGGCGACTCGAAGGCCCTCCATCCCTCCCGCCGACGCGGCGCCGACGAAGTCCCGACCCTGGATGGGCTGAGCCACGGGAACGAGGGGGCTCGGGCCCGCGACGGCCTGGATGCCCAGTGCCACGTCGCCGGCCGTTCGACCCATCAGGCCGCTCACCTGGAGCGTGTCCCAGAGGTAGTCGGACGGCCACGTCGGTACCAGGCCGGGCGACGGCCGCAGGCCGACCACACCGCAGAACGACGCGGGAATCCGCAATGACCCGCCCAGGTCGGTGCCCTCGGCCAGCGCGATCATGCCCGTGGCCAGGGCGGCGGCGCCCCCGCCGGTGGATCCACCGGCGCTCCGGGTCGGATTCCACGGATTCAGGGTGCGGCCGAACACGTCGTTGAACGTGTTGCCGCCCGTGGCGAACTCGGGCGTGTTCGTCTTGCCCAGGATCACGGCACCGGCGTCCCGCAACCGACGCACGATCAGGGCGTCCTCTTTGGGCACGTGCTCGGCGTACAGGGGCGACCCGTAGGTCGTCCGCAGCCCCGCCACGGGCGTGACGTCCTTGATGCCGACGGGCAGTCCGTGAAGAAGTCCCGGGGGTTCCCCCGCCGCGACCCGGCGATCCAGCTCCCGCGCGTCCTCCAGGACCTGATCGTTGAGGGTCACCAGGGCGTTCAGGGTGCCGTTCCACCGGTGGACCCGCTCCAGGCATGCCTCGGTCACCGCCTCGGCGGTCAGATCCCCGGCTCCGATTCTGCGGCGGAGCTCGGTCGCGGGCGCCACGCGCTTCACTCTTCCACGAACGCCACGGCCCGACAGAACGCCGCCTCGCCGCCCTTGAAGAGCCAGGGGAAGCACCCCAGGGTCGTCCGCCGGTTCTGCAGCTCCGGCGCGTCGATCTGCCCGCCCATGTTCTCGATGTGGATGCAGTCGTACGGGAACAGGTAGTTGTGGGCGATCTGGTAGTGGTCGTCGGGGAACAGGCGATCCACCTCGGCCTGGGAGCCGAACCGCTCCACCGCCTTCGCCTGCACCCGGTCGCACTGGCCGATGCCCCCTTTCCCCAGGAACCGCCCGATGGGGAGGTTCATGGGGTGATCGGTTGAGATCGCGTCCACACCCCAGATCTTGATCTCCTTTTCCACCAACCAATCCATCATGTCCGGATGGGGGCCAGGGTGGTAGTGGACGTAGCGTTCTTCGTCGGGCTCCGCGCCGAACTGGGCGAACCGCCCCCAACCGGTGTTCAACACCAGGATGTCGCCGTTCTTCACCTCGACCCGGGACTCGATCATCTGGGGAGTGTAGACCGCCAGGTCGTCCATCTCGTCTGTCAGATCGACGATGACGCCGGGGCCGTAGAGCCACTCCAGGGGAATCTCGTCGATGGTCCGCCCGCCAGTCAGGAAGTGGCGAGGGGCATCCAGGTGGGTTCCCATGTGGTTGGACGTCTGGATGTACTGGGCATTCACCCCGTGCTCCACCTTCCGCTTGATGTATTTGACCTCGAACGGCGGGTAGTAGGGCCAGAAGAAACAGTCCTGGTTCAGAGGCTGGGACAGGTCGTAGAGCTTCATGGGAGTCTCCGGGCCGGGGGCCTGGTAGAGGGATTCGGATCGGTTGGCCCCGAGCGCCGGGGCAGTGTCACGCTCACGTCAGGTCCACCTCGGCCGAGGGCCTCGGGGCCCGCATGAGCAGGTAGTAGGCGATCAGGGACACCAGCGCGGCGCTGAACCAGGCCCCGTCGAAGAGGAAGCGGAGACCTGGAACGAGGCGCCCGAGCAGGGCGACGGCGACACCGGCGGCCAGGGCCAGCATGGCCCGCCCGTTGACGCCGTTTCCGTAGGCGTAGACTCCGTCCTCGTCGTAGAGGCCCGGGAGGTCGAGGCGCATGCCCCGGAGGAACACGTAGTCGCATACGATCACGCCCCCAACCGCCCCGAGCAGCCCCGAATAGGTGATCAGCCAGCCCTGGTACATGTCCAGCAGCTTCCAGGGAAGGATGAAGATGCCGATGAGGCCGGCGATGAGCCCACCCGTGCGGAACGTGATGTGACGGGGTGCCAGATTGGCGAAGCTGTTCGCGGGGGCGACCACGTTGGCCGCGATGTTCGTGCTCAGGGTCGCCAGGATGATGGCGCCCATGGCCAACACTCCGATCAGCGCGCTTCCGCCCTCCGAGACCACCCGGGTCAGCAGGTCCACCGGGTTCCAGATGGCCTCGCCGTAGAGCACCACGGTCGCGCTCGTCACGGCCACGCCCACGAAAGCGAACAAGGGCATGGTGGTGAGCAGCCCTACGGCCTGGCCCGCCACCTGGTCCCGCTGACTCCGGGCATAGCGGGTGAAGTCGGGGATATTCAGCGAGAGCGTGGCCCAGTACCCCACCATCGCCGTCACCCACGGTACGAACAGGACCAGCATCCACCGCCCCGGTCCCAACGGCTCCCGGGCTTCGGCCAGGGCGTTGGACCCCTCCAGCATCTGGGGTACGCCGCCCACCGCCGTCACGGCCCACACCAGCAAGGCGAGCCCCAGCGCCACGAGGAACGGCGCGGCCAGGGTCTCGAGCCACTTGATGCTCTCCGTGCCGGCCCAGACGAAGTAGAGGTTGATCAGCCAGAACAGGAAGAACCCCACGAACTCGCCCAGTGTCTGGCCCATGAAGGTCCAGCCTCCGGTCGCCGCTTCCCAGCCGGGCCACAGGATGACGAACAGCCCGTTGATGGCGAGCCCACCGATCCAGGTCTGGATCCCGAACCAGCCGCATGCGACCACGGACCGGAGCAGGGACGGGACGTTGGCGCCGAAGGTCCCGAACGACGCCCGGGCGTACACGGGAAAGGGAATCCCGTAGCGGGTGCCGGCGTGGGCATTGATCACCAGGGGCACCAGCACGATGGCGTTGCCCAGGAGGATCGCGCCCAGGGCCTGCCACCAGGTCATGCCCGCCTCGATCATGCTGGCCGCGAGCATGTAGGTCGGGATGCAGACGCTCATCCCCACCCACAGCGAAGCGATGTTCCACTGTCCCCACGTCCGATCGGCTGCCCGGGTCGGCGCCAGGTCGTCGTTGGACAGGGGTCCGGCGGGCGGGGGGCTGGTCAGCTCGACCAGGTCACCGACGATGCGGACCCGGTCACCGCCCTCCGACGCCGGGCCTGGCAAGATCCCCGGGGCGCTCGCGCCTGCGGGGTCCCTCATGCCGTCAGCCCCGCCCGTGCTTCGACCGTCGCACTCCTCAAGGTCCGAACCACCAGGGTGCGCACCAGGTGTCGGCGATAGTCGGCCGAGGCGTGCACATCGTCCAACGGCGACACGTCGTTCTCGGAGATCGCGCGAGCCGTCTCTTCGAACCGCGCCTTCGTCGGTCGCTCGCCCACCAGGGCCCGGGCCGAGGAGGACAGCACGGGTCCCGTACCGACGCCGAAGAGCCCCACCCGGACCCCGGCCACGAGCCCGGCTTCGTCCAACGAGACCTGGGTGGCGGCCCCCGTCAGCGCGAAGTCGCCGTGGCGGCGGGCCACCTCCTCGAAGCCCCACCCGGTCCTGGGGTCGGGCGGCGGGACGTGGATCTCGCCCAGGATCTCGTCTGGGGCCAGATCGGTGGAGAAGAAACCGGGGAAGAACGAGCCCACCTCGACGAGGCGGCCGCCGTCCGGCCCGAAGATGCCCACGCTGGCGCCCAGGGCCAGCATCACGGCCGGCAGCTCGGAGGCGGGGTCGGCATGGGCCAGGCTTCCGCCCACCGTGCCCCGGTTGCGAATCGCCGGGTGGGCGATCCAGGGCAGCGCCCGGGCAAGCAGAGGCGCCCGCTCGGCGACGTGCGCGCTCTTCTCCGCCACGCGCTGCCGGGCCATCGCGCCGATGCGCAGCCCCCCGTCCGGCGCCGGTTCGATGAAGTCCAGCTCCCCCACCCCGTTCAGGTCCACCAGCGCCGTGGGGGACGTGAGTCGAAAGTTCAGCACCGGGATCAGGCTCTGACCGCCCGCGAGGACCTTGGCGTCCTCGCCCGCTTCGCGAAGTTGGGCGAGAGCCTCGTCCACGGTCTGGGGGCGGTGGTACTCGAACGGGGGCGGCTTCACGGGGCCTCGTCCGATCCGCCCCGCAAGGCCTCGAACAGCCGCTGCGGGCTCATGGGCATCTGCCGGACCTCCACGCCTTGGTCGGCCAGGGCGTCGTCCAGGGCCTGCGCCAGGGCGGCGCCCACGGGGATCGCGCCGGCTTCGCCCACGCCTTTGACGCCCAGGGGATTCAGCGGGGACGGGGTCTCCAGGTGGTGCACCTCCATCCGGGGCACGTCCGTGGCCGTGGGCAGGAGGTAGTCCATGAACGATGCGTTCTGGAGCTGGCCGGCGTCGTCGTACACGAGCTCTTCGAAGAAGGCGTTGCCCAGGCCCTGGGCCACGCCGCCATGGACCTGGCCATCGACGATCATGGGGTTCACCAGCTTCCCGCAGTCGTGGGCCACCACGTACCTCAGGATCTCGATGGTGGCCGTTTCCGGATCCACCTCGACGATCATGGCGTGGACGCCGCTCGCGGTGGTGCCCCGGGACGGACCGAAGTAGGCGGTGTCCTCCAGACCCGGAGTGGAGCCCGGCACCACGGCGCCCCTCAGGGGATTGGCCCGCACGGCCAGCTCGCCCAGGGACAGGCGCCGGTCCGGGACGCCCTTCACCTGGACGTGCCCGTCCACCAGCTCCAGATCGTCCCGGGCCGCCTCGAAGAATCCCGCCGCCAGGGTCAGGGCCTTGTCCCGTACGCGCACGGCCGCTTCGTGACAGGCGCTGCCGGCAACCACCACGCCCCGGCTGGCGAAGGTGCCGGTTCCCCAGGGGAACTCCCGCGTGTCGCCGGTGACGACGTGCACGTCCGCCACGTCCACGCCGAGCTGGTCCGCGACCAGTTGGGCGAACGTCGTGAAGTGACCCTGACCCTGGGTTCCGACCCCGGTGGCCAGCCGGACTTTGCCGCTGGGCTCCACCGTGACCCGGGCACCCTCGTAGGGACCGATGCCCGTGCCTTCCACGTAGGAGACCACGCCGAGCCCCACGTGCCGACCTTCGGATCGGAATCGCTCGCGCTCGGTGGCGATCCATTCGGCGTATCCGATACCCTCCAGGGCCGCGTCCAGGGCGGGCTCATAGTCGCCGCTGTCGTAGGTCAGGGGCGCCGAGTCCTGGAACAGGATCTCGTGATCGTGGGGGAAGTCGTCCGGCGCCAGATAGTTGCGGCGGCGGATCTCGGCCCGGTCGATGCCCAGCTCCCGGGCAGCGAAGTCCAGCAGCCGCTCCATCACGAAGACGCCGTGCTGGCGCCCCGCGCCCCGTACCGGCGTAACGATGGTCCGGTTGGTGAAGACCGCAGTGAACTCGCTGTAGTAGTTCGGCACCCGGTAGGGCCCCAGCAGGGTGCACTGGGTGTTGATGGGTACCGTCAACCCGTATGGATCGTAGGCCCCGGTGTCCATCAGGAAGACGTCCTTCACCCCGAGGATCCGGCCTTCAGCGTCGACCGCGAGGGCGGCGTCGTGCTCCTGGAGACGCTCGTTGGTGGTTCCGATGAAGCTCTCTCGGCGATCCTCGATCCACTTGACCGGCCGGCCGAGCCGGAGCGTGATCCAGGGCAGGAGCACTTCCTCCGGGTAGAACATCATCATCTTCGGTCCGAACCCGCCGCCCAGGAACGGAGCGATGACCCGGACCTGGGACTCCAGCAGTCCCAGGAGGGCGGCCAATCCGTTCCGGATGGGGATCGGCGCCTGGGTCGTGTCCCAGACGGTCAGCTCCCGGACCCGGGCATCCCACGACGCTACGACCCCTCGGTTCTCGATGGAGCCGGCCACGCCCCGGTCGTAGGAGAACGAACGGGACACGACGGTGTGTGCGGCGGCCGCGGCCGCCTCCCAGTCGCCTTTCTCCTGAACGGCGTGCGCCGCCACGTTGCTGCCCACCTCTTCGTGGACCAGCGGCGCGTCCGGCGCCAGCGCAACGGCCAGATCGGACACCACGGGTAGGGGCTCGATGTCCACGCGGATGTCGGCCAATGCGTCCTCGGCCACGTACCGGCTCTCGGCCACGACCACGGCCAGGGGCTCGCCCACGTGGCGGACCCGGTCCTTGGCCAGGGGCACCAGGGTGGCCGCGTTGAAGGTGAGGCCCTCGATCGGCGGCGGTGGCACGAGCACGGGTCCTGGGGCCCAGTAGTCCCCCAGGTCGTCCGCGGTGTAGACCGCCACAACGCCGTGACGCGCTCGAGCGGCGGCCGCGTCGATCCCCCGGATCCGGCCGTGCGCGTAGTCGCTGCGCAGGAAGGCGGCGTGGAGCATTCCGGGCAAATGGACGTCGTCGACGAACAGGGCCTGCCCCGTCAGCAACGCCGGATCCTCGTTCCGGCGCACGCCCTTGCCGAAGTACCGCCCCGGCCTGCCCCCGGCGCTCACGAGCCCTCGCCCGAGGGCAGCGCAGCCGTGCGTTCCCCGGCAGCCAGCAACACCGCGTCCACGATGTTCTGGTAGCCGGTACAACGGCACAGGTTGCCGCCCAGGGCCTCACGGATCTGGCGTTCGTCCGGGGTGGGATGCTCGTCGAGGAACGGCAGCATCGTCATCAGCACCCCCGGCGTACAGAACCCGCATTGCACGGCGTGGGCCTCGCGAAACGCCCGCTGCAGTGGATGGAGCGCCCCGGGCGTGCCCAGGCCCTCCACCGTGGTCACGTCCCGCCCGTCGGCCTGGACCGCGAACACGAGGCACGAACGCACGGCGGCGCCCTCCAGGTGAACCGTGCAGGCACCGCAGACCCCGTGCTCGCAGCCCACGTGGGTCCCGGTCAGCTCGAGCTCGTGTCGCAGGAAATCGCTGAGGAGAAGACGCGGTTCGACGGAACGCGTGTGCGTCTGGCCGTTGACGGTGACCGTGATCGATAGGTTCGAGGCCACGAAGCGGCGAGCTCCTCGGAGTCGAGAGTCGTGTGGTCGCGGTCCAGCGGCTCAGGACATAGGGTAGAGCCCGCAGGCGGTGGCGCGCAAAACGGGCCGTAACGGTGCCGGGCCGCCCGTCCCGATCCCCCCACCCGGAGGGCGCTCTGACCACGGTCACATACCGGATCGACGATCGACCGCCCCTGCGGGAAGCCCTGCCATTGGGGCTCCAGCACCTCCTGGCCATGGTGCTGTCCAACGTCGTGTGGCCGATCATCATCGGGGGCGCCCTGGGTCTGCCGCCGGAGCAGATCACCGTGCTGATCCAGGCCGTGCTGGTCATGGGCGGGCTCGCCACGATCGTTCAGAGCTACCCCATCGGACCGGTCGGCGCCCGCCTACCGATCGTCATGGGCACCAGCGTAGCCTTCGTGGGCGCCAGCATCTCGATCGGCAACGAGTTCGGTCTCGGCACGGTGTTCGGCGCCTGCATCGTGGCGGCGCTCGTGGAGGTGGGACTGGGGTTCTCCATCGGGAGCCTGCGCCGGTTTTTTCCGCCCCTGGTCAACGGGACGGTGGTCATGCTCATCGGCCTCACCCTGATCCCGGTGGGCATGGACTACGCCGCCGGTGGCCCCGGAGCCCCTGACTACGGCGCCCCTGTGAATCTGGTGGTGGGGGGCGCGACGTTCCTGGCGATCCTGCTCCTCAACCAGCTCGGCCGGGGATTCGTCAGCTACGCCAGCGTGCTGCTGGGCGTCGGCGTGGGATGGGTCCTGGCGGGGCTGACCGGACTCGTGGACCCGTCGCCCATCGCGGCAGCGGGATGGATCCAAATGCCGGTGCCCCTGGCCTGCGGGTTCGACCTGCGGTGGAGCGCCGTGCTGGTCATGTCGTTCGTGTACGTCATCAGCACCATCGAGACCATCGGGGACATCAGTGGCACGGTGGCGGCCGAAGGCCGGGAGCCCACGACCGAGGAGCTCCGTGGCGGCCTCGTTGCCGATGGTGTCATGAGCGCCCTGGCCGGGATCTTCAGCGCGTTCCCCAACACGTCCTACTCCCAGAACGTGGGGGTGGTGAACCTGACCGGTGTCGTCAGTCGGCACGTCACGGCGATCACGGGCGGCCTTCTGATTCTGCTGGGGCTGGTTCCCAAGGTCGGCGCGATCTTCGCCACCATTCCCCGGCCCGTGGTGGGCGGAGCGGGGCTGATCCTGTTCGCGATGATCTTCGCCAGCGGCGCCGCGATCTTCCACCGGGGCGTGGTGCTCACCCGCCGCAACCTGGTGATCCTGGCGGTCGCCCTGGCCCTGGGCCTGGGCGTGGAGCTTCGGCCCGACGCGATCCAGGCCATTCCCGAGGGACTGCGAACGCTCTTCGGCTCGGGTCTCATCACGGGCGGGCTGACCGCCCTGGTGCTGAACGCCGTGCTGCCGGAGCGAGACGTGGGCTGAGTGACGCCGTGGCGTGGCTCCGCCCCCGGTGCAAGGAGCCTCGAGGTTCTCTCGGCGCTGGGCGCTCGCTTACCTCTCCGGGGCGTCTCCCCGACCCTCCCCGGGATCCCTCAACGCCAGGAACACATCGCCGACGTGTGACTTGAGATCCAGGCGATCGGTGCCGGTTCCCGAAAGGGACAGGGCGTCGCCGGCCCCCGCTGGTTTGCGGTGCTCGAAGCGGTGTCCTTCCAGGGTCAGCTCCACGTCGCCCACCTGCGTCGCCAGGGTCGCCTCGCGGTGAGAGGGCGCCTGCGACCAGACCCGGACGCTGCCCACCTGGGCACGGGCGAAGACGTCTCCCTCCGGGACGTGCACACGCACGTCGCCCGCCCCGGTGCGTAGCTGAAGCCCTCCCCGGACCCCGCTCACCTCGATGTCCCCGGCGGTCATCCGGGCGGTCACCGCCAGGCGGGCCGGCACCCGGAGCTCCCACCGAACCACGCACTCGTCGCCGGGCTCGGGCTCCAGGGAAAGGGTCAGGTGTCCATGGTCCAGGTCCGATACGATGGCGAACGCACCGTCGGCGGCCTCGGGGCACGAGCCCGAAACGGGTCCCCAGGTCTTGGCTCGACCGACGCGTGCCGTGGCCAGGACCGAGTCCCCCGGGGCGGCCTCGACCCCGATGTCGCCCTGGCGGGCTTCCACCTCGATCCCGCCCACTCGGTTCGCCGGCATCGCCCGCTCCGGATTCGTGTCCCAGGCCTCGGCGGTGCCGTAGTACGTGGTGGCGCAGGCCGGACCGGCGAGCAGCACCAGACATGCCAGCGCATGGCGGCCGGACCACCAACGAGAATCGGTCCGCTGCGGCACTCCCGTCTTCCAGGTCATGATCCACCTCCTCCCGTGCTTGTTTCGCGATCGTGGGGTCCGGGGCGTCCGCTACGTTTCAGCCCTCGTCCGCCCCGACCTCCAGCTCCCTTTTCACCGCCCTACTCCTGGGACAGGGCCTCGATCGGATTCACCGCCGACGCCCGCCGGGCCGGCACATACGAACCGAGGAACGCCACACCCACCAGCAACAGGATCACGCCTGTGAACACGCTGGGATCCCGGGGGCTCACGCCCACCAGCAACGCCGACATGGCGCCGGTTGCGACGAACGCCAGGCCCAGCCCGAGGATCAGGCCCAGGACGGAGCGCCGCATGCCCGCGGACACCACCATGCGCCGGACCTCTTCACGACCGGCACCCATGGCCATGCGGATCCCGATCTCGTGGGTTCGCTGGCCCACGCCGTACGCCGTGACCCCGTAGATACCCACGGCCCCCAGGACCAGCGAGATGAGGGCGAAGCCGCCCATCAGCTTGGCGATGAGGGCGAACCCGCTCGTCGCCGTGTCGACGAACGTGGTCATGGGCTGGACCGCGAAGATGGGCAGGTCCGCCTGCATGGCCAGGACCTCGCGGCGGATCAGGGGCACCAATGACGCCGGATCGCCCGCGGTGCGCACCACGACCGTGCGGGCCCGGGCCGTCGAGCCGTCCCGGACGTTCATGTAGACCGACGGCTGAATCGGATCGGACAGGTTCCGCTCCACGTGGTCGCCGACGACGCCCACGATCTCGTACGGGTCTCCGCTGAGGTACAGTGTCTCGCCCACGGCCCCGTCGGCACCGAAGAACCGATCCGACAGCGTCTGGTTCACCACCACCACCGGCGGCGCGTCCACGTCGTCCGAGCGGAAGAGCTCACGGCCCTGGAGCAGCGGCACGCCCATCGTGGCGAAGTAGCCGGGCGCGACCCAGTTGTAACGGGCCGGATTGCCGGCGGACACGTCCTCCAGGTCGTCTCCGGCCAGGTAGAAGCTCCCGCCCGAGTTCGAGCCGGCCAGGGGTGCGTTCCAGACCGCCGACGCCGCATCCACCCCGGGCAGGGTCAGCAAGCGCTCCTGGAGCTCGTCGTGGAAGGCCGTGACCGTGGCGGCGTCCGGGTAGGCCGCCTCGGGTGGCGACGTTTTGAACGTCATCACGCCATCGGTCCGGTATCCCAGGTCCAGCGAAGCGATGCCCATCACCGACTTCGCCGTGACGCCACCCCCGATGAGCAGCACCACGGCCAGCGCCGTCTGCGCCACGATCAGGAATCCGCCGAACCGGCGACCCCGGGCCGCCTGACCCGTGCGCCCGCCGTCCTTCAGGTCCGCGGCGCCGGCCTGGGCCGACCGCAACGCCGGCGCCAACCCGAAGAGCACCGCCGCTGCGAGGCTGGCCAGCACGGCAAAGACCAGGACCGTGCCGTCCATCTCGAAGCGATACACAGGCGGTAGATTGGCGGGCATCCCCGCCACGATCACCCTCGTGCCCCAAAGAGACAGCAGCACACCGAGGATTCCACCGATCCCGGCCAGGACCAGGCTCTCGGTCAGGGTCTGTCGGATGATGCGGATCCGTCCGGCGCCCATGGCCGCCCGGATGGCCATCTCCTGCCTGCGGCCGTTGGCACGGGCCAGGAGCAGGTTGGCCACGTTGGCGCACGCGATGAGCAGCACGAAGCCCACCGTCACCATCAGCACGAGGGCCGCGGTGAACCCGATCTCGCCGAGGGCGTCCCTCTGCACCGTGATGGCGTACGCCCCCCATCCTTCGTTGGTGTCGGGGTGTTCCTGCTCCAGGGCCATCGCGACCTGCGCGACCTCGCGGTTCACCTGGTCCAGGCTCACGCCCGGTGCCATGCGCGCGACGGAGACGTTGCTCCGGTTGCCCCGCCGGGCCAGGGCCGGATCCTGCCGGAACGGGACCCACAGGTCCGGCCGGGACTGGATGAACGGGAATCGCTCGGGCATGACCCCGATGACCGTCGCGGCTTCCCCGTCCAGCATGACGGTCTGGCCGACGATGGCCGGGTCGCCGCCGTAGCGCCGCTTCCAGAATCCGTCGCTGATGACGGCGACGAGGGGCGCCTGCTCGGCGTTGTCGGCGTCGACGAATGTCCGGCCCGTCGCGGGCGAAACCCCGAGCACGTCGAAGACGTTGGGCGTGACCTGGTGACCGGAAAGGCGCTCGGGCTGGTCCGTTCCGGTCAGCGTGAACGTCCGGCGGTTGTAGACCGCCACGTCCTCGAAGGCCGACGTCCGGTTCCGGAAATCCCAGGCGTCCACGACGGGGATGTCCGTGTGGTTCCATCCCCGGGCCTGGTTCTGGGCCCAGATGTGGACGAGCCGGTCGCTGTCCGCGTACGGCAGATCCCGGATCAGCAGGCCGTTGACGATGCTGAAGATGGCCGTGTTGGCCCCGATCCCCAGGGCAAGCGTGACGATGGCGGTCGCCGTGAACACCGGATTCCTGCGCAACGCCCTGAGTGCGTATCGCACATCCGAAACCAAGCTCCCCATCATCTCTCTCCCCGTTCCCATGATTCGTTTCGAGCGCGACGTCGTTGTGGACGCGGACCGTGCGGGTGCGGGCGTGGAGCGGTTCCACCGCTGTGCGGCGCCGTTCGTGACGGTGTCCCACAGGACCATGGCCCAGACCCAATGCCAGCGGACGCGACCGTGCAGCACGACCTCGTGGCGCAGCTGGGTGCGGAAACCGTCTTCCATGTCCGCCTGGTATTCCGCTCGGAACTCGGGCGGATAGGCCGCGAGCAACAGGCGGTACAGGGCCTCGGCCCGCCGGTACCTCATGCTTCCTGGCCCGCCACATTCCGGGACCGGGCCACCCGTACCAGGGCGGCCATACGGTCCACCTCCGTGGCCAGTCGCTCCCGGCCAGCCGGCGTGATCTGGTAGAAGCGGCGCTTCCCTCCCTCCGTGGGCGCGTCGGCCGGCGGCTCGATCTCGACGATGAAGCCGGCGCCGGCCAACTCCTTCAGGGCCCCGTAGAGCGCCCCGGGCCAGAGCCGGATCTCGCCGTCGGTGCGCAGGAGCACCTCCTCCATGATCGCCGAGCCATGCAGATCACGGTCGGCCAGGGCCAGGAGGATCTGGAACCATTTGGTCTTGAGGGACTTCTCCGTTGCCGTCACGATCCGTTCCACCTCCGTCGAGCGCCTTCGATGACTGCGCCCTCGATTTGTACTGACACGTATATATACGCAACAGTATAGATAGAGGTTTCGGAAAGCGCCAGGGAGCCGTCGCGGAAGGATTCCCTGTGATCAGACCCGGCAGGGGCGTGGATTCAGTCCCTGTCACCCGGCGCCGCGTCCGTTCCACAGGAGGGAAGCAGGGTCGTGCCAAGCACGACCGAGATCGCGTCAAATCGTGTGCCGGACCATTTGCTCGGAGTCACAGCTACTCCATTCCAAGGTCGTCTCGCACCACGTCCCCGCCCTTCACTACCAACAGGATGTCTCTCAGAGCCGAAACGTCTTCGAGGGGATTTGCGGGCACCGCGATGAGGTCGGCGAGCTTGCCGACCTCGAGGGTTCCCAGGTCGCCGTCCACGCCCAGCATGCGGGCGGGCGCGATGGTCGCCGACCGGAGGGCCTGAAGGGGCGTCATGCCCGCCTCCACGTAGTACTCGGCCTCGCGTACCGTGGCGATCGTCCCGTCGTTGGGCTCGTGGGGCAGCTGGTCCGTGCCCAGGGCGATGGCCACACCCTCGTCGATCGCCGCCTCCAATGCGCTCCAGTGGCGGCGGCCCACCGCCTCGACCCGCTCCAGGTACCAGGGCGGAGAACCGATGCGCTCGAAGAACGGAAGGGTCCCGGGCTGGCTGACAAGGATGGTCGGCACGTACCAGGTCCCCGCATCTCGCATGACCCGAAAGACGTCCGGAGTCAGGAAGTAGCCGTGCTCGATGCAGTCGACGCCGGCGGCCACGGCGTCCAGGGTCGCGGAGGGAGAACCCGAATGGGCCGTGACCTTGGCACCCAGGCGATGGGCGATGTCGGTCACCGCCTCCAGCTCGTCCACGGTCATGTACGAAGCCCCGATGTCGCCACCGGGGGTCGCGATGCCGCCGGAGATCAGGATCTTGATCCAGCGGGCGCCCGCACGGAACTCCTTCCGCACCGCTTCGCGGAACTCGTAGGGTCCGTCGTTGGCCACGGTCTCGGCTTCCGAGCCGTGCCCGCCCGTCACCTGGACGGACTCTCCCGCGCTGAAGATCCGTGGGCCCGTGGCCTCGCCCCTGTCGATGGCCCGTTGCAGCGCCAGATCCACGTGACCCCGCTCTCCCGTCGTACGGACCGTGGTGATCCCGGCGTCCAGCGACGCCCGTGCGGCAGCCGCCATGCGCAACGCGAGCTCGGCCTCGGTTTCGTTCACCAGGGCCGCGCCGGCGGCGCCGGGCAGAACCAGGCCGAAGTGCACGTGCATGTTCATCAGGCCGGGCAGCAGCCACGTTCCGGATGCGTCGACCACGGGTACGCCGTCGGGCACGGAAGTGGTGGACGACGGGCCGAGGGCGGCGATTCGACCGTCCCGGATCAGCACGACCGCGTCCTCCACCGTTGGTCCACCGGCCAGATCCGGCACGGTCGCACCGACCACCGCCAGGTCCTGGGCCAGGGCCGGCGTGCCGCCGAACAACCCCGCGACCACGGCGCCGGCACACGCCAGCGGCGCGGATCGAAGGGGCGGCGGGCGCTCCCGCGACAGGACCAGCTGGGTCTTGGAGCCCACGCTCAGAACTGGTCGAAGAGCAAGGGGTTGCCGTCCGGGTCCTTGACGGTGATGTGGGCCGGACCCTCGTCTCCGGCGGCCTCGTGGAAGAGCTCCACGCCATGTTCCTTGAGCCTGGCCTGCACAGCCCGCACGTCGGGGGGATTCCAGGTCAGGATGTTGCCCTCGAACATGCCCTTGAACAGGCCGATCATGACCCCGGCGTTGTCCAGGACCAACCAGCCTTGCTCCTCGTCTCCGTGCCGTACCTCGAAGCCCAGCAGCTCGTAGAACTGCCGCGACGCGGCCAGGTCCTTGACCGACAGGCTCACCGAAAACTGTCCCAGGTCCATCGGATATCGCTCCTTGTCCATGAAGGGCCTCGCCCCGGGGGCGGGCCGTGCTGTCCAAAGCCGCCAGGCTTCAGTCCGCCACGCGCATCGCCGCCAGGAAGGTCTCGCCGTATCGCTCGAGCTTGGCAGGGCCCACGCCGGACACCGAGAGGAACTCCGCCGCCGTCTGGGGGCGGGCCCGGGCCATCTCCTGGAGCGTCTTGTCGCTGAACACGATGTATGCGGGCACGTTCTGCCGGTCCGCCAGGTCCTTGCGCACCTCGCGAAGGCGCTCGAACAACGCTTTCGTCGACAGGGGCACCCCGTCGGACTCCCAACCCGAGGGCAGCCGAGTCGCCTCCGTGGCGGGAACGGCGCGCGGCGCGCGGCGCGTCCGGCCCCCGGCGCCCCCCATCATCCCGGCGGCCGCGAGCTCCTCCGTCGAGACACCGGTGCAGGCGTCGCACGACGCTTCGCAGCGCTCGACCTCTTCGGAGAAATAGGACAGGATGGCCTGGTGCCGGCAGCCGCCCGCCTCCAGGACCCGAAACAGGGTTCGGCTGGCCTGGAGCTTCTGGTTCCTCAGGTCGGGGTCGTCGATGTCGTCCACGAAGCGGTCGTGCAGCTTCACGTCGGCCCACGAGTAGAACAGGAAGCAGTCGCTCGGCAGTCCGTCCCGGCCGGCGCGACCGATTTCCTGGTACCAGGATTCGACGTCCCGGGGCATGTCGCGGTGGATGACGAACCGGACATTGGATTTGTCGATGCCCATGCCGAACGCGACGGTGGCCACGATGACGTCGATGTCGTCCCGTGCGAACGCCTCCTGGTTCCGGGCCCGCACCTCGGAAGACAGTCCGGCGTGGTACGGCGCGGCCCGAACGCCTTTCGAAGCGAGGAACGTGGCGGTCTGCTCGACCGAACGCCGGGACAGGCAGTAGACGATGCCAGACTCGCCCTGGCGGGCCCGGACCAGTCCCAGGATCTCGGCCCGGGTGTTGCCGCTGCCCTTCTTCCTGGCCCGCACCCGGAGGTTGGAGCGGAAGAAGGACCCCTTGTAGCCCTTGGGACCGCTCATGCCGAGCTGGTGGATGATGTCCCGGGCCACCCGATTCGTGGCGGTGGCGGTGAGGGCCAGCACCGGAACCTCGGGCAGCTCGGCCTTCACGTTTCTGAGCCGCCGATACGAGGGGCGGAAATCATGGCCCCACTGGCTGATGCAGTGGGCCTCGTCGACCACGATCAGCGACAGGGGCCAGGTCGAGATTTCCCGTCGCAGTCGCCCGTCCAGGCCTTCGGGAGCCATGTAGACCAGCTCCCACGCTCCCGAGCGCAGCCCGGCCAACCGCCGGGCCCGTTCGTCCGGATCCAGGGACGAGTTGATCGCGGTGGCCCGGAACCCCACGTCCGCCAGGGCGTCCACCTGGTCCTTCATCAAGCTGATCAGTGGAGAGACCACCAGCACGGTGCCGGGGACGAGACGGGCCGGGATCTGGAACGTGAGCGACTTGCCCGCGCCCGTGGGCATGATCCCGATGCAATCGTGCCCGGCCACGACGGCGTCGATGATGTGCCGCTGGCCCGGGCGGAAGGCGTCGTAGCCGAACACCCGCTCCAGGACCTGCTCCGGCGTGACCGGGGTCGCTGGGCCGACGACCGGCACATGCTCGACGGAGCCGTCGGACTTCGGTCCCTCGGTTTCCCGGGAGAAGAGGTTGGGTTGTGACGCCATGGAGGGGACGAACGGGCCGTTTCGAGTGCGGGAGGATAGCCGTCTGGGCCGGGCTTTGATGCGAATCTACGGCATGCCTCGGGTGGGCGCGACGGGCACTTGTTGACAGATCGGTCAAAAACACTACCTTCCTTGCATGACCGGACGACCGAGGGAATTCGACAGGGACCAGGCGCTCGACAAGGCCATGGACCTGTTCTGGACCAAGGGCTACGAAGCCACGGGGGTCGCCGAGCTCTGCTCGGAGATGGGCCTGGGGCGTCAGAGCCTGTACAACGCGTTCGGCGACAAGGAGGCCCTCTTCGCCGAAGCCCTCGAGCGGTACCAGGACGTCCAGTTGAAGCCGATGATCGAGATCCTGGAAGGTCCGGGCTCGGGCCTGGACAACGTGCACCGAGTCCTCGACCTGTGGGAGGAACGGGCGCGCTCCGGGGCCTCCATGGGCTGTTTCATGGCTAACTCCATCGCCGAATTCGGCATGCGGGCCCCTGCCCTGTCGCCGACCCTGGGAAGCATGCTCGGCACCATCGAGGACGCGTTCCTGGTGGCGCTGGAGCGGGCCCAATCCGCAGGCGAGCTTCCGCCCGGACGGGATCCGCGCACGCTGGCCCGTCTACTGACGACCCTGGGCCAGGGCCTCTCCACGGTCGGCAAGCTCGATCCCACCGGCACGTTCACCCAGGACGCGTTGGCGTCCGCCCGGGCGTTGCTTTCTTGATCGGACACGGTTGTGCCCCGTCGCCCGGATTCACACGCACACGCAGGATCCTTTTTTCGTCCCCAATTATTGATCGATCGTTCCATATCTTACGAAACCAACGAGGCAACACGAATGAGCAAGCTCCAAGGCAAGGTGGCAGTGATCACGGGCGGCAACAGCGGCATCGGACTGGCGACCGCCCAGCGGTTCGTGGACGAGGGGGCCCGGGTGGCCATCTTCGGCCGGGATGCGAATACCCTCGAGGCGGCCGTGTCCCAATTGGGCGACGCGGCCATTGCGGTGCGAGGCGACGTACGAAGCCTGGACGACCTGTCCGGGCTGTTCAGCACGGTCGAAGCGTCCCTGGGCAAGATCGACCTTCTGTTCGTCAACGCCGGGGTGGCGAATCTCCGGCCCATGGACGCCGTGGACGAGGCGCACTACGACCTGATGTTCGACGTAAACGTGAAGGGCGCCTATTTCACCGTGCAGAAGGCCCTGTCCTACCTGAACGACGGGGCGTCGGTGGTGCTGAACACCTCCATCGCCAACCAGCTCGGCAACCCGAACTTCAGCGTGTACTCCGCCACCAAGGCGGCCCTGCGGTCACTGGCCCGTACGCTGTCCGCCGAGCTCGTGGACCGGGGCATCCGGGTGAACGCCATCTCTCCCGGACCCATCACCACGCCCCTGTTCGGTCGTATGGGCCTTCCGGAGGAAGCCGTGGACGAGATGGCCGCGGCCTTCCAGGACCGGGTGCCGATGAAGCGCTTCGGAGCCGCCGACGAGATCGCCAACGCGGTGCTGTTCCTGTCGTCCGACGACTCGTCGTTCGTGCTCGGGCACGAGCTGGTCGTGGACGGGGGCCTGACCCAGCTGTAAGCGCCTTCCCCCCTCGTCCGGGCACCGCAGCGGTGCTCGGGCGGTTGGGGATTCAATCAATCACGAGACGCTGAGGAGTCGGACGATGCATGAAGTGAGAGTGGACCGGGTGGTGGACGTTCCGGTGGACCGGGCGTGGAGCATCATCGACGATTTCGGTGGCATCTATCGCTTCCACCCCCTGGTGGAGTCCTCGCCGATCATCAACGGGGTCGCGTCGGGGCCGGGCGCCCAGCGGGTGTGCCACTTCGACGACGGCAACGCCATCACCGAAGAGATCACGGACTATCAACCGGGCCGGGAGTACACGGTCGAGATCACGGATCCGGGCTCGTTCCCGCTCAAGACCGCCGTGGCCAGGATCACGGTGGAAGCCGAGGGCGACGATCGGAGCCGGGTCGGCTTCGTCATGCGCTTCCAGCCCAAGGGTGGCCCGCTGGGGTGGATCATGGGCAAAGCCGTGATGGAAGGTCAGTTCCGCAAGATCCTGGGCCGGGTCATCGAAGGCCTGGAAACGCATGCGCAGACAGGCGAGATCGTCAGCCGGAAGCCACGGGTGGCCACTGCCTGAAGCTCTTCCGGGCTAGGCGGCCTCCTCTTCGGAGGCGCCTCCGAGGGCCTCTCGCTTCAAGGACTTCACCGGCCGAACGACGTCGTCGTCACCTGCTGGAATGCCCATGATGCGGCTGATTTCTGTCCGGTCCGCGGGCGACGGAAGCCCCCATGTGGACTCGTATCCGAAGACATGGTACAGGCTCTCCGAGCCGTGGCGGCCGTCCAGGATCTCGATGTGCTCACCCGTGACCAGGCCCGGGTGCTGGACCCCACAGGCCCGGCTCAGCCAGAGCAGCTCTTTTCTCAGCTGGACCACGTAGTTCGCCACCCGGGCGGCCTTGTTCGTCGGATCCAGGCCCCGCATGAGCCATTTGGACTGGGTAGCGACGCCGGCCGGACAGTGACCCGTGTGGCACCGCTGTGCCTGGATGCAGCCCACCGCCAGCATGGCCTCCCGAGCCACGTTGATGCCGTCGGCGCCCAGGGCGAACGCCAGCAGGGCGGACTGGGGGAATCCGAGCTTGCCGGATCCGAAGAAGGTGACTTGTTCGTGAAGGCCGGCCTCGGCGAACACGGCGTATAGACGGCTGAAGGCCAGCTTGAAGGGCAATGCCACGTGGTCGGTGAAGACCAGGGGCGCGGCGCCGGTGCCACCCTCGCCCCCGTCCACGGTGATGAAGTCGACCCCCCGGTCTCCTCCCGCCATCAGGCCCGCGAGCTCCTCCCAGAACCCCAGGCCGCCGATGGCCGCCTTCACGCCGACCGGCACGCCCGTCGCCTCGGCCAGGGTCTCGACGAAATCGAGCATGCTGTCGGGACAGCTGAACTCGGCATGGCTGGAGGGACTGATGCAGTCCTTGCCTTCAGGCACGCCGCGGATCCGGGCGATCTCGGCCGTGACCTTGGGTGCGGGCAGCATGCCGCCCATGCCGGGCTTCGCCCCCTGACTGAGCTTGATCTCCACGGCCCTGACCCCGTGTGCCTCCACCTGGTCCACGAAGCGACCCAGGTCGAAGCGCCCGTCCGAGCTGCGACAGCCGAAGTAACCGGTGCCGATCTGCCAGATCAGGTCGCCCCCGTGCCGGTGTCCGGGCGCGATGCCACCCTCACCCGTGTTGTGGAGGCAGTCGGCGATCGCGCTCCCCCGATTCATCGCCTCGACCGCGGGGCCGGACAGCGAACCGTGACTCATGCCCGAGATGTTGACGGTGGACGCGGGCCTGAAGGCCAGCGCCCGCCCCCGGGGTCCTCCCAGAATCTTCGCCGAGGGAATCCGATAGAGCGGGGTCGGATCGTCTTCGCCGTGCCAGCGATGAGGGTGAGCGGCCGGAAACGCGGCGTGCTTGATGACCAGGTATCCCGACACCCCCTCGACCTCTTCGTCGGTCCCGAAGCCGAAGTAGTTGTTCTGCTGCTTCGCCGATGCGTACACCCAGCGACGCTGGTCTCGGCTGAAGGGGCGCTCTTCGTTGTTGTTGGTCACGATGTACTGACGCAGCTCGGGGCCCACCGATTCCAGCAGGTATCGGAAGTGTCCGAGGATCGGGAACGTCCGCAAGATGGCGTGCTTTTTCTGCGTGACGTCGTAGATCCCCACCCCGAGCAGAAGCGCCACCGCGGCGCCGATGATCCACATCCACATGTTCGACTCTTTCCGTCAAATGGGAGGTACACCCCAAGTAACGGCACGCGAACGGGTTGTGATGAGTGGAGAGCGGGCGGCGAGCGGGATGGGGGGCCGTGCCGCGGGTGGCTTGGGCCTACCGGAAATCCTCGAGCGGGTCGCCCCGGAACTCCCGGAACAGACGGTCGGCGATCGTGGTGAAGATGGGCACGCCCACGGTCAGCAGACTCCATCCCAGGAATTGCGAGCCGGAGAAGGATTCGTCTTCCTGGGCAACGACGAGGATGTACCCGGGAATGACGCCGATGGCGGCGGCCACGGCCGTGGGCACGGTCCTTCCCTGGGAAAGGTCGGTTCTGCCCGCTGCGTTCGTGGCCCAGGTCGCGCCCGTCATTGGCAGCCCGAACAACGCGATGGCGGATGCGGCCGTTGCCACGTTCCCGCACTGGGACTCCAAGAAGAAGTGGGAGTTGGCCAGGCCCTCCTCGAACTGGAAGCAGCCCTGACCAATGAGGGCGCCGGCTGCCAAGCCTGCGCCGTTTCCGACGAAGGAGCTGGCGAACACCTTGAACCAGGGATACGGCTCCGATTCCAGGCTCCAGTCGTAGGTGGTCCGCCTCCCGGACGCCACGGCCTCGACGCCCATGGCCTGGTTGCCGGTCCGGGTCTCGATGAGGATGACCCCGTAGTTCGTATCCGCGCCGTACCGCGCCCCAGCCTCGGAGGACGGGATCACCTCCATACGTTGAATCTCATCGATCGGGAACGTGTCCCAGAGAACATCCGGATTCCCTGCCCGGACCCCATCGATGAACAAGGCGGGACTCCGACAACCTTCGGCCTGGAGTGAGCGGGGGGAACGGAATTCCAGGCACACGTCCGCGCCTCTTCGATTCGAAGGTCGGACCTGGACACCGGTCACGTTCCGGACGAGGACCTGCTCCAGGGACTGGCCCGAGGCGATCGCCGTCTCGATTTGCGCCCGGTCCACCACGTTGCGCGCGGTGCCGCTGGCCCGTTCGGCCTGCTCCTCGGCCCGGACGCCCTCGACCAACAAGGGGTCGAGCTCGATGGCCGTGGTGGAGAGGTTGACTCGGAGCGTCAGCTCCTGGCCGGGGCGGAGGCGCAGGGTGTCGAGTCGCTCCACGTAGCCGATGTGCGTGAACCGGAAGACGTGCTGGCCCGGGGGGATCACCGGAACGACGAACAGCCCGGCCTCGTTCGACATGACACCGATGCCCAGATCTTCGATGGACACGCTGGCGTTGGGGATCCCCTGCCCCGTCTCGATGTCGAAAAGGCGGCCCACCATCCGGGCAGGCGTCTGGGCATGGAGAGCCGTCGCCATCACCAGGACGAGGGTAACCTGGGCCAGGCAGGCCGCCGCCCTGCGCACGAGTCGTCGGTCCACGGTTTCTCGGGTCGAGCGGTGCGGGATCAGGCCTGCGGAACGCCGGCGGCCTGACGGGCCCGGTACGTCCGGACGAAGTCGGTAATCCCCACCTGATCGCCCGGGCAGGCGAGGTGCTGGAACACCGAAGACGGATCGAACCCCACGGGTACGGTTCCCCGCTCCTGGGCCCGCTGGTAGAGGGTGGCCAGGGCGGTACGATGACACTCCCTGTCCTGGGCCCCGGACAGGGTGTTCAGCCATTGCCGCACGTCGCCCGGGAGAATGGACTCCAGGGTCCGCCCGGGGCCGAAGTAGGCGACGGCCGCATCCAGCTCCAGGGGCGCCCCGGAGTGGAGGGACTGCAGCGCCCCGCCGAGTGTGTTCGTGGTGGTCGTGGGTCGGGCGCTCATGTCGTGCTCCCCATCATTCGAGTTCGTTCCTTTGGTTCTACGCCGGCGGCCGGACAGGGTTCACCGCCGGTCGACGACCACGCTCCCGTCGCTCACGACCAGCAGCGCGTCGTCCAGGGCCCCGAGGTCTTCGAACGGGTGTCGTTCCAGGGCGACGAAGTCGGCCTCGCCGCCGGGGCTCAGTGCGCCCACCCGTTCTTCGACCCCAAGAAGCCGTGCCGCCTCCGAGGTTCCCGCGGCCAACGCCTCTGCCGGAGACATGCCGATGCCCACGAGCTCGGCCAGCTCCTGGCTCAGCCGGATCTCGGAATCCGGCCCGTACCTCGTGTCCGTTCCGGCCGCAATGGAGACGCCCAGGGCCCTGGCCCGCCGTGCCGTCTCTCGGACCCGCGGCAGCATGTGGCCGCCTCGGAGGCGCAGGGTGGGACTGTCGTAGTCACCACCCGGCTGGGTCAAATCCACCACCACCGCGATGGTAGGCACCAACCATGTGCCCCGTTCCGCCATCAGCGCCAGTGTCTCATCGGACAAGTACGTTCCGTGCTCGATGCTGATTGCACCGGCCAGCACGGCGTCGCGTCCGCCTGCGTCGCCGTGGGCGTGGGCCGCGACCGGCACGCCTCTTCTGCGCCCTTCTTCGACCAGGACCGTCAGTGCCGCCTCGTCGAAGAGCTGCTTGCGAGGATCGGTGTTGGGCAAACCGGCGCGCTCGGTGGCATTCACCTTCAGCACCTGCACGCCCCGGTCCAACAGGGCCCGGGCCACCCGACGCACCGCGGCGGTGTCCGCCACCCCGGTATCCATCAGGTCGGCCAGCTCGGGATGGTCCAGATAAAACGGATCCAGGGGCCAGCGCCGCACGTGCCATCCCCCCGCCACCACTTCCGGCAATGCGATCGCGCCGGTCCGGGCCAGCTCCCTGGCACCCACGTCGGCGTACCGGAGGCTGCCCAGGCTACGCACCGTGGTCACCCCGGAGGCCAGGGCGCGGCGGGCGGCGTCCACGCTCTCGATGTGAGTGTGGGCGTCGATCAGGCCCGGGATGACGAACAGCCCGTCCAGTCGCCGGACCGCGGCACCGTCGGGCAAAGGGGCTCCAGGGTCGAGCACCGCGGTGATCCGGCCCCCCTCGACGATCAGCGTGCCCGGCGCTTCGGGCTGGGGACGGGTGGGGTCGACCAGG
>CAJIAX010000291.1_pt1 | contig 45622 bp, 49 predicted proteins | sample 9199251 | NCBI WGS metagenome assembly CAJIAX01 (sample SAMEA7708287, study PRJEB35096) | sediment metagenome | biome: marine neritic benthic zone biome [ENVO:01000025]; feature: sediment [ENVO:00002007]; material: shallow marine sediment [ENVO:03000034] sea grass bed [ENVO_01000059] ... | reverse complement strand
GCCAGGTCCTTCGGGTTGTGTCCGTAGAGGTTCCAGAACCCGACGTAGTACTGCTGCTCACGGCCGGTGCGACGGTTGTAAACACCGAAGCGCCCCTTGCAGTTGGCATAGACGATGTCGGGGTCACCGGGCTTGGGCACTGCCGGCCCCGTCTCGCAGCCACCGTGGGCTTCCCAGCCGGCCGTATGACCACCCGGCAGTGAGCGCTCGGGCAGGCTCGGCACCGAGATGGTCGTGTTGTCCTGCTGGGGGGCGTAGAGGCGGTAGGGGAAGTCGTTGTCGGCGCTGACCGTGTAGAACTCGGCGGTCGGCTGGTTGTATTGGGTCGACCAGGTCTCGCCCCCGTTGAACGTGACGTTGGCGCCCCCGTCGTTGCTCTGGATGAAGATGTCCGGGTTGTCCGGGTTGAACCACATGTCGTGGTTGTCCCCGTGGGGCGTGGGGATCTGTATCAGCGTGCGGCCCCCGTCGTCGGACCGGAAGAAGCTCTCGTTGTTGATGTATACCACGTCCGCGTTCGTGGGGTGGGCGTCCACGTGGGTGTAGTACCAGGGCCGGGCCAGCATATTCCGGTCGTCGCTGATATGCCGGAACGATGCGCCCCGATCCTCGGATCGGTACAGGCCGCGCAGGTCGCCCTCCGCTTCGGCCAACACGTACACCCGGTCCGGATCGGCCGGCGAGATCGCGAGGCCGATGCGCCCGATCATCTCGGGCAGGCCGCCCCCGAGCTTGGTCCAGGACTCACCCCCGTCCGTGGTCTTGAACACGCCGCCGGCTTCGGACCCGCTGCGCATGGCCCACGGGGTGCGACGAGCCGTCCACATGGCGGCGTACAGGGTGTTGGGGTCGTCGGGGCTCATCATCAGGTCGATGGCGCCCGTGCCGTCGTCCACGTACAGGACGTGATCCCATGTGGCGCCGCCGTCCATGGTACTGTAGACACCACGATCCTCGCTGGGTCCGAAAACACTACCCAGGGCCGCGACGTACACCCGATTGGGGTTGTTGGGGTGGATCCAGATCCGGTTGATGTGTCTCGACTCGGGAAGCCCGATCCACTGCCAGGTCCGCCCGTCGTCCTTGGTCTTGTACATGCCGTTGCCCACGGACACGTTGCCTCGGACCCCACCGGAACCGGTGCCGGCGTAGACGATGTCGGAGTTGGTCGGTGCCACGGCCAGGGCGCCCACCGGGCCCACCTCCAGCTGTCCGTCTGAGATGTTGTTCCAGCTGATGCCCGCATCGTCCGTGCGCCAGATCCCGCCGCCCACCGTACCCATGAGGAATGAGACCGGTCGGTCGGGATAGCCCGCGACCGCGGTGGAGCGCCCACCTCGGGTCGGCCCCACCATTCTGTATTCCAGGGCCTGGTAGAGGGCCGGATCGACGGTCGTGTTGGCGTCCGGTGCCTGGGCTTGGACCGGTGTCACCGTCAGAAGCGACGCGACGAGGACGAGCGGCACGGTGTACAAGAGCGAGGGCATGGCTACCTCCCTGAGCGCGAGACTGGACCACAGGGTAAGGTGGAGAGGGGGGTGGGCGACACCAGAGGGAGGACTCCGCGGCGATTGTGGGGAGGGCTCCCATGGCGGCGGGCGGTAGGACGGCGAGGTCGCGGCGGGGGGGGCTGACCCGCGTCAGGAAAACGGCGCTTCCACAACTCCTGTGTCCTGGACGGCGTCGCCCTCGAGAAGGCACCACCGAATCTCGGCCACATCGGCACCGAGGGAGTAGCCGATGACCTCGGCGTTGGAGACCCGCAGTTGGCCGCCAGGCTCGATCCGAGGTGTCCACCCCTCGCAGGCGCCGTCGGTGAGGGACAGCGACCCCTTCACCAACACGACGGCGGTGGCCTCGAGCTCGTCGGTGCGGTTGTGGATCAGGAACGCGCTTCCTACCGAGAACACTTCCACCTGGGGCTCCACCCGGCAATCGCAGGTGATGGTCTCCGTGCAGGCGGTCGCGCCGACGAGAAGCGCCATGACCCCGGTACGAGCACGCCGGATCTGATTGCCCATGGTGGAGTTTCCTCGAGCAGCGGGCGAAAGCGCGCGTCGGGTTACCAACGACCGAAGGAGCTGCGGGGTGACGGTCCGTGTGCCATGCCGTCACTGCCGCTCCGAGCGTCCTTGTCCCTGGTGCGGTCTCAGTCTACGGTGTCCGTGACGCTGCGCGCTTTGCCGACACGCGGCATGGAGGGCGGACTGATATGACGACCGATTTGTCGTTCACCGGGTGTCGCCCGGTGTTTCCCGTGACCGATCTCGACGCCACCCTGTTTTACTACACCGACGTGTTGGGCTTCGAACTGGGATGGCGTCTGCCCGAGCCGGGATCGTCAGGCCAGGAAGGGTGGCTCGAAACCGCCTACGTCCACCGTGGTGACTTCGAGCTGCTGGTGCGGGCGACGTCGTCTCCGGTGAGCCCCGTCGAGGTCGTGGTCGGGGTGCCGTCCACCCTCGCCGTCGATGCGATCCAACGGGAATACGAGGCGTCCGGGGCCCGGATTCTGGATCTCCCCGGACAGCGCGAATGGGGCACCTACGAAATGGTCGTGGTGGACCCCGACGGTCACCTGCTCCGGATCCTCCACTGATGGACGTCACCCTGGGTACCCGCCTCGTCGCGGTGGCTGGGCTCCTGATCTCGGCGATTCTCCTCGTTGCCCAGGTCATCGCCGTGTTGCGGCCGCGGGCGGAGTGGACCATCAAGAACGTGTACGGCGGCAGCCCCGGTGCGACGGACCCGGTCGCCTACTTCGCGTTCAATCAAGGCTACGCCTGGGCAGACACGCTGTTCTGGCTCCCGCTTCAGATCGTGGGAAGCGTCGGAATGCTGTTGGGCGCTCGCTGGGGTTTCCTTCTGGCGCTGGTGGGCTCCGTCCCGTTCGTGTACACCGCGATCCCGATCTTCGTCTGGGACCGGGACCTCGGGTTCCGGGGCAACACCCTGACGTACTGGGTGATCGTGTGGGGTATGTTTCCCGCGTTCGGCCTGATCGAGATGGTGTACTGCCTAGTCCGTCTGATGAGCTGACCCATGCAGCACCTCTTTCCGCACGACAACGTCGTCGCAGGCGGCTTGGTACTGGTCGTCGGGTTCGTCTTCCACTGGGTGGGGCAGGGGTTCTCCCTCCTCGACTGGGAACGTGCCGAGAGGATGGGGCTGCAGGAGCGGGACATGCTACCGGAGCATCGCGTGTACGAGCACGCGATCGCCGTGGCCGACGTCGCCATCGGCTGGGTCTACGGCGTGGCCGGTGTGGGACTCGTGATGGGAGCGCCCTGGGGGTACAAACTGGCCTGGATCCCGGGCGCGATCCTGGTCTACCACGCCCTGAGCTTCTGGATGTGGACCGGAAATCAGCGGCGAGCCGGTCACACCACGTCGTCTACGAAGCAACCGTTTCGCCTCGGGTGGACCCTGGCCAACCTCGTCACCGGGGTGTTGGCCCTGCTCGTGGCATGGAACGGGACCTAGGGTGAGCGTTCGTCGGTCGGGCCGTCGGTCTCTCGTAGCGCGGGGGGCGCTGTCGCCGGCGGTCTTCATGTGCCTCGGGGTGTTCCCGCTGGGCGCGCAACAGGCTCCGCCGGCTTGCACGAACCCGGACGCTCCGGTCCGGATCGACCATGTCGTCGTCGCCGTGGGCGATCTGGATCGTGCCGCACGCACCTATGACGCTCTCGGCTTCTCGCAGAAACCCGGGCGCCTCCACAGCAATGGGCTTCTCAATCGGCTCATGAAGCTCGCGGACGGAACCGAGCTCGAGGTGATGGCCGTTCAGGAGCCACCCGGCGATCCAATGGCCGAGGCGTACGAGGCGTTCATCACCGAAGGAGAGGGCGGCGCCTACCTGGCGCTGGAGGGCCCACGATCGGTCGTCCTCGAGACGGCCGCGGACCGGGGCGTCGCCGCCAACGCGCTGGACGAGCCTCCGTTCCGGTACGTCACGTTCAGGGGGCCTGGCCTCGAGGGCATCTTCTTCGTGGAGTACGGCGGCCGTCCGCCCGTCGACCCCGATTTGCTGTTGCATGAGAACAGGGCGGAGGGAATCGCCGAGGTGTGGCTCGAGGCGGGTCCCGGACTGGGGCTGCTGCTCGAGGGGCTGGGAGCTCGGCGGTGCGGAGAATCGGTCCTGGACGACGGCACCCGGGGCACCGGATACGGGCTCGCCCGCGGCGTGGTCGTGATCGTGCCTCACGGGTCGACTGATCGGCCCCGGGTGCTGGGGATTGCCTTGCGGCTGCAAGACCCGGGGGCTGGGTGGTTCGTGCCGGCCGCAGAGGCCCACGGCATCTGGCTGAGGGCGGGCGATGGACCGCCGTGACCGGGCGAGCCGAGTTCGTTGCGGCACCCGTGTCCGTCGCGGGAGGACGAGGGCTGGATGACCGAGCTCACACCCGCACAGGAGGCGGCCCTACGCTTCGCACGTGAGGCTGCCCATAGTCGGGAGGCCGATGCCCGGCGGCGCCTGGCGGCCGTGTTGGATGCGGCCCAGTGCCGGCTCGAGGACCTGGATCGGGCGCTGGCGGTCGTTGCCGAGCGTGCGAGGGTCGTCCTCCACTTCCACCCGGATCGGTACGGCCGGCGCCCGGGCACCGTGGCCCAGTCCCTTCTCGCGGACGGCGTCTACCGAAGTCAGTTCGAAACCGGGCTGTCGAGCGGCAGTCGCACGGCGTTCTCCGGTGGCGATCGGGACCTATGGGAACGGGAGTTGTTCGGCGGCGCCTATCACCAGGAAGGGGTGTCTCGGGGTGACCGTCCGAAATACGGCGCCCTGGAGTTGGTCCGCTTCCCCGACGGGCCCGTGCCCCGTTTCGGTTCCTGCTATTTCGTCCTGGAGCCCCACGTGGGCCGGCGCACGACGTTCACGTTCGGAGGGAGCGAGCATCCTCTTGCGGGTACCCGTCTGGGCACGTGGACCGAGATCCATCCGGTGATGGCGAGTTTGCTCGAAGAGCTCGCTGGAGGAGTGGGAACCACCGTGCCGTGGCCACCGTTCGTCGCGCCGACGCTCGGCTTGCGGGACCAGGAGGTCGCGTCCTTCCTGCGGGCCCTTCCCAGCGACTTGCGAGAGCCGCGGCCGGATCCGGCCGCCGAGTCGGCCGGCCGGGTGTTGGACTCGTGTGTGGAGGCTCACGTGCACGGACCCGTTCGCCTGGACCGCGATGTGGAGCGTCTCGTCGTCGATCCGGCGTTTCTGGGAACGGCGACGGGTGAGACCCTCGATCGGCTTTGCCGGAAGTATCAGATCCACATGGACTGGCATTGCGGTTTTCGCCTCCGCGCGGAATCGGTACCAGAGGGGTTCCGGGGCCCCGCAGTGCGAGACTTGGCCCTTCGCGTGGCGGAGGAGGGCTGGGTCGATGCGGCCGTCATCGGAAGGGCCGAGGCTTCGCTCCACTCCAAACCCGAGCGCTGGACGGACCGGGGATCACGGGACGAGACTCTCCAGCACCTGAAGCAGCTCTGGCACGTGCTCGTCCACTTCGGCGAGCCGATCAGCCGACAGGCCGAACCGGGCCATCTGGGCCCGTGAGGGAATCCTTGGACAAGAGTCGACTCTACACGCTGTACGACCGGTCGCCGGAACCGATCGCGGCCTTCGTCGAGTGCCCGAGGAGGCGTACCAGGAACGAGCGACACAGAAGACGACCGGAGTCGCCATCGTACCTTTGCAGTAGATCCAATACTTCCTCGAGGACCTGGGGTATGAGTCGATTCGCACGTACAACGGCTTCGAGGACCGTGAGCCTTCGCGTATGACCGGAAACCGGGTGTTGGTGGCGGCCAGGCGTGGCGCCTGAGACCCGCGTCGCTCATCGACACCGCAACCCGAGAAAGCCTGCCCGTGGCTGACACACCCATCGACGACCGGAAGTTCAGCGACAAAGAAGTCCGCGAGATCCTGAAGAGGGCGGTGGAGACCCGGCCGAACCAGGCTCTGGCCACGACGGACGGACTGTCGTTGACCGAGTTGAAAGCCATCGGGTCGGAGGTGGGGATCGACCCGGCTCGCCTCGAAGAGGCGGCCAAGGCCGTAGTGGGAGGCGGCCATCGGTCGAACCCCATCCTGGGCGCTCCCACCGCCGTGCACTTCGAGCGGAAGGTGCCAGGGGAGTTCGAAACGGGGGACGCGCACGAGATCTTCTCGTACATCCGCCGAACGATGGGACGCCCCGGAGAGGTGAGCGAAACCCAGGGCTCCCTGGAGTGGAGTTCGGACGGCGAGCTGGGCGACCGCTACGTGGCCGTGTCGCGCCGGGACGGAAGCACCACGATCCGGGCGTCCGCCAACCTTTCCAACCTGGCCCTGGTCACCTACCTGCCCGCGGGCCTGGTCGGCGCCATCGTTTCGCTGATCGGCCTCCTGGAGTTCTTCAAGGACGGCAGCGAGATGGGCCTCGTCGTGGCGCTGACCGTGCTGCCAATCCTGTACCCGATCCTCCGGACGATTCTGGGCAAGCTCTCGGGTGCGGAGACGGCGCGCCTGGAGCAGACGGTGGACGGGCTGGCCCGCATGATGGACGAGGCCGAGGACTGATTCCCAGGCTGTGCCCATCGCGGAACCCTGCGAATTCGCACCAAGGTCAGGCGGACCGTGACGGTCGGAGACCCGCGAGCCCCCGCCAGCCCCACGCCAACAGAGCCGCGACCCCCATCACGGCGATGATCGTCGAGCCCGTCGGCAGATCGGCCACGATGGAGACCGTGAATCCCACCGCTGTACCGACCAGGGCGGTCGACACCGACCAGGCGAACAGGGAACCCATGCCACGGGCCAGCAACAGTCCCGTGATGGCCGGCAGCACGAGGTAGGCGAACGTCAGCAGGACACCGACGGCGTCCATGGACACCGCGATCACCGCTCCGAAGGTGAGAAAGAGAAGCAGGTTCCAGCTTCGTACCCGATACGACAGACTCGCGGCCATCTCGCCATCGAACGAAACGAAGACGAACTCGCGGAAGAACGCCGCGTGCAGGGCCAGCGAGACGCCCACGATCAGCAGAAGTCGCAGGAGCTGGCGACCGCCGATGAACAGGACGTCGCCACCGAAGAACAACTCGTAGATCTCGGCGGAGGGTGTCCCGGACACGAGCAGAACGGCCGCGGCGCCCGCGACCACGAACACCGCTCCCATGACCGAGTCCAGAGGCACCCGGGCCCGACGATGACGGAGCCCGAAGAAGGCCACACCCCCGAGGGTCGCCACGACCCCCAGGAAGAACCGGTCCGTGACGAAGCCCACAGTGGCACCGACGGAAGCGAGAAGCAGCCCAAGGGCGGTGCCCGCGGATGCGAGCTGCGCCAGGGCAGCGCCCACGAAGACGATCCGGCGCAGGACCACGTAGACACCGACGACCGAGCAGCCCAGCGCCACGATCACCGAACCGAGGACGGATTCCCTGAAGAGCCAGAGCGCCTCCCACATGGCCTAGACCTCCACGCCCCCGAGGACCACGCGTTGTCCGTCGAGCTGCCGGACCGTCACGGGAACCCCGTAGACCTCGCTCAGTCGGGGACCGGTGAGCATGTCCGCCACCGGACCCAGCGTGAGTCCGCCGTCGACGACCAGGCCGATCCGGTCGGCGTGGTTGGCGACCGTGTTGAGGTCGTGGGTGGCAAGGACCACCGTAACCCCCTGTTCGGCGTGGAGTCGCCCCACCAACTCCAGAAGGCCGGTCGCCGTGGCCAGGTCCAGGCCGCTTGTCGGTTCGTCCAGCACCAGGACGTCTGGCTGGGAGGCCAGGGCCCGAGCGATCAGGACCCGTTGCTGCTGCCCCCCCGAGAGCCGGCCGAAGGGGACCCGTGCGAGGCTCTCTTCGCCCAGGGCTTCGAGGGCCTGGCACGCGATCGCCCGACGTTGCCTGACGCTGCGGCGAGTGCCAGGCCGGACGGCGGCCATGGCGACCACGTCCCGGGCCACCAGGGGCCAGACCGTGTCGAGGGTGTCGCGCTGGGGCACGTAGCCGAACCGAAGCCCGGGCACGGTCCTGACGATCTGGCCGGTCCGGGGCGCGAGAAGTCCGAGGAGCAGGCGTAAAAGGGTCGTCTTGCCGCCGCCATTGGGGCCGACCAATCCCACCCGGTCGCCTTCGAGGAGCTCGAAGGTCAGGCCGGAAAGCACCGGTTCACGCCCGTAGGCTCCGGTGACTCGTTCGAACCGTACCAGGTCGTCGATGATGCTGCTCCCGTCTGGGGGCAGGAAGTCAGCGTGGTGGGCGGGAGCTCCTGCACCCCGCGCCGGGGCAGGCATGATGGTGCCCACGGTGGTGGCCGCCACGCCACCCCTGCCAGGCAGGATACCCGTCCCCTTGGCGCAGCGTCAGGACGGCGTCGCCCTTCGTGACCTCCATGGCGATCAGCGTATCGTCCTGGTTCGGCAGCGCCCGTCGACCGGTGACCGTGATCTCGTCACCTACGGCGAACAACTCGTCCTGGTTGTCCAGGTACCAGGCCGGGCCCAGGTGGGCCGTGAGCGGACCGTCGGGCGTCTGCATCACGACGTGAATGCCCTCCCAGCCCCGTTGGCTGGTCACCCGGTCCACCGAGATGACCGAGCCCGTCACGGTCTCTGAGGCCGCGGCAGTCCATCCCGCCTCGCATCCGGCCTGAGGACCCCGATCGCACACCGGACATGTCTGGCCTAGCAGAGGAGCGGCGCCGAGCAGCAGGGCCGGCCACTGGACCTGGGCCAGTTTCCAGATCGTCGTTCTCATCACTCACCTCCGCGATGAGGGTGGGTCGCAATCTGAACCTAATCGGTGTGTCGTGGCGCTTCTGTCGGGCAATGCTCGTTGGTGGGCGTACTCCGTTCCCGGAAGCCGCGCTCAGCGGCTGGCGACGGCCGCGACGAGGCTTTCCACCCAAAGGTCGTAGAGAGCGAAACAGTCCGCCGGGCCATCCGAGGCTCCCGGGTACAGGGGAACGATCACGGGCGTGGCTCCCCCGCGGACGGCCACCGATTCCACCCGCCCGGGGTCGAAGTGGGCGGCGGCCAGCACGACCGTGAGGTCTTCTTCCTCCATCCGTGCGACGAGTTCGGAGATGTGACCCGGTGTGGGAGGAATCCCGGGCCTGGACTCGACGAAGCCCGCGCAGTTGAAGCCGAAGCGTTCCTCCATGTACGCCCAGTGCTGGTGATAGCAGATCAGGGACTGGCCTCGTAGGGTCCTGGCCTCACCGAGCCAGCCGCCCAGCCGGTCGACCAGGGGGCGCCCCTCCAGGACGTTGTCCTCGAGGAACGGCATCAGCTGGCCCGTCTGCGCAAGCCGGGCCAGGGTCTCGCCCCCGAAGAGGTCCACGAGCGGGTCACCGAACAGCGACCGGTGGAGCTGGTCCGTGAAGACGGCCAGGCCATCCTGCCAGACCTCGAGTCGGTCCGGCGCCACGCGGCCCAGGCCTACCGTGATATTCTCGGCGATCCGCACCAGCCTCAGGGGGTCCGTGTGGAGGTGGGGATTCCCGTAGATGTGGAGGTCCCCACCCCTCCGGTCCACCACCTGGGGCACGTCCAACAGGTCGATGCCCGTGTAGGCCGTGACGTACCCAGTGCCGCCCTCACGCACCGCGGAGTTCCCGGCCCGGTCCAGCAGGGGCGGCACCCAGAGCTCCAGGTCGAGGCCGGTGGTGATGAACAGGTCGGCCCGCTTGAGCTCCAGCGCGAAGCTGGGTTTCGGTCGCACGAAGTGGGCGTCCTCTAGGGGATGGGCGATGCTGGTGACCAACACCTGGTTGCCGCCGATCTGCCGGGTCAGGTCGGCGTAGGTGGGCAAGGTCGCCACCACCCGGACGGGGATGTGGGCACCGTTGTCCTGGGCGCGTACGACCGGAGTTGCGAAGCACGAGGGCAGGAGGAGCCCACAGACCAGCCGGACCGGGTGGCTCCAGATCGCGAGGCTCGCGGACCGATGGGCGATCATCAGTAGGTCTCGTGCTTGTGGGGGCCCATGGCGAACGTGAACTGGAGCAAGAGGGCATTCACCGCCCCAGCCGGATCGTCCAGGTGGTCCCACTCGAAGCGGACCCGCACCCATTCGCTCTGCCACCACGTCAGCGTGGGTGCGAGGAGCCACGCGCTTTCGCCAGAGGCGCCAGGGTCTTGCACCCATTCGTAACGGGCGCCGGCCAGCCAGCGCCGGCCCAGCCGCCACTCCGACCAGATCCACGCGCCCCAGTTGGTCTCCAGGTCGTCGGCGCCCCGGGGATCCCGCACCACGGCGCCACCCCGGACGTTGAGCCCACGGTACAGACTCCGGGCCGCGGGTCGCCAGGTCACGGAGCCCTCGAGGCTGTACAGACGCTGGTCGAACTCGAGGACGGACAACTCCTCGACCGTCCCGTCGCCCGCGTGCTCGTCACTCTCGAGGCGAAAACGCCCGCCCAGGGCCGTTGCGCCCAGGTCCAGGTCCCAGGACTCGGTCAGCTGCCAGAACCCGTTCAGATGTCCCAGGAAGCTGGGCTGCCTCGAGTCGCCGAACAGGGCCGGATTCGAGCTGCGGGTCAGCTCGAGCGTGGCTTCGTACGCGGCGTTCCGGCCCACGGGCAACAGGATACGGGCAGAGGCACCGGCCTGACTCAACGGCTCGGCGCCTACGAAGACCAGGTGGGGCAAGGGACGGGACTGGAACGGCAGCGCGTGCCGGTGCCACCGGTTCATGGCTCCGAGCTGCTGGTAGAACTGACCGATCTTGAGGGCTACCCCGCCGGGGAGGCTCACCCACTCCACGTACGCTTCCTCCAGCTCGATGCCGCCGTGCTCGTCGTGAGCGTCCGTCGCCGCCGGGTCCTCGTGCGCCTCTCCGTCGTCCGGCTCAACGTCGTCAAGGGCGGCCGCGAACGGGATCAGCTCACCTCCGGGGGTATGGTAGCCCAGGAAGATCGCCGCGCGAGAGAAGGGGTCGAGGGGCGCCTGGAAGGCGAACTCCACCTCCCGGGGCAGGAAGTTGTCCACATCCGGGTTCCCGGTCTCGGTGAACGCCAGGAAGTCCGCGTTGACGCTGATCTCGGGGTTGAGGGCCTGGAGCGAACGCTGTCGGCCCACGAACTCGGGCTCCTGCGCGTCTTCGTCCTCGTCCGCGGCTCGCGCTGCTTCCTCGGCCGCGGCCCGAAGGGCCTCCACCGGGTCCTGCTGCACCTCGGCCCCGCCCCCGTCCAGTTCGCGCATGGCCGCCTCGAGGCTGTCGATCCGTGCCTGAAGGGAGTCGATGCGCGCCGAAAGGGAGTCATTTCGCTCCTGTGCGCCGACGGACGTCGACAACAGAAAGACGGCGAGGGCCGCCAAGCACAGCGGCCGACCACGTCGCCACCATCGAGACGAGCCGTTGACCGACATTCCGACGCTCCCTGTTTCCGGAGCGGACCGATTTCCTTTCTGAAATTCCCAGGCAACGGGCGGGCTGTCTGTCGGGGGAATTCCCCCGGGTTTGTGGGATGAAACCGACTCCAAGTCGCGGTGGCGCCTCCGGTTCGCCCCCCACCAGGTGCTCCGGGTTGTAGGGAAATCTCCGTGACCGGCAAAGGCCGTATTGCACCCCGGGTAGGGATCTGTTTAGATCAACCCGACGTCTGTCGTCTCACTCACGAACGCCAGCGATAAACCCATGCTAGACACGCTCGTCCGGCACACCGGAGTCCTGGAGATCGTCGGGGACATGATCCGGGTTCGGGCCACCGGCGTCGCTCTTGGCGACCTGGCCACGGTGGAGAACTCCGACGGCGAGGTCTCCTCTGCCAGCGTGGTGGAGCTGGACCGGGACATCGCCAGCCTCCAGGTCTTCGCGGGCGGGAAGGGCATCGCCACCGACGCCCGGGTCCGCTTCCTGGGCAAACCCCAGGACGTCACGTTCAGCGACAACATCATGGGGCGGATCTTCCGGGGGTCGGGCGAGCCCATCGACGGGAAGCCTTCGCTGGACGCCGAGCCCCGGATTCGGGTCGGCGGTCCCACGGTGAACCCGATGATGCGGGTCATGCCGTCGAAGATGATCGAGACCGAAGTCCCGATGATCGATCTCTTCAACAGCCTCGTCGAGAGCCAGAAGATCCCCATCTTCTCGGTCGCCGGCGAGCCCTACAACGCCCTGCTCGCCCGGATCGGATTCCAGGCGGACGCCGATGTAGTGATCTTCGCCGGGCTGGGACTGATCTTCGACGACTACCACTTCTTCAAGACGTCCTTCGAGGAGAACGGCGTCTCCCACCGCACGGTCATGTACGTGAATCTGGCGTCCGATCCCATCGTGGAGCGGCTCCTGGTGCCGGACATGGCCCTGGCGGTTGCCGAACGGTTCGCCATGGAGGAGAGCAAACGGGTCCTCGTGCTCATGACCGACATGACGGCCTACGCGGACGCGATGAAGGAGATCGGGGTGGCCCAGGCCCGGATCCCGGCCACCCGGGGGTACATGGGCGACCTCTATACCCAGCTGGCCCGACGGTACGAGAAGGCCTGTGACTTCAAGGGAGCGGGCTCGGTCACGATCATCGCGGCCACGACCATGCCGGGGAACGACGTGACGCACCCGGTGCCGGACAACACCGGCTACATCACGGAAGGCCAGTTCTACCTCCACGACGGGGTCATCGACCCGTTCGGATCGCTGTCACGCCTGAAGCAGCACGTGGTCGGCAAGGTGACCCGGGAGGACCACTCCCAGATCATGAACACGATGGTCCGCTTCTATGCCGGCGCACGGGAGGCCGAGCAGAAGCAGGCGATGGCCTTCGAGCTCTCGGCCTTCGACGAGAAGCTCCTCAAGTTCGGCGCGCTGTTTCGGGAGCGCTTCATGGACGTGAGCGTGTCCATGCCCCTGGTCGATGCCCTCAATCTGAGCTGGGAGACCCTGGCCGAGTGCTTCGAGCCCCACGAGCTGCTCATGAAGGCCGAGCTGGTAGAGCGGTATTTCCCGGGTGCAGCGGACGAATCGAGCGGAGGGGGCTGAACCCTTGTCCCGTCTCAAGCTGAGCAAGGCGTCCCTCCAGCAAGAACGAAGCAAGCTCCAGCTGTACGAGAAGCTCCTGCCGTCCCTGGACCTGAAACGCCGGCAGCTCAAGCTGGAGCTGGACCGGGCCCGAGTCGAGCACGAGCGGACCGAGGCCGAGGTTCGGGCGTTGGAGGCCCGCATCGGAGCCGAGTTGCCCATGCTCGCGAACCCGGACCTGGATCTCCTGGGCCTGGTCAAGATGACCGCGTTCGAGCTGGTCGAGGAGAACGTGGTGGGGGTTCGGCTGCCCCGGCTCGAGCAGGTGCACTGCGAGGTCGCGGAATACTCGCTGCTGACCAAGCCGGCCTGGGTCGACGTGCTCGTGGATCGGTTGAAGGACGCCGCCGAGGCCCGGACGCGCATCCAGATCGCCGCGGAGCGGGTTCGCATCCTGACCCGCGCCGAGCGCCGGATCACCCAGCGGGTGAATCTCTTCGAGAAGATCCTGATTCCGAAGGCCAAGAAAAACATCCAGAGGATCCGGATCTTCCTGGGTGACCTGGAGCGGGCCGCGGTGGTGCAGGCCAAGCTGGCCAAAGCCCGTCGCCAACCCGTCCCGGACGAAGACGACGAAGAGGGGGGAGCCGCATGGCCATCGTCCCCCTGAGCCGGGTGACCCTGGTCGGGCACGCCTCCGAAAAAGAGGTGATCCTCGAGGAGCTCCAGGCCATGGGCGTCCTGGAGCTGATCCCCCTTTCCCAGATCACGAGGCCGGAGACCGATCCGTCGCGCCGCAGCCGCGAGGCCCTCGCCTACCTGGCCCGCTGTCCTCAGCAGCAGCGCCCCGCCACCGGCGCCACACGGTTCGACCCGGTGGAGGTTGAAGCCGAGATCGTGGAGCTGCAGGACCGGAGCCACACGCTCGAGCTGGAGCGGGATCGACTGATCCAACGCATCGAGGCCCTCGCGCCCTGGGGTGACTTCGAGTTCCCTGAACGGGCGGAGCTGGCCAACGAGCGCTTCTGGTTCTACGTGGTCCCCAGCAACCGGCTGCGGGAGCTCGAGGAAGCGGACCTGGTCTGGACCGAGGTGGCCCGGGACGGGCGGAACGCCTACGTGGTGGTGATCTCGGAGTGGGAACCCGCCGGGGTGCCGGCCCCCAGGATCCGCACCGGCAACGTGTCGCGACACGAGCTGGAGCGACGACTGGAGGTCGTGGAGATGGCGCTGGAAGACGCCCAGCTCGACCGGATCCGCCTGACCCGCTGGCGCACGCTCCTGTCGACCAGTCTGGACGCGCTCGAGGACCTGGCGGCCCGGGCTCACGCCGCCGGGGAGTGCCTGGACGACCGCCCACTGTTCGCGGTCCAGGCCTGGGCGCCGGATCGGTCGCTGCCCGAGTTGGCCGCCTACGCCGAGCGGCGGGGCATGGTGCTCGAGACGGCTCCACCCACCGCGGACGACACGCCACCCACGCTTCTGGACAACGCGGATCGCACCGAGGGCGGGGAGGAGCTGGTCAACTTCTACAAGACCCCGGGCTACGGCGCCTGGGACCCTTCTTCGGTCGTGCTGTTCTCCTTCGCGATCTTCTTCGCGATGATCGTCTCCGACGGAGGATACGGATTGCTGCTGGCTCTACCCCTGGCCCACTTCTGGAAGCGTCTGGGCGGGTCGGCCAAGGGTGTCAAATGGCGCTGGGTGTTCCTCAGCCTCGTCGTGGCCACCATCGTGTACGGTGCGCTGGTGGGGTCGTACTTCGGCGTCTCGCCGGATCCGGGTACCCTCCTCGGGCGCATCGCCGTGATCGACATGACCGACACGACCCTGATGATGGGGCTGTCCGTCACCATCGGTGTGCTCCACGTGGCCCTCGCCAACGCCATGGACGCCTGGAGGCTCAGGTCCAGCCCGGCGGCCCTGGCCCCGCTGGGGTGGGTGTTGGTCGTCGCCGGTGGCTACATGGCGTTGCTCTCGACCCAGCCGGCCATGGAGGGCCTCGCGACACCCGGGGCGGTGATCGGAGTCGTGGGGCTGATCCTGATCGTGGTCTTCGCGGGCTACGGACAAAAGGCCCTCGGGCGCATGGGGCGAGGGCTGGCGGCGCTGGCGAGGCTCTCGCAGGCCTTCGGCGACGTGCTCAGCTACCTGCGCCTGTTCGCCCTGGGCCTGGCGTCGGCGTCCCTCGCGGTGGCTTTCAACGGCATGGCGGCCGGCGCCCGGGAGGCCATTCCCGGGATCGGACTGCTCGTGGCGCTCACCATTCTCGTCATCGGTCACAGCCTCAACCTGCTGCTCGCCGTGACGAGTGGGTTCATTCACGGTCTCAGACTGAACGTGATCGAGTTCTTCAACTGGGGATTGCCGGAAGAGGGTTCGCTGTTCCGGCCGTTCAAGAAAAAAGGAGGGTGATTCCTTGGATGCGTTCATCTTGACCCTCGGCTGGCTGGGCATCTTCACGCCGCTGGCGCTCGGCGCCGTCGGCAGCATGCTCGGCGTCGCCCGGGGTGGACTTGCCGCGGCCGGCGCCCTCCTGGAGGTGGAGGGGGGGTACGGCCGTTTCGTCGGTGTGGCCGCAATGCCTTCGTCCCAGACGATCTACGGCATCGTGGTCATGTTGACCCTGAGCCGGCCGGTGACCGTGGCCAACGCGCCCGGACTGTTCGTGCTGGGCGTGCTCACCGGGGTGGCGCTGCTCATCAGCGGCATGGCCCAGGGCAGCGCCTGCGCCGCGGCGATCAACGCCTCCAAGTCCAAGGCCGAGGTGTTCGGCATCTCCATCGCGCCGGCTGCCGTGATCGAGGGCTTCGCGGTCTTCGTGTTCGTGTTCGCCCTGGTGCTCGCTCCGAACATTCCCAACTGAGGCGATCATGACGAAACCGGTGGTGACGTCGGGCGTCCAGGAACTCATCGACCGAATTCGGGACGAGGGGGTCCAGGCGGCCCGGGACGAGGCGGACCGACTTCTTTCCGAGGCCCGGGCGTCCGCAGCGACGATCGTGGCGGAGGCCAAGGTCGAAGCGGCGGAAATGAAGAAGGCGGCCGAGGAAGAGATCGAGACGGAGCGGACGGCGGCCATCGAGGCGTTGCGGATCGCGGCCCGGGACACCGGTCAGCAGCTTCGAACGGCGGTGTTCTCGGCGTTCGAGGAACACGTTCGGCGCCTGGTCACCGACGTGACCACGGACGGATCCGTCCTCCGGGACCTGATCATGGTGCTGGCCGGTAGGGCTGCGAGCGATGTCATCCAGGGCGAGGACGCCGAGATCCTGATCCCCGCGGATCTCTCGGCGGAGGCCAGCGCCGAACTCGAGGCCTTCCTGCGCAACGCCGCCACGGCACTGTCGGGGCAGGTGCTGCGGCAGGGGATCGAGCTGATTCCCTCGGGCGAGGTCAAGGGGGGAGCCCGCGTGCGGCTGGTGGGCGAGGACGTGGAGGTCGACCTGAGCGACGAAGCCCTTTCGGAGATGATGCTGGGCCTGCTCCTGCCCAGGTACCGGGCGATCCTGGTGGAGGCGGGGCAGTGAATCCGACCATGGCCGCGACCGCGGTGAACGGCTCGGGGACCGCGACCTGACGCCATGGCGACCCGGTACTACCAACTCGTGTCGGCCTTGCCCCACATGCCCTACTTCCGCAGGGCGGGTCGCCTGCCGATGAGTCGCCGCCGGCTGGACCAGCGTCTCGCGATGCTGGAGGTCGACGACCAGAAGGACCTTCGGGCCGCCCAGGCGTTGGTGGCCTGGAATCGGCAGCCCGTGCGTCGGACGACAGAGGAGTTCGCGGCCCTGTATCAGAAGGTCGTGGGCGACTTGCGGAGCCGGTCGCTGCGCCAGGTCGTGGTGGCGCGGATGAACATGCGCACGGTCATGGTGGCGCTCCGCCTTCGCCGCCTGGGCAGCGGGGTGCCCGACTACACGTGGGGCGTGGGGTCGTACGTGCGCCAGATCGAGGCGCGATGGGCCGAGCCGGGGTTCGGCCTGGACGCGGTGTTTCCATGGATCGGCGAAGCGTCCAGCCTGTTGGAGAAGGGCGACGCCATGGAACTGGAAGGCTTGCTGATGGAGCAGTCCTGGAAAGGTCTGGGCAGCGTGTCCGACCTGGCCCCATTCGGCTTCGAGCAGGTCTTCGCATTCGTCTTCAAGCTCGACATCCTGACCCGGTGGCTGTCCTACGACGCCGAAGCGGCCAGCGAACGGTTCGAGGAATTGATCCAGGAGGTAACGCGTGACCACCAGCAACTCTTCGACTGACTCGGCCGGATCGATCCGGCGGGCCCCCATCGTCGGGGTCAAGGAGAGCCTCGTCACGATCGACGTGAGCAATACCCGGGTCATGAAGAACGAGGTGGGGTTCATCCTGCTCGGGACTCAGCGCCTGGAGGCCGAGGTTCTCCGGGTCCAGAATCGTACCGCGGACCTGCAGGTCTTCGAGGACACCTCGGGTGTGACCGTGGGAGACGAGGTGGAACTCACCGGAGAAATGCTCTCGGTGACCCTGGCTCCGGGCCTGCTCGGAACCGTCTTCGACGGCCTTCAGAACCCACTGGCCGCCCTGGCCAAGGAGCACGGGTTCCTGCTGCCTCGGGGCGAGGACGTGATTCCCGTCGACGAGCAGAAGCGGTGGGAGTTCACGCCGTCCGTGGCTCCGGGCGAAACCGTCCGAGCCGGCCAGGTTCTGGGGACCGTGCCGGAGGCCCATTTCCAGCACCGCGTCATGGTGCCGTTCGGCGAGGCCGGGGTCTTCAAGGTCACCTGGGTGGCCCGTGGCAGCCACACGATCGCCGAGCCGGTGGCCCGGCTGGCCAGGGACGACGGGTCCGAGCTGACCGTGACCATGAGCCAGCGGTGGCCGGTTCGCCGACCGGTGACCGAGGCCATGCTCCGGCGGCGGATCGCCGAACGCGTGTACCCGACCGACCCCCTCACGACGACGCAACGGATCATCGACACGTTCTTTCCCGTCGCCCGTGGCGGAACCGCCTGCATTCCGGGGCCGTTCGGCGCGGGGAAGACCGTGCTCCAGAGCCTGGTCGCTCGGCACAGCTCGGCGGACATCGTGGTCATCATCGCGTGCGGTGAGAGGGCAGGGGAGGTAGTGGAGACCATCACCGAGTATCCGGAGACCCCGGACCCGAAGACGGGTGGCTCGCTGATGGATCGCACCATCATCGTCTGCAATACCTCGTCGATGCCGGTGGCGGCCCGAGAGTCGTCGATCTACACCGGCATCACCATGGGCGAGTACTACCGGCAGATGGGATACGACGTCCTCTGTATCGCCGACTCGACGTCTCGCTGGGCCCAGGCCATGCGAGAGACCTCGGGGCGCATGGAGGAGATTCCCGGAGAAGAGGCGTTTCCCGCGTACCTGGACTCCTCGGTGAAGAACCTGTACGAGCGGGCCGGCGTGGTCCGGGGGCCGGGCGGGGAAGTGGGGAGCCTGACCCTCATCGGGACCGTATCGCCCGCCGGCGGCAACTTCGAGGAGCCCGTGACCCAGGCGACCCTGGCCACGGTGAAGACGTTCCTGGGACTGTCGTCGGATCGGGCGTACAAGCGCTTCTATCCGGCCATCGATCCGTTGATCTCCTGGTCCAGATACCTGGACCAGATGAAGGGCTGGTTCGACGAGAACATGGGGGGCACGTGGGTCGGCGACGTCAAGGCGGCCCACGAGCTCCTGCACCGGGGCGACGGGATCTACCAGATGATGCAGGTCACCGGCGAAGAGGGCATCACCCTGGAAGACTACCTGACATGGCAGAAGTCGGTCTTCCTGGACATGGTGTACCTCCAGCAGGACGCCTTCGACGACGTGGACGCGTCGATGCCCCGGGATCGCCAGCGGAAGAGCTTCGAGCTGGTCAAGGAGTTGATCACGGCGGACTACGCCTTCGACCACCGGGACGAGGTCCGGGACTTCTTCACCCGTATGACCAGCCTGTACAAGAACCTCAACTACAGTCCGGACGACTCGGCGGAGTACGTACGCTACCTCCGCGAGATCCGAGAGCTGGCGGACACGAAGCAGGTGGCCGAGACCCGGGCATGACCCTGCGAGAGCATTGGGAGTCCGTCCATTCGCGTCAGAGTCCCGAGGACGCGAGCTGGTATCAGGTCGAGCCCAGGCTATCGGTTGAGCTCATCGAGTCCGCCGCTTCGGGATCGGAGGCTCGGATCCTCGACGTGGGGGGTGGGGCTTCGGTACTCGTGGCCCGTCTTCTGGACCGCGGCTTCGAGCGCGTCGGCGTCCTGGATATCTCTTCTTCGGCTCTCCGGGCGTCACAGGAGGCCCTGGGCGACGCGGCGTCCAAGGTCGAGTGGATCCGGGCGGACGTGCTCGACTACGAGTCGGCCCACGGCTGGGACGTCTGGCACGATCGGGCCGTGTTCCACTTCCTGGTCGACCCGGCCGATCGCCTCCGCTACAGGGATTCCGTCTACCGAGCGGTAGCGCCCGGCGGGCAGGTCGTCGTGGCGACCTTCAGCCCGGAGGGCCCGGACCGCTGCAGCGGCCTCGACACGATCCGGTGCAGTGCCGAAGACATCGCCCGAGAGTTGGGACCGAACGTTCGGTTGGTGGAGGCCCGCACGGAAGAGCACGTGACTCCGGGGGGCGTTGCCCAGGCGTTCACCTATGCTCGGCTCCGACGTGTGGCGCCGGGCGCCTGAACCACGAGAACCGGCGCTCCTGCCCGGGGTTTGACGTCGGCGCCCGGGCGCGGCAGCAATTGGAAGGCTCCAACCTACCGTTCCGGAACAGGAGAATAGTCATGCGCATCGCGGTGCTGGGTGGTGGTAACCTCGGTCATGCGATGGTCAGGGGATGGGCGTCGGCCGGGGTCCTCGAACCCGGAGACATGTGGGTCACCCGTCGGCATGCGGCCAAGCTCGAAGAGCTGGCGAATGCCGGCTTCCGGGTCGGATCGGACAATCGCGCGGCCGCCGCCCAAGCCGACACGATCGTGATCGCCGTTCAACCCGGGCAGATCGGGGGCGTGTTGGAGGAGATTGCCGACCTGGCCAAGGAGCGCGTCGTGATCTCGGTGGCGACCGGCGTAACCCTGGCGGCGCTCCGCGATGCGCTGGGATCGGATGCCGCCGTCGCTCGGGCCATGCCGAACACGGCTGTCGAGACGTTGACGTCCATGACCTGCCTCGCTTCGGACCAGCCTTCGGGCAAGGCCCTGGACGTGGCTCAGAACCTCTTCGACGCCCTCGGTCTCACGATGGTGATCGACGAAGAGATGATGACGCCGGCGACCGCGCTATGTGCTTGTGGAATAGCGTTTTTCCTACGTACAGTTCGAGCTGCGGCTCAAGGTGGAACGGAAATCGGTTTCCACGCGGACGAGGCGCTCACACTGGCAGCACAAACGGCTCGGGGCGCCGCCGATCTGATCCTCACGGGAAGCAGTCATCCGGAGAGCGAGATCGATCGGGTGACGACCCCCCGGGGCTGCACCATCGCCGGTTTGAACGAACTCGAGCATCGGGGCTTCAGCTCCGCGATGATCCGGGGGATCCTGACGTCGGCGCGGCGGGCGGAAGAGTTACTTTAGGACCCTTGCCACCGACCCGACACGTATCGATGCATACGTTCGGCTCGGCGAACGCCGACCTGCGACACCCATGGCCCAGAGCGAGCATTGACCAGCGACTCCCCAGACGGGACACCGGTCTCTTATCACATCGCCGACGGTATCCTTCATCTGGAGTACCATGGCGAAATCACGGCCGACGACATCATCAATGTCCGGGCCGCGTTTCTGCCGGACCCAGGATTCGTTCCCGGCATGCCGTGCCTGGCGGACCTCACCGACGCCTCCATGGCCCACGTGGGCCCCGCAGACATACGCCGGGTGGCGGCCCATTGGCGGGCCATGGCCCAGGGGTGGCCGCCGCATCGAACCGCTGTCGTGACGATACTCGATCGGGATTTCGGGATGGCCCGCCTGTACGGGTCCGTGGCTCAGCGCCCTGGACTCGAGCTGCAGGTCTTTCGGGACCGGACAGCAGCGCTGCTCTGGCTTCGGCAGGCCGGTCACATCGTGAGCTGAGCCGCCAGGCTCGCGAGGGGTTTGGATCCCCTCGAACGCGGTGCGATCGCCGCCCTTAGTCGAAGTTCACCCGTACGTAGATCCTGGTCTCTGACACGCTCGTGTGTACGTCGGGAACGATCTCGCCTTCGGAATCGGGCAGGGTCGCGCCGTCGAAGCCCGTATCCCTGGAAAACCACTGGTAGGCGGCTCCGATCCCGATCCGGTCGACCAGCGGAAGGAACAGCCCCGCGTCGATCGAGTGAAGAACGTGGTCGGAGCTGATGCCGTTCAGCGTATGGACGTAGTTCCCGGTGTACGCGACTCGGACCAGTTCGGCGCACCGGCTGCCGATTGCCGCGGCCAGCTTCACGCCACCCCCGGTGCCGTGGTCGTAGTCCCGGGCTCCTCCGGTGATCACCACCTCCGAGCTGACCGCGGAGACAGGCGTCAGCAGGAGGTCCGCACCGAGGCGCAGGTCCAGACCGTCGGTCAGGCCACGACGGGAGCGCAGGCCTCCGGCGAAGCTCTGCCCTCCGTACTGAGTGCCTTGGGGATGCTGGTAGTCGAGGTGCTGAAAAAGGCCAGCGACGTGCTGCCAGGTTCCGCCGCCGTGCCCGAGGGGACCCCCGGCCAGCACGCCCACAATGTGGAAATCGGCCAACGGACGTGAGCTGGGAAGATTCACCCGGGACGTCAGCTCGAAGGCCTCGAACGGCTCGAGGCGCTCACCCGTGAAGTAATCCCCGTAGGTGAACGCCAACTCGTACACGTTGGTGGTGCTGGATCCGTCCGACGTGGCCCGACCGCCCGCCGCGAGATGGGATGCCAACTGCACCGGGCCGTCGGACACCTGGAGGGCTGGCCCGTCCAGGATCTCGTGCAGGCCAACGATGGGGTTCAGGATGAAAGCGATCACGTCCGTCGGGAACCCGCCGCCCAGGGGCTGGAGGCGCAGCACTGCCTCGGATAGCCGGTACGTGGCCTCGCCGAAAGCCGCCCCGCCTACGGACGTGGAGTACAGGTCGTTGTAGGAAGCGACCTCCGGATCCATGAGCGCCTCCCACATGAGGCTCCCGACGACCGTGAACCCGAACGAGGCCCAATAGTCATACGCGTGTGCCCGGGCAGAGGCGTAGTACAACCCACCGTGGTACGGATGCCCCAACTCGTTGATGAAGAACTCGCTCCGGTCCCATCCGAACGTCGTGCTCGGGTTGAAGCCATACCGGTCTTCATCCAGCACCCACATGTGGTAGGCGTCGACCAGGAGGTTGTTGACGGTGATTTCGGCCAGGGTCCAGGCGCCCCGGGCGTCACCCGTGCAGCGGGCGCAGGTCCGTGGCTCGGTCTGGCCTGCGGTGGGTACGACGTGGATGACCAGGAGAAGGAGCGCGGTGAATGCGACAGCCACACTCGGGCCGGGGCGTTCCCGGAACCGGTTACCGCTCACGTGCCGTTGCGATTGGCCCCTCCCGGTTCATGGCTGAGATCCAGGCGTCCTCAAGGGGCTTGAAGCTGGCGAGATCAGGATCCATCGTAGGGCCGCCGGCACTGGGCCGCCATCGGCGTGATTCTCCACGCAGGTGGGGAAGAACTCCGGGGTCGCGGATGGAAGGGGACACGGGTGGACCCTGCCGCGCCTGGGCGGAATCCAGGCAGTTCCATACATGATCGAGGGGAGTATCATGAATGCCGGAACGAATGGAGCGCACGTGCTGGCAGGTGTCAGTCGCCTGTCGTGGAAGTCGGGCCTGGTACTCGCCGTCGTGGCCCTGGCCCTCGGTGTTTCGCCTCGTCCAGCCGCAACCCAGTCCCTCACGTCGGACGCGCTCGCATCGCACCTCTTGGGTGAATGGAGGGGGACGGGCATCTACGACGGGAACGAGCTGGCGTTGACCCGTTCGTGGACCCTGGAGCTCGGAGGCGCCTTCCTGCAGGCGGAGATGGGCGTATCCATGCCGAACGGGGCGACGTTCGGAGCGGTGACGTATTGGAAGCCGACCGGTCCGGGCGAGTACGAGGTCGTGTGGCTGGACGGCATGGGGAGGATGCAGACCCTCCACATGGTCCGGGACCCTGATTCGGGCTTGGTATCGTCGGACTACGTCGACGAGCTCGCGGAGGGAGGCCCGGAGGATCGGCGGTGGGAGTATGAGCCGATGGGAGCGGACGCCTACGTGGAGCGGCTGTTTCGTCGGGCCGGGGACGAGTGGGAGCTGCTGACGGAGTGGGCCTTCTCCCGAGTCGAAGGCGGGTGACGCCACGCCGGTTGATCGAGCACCTCGACGCCATCGACCTGCGACGCCAGGGGCTGATCGGGGAACTCCGGGACGTCGAACCGGACATGCTGGCGTGGAAACCGGCGCCCGAGACGTGGTCCCGACTGGAGATCCTGGAGCACCTGGTTCTGGCCGAAGAGGTGGTGTTGGGCGACTTCTCGAGATTGGACGAGCTCCCCGCCCGGACTCGGGCTCTCCGGCACCGGATGGGTTACGCCCTGGTCATGTTCGTCCTTCGCTTCGGGATTCCGGTTCGGGCCCCTTCGCGGGGCATGGTCCCCACCGGGCGTCGCTCGTTCGAGGACCTGGTCACCGCGTGGGACTCGAATCACGCCTACCTCCGGGCCTTCGTCGGTGACCTCGACCGGGCGGGCGCCGCGCGTGCCATCTTCCGGCATCCGGCCTCGGGCCCCATGACCGTCGACCAGGGCATTCGCATGCTCGGCGTCCACCTGGATACGCACATACGGCAGATTCGCCGCGTCGACCGGATGGCCCACGACCCCGCGCGACGCTAGCACGAGAACGAGAGTCGTGGTTTCGACGCGCTTTCCAAATCAAGGTGCGCCTACCGGCGCGAAGCGGGGCACCGCCCCTTCCAGGCGAACCCTGGGCAGAATCACGTCCTGGAAACGAGGCGTGTCCCAGACGGGCTCGAGCATCGGGTGCCAGATCTCCCACTGCACCCGGTAAGGCATCTGGAACACGGCGTCATGCAACACGTCGAGGGCCCGGTCCGTCCGTCCCAGAAGGGCCCACGCCGGTGCCGTGCCCCTCGAGGCGGCTCCGTCGGGCATCAGGGCCGGGTCGCCCGCCGCGAGGGCTTCGCCGATCATCCGGTAGGCGGTGGAGTCGTGGAGGTAGTCGGAGAACCGATCGAGAGCCACCTCGTAGCGACCGTCGAAGAGCATCAGGTCGGCGAGCACGGTGCGGAGGAAGTGGACGTGGCCCGCCGTGTCCTTCGCGAGTCCCTCTTCCAGCAGCGCCTCTGCCTGTTCGACACGGCCGTTCATGAGGGACGTGAAACCATGGACGTCGAAGAAGACCGGGGCCTGATCGAGGGCGAGAGCGCGGCCGGTTTCCAGCATGGCCTCGTCAAGCCGGCCCATCCCCCACAACAACTCCGAGTATTGCAGTCGCGCCTCTTCGTTGTCCGGATCCAGCTCCAGGGCCGCCAGCAGCTCGCGTTCGGCCTCGGCCCATTGCCAGCGGTCCCGATACGAACCGCCGAGGGCGATCCGAGCGTGCGCGTTCCGCGGATCCAGGGTCAAGGCCCGGTGCGCGGCCCTTTCGGCGGCGGCCAGGTGGGTGGCCCAAACGGCGGAGTCGGTCGATTCGCCCTTGGCCTCACCGTACATCGGGTAGATCGCATGGGCCTCGGCCAGCCCCGCCCACGCCGGAGCCCATGCGGAATCCCGGGCGACGGCGGCTTCCAGGAGCAGGATGGCCTCGCCCACTCCAGCTCCACGGGACCGCAGCGCGGCCCGTGCGTTCAAGTAGAGGTCGTGGGCATCCGTATCGGACGTGGCCTCGAGCAGGGCCTCCGGCTCCAGACCGAGGGGAACCTGCAGCGCGCCCGAGACCGCTTCCGCGATCTCGGTCTGGATGGCGAACACGTTCTCCAGACGCCGGTCGTACGTTTCAGTCCAGAGACGGGTCGCGTCCGCAGCCCGGACCAACTCGGCCGTGATGCGCAGTTGGTCGCCGTCCTTTCTCACGCTGCCGGCGACCAGATAGGGCACGCCCAGCTCGGCGCCCACCACGCGGAGATCCGCGCCGTGCCCCTCGTATGCAAAGGCCGATGAGCGGGACACCACCCGCAGATCCCGAATCCGGGAAAGGACCGTGAGGATCTCTTCCGAGATCCCGTCGCTGAAGTACTTCTGATCGCCGGCCGGGCTCATGTCCGCGAATGGGAGCACCGCGATTGCCGGGCGGTCAACGGATCCCGGGCTGGAGCCCTCGGGGACGACGGCCGGGGCCCCCAGCGAATCCGACGACGGAGGCGCTGCGGTGAACCGGCCTCCGAAGAATGCCACGGCCAGCAGAGCCAGCCCGCCCAGAGCCAGGAGCCCTGACGGCCAACGGGCTCGCGCGGGCGCCGCGACGATGGCGTCGATCTCCTCGGGCGTCGAAGACGCGGTTCGGCGTACGCCCTCCGGTGTGACCTCGAACGCCCACGCCAGTACCATCGCGATCGGGAAACAGGAGATCAGCAGCCAGAGCACGAGACTGACCGTCCAGGCCGGCAGGGGGACGGCCGGGAAGATCACGTCGGCCGCCTCCAGGACGACGAACGACACCGCACCGTATACGGCGATGACCCGGAACACCCGGCGCCGCTTCAACTCGGCGAACCACCGCTGGTAGGGAGCGGGGTCAGACGGGGGTCGGGACGGGCTGGGTTCGCTCATACGACCAGGTGGGGGCGATTGGTCGGGCTTGGCACAACAATAGGTTCGAGGCGACCCCGGGTGCCAGAGATTTGGCGGGCGCACGGCTCCCCAGGCTCCTGATGGCTGGCGCGGCGGGTGGGTTCCACCACAGAATCGAGCAGCGTCATCTCCCGGGTCCACCCGCGACCCGCCGTATCGAGACGGAGGTCGATCATGATGAAGGCACTCGCGCTCACGCTCGCACTCGTTTTCGCAGCCGGCCTCGTCCACGAGTCTGCTTCGGCTCAGGACTTCGAGACCACTGAAGTGGCGGACGGGGTCTACCAGTTCCGCTGGATGCGGCACAACGCGATGATCGTTGCGGCCGGCGACCAGGTCATGGTGTTCGACCCGATCAACAGCGAGGCGGCCCAGGCCATGGCCGGCGAGATCCAGCGAATCCTCCCGGATGCGGCCCTTGTCGGCATCGGGTACAGCCACAGCGACGCCGACCACTCGACCGGAGCCGGGACCCTGATGCGGGCCATGGGTGCCCAGGACATCCCGATCATCGCCCACGAAGGCGCAGTGGGCCCCATCGTGGAACGGGGCGATGCGGACCAGCCGGTGCCCAACGTCACGTTCGCCCAGAGGCTCCGCTTCGAGCTGGACGGTCGCGCCATCGAGCTCCACTACCTCGGTCCGAGCCACACCGACAACATCGCCGTGGCCTTCGTGCCCGACGCGGGCGTGGCGTTCGCCGTCGACTTCATCGCCAACGACCGCATGGGCTATCAGGACATGACGAGTTGGTATTTCCCCGAATTCTTCGATGCCCTCGCCGGCATGCTCCACATCCCGTTCGAGACCGTGATCTTCGGGCATGGCCCCACGGGCGATCGAGCCTCGATTCACCGGCAGATCGCCTACTACGACGATCTCGTGACGGCCGTTCGAGGCGCCATGGCCCAGGGATTGAGCGAGGAACAGATGGCCGCCCGGATCGACTTGCCGGAGTACGCCGGGTGGGACCAGTACGACACCTGGTTCGTGTTGAACGCCCGGGCCATCTACAGGTGGCTGGCGGCGAGCAACTGACCCGCATCGGGAGCAACGGACCCGCGTCCACGAGATCGCGCCGGTTCCTGGCACCCGTCCGCCGCTGGCCTGACCGGCCGGGGAATTGCTTGTGGGCTACTCCAGGACGGCCCTGAACACCCGGTCGATGAGGGTGAGCCGGACGTTCTCGTCTCGTAGCTCGAGCAGGTGCTGGTGCCACTCCGGTTCGATCTGGATGGTCTGGGCCAGGGGGAAGGAAGCTTCCTTCTCGGGCGCGAAGTGGGGTGGATCCTCAGGAGGCTCGGAGAGGGTCGCAAGCACGCGGTCGAACAGATCGATGGACTCCCGTCGCCGCTCGACGAGCTGATGGTCGGCGAGGGTCGAGGCGTCGGGATCCGGCGTGACCAAGGCCTCGAAGTAGAGCGCCTCCGATTCGAGTCCGTCGTTGATGCGAAAGCGGTCCGTCCCCTCGACGATGATCAGCGACCGACCGTCTTCCAGAGCCTTGTGGGCCCGAATCTCGGCGACGCAGCCGACCCGGCCCTCCTCGCTCATGAAGGGGCCGCTGTCGTCCCAGTCATGGTACATGAGCCCGAATCCGGACTCGGACGACAGGCAGTCGCTGACGAGGTTCTGATACCGGGGCTCGAAGATGTGCAGGGGCATCTGCGTGCCCGGAAGCAACACGACGGGAAGAGGAAAGAGCGGTAAGCGATACCGCGAGGTCCAACGATCTGCCGGCTTCATGCGGACGACGGTTCGGGTGGCGCAGCGGGGGAGGGAACGGGTCACCCGGGGCATTTCGTCGCGCACAGCACGGAGGACCACTGAGAAGGTACGCTTGCGGAGGGAGCCCGGTTCCGTCAGCGTGATCCCATGGCGGCGTCCGAGAGGACGTCCTGGACCTCGAGATCCAACCCTGGCAAGGTCGCGATGTCGGATTTCCCGGTGGATGGAGTCGAACTCACCCTGCTCCTGGTGGTGGAGGACCTGGGCCGAGCCCGAGCCTTCTACACCGACGTGCTCGGCGCCGACCTGTTCAGGGAATACGGCAAGGATTCCGCCGTACTCCAGTTCCAGGGGACCTGGATCCTGCTCGTCACCGGCGGGGGACCCACTCCCGGCAAGCCTTCCGTGACCTTCGCGCCTCCGGGGGATCCGGACCGGGTGAGTCATCAGCTCACGATGCGAGTTCCGGACTGCCGTGCCACCTACGAAACGCTCCGCGCCCGGGGAGCCGAATTCCTCGCGCCTCCCGTGGATCGCGGCGGAGAGATCCGCGCGTTTTTCCGGGACCCGGACGGCCACCTGCTCGAAATCAGCGAAGTCGGCTGATGGTCCCTCCCAGGCGCGTTGCTGCCCTCTACGACATCCACGGCAACCTGCCGGCCCTGGATGCGGTGCTGGAAGCGGTCGACAGGGAAGACGTAGACGCCATCGTGGTGGGGGGTGACGTGGTGCCGGGCCCCATGCCCTCCGGGTGCCTCACGCGTTTGGCGGACCTCGACGTGCCGGTCCACTACGTCCGTGGAAACGGCGAGACCGATACTCTCCGGGCCTACCGGGGCGAGCCCATGTCCCGGGTCCCGGAACGCTTCCATGTCGTCATGCGGTGGGTTTCGGCCGCCGTGTCGCCCAAAGAGGTCGAACGCATGGACGCCTGGCCCCTGACCCTGGAGCTCGCGCTCCCAGGCCTCGGGCGGGTGCTCTTCTGCCACGCCACGCCCAGGGACGACAACGAGCTGTTCACCCGGGTCACACCCGACGCGCGGCTCACGCCCTTGTTGCGCGCCACCGGGGCGGACACGGTGATCTGCGGCCACACCCACATGCAGTTCGACCGGATGGTGGACGGCGTTCGGGTCGTGAATGCGGGCAGTGTGGGCATGCCGTTCGGCGAGCCGGGGGCCGACTGGGCCATCCTCGGCCCCGATGTCGAGCTCCGCCACACGGACTACGACCTCTCGGCGGCCGCCTCCCACATGGCAGCGACCGACTACCCGGGCATGGGCACGTTCGACATCGAGCGGCCGCCCCAGGCGGACACGATGTTGGAGCTGTTCGAGGCCTCCGCGCTCGAGTCCGACGAGTCCGATCCATGACCCTGATCGAAGCCTGTGTAACCTCGCTGGAAGAAGCTGCCGCGGCCTGGCGCGCGGGGGCCGACCGGAACGAGTTCTGCAGCCGTCTGGACGTGGGGGGGCTGACCCCGGATGCCTCCATGCTCAGCGCGATCCGTTGCGCGGTGGGCATTCCGGCGTTCGCGATGGTGCGCCCTAGGCCGGGCTCGTTCCACATGAACGCGGCCGAGATCCGCCACATGGTCGACCAGATCAACGAGCTGCGGCCGGCCGGGGCCAATGGACTCGTCCTGGGCGTGCTGGACGGCCGGGGACGGATCGACGAGGCGGCATTGGCCGACCTCGTGGCCGCGGCGGATGGCAGGCCCGTGACGTTCCATCGAGCGTTCGACGAGGTGGCAAGACCGGTCGAAGCGCTGGAGGCATTGATCGAGGCGGGGGTCGCCCGGGTGCTCACGGCTGGGGGTCCGGGCACCGCCTGGGAGGGCAGAGGGACGTTGCAGAAGCTGGTGCAGGCGGCCGGCGACCGCATCACCGTCGTCGGGGCCGGGGGCGTCAGGGGGGAGCATGCCGTGGCCCTTCTGGAGGAGACCGGTCTGACCGAGCTCCATGCCCGGGCGTCGGCCATTCCGGAGCTTGTGGAGCATGTGCGTGCGTGGGAGGCCGGAAGCGACGGCTAGCGGTGGTACCGGGCTCCGTTGCATCCTCCTGGTCGGATGGACGGTCCAACCCAACGTAGACCGCCCTCCAACCGGAGCCAGCAACGATGTTTTCGTCGATCCTCAAGAAACTCCGCGGCGCTGTGGGCACGGCCGTGACCTGGGCCGTCGCATGGGGGGTCGGTGGGTTGGGCCTTTCGGCCGTCCTGTTCGCCTTCAGTCCCCGGCTTGGCCTGAGCACCTTTGTCGATGCCGCGCCCATGCTGACCGTGCTGGCCGGCGCGGCGGGCTTCGTCGGTGGCACCGTCTTCTCCGCCGTCCTCGGGACCGTGCACGCTCGTAGCCGACTCGCCGACCTCAGTCCATTTCGCCTCGCCCTCTGGGGCGGGGTGGCCGGGATGCTGGTTCCACTGGGGATCGTCGCCGGTGCGGCCGCAGTGGGAGGCGTGGCCCTGACCGGTGAGGTTCTGCTGGCCACGGCGACCGTGTTCGGCGGCCTGGGCGTTGCGACGGCGGCCGGGACGGTCCGCCTCGCCCAGGCCGGTGCCCGAGAGTTGGACGGAGGTGGGGACCCCGACCTTCTGGGCCCCGCACGAAACTGATTTCCGTTGATTCCCCTGATCCGGAGGTGGCGAGATGAAATCAGTCCTGACCGCGATCATCGCGGGCGCTGTCGCGTTCGTCCTCGTCGGTGGCGTCGTCTACGAGGTTCTGTTGGGCGGCTTCTACGAGGCCAACCTGGGTTCCGCCACCGGGGTGCTCCGGGACATTCCCGTGGCTTGGGCGCTGATCATCGGCCAGCTCGGGTACGCGGCGATGCTCACGTACGTTTTCCTGCACGCGGGTGTGCGGTCGGCGAGGGGCGGCCTGAAGACCGGCGCCCTGTTCGGGCTGCTCTTCGGCCTGGCCATCGCCTTCGACCTCTATGCCGTGACCAACTGGTCGACAGTCGTCGTAGCCTTCGTCGAACCCTTCGTGACGGCCGTCCGGTTTGCCGTCGCGGGGACGGCCGTGGGCTGGGCCCTGGGGCGGGGGAGTGGGACCGAGGCCGTGGCGCCTGCCTGAGGTCGGGTCTCGGGTGCCTCAGCCCTGGCGGCAGGGCGTCACCCCTGGCAGTAGTGCCTCACCCCCTGGCTGCAAGTGCCTGACGTTGGCCCCACACGGGAACGAGAGGCCCCCTCCATGGATTGGCGACCGGATCCCCGACTCCACGCTCCAACCGTGAGACCCATGAAAGGCAAGCTGGCCCCCTTCCTCGAGAACATCGGCGAGTCGACGACCGCGTGCCTGATCACGATGGTCCAGGGCAACCTGTTCGCCCTGTCCCTGGGGCACTGGATCGTCGCGTCCCGGACGGGGGTCCTCGCCGGGCTGGCGGCGTCCGCGCTGATCCTCCTGGCGAAGACCGATCGGCGATGGGTGATTTCCCTGGTGTTGGGCGTCTCCACGGCCGTGGTCGATTTCTTCGTGCACCCGGGTCAGTTCGGTCCGGTCGCTGCGGAAGCCATCGTCACCGGTGCGGGAGCCGCGGCGCTGTCGTACCTGGTGGCGTCTCTGGTCCGGCGGGCGCGAGACGCCCGGGCCACCGGGTAGCGAAGCCCTCGGGTCACGGCCGCTCGGAGAGTCGACCGGCCGCTGCGCGGTCGATCCGGAACCGCGGCACGTCCCTCGGGGGTAGCCCCCCGCATGAAGACTCCGAAAGAGACGTACCTCGAGCCCACCCAGGAGGCGGGCCGCGACTTCTTCACCCGTGGTATCCAGGGTGAGGTCTTGATGCTCAACCTTTTGCGATTCAACGAGATCGCGGACTACTCCGGGTTCTCCGACATCGCGCCGGACGGTCCGGTGAGCGGGGCAGAGGCCTACGACCGCTACGTCGCGCACACCCTGCCGCTGCTCAGGGCCGCGGGCGGCGATCTGATGTTCGTCGGCGACGGCGGGACCTATCTCATTGGTCCGTCCGAAGAGCGGTGGGATCGGGTCATGCTGGTCCGACACCCCGACGTGGCCACGTTCATGGCCTTTGCCAGCGACGAAGCCTATCTGGCCGGCATCGGCCATCGCACGGCGGCGCTGTTGGATTCACGGCTCTTGCCGATTACGTCCAGGGACTAGCCGGTCCACGGAAGGGGAGCGTCGGAGCCCGAAGGAGCGCCTGCGCACGACCGTCGAAGCGGCTTCTGCCCCGGCGGGATCGCCTATCGACCCCGGTCGAGACGCACGGTCACCTTCTTGCCCTTCACCTTCGAGGCGCGCAGCGCACGCATCACCTGCTCGGCCACGTCGGACGAGACCTCGACGAGGCTGAACCGCTCCGCGATCTGGATCGATCCGATCTGGCTGCCCCGGATCCCGGCTTCGCCGGTGATCGCGCCGACGAGGTCCTTCGGTCGAACGCCCGCCGCCCGACCCATACCGATGAAGAGCCGGGTCGTTTCCGTGAGTCCGCCCCGGTCTCGACGCGGGCCCTGGCCGCCGTCCCGCCCTTCCTTGCTCTTACGGCCTTTTTTCTTGCCCTTCTTCTCGATCCCCGGCTTCTCGACCGGGATCTCCACCTCGTCGCCCGGCGTGCCGGTGATCGTCGCCTCGTGGGCCATCTTCACGGCCCCGGACGCGATGTCGAAGAGGTCGAACTCGTCCGAGAGGGCTTCGACGACGACCCGGAATGGATCCAGCCCGCCCTCGAGCAGCGCCTCGCGGACCGTAGCCCGGGTCAACTCGAGGCGGCGCGCCCGGAGGTCGGCCACCGTCGGCAAGGATTCCACGTCGATCTTCTGCCGCGTGAGCCGCTCGATGTTCCTGAGCAGCGCATGTTCCCGGGGTTCGGCGAGCGTGATGGCGACGCCCTCGCGACCGGCTCGTCCCACCCGCCCGATGCGATGGACATACGACTTGGCCGCCGACGGCACCTCGTAGTTGATCACGTGCGTCAAGTGCGAGATGTCCAATCCCCGGGCCGCGACGTCCGTGGCCACCAGCAGATCCACCGTGCCGCCCCGGAGCTTCTTCATGACCCGGTCCCGCTCGTCCTGGGACATGCCTCCGTGCATGCCTTCGGCCCGGTATCCCCGGGCGTTGAGGGCCTCGACCAACTCGTCGACGCTATTACGGGTCCTGCAGAATACCAGGGCCGCCTCGGGCGCCTCCAGATCGAGTACCCGGCCCAGGGCCGCGAGCTTGTGGGGCCGGCGCACGAGGTATGCGGTCTGCCGGACGAGTGTTTCGCCGGCTTGGTCGCCGCCGCCCTTGATGCGCACCTCGACCGGATTCTGTAGGTGCCGGTTGGCGATGGTCTCGATGCGTGGATCCAGGGTCGCGGAGAAGAGCAGCGTCTGTCGGTGGGCGGGGACCTCGTCCAGGATTGCATCGAGGTCTTCGGTGAAGCCCATGTCGAGCATCTCGTCGGCCTCGTCCAGCACCAGGACGGCCAGATCGCCCAGGTCCAGCGTGCCCCGGCGGATGTGATCCAGGGCTCGACCGGGCGTGGCGACGACCACGTCCACGCCCCGCTTCAGGACCTTGAGCTGCCGGACGAAGGACTGCCCGCCATAGATGGGAAGGACGCGGACGCCCATCGCTCGCCCGTACCGGTGCACGGCCTGGGCGACCTGTTCGGCCAGCTCCCTCGTGGGCACCAGGATCAGCGCGGACGGGCTTCGGCTCCCGACGTCGATGACCTGGAGCAGGGGCAGCGCGAAGGCCGCTGTCTTGCCGGTGCCGGTGGCGGCCAGGCCCAAGACGTCCCGCCCTTCGAGAAGGTGGGGTATGGCCTCGCGCTGGATCGGCGTGGGCTCCTCGTATCCGAGGGTCGAGAGGGTCTCGAGCAAATCGCTGTCCAGGCCGAGCTCGGCGAAAGCCTGATTGGCCGCGGGCGATGTCGTGGCGGGCATGATGGGTGGGGCCGCGGGGAGTCCGGAAAACCCGGTCAGAGGCCCAGATCTTGGTGCCCTGAGGGATCAAGGATAGAAGAAGCGCCCTCTGGTGGGTACCCGAGGGGGGCGTCAGTACGGCCCGGGCCCCCGCCAACTCGCCGGTTTCCAGCGCCCAATTGGCGCTCCTCGCCCGGCGGACGGCCGAAACGGCGCCGTCCACCCTTGTTCCGCCGGAGGTCGGGGGGGTAGGGTACGGGAGCCAGGGGCCAGATCTCGACGCACCAACACGTGCGTGGGCCGGGCCCCGTCTCGGCGAGGGGCCGATGTCAGGACGTACCGTACTCACAAGGAAGACGCGCCTGAGCCCTGCGTCAGGGATCGGGACGGCCCTGGCCCTCACGGCCTTGGCTGCCGGCTGCCAGCCGGCCCCGCCGCCGTTCACCCAGGCATGGGCGACGGCGATCGAGGACAGCGTCGCCGCCGAACTGGACCGCTTCAGGCAGACCTCCGCGTCGGGTGATCGGGAGGCCCTCGGCCGATTCTACTCGGACGCCCCCGAGTTCAGATTCTACGAGAGCGGCCAGCTCCGATACCCGACGGCGGACGCGGTTCGCGCCGCGCTGGCGGGCCTGCCCCCCGGGGCCGTGATCGACACGCGGTATCAGGATACCCGGATTCTCGCCTTGAGCCCCGGCCTTGCGCAGGTGAGCACCCTGTTCGAGAGCACCTTTTCCGATGGGGCGGACATGCAGTTCAGCTTCGGAGGTGCGCTGACGCTGGTATGGGTCCACGAAGCGGACGGCTGGAAGATCCTCACGGGTCATTCCTCAGCGCCGGTATCACGTGGAGGCTAGCCCGGACCACGAATCGCCACGCACGGGCCCTTCCAGGCCGGTGCAGATCGCAATCGGCGTGGCGGCCATCGCCGTTTCTGCGCGTTTGGAGCTGCCGGTACCGGGCACGCCCGTGCCCCAGAGCGCTCAGACGCTTGCCGTTCTGCTCGTCGGAGTCGCCATGGGGCCCCGATCCGGGGCCGTCGTGGTCGGGGCGTACCTGGCCCTCGGGGCGCTGGGTCTGCCCGTCTTTGCGGACGGAGCCGCCGGGGTGGGCCACCTGGTGGGGCCCACGGCCGGGTACCTCGTCGGATTCCTGGTTGCCGCAGTCTGGATCGGCTGGTTCAGCCGAAGGCATGAGCTCGACGGGCTCGGTCGTACATTCCTGGCCATGCTCGTGGGGCACGCGATCATTCTCTCGCTCGGGTGGGCCCGTCTCGCGGTTCCGCTCGGCCCCGTGCCGGCCTTCCAGCTGGGGGTGGCGCCGTTCGTCCTGGGCGGCATCGCCAAATCGTTCCTGGGTGGCCTCGTCGTCCTGGGTTCGGCGACCGGCCTACAGTATCTCGAAAACAGGTGATGTGTATCGTGCAAAAAGCTGCAAAATCGACAGTTGGCGATTGCCAAGCGCGCCCACATAAGGGCGGCGAAATCAGGGGAGCGGCCGAGTGAGCGGGTTCAAGATCGCGGCGATCCAGGCCGCACCGGTGTTTCTCGATCTGGAACGGTCGCTGGACAAGGCCTGTGAGCTGATCGCGGAGGCGGCGGCCAACGGCGCGGACCTGGCGGTGTTTCCGGAGGCCTTCCTTCCGGGTTATCCCCTTTGGGTCTGGTTCATCCCCCCGGGTCACACCCACCCGCTACGGGAGGTGTACGCCCGACTCCACGCCAACTCGATCGCCATCCCGGGGCCAGCGACGGAGCGCCTCGGACAGGCGGCCGCCGAGCACGGAATTGCGCTCGCGATCGGTGTGAACGAGCGCAATTCCGAGGCGAGCGACTCGACGCTGTACAACACCCTTTTGTACGTCGGCCCGGACGGGCGTGTCCTGGGCAGGCACCGTAAGCTCGTGCCCACCGCCGGAGAGCGACTGGTCTGGGGCCAGGGGGACGGGAGCGATCTCGAGGTCTACGACCTGCCGTTCGGGCGTCTCGGAGGCCTGCTGTGCTGGGAGAACTACATGCCCCTGGCCCGCTACACGCTGACGGCCTGGGGCGCCCATATCCACGCGGCCCCCACCTGGGACCGCGGTGAGCCGTGGATCAGCTCCATGCGTCATATTGCCAAGGAAGGACGGAGCTTCGTGCTCGGAGTCTGCCAGGCCTTCCACATCGACGACGTGCCGGACGAGATGGCGTTCAAGGCGAAGTACCTCGCGGACGCCCAGGGTTGGATCAATCCGGGGCTCAGCGTGATCGTCGACCCCGACGGCAAGATCGTGGCGGGCCCCCTCGACGGCGAAGAAGGCATCCTGTACGCCGACGTCGATCCGGCGCAGCTCGTGGGTCCGCGCTGGCAGCTCGATTCGGCCGGGCACTACGCTCGACCGGACGTGTTCGAGCTCCGGTACCACCGCAGGCCGGCGCCGTTTCTGCGCATCGTCGACGAGACGCACGAGGAGGCCGACGGGGAGGGGATCACCGGCGTCGACATCGGTGGAGGACCGGAGGCCGCCACGGACCGAGGGTCCACCTGATGCGGATTGGGATCGTCGGCGGGTCCATCGCCGGCTGCGCGGCCGCCATCGAGCTGGGCCGTGCCGGGCACGACGTGACGTGTTTCGAGCGCTCGGAAGGCGGCCTCACCGGCAGGGGGGCCGGCATCGGGACCCCGGTCGGCACCTTCGACACTCTCGTCGAACGGAACCTCATCGACGCCGACACGCCCCGGTTCGTCGTTTCGGATCACCCGTTCGTAGGCCGGCGGGACGCCGGGGATCGCCTGGGACACGTCGCGCTGACGCTGCCGCTGGACATGGCCCTGCTCAACTGGGGCGACCTGTGGGCCCAACTCCGAAAGCGCGTGCCGGACACCGCGTACCTGGAGGGACGGAAGGTGGTTCGCGCGGAGCGGGCCTCGGATTCGGCCACACTGCTCGACGCGGACGGCTCGTCTGCGCGCTTCGGCCTGGTCCTGTTCGCCGACGGGTACCGGTCGTTGGGCCGCGCTACGTTGTTTTCGGACCTCGACGTGTCCTACCGAGGATACGTCCTGTGGCGGGGGGTTCTGGCGGAAGGTGACCTGGGGGACAGCGATCCCCTGGAGACGGCGCTGTACCGCCTCCACTACAAGGGGCTGCCGGGCAACGCGGTGTTCTACTTCGTTCCGGGCGAAGACGGGTCCGTACACCGCGGTCGACGCTGGGTGAACTGGGCCTGTTACGTCCCGGTGTCGGCCGACGAGCTTCCCGCCTTCCTGGTCGATCGGAGTGGGCGGACACACCAGCACTCCCTGCCGCCCGGGCTCATGCGCGAGGTCGAGGAGCGGCGCCTCAAGGATCTGATGGGCGAGCACCTGCCCACCTACTACGCCGACATCGTCGAGGCCTCCACGGACACCTTCGCACAGCCCATCTACGGCGTCACGGTGCCCGCCTACGTTGGTGGGCGCGTCGCGCTCCTGGGCGACGCGGGGTCGATCGCGCCTCCCTTCACGGGCAGCGGGGTGTTCAAGGCCGTGATGAACGCCGTCGAGCTGGCCGACGCCCTTACGTCGGATGCCGACCCGGACCGGGCCTTGGCCGCGTGGAGCGACGAGCAGACCCGCCGCGGCGCCCGGCTCGCCGCTCTCGGCAAGCAGATGGAGGCGGCGTTCGTCTGGCGGGCTCCGGACTTCTCCACCATGTCCGAAGCCGAAACGCGGAGCTGGTGGAAGGACGCGGTCTCGTTCCCGGAGGAATTCAGCTATGTCTCCGGGACGGATCCAGGGCGCTGAGATGCTGCTCGATCAACGAACCCTCCGGGGCATCGAGACGGGCGGTATCACGCTGGCCTTTCGTCGATGGAAACGGCCGACCGTTCGAGCCGGAGGCACCCTCCTGACCTCGGCCGGCCAGTTGGCCATCGAGGCCGTGGAGCCCATCTCGCCCGAGGACATCACGGAGGCCGATGCGAACGCTGCCGGGTTCGGGACGCGCACCGCGCTGCTGGATCGACTCTCGGAACGGGACGGGACGCTGTACCGCGTGCGTTTCGGGGCCCTGAGCGAGGATCCGAGGATCGCGCTCCGCGAGCGGGTCCCCGAGGGCGAGGACCTGGACCGGATCCTGGCCTCGCTCGGCCGATCGGACGGGCGCAGCGACTCCGGCCCATGGACCCACCGGTACCTGGACCTGATTCGCCGCCGTCCCGCCGAGCGCGCGGCCGACCTGGCCCAGGACGTGGACATGGCCCGGGACGACTTCAAGGTCCGGGTGCGGCGCCTGAAGGCGCTGGGTTTGACGGAGAGCCTGAAGGTCGGGTATCGGCTGTCGCCCCGGGGAACCGCCGTTCTGACCGTGTTGGACGCGGCGGACGCGGCAGAAAGCCGCTGAGGCCGTTGCCGCCGACCGCCGATTCGCCGTGAGCCCGCAGCCATCCGTGACCATCGATGTCGTCGATCCCAGCGGAGAGGCCGCCCGGTGGTGCCTGGCTCGGTACTTCGAGGAGCTCGCGGCCCGGTTCGAGGAAGGCTTCGACCTCGATGCCAGCCTGGAGGCGGACCCGTCGGTGTTCGGGCCACCCAGTGGACTGTTCGTGGTTGCCAGCGTCGGGGATCGCTGGGTAGGCTGCGGGGGATTCAAACGCACCGGTCCGGGCGTCGCGTACATCAAACGCATGTGGGTGGACGGGTCGGTTCGAGGGCAGGGGCTGGGGCGCAGGCTCCTGGCGGCCCTGGAGACCTCCGCGGCGGAGACGGGCTGTCACACCATTCAACTGGAAACGAATCGGGCGCTTCCCGAGGCGATCCGTTTCTACCGCCGGGCGGGCTACGTCGAAGTCGAGCCGTTCAACGACGAGATCTATGCGCATCACTGGTTCGAAAAGCGGGTTGGCTGACGTCTCGAGGCAGGGGCCATGATCGAGCTCGAGCCGGTCGTTCTCGAGGGCCATGGAGTGCGCCTCGAGCCCCTGTCGATCGTCCATCGCGACGAGTTGGCCAGAGCCGCCATGGACGGCGACCTGTGGCGCCTGTTCTTCACCTTCGTGCCGGAGCCGGACGGCACGGTCGAGTACATCGAACAGGCGCTCGAAGGACAGGTGGCCGGCCATATGTTGCCGTGGGCGGTCCGGGACGTGGCCAGCGGCGCCGTGATCGGGTCGACCCGGTACCACGACATCGTCCCTGACATCGACCGCGTCGAGATCGGCTACACCTGGTACGCCCAGCGTCACCAGCGCTCACACGTGAACACCGCCTGCAAGCTGCTGCTGCTCGGGCACGCGTTCGATACGGTCGGCTGCGGGGTGGTCGGGCTGCGGACCGACATTCTCAACCTCCGTTCCCAGCGGGCGATCGAGGCGCTGGGTGCCAAGAAGGACGGGGTGCTGCGCCACCACGCCCGTCGCAGTGACGGTAGCATACGCGACGATGTCATGTATTCGATCCTCGCGACCGAATGGCCGGGGGTGAAGAAGCACTTGAGCACACGGCTGTGGCGGAACCGGCCACTGGGAGAAGAATCGTAATGAAGCGGTCGCTCGTCATATCGTTGTGGGTCGCCCTGGGCTCGGGCTGTGGCTCGGAGGCCCCGGGATCCGGCTCGGAAGCGCCCACCAGAGAGGCTCCAGCGGCCGCGGCGGCGGAGGTCGCGCCGGCGGTCGAGTTCATGGCAGCGCTCGAGGAGCTGTGCGGCCAGGCCTTCGAGGGTCGGGTCGTCGAGAGCGTTCCCCCGGACCCGTCGTTCGACACCGAGCGGCTGATCATGCACGTGCGTGAGTGCGGCCCTGACGAGATCCGAATCCCGTTCTACGTGGGAGACGATCGCAGTCGCACCTGGGTCATCAGTCGCACCGGAACCGGCTTGAGGCTCAAGCACGACCACCGGCACGAAGATGGGTCGGAGGACGAGGTCACCCAGTACGGGGGTGATACCCAGGAGGCCGGAACGGCCGAGGTCCAGGCCTTCCACGCCGATCCGTTCACCGCCGAGTTGGTGCCTACCGCCGCGACGAACGTGTGGACGCTCGAGGTCCGATCGGACGGCGTGTTCGCGTACGACCTGAGGCGTGAGGGATCGGACCGGCGCTTTCGGGCCGAGTTCGACCTCTCCCGTGCCGTCGAGACTCCGCTTCCACCCTGGGGTGCGACGAACTAGCCCTTCTTCTCAGCCCCTCCGGGGCGGCCAGGGCACGAACACGCTGGTGGTGCGCTGGTACGCTCGGTAGGCGTCGCCCCGGGTCTTGAGAGCCTGGAGCTCGGTGTAGGGGATTCCGGTCAGGCGGAAGAGGAACAGCAGCATCAAGATCGGACCGATCCACGTGGGGCCGGCGCCCCCGCCGATGAGCACGTAGCTCCACCAATGGAGCCATTCGAAGAAGTAGTTGGGGTGTCGGGAGTACCGCCAAAGACCCCGGTCGCACACCTGGCCGCGGTTCGCCGGATCGGCCCGGAACCGGGCCAGCTGGCCGTCGGCGACGCTCTCTCCGACGACGGCGATGATCCAGACGGCGAGGCCGGCGACAGACGCGGGCCCGAGCGGGCCTCCGCCCATCGCCGCCAGCATGGGCAGTGAGAACAGCACCGCCAGCGCCGCCTGGCCCTGGTAGAACAGGAAGAGCCAGGCGTTCGCCCTGGGTCCCCAGTACTCGCGCATGGCCTGGTACCGGCCGTCTTCGGCGGGGCGGCCGAACACGCGGGTGCGCGCCAGGAACCACGCCAGGCGGAAGGCCCAGCCCGCTCCGAGCGTCGTGACCAGGAGACGTCGCATCCCGTCACCTTCGCCCACCACACCATAGAGAACGACGAGGCTCCCCAGGCTCGCCGCCCAGGCCACGTCCACGCTCGTGGCGTTCCGGGTCACGCGTTGGCGGGCCCAGAGCAGGGTGAACAGGACAGCCAGGACCGCCCACGCGGAGAGAACGAGCGTCGTCATGGTCGGATTGGCGGTGCGACGTTCGACACCGTAGCCTGGGGATGGAAGCCCAGGGGGGGCATGCTGCGCCCGGGGCCCGCACTCACCTCACGGGAGGCACGATGACGCCGTTCCCCACCGGCCGGCCGTCGCTCGCCGCGCTCGTCCTCACTGCGGTCGTGGCCGTCGGGGCCACCGGGGCCTTTCTCACGGCGAGGGGGGCACCCGTTGGAAACGAACAAGCGGCCGCCCCGCTGTACGAAATCCGTACGTACCACATCGACCCCGACGGATTCCCGGGCTATCGCACCTGGGCCAGCGAGACGGGCCTCCCGTACCTGACCGAGCACCTCGACGTCGTGGGGTTCTGGGTGGACTCCGGCATCGAGCCCGAAGTACGGGGCGCCGTCACCGATCCCCTGGGGTCGGGCAACGTCACCTGGATCATTCGCTGGGACTCCAAGGAAGCCAGGGACGAGGGCCTCGCGGCAGCGTTCGAGACGCCGGAATGGCAGGCGGTCTTCGCCGAGCTGCCTGGTGGAGGCGAGAACTACGTTCGAACCGAGGCCCGCTTCGTCGAAGCGCTCTACTGAGCGCACCTCTGTGGGCGGGGAGCCGAGATCGGGCCTGCGCCGGGCGGGGCCGGGGCTGCGTCGTGCCGACGTTCCTACCACTCGATCGTGAACCCGATCGTGGGGAGCAGGCCGGCGCCGGATAGCGGTCGCCGATTGTCGGGAAACGCCGGGTCCTCCGTGTAGCGGTACGCCACCGGGTTGTCGGCGTTGAGCACGTTCTGGAGGTCCAGGTACACCCGGCCGTTCCAGCCCGGGAACGCGAACGTCTTCTCCACCCTCACGTCGACCCGGGAGTACGTGGGCGTCCGCTCCGATCCGACCCGGTCCCAGTCCGGCACGCCCCGGCCGGTGATCCGGTATTCCACGGGTGACAGCACCGGATCGAAGGGTGTGTTCGCCCGGCCGCTCAGGAGTCGCCACTTGGCGCCCAGCTCCCACGTCGACCCGATGCGGTACCCTGCCGTCAGGTCCAGGGCGTTGCGCCGGTCCCAGGTCGACGGCTTGAACACCTGGTCGGATCCGGTGAATTCGCTCCAGGAGAGGGTGTAGGCGCCCAGGAAGTGCAGCCGCTCCGTGAGCTTCTGCTGGGCGAAGAGCTCGACGCCATACGCCCGACCCTTGCCGTCCGGCTCCAGAGCCTCGGCGCCGATGAAACCGTAGTCTCCGCCCAGGTTGGCGAGCGAGATCCTCGGGTCGTCCCGGGACACCGGGTAGTTCCGGTAGTCCTTGAAGAACCCCTCGGTGCGGAGGAGCAACCCGGGCGTGGCCCGCCAGCTCGCCCCGGCCACGTACTGGAGATTCCGGATCTGCTTCAGACCCCGGTTGACGTACTCGCCCGCTTCCCGGACCGACAGCGAAAGGACCCTGGGGTGCTGGTGAAAGACCCCGACCGAGCCGCTGACCGTCCAATCCCGACCCAGGTTCAGGGACGCGGACAGGCGGGGGGACATGGACCACGGCTGATCCAGGAACGAGTGGCCGTCGGCCCGCAGGCCGGCAGTCGTCGTTAGACGCCCACCGAGACCCCGCCACGTGGCCTGCCCGTACGCGAACGACTTCCAGAACCGGAGGTCGTCGGTGAAGAGCAGGTCCTCGTCGAACGAAGAGCCCGGCGTGGCGCGTTGGGCGAACTCGATGTCGACTCCGCCGTACGACACGCCGGCGCCCCACCCCAGGTCCCAGGCCCTGGACAGGCGCACGTTGCCGTCGATCCGCAGTGGGTTGTCGATCTCGTTGGATCGGTTCCGGAGCAGGGGATTGTCCTGCGTGTCCTGATCGGCGAACTGGAAGTCGGTGACGGACCGGCTGGCGCTGACCGTGAAATAGCCGCTCTCGAAGAGTCGGCGCCACGACCCTCCCAGGGTGTAGCTCCGCTGATCGTTGTCGATGACCCGGTTGTAGATCTCGATGTTCTCGGGGTCGCCGTCCGGGCCGGGATCGATGATGTCGAAGTCGTCGAGGGCGCCGATGCCCACGAGCATGAGACGGTCCCGGGGCGAGACGTCGTACTCCACCCGGGTCTGGAAATCCCAGTAGTCCGGGCGGATGGGAAGGTCCAGCAGCTCGAACAGGAACTGGGTATACGAGCGCCGGGCGCTGAACAACCAGTTGCCGCGGGCGCCCAGGGGGCCGTCCAGGGTCAGCCCGGCTTCGGTCGCCCCGAGGGTGAAGTCGCCCTGGACGCGCCCGGGAGTCCCAGGACGATTGTCCACCAGCAGCACGGACGACAAGGCGTCGCCGTACATCACCGGGTATCCACCGGAGTAGAACGTGGTCTCGCGAATGAAGTCCACGTTGATGAGCCCCAGCGCTCCGCCCGACGCGCCCTGCGTGGCGAAGTGGTTGATCTGGGGAATGCGGATTCCATCCAGGTAGTAGGCGTTTTCGCTGGGAGCGCCGCCGCGAACGAGCAGGTCGTTCCGATTGTCGACGCCTCCCGTCACCCCGGGCAGGGAAAGCAAGGTCCGGGAGATGTCCTGGAAGCCACCTGGAGTCCGCCGCACCTCTTCGGCCCCCAGCACCTGGATCGAGACGGGACTGTCGTCCGGGATGGAGAACCCATCCGCTTCGACCACGATGCCCTCCACGGCCACCGCACCCTCGTTCATGGCCAGCTGAACGAAGACGGGATGACTGGACTGGACGACGACGTCCGTCATGGACAGCGTCTCGTATCCGAGATAGCGAGCCTCGACCACGTAGAGGCCCACGGGCAGCTCCGAGATCTGGAAGCGCCCGTCTGCCATCGTCAATGCACCCAGCTCCGTGCCGGCGACGGAGACCGACGCGCCGGCGAGGGGGGCCTGGGTGACCCGGTCCACGACCACGCCGTTGATCTGTCCGGTCTGGGCTTCGACGACTGCAGGCGTTTGGGCGAGGAGCGCGACCACCACGAGGCCCAGCGCTGCGGCGCGGGGTTGGACCCGTCGACGGAAGAGGCGGGGGACAACAGGAAAAGACATGGGGATCTATATGCTATACAAAATATGAACAAAATTGAAAATAATTGTACAAATTTTGGACACGGTTGTCCACTGGGTCCGCCGTCTCTACGTTGATCGCCTCCGTACCACCTCGCCGGGGCACCTTGTGACCGGGGCTCGCCTCGACCAGATGGACTGCGGTAGGGCCCCTTTTTCGTTGGAGGTTCCATGATCCCCGACACCGACTCGCTGCCCAGTCCCGCCGGGTTCCTCGCCCGCGACGGGGCACGTCCATCATGAGCCGCCGCGCGTGGGTGCTGCTGGGGCTGGGGGTCGTTCCCGCCCTCGCTGTCGGCTGGTGGCTTGGCTCTCCGTTGTTCCTCGACCGGACCGTCGACGAGGAGTTTCCCCGTACGGTCAACGCCACGATTCCCGCAGCCATGGGTCGAGCCGAGGCGGAGGCGCTGATGGAGGACGCGGCGACGGAACCCCCGACATCCGCGTCGGAGCCGATGCCCACGGAACCGGTGGCTGCGTCCAGCGGACGGTTCCAGGATATCGACCGCCTTCATCGAGGGTCGGGCAAGGCGACGATCTACACCCTGTCCGACGGCAGCCGGGTGCTTCGCTTTGAAGACTTCGAGGTCACCAACGGACCGGATCTGCGGGTGCTGCTTACCGCTCACGGAGCGCCGACCTCCCACGACGACATCGAAGAGGCGGGATACGTGGAGCTCGGGAAGCTCAAGGGCAACGTGGGCAACCAGAACTACACGGTTCCAGCCGACCTCCCTGTCGAGATCCAGCGCACGGTCGTCATCTACTGCAACCCGTTCAGCGTGGTGTTCAGCACGGCCGCTCTCTCCGCCGTCGATCCACCCGGCCCGACTGCCATGGAGGGGCAACAAGCTCCGAACCTGACACTCGAAACGGTCGGCAACGCCGGGGTCGCCCTGTCGGACGGCCAGGTGACGCTCCTGGTCGACCTTCCGTACGAGTCCGGTGCGTTCGGCTATCAAGGGTACGACCCGGAGGCCCTGCAACCGTTGGGGACCGTGGTTTCGGTCATCACCCATCACCATCGAGACCACGTGGCCCCTGAGCTTTTCATGGCCCGGGACGGGTGGCGCATGATCGGTCCGCCGAGCGTGGTCTCCGGCCTACCACAGGAACGGGTTCTGCTTGGCGACAGCGTCCAGGTCGGGGCGTTCGCGATCCTGACGGTGCCGACGCCGCACACCGACGATCACCGTTCGTACCGGATACGCTGGCGGGGTAGGGTCCTGTACTTCGTAGGGGACACCGAGGACGCCGGCACCGTATCCGAGGAGCCACCGATCGACGTTTTGTTCGTCACGCCCTGGCTGAGCTGCGCACTGGAACGGGCGAGCGACGGGACCTTCGGCGCCCGGTCGATCGCCTATCACCTCCAGCCCGACGGCTCGGACCGGGGTTGCGGCCCTGCCGAGCGGGCGGTGCAGGGACAACGGTTCACGCTCTCCCCGGCCGCGCCCTGAGGCGTCAGTTGCTGCGCAGCCCTTCCTGGATGTAGGCCGCGACGGCGTCGATGTCCCGGTACTTGAGACCCTCCAGGCCCCAGTGGGGCATGCCCTCGGTCCCGGTGCCGGTGAAGATCTCCTCGCGCAGACCCTCCCGGTCCTCGGCGTAGCCCCAGTCTTCCACCAGGAAGGAAGGGGGGTGGAGCGTGTCTCCGCCCGCGACGAAGCCGCCGTCGCCCGCGCCTCCTGCGCCGTGGCACTTCTCGCAACTGAACTCGAACACCACCAGGCCGCGCTCGACGGCCTCGGCCGACGTTTCCCAGCTGACGGTGTCGAACGCGGCGGCGTCGAAGAGGCCCGCCGCGTATTCGGCGGAGTCGGCGCTCGTGGGCCCACGGGTCGCCTGACTGTCGGAATCGCCGCTGGTGCAGGCGGGCAGGAAGCTCAAAACGAGGAGCGAAGTTACCAGACGCATCGGTGACTCCCGGTAGGGCGAAAAGAACTGAAATCAGGGCCGTTCTCGCAGGCGTCTCCATTCCATGATCCCACCCTGCGGGGCAGGCCGCAAGTGGCCCTCGGTCCCATGAAGCCCGTTTGATGGAGGGCTCGGCGGATTCGATCGCCGGGGCCGTGCGGCTGGGCCCCGAGGGCGGTACCATGACTCCCCAAAGGCAAGTGAGCGCGGGGACCCGGGCCCTGTGATCCGATCAGTCGTCGGACGCCCGCGCCGTCCAACCCGGCCGACTCAACGAGGACCCGCCCGTGCCCGTCGTCGAACGCTCCGTGATGATCCAGCGCTCCGTCCCTGAGGTCTTCTCGTACATGGACGACGTGAAGCGGGAGCACGAGTGGCAGCCGAATCTGCTCGAGGCGACCCAGGATCCCCCCGGCCCCAGCGGTGTGGGGACCAGGAGGCGGTACCGGAGCGTCTTCCTGCAGAAGG
>CAJIAX010000164.1_pt1 | contig 45647 bp, 39 predicted proteins | sample 9199251 | NCBI WGS metagenome assembly CAJIAX01 (sample SAMEA7708287, study PRJEB35096) | sediment metagenome | biome: marine neritic benthic zone biome [ENVO:01000025]; feature: sediment [ENVO:00002007]; material: shallow marine sediment [ENVO:03000034] sea grass bed [ENVO_01000059] ... | reverse complement strand
GCGGCCGGGACGATCCTGCCAGGAGAGCCGCCAGCACGGCCACCCCGGTCCACGCCCGGTGGTCCTCCGTGTTCGGAAGCAGGTAGAACCAGACCGCCACGGCGACCACCGGGAGCAGCGACACGAACACGGTGGGAACGTGGACGATGACCGGATGGAGCGGTTCGGGCAGCATGAGGGCTCCTCACTTTTGCACGCGAGAGTCGTGCGATAACGTTGGCCAGAGTGGACCTCGCCGACTATCGGGCAGATGCTCCAGATTCCTTCTTTCAAAGGCATATCCGGCAAATGACGGATGACCTCTCCGCCCCCGAGCACGGGGGGCCGGGCCAGAGTCCCCGAGTCCAGTTCGTGCTCGTGCTCATCTTCCTGGTCATCGTCACGGGCGGGATCATCGATCTGATCCTGGACCAGCCCACGACCCTCTTCTCGGGGCATGTGCTGTTCGAGGTGGGCATGGTGCTGGTGAGCCTGGGGGCCGCGACGTACCTGGCCCGGGGTTGGTTCCAGGCCCAGCGCACGGCCCGTCAGCTGGAAGAGACCGTGGAATTGCGCGAGGCGGAGAGGGATGCGTGGCGGACCCGGGCGGGACGCACGCTGGCCGGCCTGGGGCAGGCGATCGACGGTCAGTTCAACGACTGGCGCCTGACGCCGGCGGAGCGGGAAACGGCGCTGATGCTGCTGAAGGGGTACAGCCACAAGCGCATCGGGAAGGAAACGGCCCGCAGCGAGCGCACCGTCCGACAGCATTCTGTGGCCGTGTATCGCAAGTCCGGGCTCGCCGGAAGAGCCGAGCTGGCGGGGTTCTTCCTCGGCGACGTGACTCTGGACGGGGATTCCTGATCTCCGGCTGATCCCCCGCCGGCACCCGACTTCAGCCCTCCCGCGACCTCCTGGGCAGGAATCGCGGCACTCGGCTGCAGTACTCCACGTATGCGGTCCCGAAGCGGGCCCGGAGCTCCCGCTCTTCCAGAAGCACGATCAGATAGACCGCGAGGAAGGACAGGGTCACGACGACGTACGTGCCCAGGTAGTTCGCGAAAAACGCGTACCCGAGGGTCCACAAAAGGGCCTCGATGTACCGGGGGTGGCGGATCCGGGCGTAGATGCCCTCGGTGAGCAGCCGCTGATCCTCGGGCCGGGTCGAAAGCTCCGGGATCCCCATGAGGATGCGGGACGTGAGCTGCTTGCTGCGCCGACTCTTGATCATGGCCGCCGCCGCGACACACACGATGCCCAGGGCGGCCAGGACGTAGCTCGTCCCGAAGTCGGTGGAAAGCAGGACGCCCCGCCACTGGAACAGGGCGAACATCAGCGCGATCACGAAGGGGGTGAGCACCGCGTACGTCCACCGGGGGCCCAGCCGGCGCCAGGCCGGCGCGAAGGGATGGATCACGAACCAGAGCAGGAGCCCCGGCGGTACGCCCACCAGGGTGACGACGGCGACGAAGTACCGGACCGAGTCCATGACCGTTCCGCGACCCTGTTAGGCCAGGAGTCTCCAGAACTGAGCCACCAGGAAGGTCACGGTGAAGCCCATGGCCAACGGCATCAGCGTGGAGACGGCGGTCCACTTGGCGCTCCGGGTCTCCTTCCAGATCGTGTAGATCGTGGTGGAGCACGGATTATGGAGCAGGCTGAAGAGCATGAGGTTGACCGCCGTCAGCAGGGTCCAACCTCCGGCCACCAGGACGTCTCCGATGGCCATCGCCGAGTCCAGCTCGAACATGATCCCCGCCCCGTCGCCGATGCCGCTCATGCCGGCGGCCAGGACGGTGAGCATCAGGATCGTGGGGATCACGATCTCGTTGGCCGGGATCGCCACGATGTAGGCCAGGAGGATCACGCCGTTCAAGCCGATCAGCAGTCCGAAGGGATTCATCCAGCCGATCAGGTGCTCGGCCACGCTCGCCCCACCGAACTGGACGTTGGAGACCAGCCAGATCACCGCGCCGGCGGGCACGGCAAAGATGACCGCACGCCACAGCACGATCAGGGTCCGGTCGATGAGGGACGTGTACAGCGTCTGAAGCACACGGGGCGGACGATACGGCGGCAGCTCGAGGCTGAACGTGGTCGCCTCGCCCTTGAGCACGGTCCGGGACAGCATCCAGGACGCCAGGAACATGAAGGCGATGCCAAGCACCGCGATGCTCACCACCGCGGTTGCCGAGACGAGCCCCGCCAGGTGGGCCGGTGCCAGGGCGCCGATGAAGATCGTGGCGAGCAGGATCTGCGTGGGCCAACGGCCGTTGCACAGGGCGAAGTTGTTCGTGATGATCGCGATCAACCGTTCCCGCGGGCTGTCGATGACCCGGGTGGCTACGACGCCGGCCGCGTTGCACCCGAAGCCCATGCACATGGTGAGGGCTTGTTTGCCGTGTGCCCCGACCTTCCGGAACATGCTGTCCAGATTGAACGCCACTCTGGGCAGATACCCGAAGTCCTCCAGCAGGGTGAACAGCGGAAAGAAGATGGCCATGGGAGGCAGCATAACGCTGATGACCCAGGCCGTGGCCAGCCAGACCCCGTCGAACAGAAGCCCGTTGAGCCACCACGGCATTCCGATGCCCTGGCCGAAGCCCACCAGAATCGGGTGCATGGTGTCGATGAGCAGCGTCGCCAGCATCCGGGACGGGACGTTGGCTCCCGCGATGGTGAGCCAGAAGACGATGGTCAGGATCGCCAGCATGAGCGGGAAGCCCAGGAGGCGGCTCGTGAGCAAGCGATCCAGCGTGCGATCCAGGTCGAACCGGACTTTCTTAAGCCCACGGGACATGGACGCGTTGGCGATGTCCTGGGCCGCGGCGTAGATCCGCTCCATGATGGCGTCGTGGAAGTCCGGACGGAGCCGCCAACGGAGCTGACTCGCGGCTCGCAGGACCTCGACCCCCCGGGCCGAGGCCACCAGCGTGTCCACGGCACCGCCGCCCGGGCCTTCCTCGACATCGACGTCCGACGCGGCGTACTGCTCGTCCGGCCGCAGGTATCCCACCTCGCCGGTGCGGACGGCTTCTTCCACCCTGCGATCGGCGTTCAGCAATCTGAGCGCCACCCAGCGGGCGTTGGGCAGGCCCGGGAACGCCTCCTCGACGGTGGGCGCCAGGGCGCTCACCGCGCTTTCGACCTCGGGTGGTTGATCCGGGATCCGGTACGGCGTGGTCTGGATGCGGCCCGTGGCCACCCCGGCCACGGCTTCCAGCAGGTCTGGGATGCCCTGACGGGTCCGGGCGACCGTCGGCACCACGGGCACGCCCAGCTGATCGGAGAGCTTCTTCGCGTCCAGCGCGATGCCGTGGCGCTTCGCTTCGTCGATGAGGTTCAGGCATACCACGACCCGGTCGGTGATCTCCAGGATCTGGATGACGAGGTTGAGGTTGCGCTCGAGCCGGGTGGCGTCCACCACCACGACCGTGACGTCGGGTCGGCCGAACAGGATGAAGTCCCGGGCCACCTCTTCGTCGGTGCTCCCGGCCTGGAGCGAATACGTCCCCGGCAGGTCCACGATCTTGACCCGCTTGTCGTCGTGGGCGAACACGCCTTCGGCACGAACCACCGTCTTGCCCGGCCAGTTGCCGGTATGCTGACGCAGTCCCGTCAGCGCGTTGAAGACCGTGCTCTTTCCGGTGTTGGGATTCCCCGCCAGCGCGACCAGATAGTCCCATTTACTGGGACTGAGGCCGAGCTGGACCAGGCTGTCGGCCCGGTGCTGACCACAGCCCTTGCACGGGTCGGGCGCGAGCACGCTCACGCCAGGTCCACGCCTGCCGGGACTGCGCTCTCGGCCTCGGTCCGATCCACGTAGATCCAGGACGCCTGTTCGAGGCGCAGCCCGATCAGGGCTCCTCGAACCAGGTACGCCACCGGATCACCGGAGGCGCTCTCCAGCTCGGCGGTGATCGGTGTGCCGGGCACCACGCCCAGATCCAGCAGCCTGCGCCGTTGGGGTCCCTGACAGACCGGCGAGATGCCCGTGACCAGGGCCGTTTCGCCCGCCTCGATCTGGGCCAGCGTCACCGTCGACCCCGGGTGGGCCTCGTCCGGCGGCAGCAGCTCGATCGTGACGTTGCCCGCCGCGACGGGCTCCAGCGAGAGGGGGCGGCCTTCGAGCTCGAACCGTACCTGGCCCCGGGGCGCCTCGAGCCCTGTGAGCACCCCCTGGGGGTTCAGGCCCAAACCCACCAGCTGGCGGTAGACTTCGGGCGGCTCGTCCTCCAGGTGTACGATCCGGGCAACCTCGCCGGGCTTCAGGGCCGTCAGAGGCGTGCCGGCCGGGGGCGGCACGTCGCCTTCCCGGGTGGGAATCGGATCACCGTGGGGGTCGTAGACCGGGTTGCCGAGCCGGTCGGCCAGTCGATCGGCCTGCTCCTCGCTCAGGGTGTGCTCCAGGCGCTCGGCCTCTCGGTGCCATTCGGTGGGCAGGACGCCGGTGCGGTCGGCCAGGTATCGCTCCCACAACCGGTGGGTCCGGAGAATCCTCAACGCGTAGGTCCGGCCGGCGTCTGTCAGGGTCGGCCCCTCGGCCCCCGAGCGGACCAGCTCCAACTGCTCCAGGCGGGCCAGGAGCTCCGCGGCCCGGCCCCGGGACACCTCGATCGTGCCCGCCAGGCTTTCCACGGTGGCCCGCTGCTGGGCGTACTCGCAGTTGTACAGGTGCTTCAGCGCATCCTCGAGGCGGACCCGCTCGGTCATGCCCGACAGGGCGTACAGGCGCGGGACCAGGCCCCGATCCGGCCAGAACAGAACGGCCAGCACGACAACGAGAACCGTGAACCAGGTCAGCGCGGTGATCGGATCCATCATTGCACGACGCAGCCTATCCGTAAATCGTGAAGTTTAGGCATGCCTCAACTTAAACTTCGGCCAGCCTAATTTCCAGTGGCGTGCGTACCGGACCCACGTTGCCCCTGACGTCCACCCGGTGGCCGCGGGGTGCTCGTCTCGCCAGGTTGCCCCCAGTCGGACACACCAAGGAGGTTCCGTGTGAAGGCCATGCTCCTGACCGAGCTCGCGTCTCTCGACCAGAATCCCGAACCCCTGGGTTTGGTCGATCTGGACAAGCCCGATGCGGGCCCGGGGCAGGTCCGGATCCGTGTCGAGGTCTGTGGCGTCTGCCACACCGAGTTGGACGAGATCGAGGGTCGCCTGCCCCCGGCGTCCCTGCCCATGGTCCCGGGCCACCAGGTCGTAGGGATCGTGGACGCCATCGGGCCCGGTGGAGACGAGGGTCTCCGGGTCGGTGACCGGGTGGGCGTCGCCTGGATCTTCAGCGCCTGCGGGTCCTGCCCGGCCTGCCTTTCCGGACAGGAGAACCTGTGCGCCGGCTTCCTGGGCACCGGCAAGGACGCGGACGGGGGATATGCCCAGTTCATGACCGCCCCGGCCGCCTTCGTCCACCCCATTCCCGACACCCTGTCCGACGCGGAGGCGGCGCCGCTGTTGTGCGCCGGTGCCATCGGCTATCGCTCCCTTCGACTCACCGAGCTGGCCGACGGGTCACGACTGGGCCTCACCGGGTTCGGTGGTTCGGGGCACCTGGTGCTCAAGCTGGTCCAGCACGTGATGCCCGAAACCGACGTGTTCGTCTTCGCCCGGAGCCCGGAAGAACGTCGGTTCGCCATGGAGCTGGGGGCGGCGTGGGCCGGGGATACGGGCGACCGTGCCCCTGCCCCGCTGGACGCGATCATCGACACCACGCCGGCCTGGACCCCGGTGGTGCGGGCGATGGACGCCCTGGCGCCCGGCGGACGGTTGGTGATCAACGCGATTCGCAAGGAAGCCGGGGATCAGTCGGTCCTGATGGACCTGGACTACGCCCGGCACCTGTGGATGGAGAAGGAGATCAAGTCCGTCGCCAACGTGACCCGCCAGGACGTTCGCGAGTTCCTGGAGATCGCCGCTGAGGCCGGGATCCGACCCCGGACCGAGGAACTGCCCCTCGAAGACGCCAACCACGCGCTGGCCGCGCTGAAGCACCGGGCCGTGCGAGGGGCGAAGGTGCTCCGCATCGGGTAGGCCGCGGGTACTCGCCACGGGCCACGGATGTCCGATCGCCCGTCTTCACTACGCATTCCCTGGGTGTGACCCGACGATCACCCGTAGGGCCCCGCCATCACGGTGCCACGCAGCCCTAGGAACCCGACGGACCGGCCACTATTTTCTGTGGCGGGTTGAGCGTATCACTTCTGGAGCGATGGATGTCGAAGAGCCCCGAAAACCGTTCCCGCAGGTACTTCCTCTCGTTGTTTCCGATGGGCCTGCTCGCCGCCGTCGGCCTGCGGCCGTCCCGAGCGGCCGCGGTCGCCGATCACTGCGGACCCGCCCACGCCTCGGCGTCCGGAGCCAGCCTGAAGAAGTCATACGAGCATCCCGACCCACGGCCGGGCATCGACGCAACGAACATCGTGTCCGACGCCGAGCTCATGAACCCATCGGCCGCGCCCGTCTTCGAGAAGGCCCGACAGATCCCCGAGGTCCTCGACGGCATTCGCTGCCACTGCCGCTGCGCCGACCTGGACGGGTACCGCTCGCTCCTGTCGTGCTACGAAGGGCCGGCCATGGCCCAGTTCTGTGACATCTGCAAGGGCGAGGTCCAGGTCGCCCATCGGCTCCACGAGAGCGGAAAGGACCTGGCGGCCATCCGCACGTCCATCGACGCGCGGTACGGCTGATCCCGACCCGCAGCACCATCGGAGACACCCATATGTGCAAGCGCGCCTCCACGGGGTTCGTGTGTCTGGCGATCATCGCCATCCTCCCGCAGGGAGCCGACGCTCAGGTCCGAGCCAGCGAGCGAGGCTGGGTCGGTCAGCGGGTCGACGGCACGAACATCACCATCGACTATGCCCGTCCTCAGGCCCGGGGCCGGGACAACCTGTTCGGTGACGTGGTCCACCCCGGCGAGATCTGGACACCCGGGGCCAACTGGGCCACCACGTTCGAGGCCGACAAGGACCTGGTCATCGAAGGGCAGGACGTGGAGGCCGGCTCCTACTCGATGTGGCTGGTGACGGATTCCACGGATCAATGGGTCCTGCACCTCCACGACGACGACGAGCTCTTCCATACCGACCGCCCGGCCCGGGACGACATGGCCGTGTCGATTCCCGTCACGCCGGAAACGGGGGAGCACCACGAGTCCCTCACGTTCCACTTCCCCGAGGTGCGGCGGGACGGAACGACGCTCCACCTCCATTGGGGCGACACCCAGGTCGCCATGGACATCGCCGTCCATCCGTCTGCCACCGGTACGCTGACGGCCGAAGAGATGGCGCCCTTCCTCGGCATGTACGACATGGAGATGTTCGGCGAAGGGCCCGAGCCCTTCCGCTTCCAGGCCGAGGTGATCGACGCCAACGGGAAGATGCGGGCCATCATCGACGACGGGGAACTCGCGTTCGAGTTCGTGCCCGACACCGAAGACGACAACACCTTCTACTTCGGCTTCCTCCAGGGCGGCGAAGTGGTGGACATCGAAGAGGGTCCCATCCACTTCAACTACGAAGACGGCGAGGTCGTCGGGTTCACCATCCTCGGGATCGGCATCGAGGTCTGGATGGAGGCCGTGAAGCGCTGATCCTCCGCTAAGCTGCGGCCGGCGTCCGCCGTCAGCTCGTGATCGCGGTCAACTCCAGATCGAAGATCAGGATCGAGCCCCCGGGGATGGGGCCCTGGACCCGGTTCCCGTAGCCCAGCGCCGGCGGCATGATGATGCGCCGCTTTTCGCCCAGGCGCATGCCCCTCACGCCCTCGTCGAAGCCCGCGATGGCGCCCCCCGATCCGATGGTCAAAGGGAACGACCCCGAGTCGAAGACCACGGCATTGGACAAGCGCCCGACGTAGCTGATGACGACGCTGTTCCCCGGACCGACCTGCTCGCCCTCACCCTCCTCCGTCACCAGGACGTAGAGACCGCTGGCGCTGCGAGTCATCTGGTTCAGGTCGATGCCGAGGCTGGCGTCGAACTCCGTTTCCTCGATCACCTGGGGCACCACGTTTGAGGGGGCGGTGGCGTCATCGCTGCAGGCGGCGGCCAGGGCGATCGTCGCGAGCATGGCCGGGGCAAACCACTTGGAACGAACCATCATACCGTCTTCCAACTCTCGATCGGGGGAATCTTACGGGACCGGGCGCGTTTTGTCGGATCGGGCACCGGTCGGCGCTGCGACGCCAAAGATAACCAATTCAACCCGTAGAACGATTGGATGGTGCCCGATGTGTCCGGTTTCCCACCGAGTCGACGCATCTACAACCGAGCCGTATGATGTCCGTAGCGTACCTCCGCCTCGCGGACTGACCCCCCAGCTGCAGAAGGAGCGCACCCATGGTCTCCCTTTCCCGCTTTCTTACGCCGGTCTGTGCGTTGGCGATCGTGACCCTGGCTTCGGCGACCGACCTCGAGGCCCAGATCCAGGCCAGCGAGCACGGGATCACCGCCCAGACCGTGGACGGCACGACCATGACCCTCGAGTACTCCCGGCCCCAGGTCCGTGGGCGGGACGTCTTCGGCGGCATCGTGCCCTGGAACGTGGTCTGGACCCCCGGCGCCAACTGGGCCACGACCTTCACCACCGACTCGGACATCCGGGTGCAGGGTGTGGAGGTTCCGGCAGGAACGTATTCGGTGTGGGCCATTCCACGGCCGGACCGCTTCACGGTCACGTTCAACCCCACCGACAGCATCTTCCACTTCATGAAGCCCGACTCGAGCGCCGAGCAGATCCACGTCTCGGCCGAGCCCGAGGCAGGGCCCCACACCGAGATGCTGACCTGGTCGTTTCCCGCTGTGAGCGGCGACGCTGCGACCCTGGCTCTCCAGTGGGCCGAGACCACCGTGCCCCTCCAGGTAGTCGTGCCGCCGTCCAGGCCGGTCACGCTGACCGCGGAGCAGATGGCCATGTATCTCGGCGAATACGACCTGACGATCACCGACGGCATCGGATGGCCCACGTCGGCTCGCCTCGAGGTCTTCGAGAGCGGCGGTGAGATGAAGGGACGACTCCCGTTCGGCATGCACCCGGGCGACGAACCCACGTTCGGCATGGTGCCCGCCGGGACCGACATGTTCAATCCGGGCCTGATCCATGACGGCCAGCTCCACAACGTGGAGATGGGCGTGATCATCGAGTTCACCGAAAACGACGGCGAGCATGCCCAGGCGCTGACCATGCGGAGCCCCAACGGGTTCCACCTGGGCGCGGGCAAGCGGGTGCGGTAATCCCGTGGACCGCAGGACCTTCCTCAGCGACATGTCCCGGGCAGCCTTCTTCTGTGCGGGCGTGCCCAACGTCTGGCGGGTGACCGGGCGGCCGAAGCTGGCCGACAACCCGTTCACCCTCGGTGTCGCCAGTGGCGACCCCACGTCGGACTCGTGCGTGATCTGGACCCGACTGGCTCCGGATCCCCTGGCCCCCCAGGGCGGCATGCCCGGACTGCGCGCGGTCATCGGGTGGGAGGTGGCCCACGACGAAGGCTTCGGCAACGTGGTGCGGCAAGGGCGGTACACGTGCGCCCCGGAGCTGGGGTTCAGCGCCCACGTGGACGTCCAGGGTCTGGAGCCCGACCGATGGTACTTCTACCGGTTCACGATGGCCGACGGCGCGAGCCCGGTCGGACGCCTCCGGACCACGCCCCGGGCAGGGGACGCCCAGCCCCTGGACTTCGCGTTCGTATCCTGCAACCACTGGGAGCAGGGGCTGTTCACGGCCTACGGACACCTGGCCGAGGAAGACCTGGACCTGGTCGCCCACCTCGGCGACTACATCTACGAATACGCGGGCAACACGACCGCGGTGCGGACCCACGCCGGCTCCGAGATCCTGACGCTGGACGACTACCGGCGCCGGTACGCCCAATACAAGTCCGATCCCCTCTTCCAGGCCGCCCACGCCCGGTGTCCGTGGATCGTGACCTGGGACGATCACGAGGTGGACAACAACTACGCCGACCGGGTGGGCGAAAACCGGTTCGAGAGCGAAGCCCAGATGCTCGATCGTCGGGCCGCCGGCTACCAGGCCTGGTTCGAGAACCAGCCCGTGCGGGTGCCCCGGCCCGTCTCGTGGAGCGGGCTGAACATCCAGCGAACCGCCGACTGGGGCAGCGTCGCCCGGTTCCATGTCCTGGATACGCGTCAGTATCGGAGTGACCAACCCTGTGGCGACGGAGCCGACGCAGTGCCTTGCGGCGACTGGGCCGATCCAGAACGCACCATGCTCGGCGACGCCCAGGAGCGGTGGCTCCTGTCCGGCCTGGAACGCTCCGACGTACGGTGGCAGGTGCTGGCCCAGCAGGTGATGGTGGCCCCCTTCGACCGGGCCCCGGACGAGTCGTTCGTGACGTCGATGGACCAGTGGAGCGGCTATCCGGTGGCCCGGGACCGGCTGCTGGGTGCCATAGCCGAGCGGGCACCGGGTCGAACCGTGGCTCTGACAGGCGACATCCATTCGAATTGGGTGAACGACCTCCGGGCGGGATTCGACCGTCCGGATCGGCCCACCGTGGCCGCCGAGTTCGTGGGTACCTCCATCAGTTCCGGTGGCGACGGGGCGGACCAGTGGTCCGGCTTCGAGCCGGCCCGGAGTGACAACCCCCACGTGCACTGGCAGAACAGCCGCCGGGGGTACGTGCGGTGCCGGGTGACCGAGGACGCGTGGGTCGCCGACTACCGGACGGTGCCCTACGTCAGGGAGGCCGGGGCGCCCATCTCCACCGCGTCGAGTTGGCGGTGCGAGAACGGGCGGGTGGGCATCGAACGGGTGGACGGAGGCTGAAGCGTCGGCTTCGCCCTGTCGGCCGCCGATTCCCAGACGGGCTGGTTCCGCGCCGAACGACGACTTCCGTCCGGCCGGCCATTCCAGCCGCCGCCGGTCTTCCTTGCGTGGTCGACGGAGCCAGGGGATGTTCCCGTTGCTGACCCGTGATCCACCGCCAGGAGGCTACCCGTGGGCCCGTTCGAGTTCGTCATCGCGTTGGTGCTGATCATCAGCATCACCAACGCCATTTCCGGCCGCCGTGGGCGTCACTCGGAGCTCCCGAGCGGAGCCGTCGACAACGAAGAGCTCGAGCGTCTGCGGGAGACGATGGGGCAACTCAGCAGCCGCCTGGAGCTCCTGGAGCAGGAGCGGGACTTCTACCGTGACCTGCTGGACGCGCCTGCGAACCGTCGCTCGATCTCCGCCCCCGAGAGCGACGTCGACTCCGGCGGAACGGAGTGAGCGGAACCGGGTGAGCCCGGGCCTACGGAGCGCGTGGCTCGACACGCCTGACAAGCTGGAAAAAACAAGCCCCGCAGCCGTTCCAGGCTACGGGGCTTCGTCCTTCCACAATGGAGCCAGCGGGGCTCGAACCCGCGACCTCTGGCTTGCAAAGCCAGCGCTCTCCCAGCTGAGCTATGGCCCCTTGGTGCCTGATGCGCACCGACAAGGTAGTGGCCAAATCGGTCTGGGTGTAGATGTCTCCCACGACCCGAACCGACTTCGATGCACCCGGCCGGGCCACGTCCCGCGCTGGGAGGCGCTCGCAGGCGGTGGCGAATCGGCGCTCCTCAATGCTGGTGAGCTGCCTCTCCAATTCCCACGACGTTCGCTTTGGCGGCCTCAAGCGTTCCGTGACGCTCGAGCTCCGCTTCGGTCAACGTCAGCCGCAGCGTGCCGAACAGCCAGTCTGCCAACGGCAACAGGAAGTTGACGTTCGCCTCGGTATCCACGTGATGGATGTAGTGGTGATTGTCGAGGAACTTGAACCAGAACTGTGATTCGATGATCCGGTGGCTGCCGGGCCGGTGAATAGTGTCATGAACGGTGATGAACAGATCCGACACGAATACCGAAGCGACGACGATTCCGATCAGGAAGGGGATACTCGCCGTCAGCAGCCACGCCGGGAGCCAGATGAAGACGGCGCCGATGGTCATGTAGAACGAGAAATGAGCGAGGCGCACGAGTCCGTTCTTCCACCCGGCGGTGTGGACGTGGCGGAAGTGGTCATCGCCCAGGACGGGAATGCGTCGCGGAGGACCGGCCGTCACGTACCTCGAAGTCGGGAAGAACACATAGTGATGGCCCTTGTGATGGACGTCGTAGATCGGCCGCAGAAAGGGCACGAGCACGCGGTGATAGACGTATCGATGCACGATCCACTCGAGGGGTGACGCGAGCAGAGGCGTCAGGACGAGTCCGGCGAGGAAGGCCAGCGTCGCACCGACCATGCCGCCGGGAAGCGCGTTGACCCCCAGGATGAGCCCGGCGGCCACTGCCGCGATAAGCAGGTTCATCAGGACGAATCGGAGCGGTGCGATCGGACGGTGACGAGCGCTCACTGGAAGGCTCCTTTCCGGAGTCGGCGTACCGGTCCTTCAAAAGATGCCGAAGGGGTTCTGGCACGGGCAAGAGAGGCACAGCGGTTGCGTCTCCTGGCCCTTCCAGTAGCTACGCGCCAAGGGGCGCCCAGACCGGGCGCCCCTTGGCCGAGGAGGGGGTTGATGGGCCGTGCAGGGCCCCCTGAAGACGCTTACCACTTCTCGCCGTAGCTCCCGTTGCCGCCTCCGGAGCCGCCGCCGGCGCCGTCGTCCGCGGGCCCGGCCTCGGTACCGACCGTCTCGACCCCGTTTGCGTCGTCGTCGAAGCTGGGGCCCGTCAGGTCCGTGCCCTGGCAAGCCATAGCGGCCATCACGGCCAGCGCCAGCCCCAGAGAGACCAGTCCGCGGCGGGTGCGTCCCTCGCCATCGGGCGTGTGCTGTGCGCTCTGGTCGTCCTGCTTCTGCGTGGATTCCCGGTCGGCCTTCATCGCTCTGTCCTTTCCTGGCGCGCCGGTTCAGATCCAGCTGATTCCCGTCCGGCGCCGCGTTGGCTTCGGTGCTCACGAGGACGATGGACCCGGACCGTCACCGACGGATCAGATGACCATCATCTGTACGTGAGCCCTTTCAACCCCGCGTCAGCCGGCTGTCCGCATCGGGTCGTAAGATTCAGACTGGCTTGAGTTTGACGAGGCCTGGCGAAATCGCGGCCATCGAGCTCCGGGAAGGGTCGTCACCGCCGGTGCTGCGCTTCACCGGTCGCTTCGACAACGAGATCGACGGCCAGCCGGCCCGCGGAGGGAACCGACCTTGAGCCCTCGTGGAGGATTGGGTCCCTTCGGCGGCGCTCAGTTCCCCAACCCGAACACGAAGACCGCGTTGCCCGCCACGTAGGCCACGTGCTGCTCACCGTCGATCAGGAACGTGGTCGGGTTCGACGTGATGGAGCCGCCCAGGTTCATGTGCCAGAGCGGTTCACCCGTGCGAGCGTCCAGGGCCACCGCCTGACCCTTCGGCGTGCCGGTGAACAACAGTCCGGTGACGGTGGAGAGGATGCCGGTCCGAGGGTGCACGGCCTCGTCCATCTGGAATTCCCAGACCAACTCACCGGTCAACACGTCCAGTGCCCGAATCGCCACCACGAACGGAAAGCCCGCCTCGTCCGGGGTGATCAACTGGGGGAATCCGCCGTGGAACCCCCGGCCCGGGCGGTACTCCTGGTCCGTCAGGAAATACCGGGCGGCCGCATCGTACGCATTGACGTAGAACAGCCCGGTTTCGGGCAGATAGCTGGGCGACCACCAGTTGGTAGCGCCCTGCACCGATGGGGCGATGAGACTGCCCTCGTAGCTCGGGTCCGCGCCCTCCCGACGAATGGGACGCCCGCTGTCGTCCAGACCCTCGGCCCAGTTCTGGACCGCGAACTGAGCGCCGCGCAGATACTCGCCCGTTTCCCGGTCCAGGACGTAGTAGAATCCGTTCCGGTTGGCGGTAACCAGCAGCTTGCGAATACGGCCGTCCACCTCCCGGTCGATCAACACGGGAATCTGGGCCGAGTCGAAGTCGTGGGTGCCGCCTGGGGTGAACTGGAAGAACCACCGCAGCTCACCCGTGTCCGCGTCGAGCGCCACCACGGCCTGGGTGAAGAAGTTGTCGCCAGGACGGTTGCGTCCGTCGTAGTCCGGCCCCGCGTGGCCCACGCCCCAGTAGACCAGGTCCAGATCGGGATCGTAGGAACCATGACCCCAGGTCGACCCGGCGCCGGTCTTCAGGGCTTCGGCGGCGTTGGGCCCCCAGGTCTCGGCGGCGGGCTCGCCGGGCTCGGGGGTGGTCATGAACCGCCAGCGCCGCTCACCGGTCTCCGCGTCGTAGGCGTCGATGAACCCCTTGATGCCCATCTCGCCGCCGGCGATGCCCGTGATCACCATGTCCTTGACCACCAGAGGGGCGCTGGTGATCGAATAGCCCTGCTGGTTCTGCGCCAGGTGCACGTCCCACTCGAGCGTGCCGGTGCGTGCGTCCAAGGACAGAAGGTGCGCGTCGATCGTGCCGACGAAGACGCGGTGGCCCAGGATCGCGGTGCCGCGGTTGACCGGACCGCAGCACGCCAGGATCCGGTCCGGAATCGGGCGCTGGTAATCCCAGAAGGGCATGCCGGTTCTCAAGTCCAACGCCTGGACACCCATGGTGGCAGACGCGCCCGCCGTCAGGGGCGGGTTGGAGATGTACATCACCCCGTCGGCCACGATGGGCGTGGTCTCGAACGTGGCGGCCGTGCGCAGTTGGTGGACCCAGCGCAGGCTCAACCCCTCGACGTTGGCCGCCGTGATCTGGTTCAGGAGACTCCGGCGCTGCCCGTCGTACGCGCCCGAGTAGGTGAGCCACGATCCTGGCTCCGCGGCACGGGCATCGAGGAGACGCTCGAACGTGACGCCCCCATCGACGTCCTGAGCGGACAGGTCCGACGCCAAGGCCAGCGCGAGCAGGCCCAGGGTAAGGCGAGCGGTCCGTACCGCCGCGCGTACGTTCAAGCGGGTCATGGTCGGGGGTGCTCCGTTCGCGGCCGTCACTGCAGCGTCGAAAGATAGGCCACCAGGTTCGACAGCTGCTGCTCGTCCAGCACGCTCTCGTACGAGGGCATGGGCGAGGTGTCGAGCACCTGCACGGTGGCACCACGGGTAGCAAACGCCAGGAGGCGGCCGTCGTTGTCCCGTAACCGCACCGAGAATGGGTCCTTGTCGATGAGGAACCCGCTGTGGACGGAGCCATCCGGTTGTGTGACGCTCACGGGCTGATAGCCGGTCGCGATGAAGCGGTTGGGCTCGACGATGGAAGACCGGAGGTGATCCAAGGACCGGCGGCTGCCGATGTCGGCCAATGACGGTCCCAGGCCCGAGGCCTTGCCCTCGACCACGTGACAGGTGGCGCAGTCCTGGCTCGTGAACACCTCGCGCCCCGCGGCTGCGGCGGCGAGATCTTCGTCGGACGGCCCCGATCCCTGCAGCGACATCACGTACGCGGCCAGGGCTTGGCTTTGCGCGGCGGGCATCCAGGACCCCGGCATCTCCGTGCCCGGAATGCCTCGGGTCACGGCAATCGTGATCGCATCCTCGTCGAGGGTGCCGCGGGTCAGGTCGGGACCCCGTCCACCCTTCGCCTCGGGGCCATGGCACACGGCGCATTGGGACCGGAAGATCCGCTCGCCCTGCTCCAGATCGGGACCTCCACCGGTCGCGGTTCGCAGCTCCGCGCGAAACGCCACCAGCTGTGGATACGGGAAGCGGTCGTAGTGGGTCACGAAGATCCCAGCGAGGAATCCGCCACCCGTGATGAGCAGGACCAGTACAATGAAACGCTTGGTGGACATGGGAGTCTCTAGCTGTCTCCGGGCAGTGATTCCGTTCGGAACGGCGGCTGAGTTGAAGCCGGTCCGCGGGTGTTACCTCGGCCCTGGGGCGACGCTTCAGGCATGGACCTGGGGCACTTCGCACCCATGGCCCCGGCCCCTGTCGGCCATCCGGCGGTACACCACGGAGCCGATTTGTGCCGCCCCGGGCAGGTACAGGAAGGGTAGCACCACCCAGCCCAGGGGCATCGCCCGAGCCAGCTGGCGGTAGGCCTTGAACCCCGACGACTCTCTCGTACCCGGACCGACGACGACCATTTCCGTCAGACAGGCCTCCCGATCCAGCGTGGGAAACCGAGCCTGCAGGTCGGGCCAATCGGTGTGGAGGTTCGAGAACTCGACTCGGCCCAGGAGGTTGAGGCTACGCACCACCGCGACCGTTCTCCCGCACAACCCGCAGTCGCCATCGTAGATCATGACGTACCGGGGTTCACTGCCCAGGGCGGCGGCCAGCCAACGGCCGATACGATCCCACGGCGCCCAGAACGCGTAGATGAGCAGGAACTGGTAGAACCACACGTTCATGAAGAGGCCGATGCCGACCTGCATGGCCAGGAGGCTGGGGATCACCACCGCCCGGGCCCTGGCGCTGAAGAGGGCCAGGGGCGCAGCCAGCTCGAAGGCCACGGCGCTGAACGCCAACAACACCGGGATCCAGGCCCATTGCGCCAGCCACTGGCCCAGGGGCACGCCGTGCTGGATGAGGAGCACCTGCATGTTCTCGCTGAAGATCCAGGGCAGACCCGAGTGGCGCAGCTTGGAGACCCCGGCGCCGAAGAACAAGAAGCACGAAAGCGTCCACGTGAGCCGTACCGGCCATGTGTACTCGCCGCTGGGCTCCACCGAGCCCGCACCGGGGTTCCGCCAACGGCGGATGAGCGCGTCCATCGACCAGCCGTCCCCGCACCGGGACCAGGCCATGGTGCCCAGGGTGATGGCCAGGATCGCGTCCGCGTGGTGGATCTTGCCGAAGTTGTGGGGCAGCGCCAGCAGGTAGGCCCCGCTGATCAGCGCGATCCACGTGGCCCACCGGGTCCAGAGACCGACGGCAGCGAAGGTCATGGAGATGAACCAGACGGCCGTGAGAACACCCAGCACGCCTTCGGGGAACACACCGACGGGGAAGACTCGAAACAGATGGATGGGAAACCAGAACGCATCCGAGACGCCGCTCCAGGCGGTGTAGTCCACCCGGAGTGCCACGACGTAGAGGAACAGGATCCCCCCGAAGAACAACGCCCGGAGGAATCCCAGGTTGGACGGGGTCGCCGGCGCGAACCAGAAACCGTCCCACCGGGCCTTCAGGCCGCTCACGGCGCACCCCCCGCTCCGAGACCGCTCTCACCCACCAGCCGCCGTTCGTCCGGAGGTGGCGGCGGGATGATACGGGGGTCGACGTCGTCCCACAGCTGCTGGTAGATGCGCACCGCGCGGATGGGCGGTCCGTCGTGAAGCCCCGCGACCCGACGGGCTTCGTACCGGGCGTGCAGATCGTTCAGGGCGGCGTCCAGTCGGTCCAGCTCGCCATCTCGCTCGGCCGCCCGCATGACCCGCCGGGATGCCCGGTCGAGGCGTTGCCGATCGAACGGGTGAATCTGGGCACCCTGGGCAAGCCGGAACTCCGGCTCGCCAGAGGCCGCCGGCACCGCGTACACGACGACCTGGTTCCGAGCGCCCCCCGCCACCGCCGAGTACATGGGGTACGGCGAGTAGGGCCAATACTCCCGGTCCGTTACCAGGCAGTACAGGGACGGCACGACGACCAGGGCGATCACCATGTTGGCGATGCGCCGTCGTCGTGGGGACATGGAATTGGTCGAACTCGTCCTACTCAAGTCGAAGCCCTTCGCTGTTTCGTCACCGCTGGGCGCGGGCCGCGCTGTTCCAGGCACCGGGGTGCGCTCCGGACGCCGCTCGGGGCACGCCACGGCCCGACGTGCAATTTACGTACCGATTGCCGTCCGCGCCCGGGGACGGTCGGTCGAACGCAACCAACCGCACTGGACCCGGGAACGGGGACCATCCAGCGAATCCGCGCCCCGCCACGGGCTTTCCCGAGCCCGCGGCGCCGGTCTCCCCGGGGAACCCGCGAACCCTCAGGCCCAGCGCGTGTATGCCGTCGATCGAGACGATCCGGAGGCACTCACGATGCAGTCGTGCCGCACCCACGTCGAACCGAGCGAGTTCCCGCACCCCATGAACCGGACGCCGCACCCATGACCCAGGAAAGCCAGATTCGCGACTGGCAACCCGAAGGCCGCGGCCTGCTCACCGCCGCGCTGGCCGCGTATGTGGGCGCCGTCGCGCTGGTCACCGCCGGGGGTGGATACGCATTCCTGCCCAAGGTGGCGGCGGTACCGTTCATGATCCTGGCGGCTCTGGTCGTCCGGCGCGGCTGGTTCCTCGTTCGCGACTGGGCGGTCTTCCTTTCACTGATCCTCCTGTTCGACGCGATCCGGGGCCTGATCTACGCGGCGATCGGCCGATGGGACCTCAAGGTCTACATGGGTTACGTCATCGACATGGAGTATTGGCTCGTGGGCGGCAGGCTCTTCCCCGTGGCGCTCCAGGAGTGGCTACGGGGCTCGCCCATCCAACCCGCCGTCGACGGGGTCCTCACGTTCGTCCACAGCACCCATTTCGTGGCGTTCGTGTTGGTGGGCCTGGCCATCTGGGTCTTTCGGCCCCACGGATTCCGCCGATTCACCGCCTCGGTCGTGTGGACCGTATACGGCGGCGCCCTGATCTACTTCCTGGTGCCGACGGTTCCGCCGTGGATGGCCGCCGGCATCTTCCACGTGATCCCGCCGGTCGACCACATCAGCGCCGAGATCTACGCCGAGTCCGTCCCGGCGCTCCAACTGGCGTTCGACGTCAATCCAATCGCGGCGATGCCGTCTCTGCACACGGCCATGCCCACGGTGTCGGCGGTGGTCGCGTTCCTGTACTTCGGCCGTCGGTCGTGGTGGATCTTCCTCTACCCGCTGATGGTCTACGCTTCGATCCTCTACCTGGGCGAGCACTACCTGGTCGACGTCCTGGCGGGCCTGGTCCTGGCCGGCGTCGTGCTGGCGGTCGTGTGTCGACCGAGCGCCGTACGGGCGGACTTCAAGGACGTGGAGATCCACCCCCGGGAGTTGCCGTGGCGCGTAGCCCTGGATCCGGAGCGGATCTCGAAGTCGGTCCGCCGTTCCCTGCTGGTCACGGCCCTGGCGGCGATCGCCGGCTTCGCCACGATCTGGATTGGGCGCCCCTGGGTTCCCGGACCCGACTTCGTGGCGCGAGAGCTCCAGTCCGTGCCCGACGTCGCGGCTCGGGTCACGGCCGACTACGCCGAAGCCCGATCGGAGGCTCCCGAGACCGTGGCCCGAGCCCGGATCCTCTACGCGGAGGGACGGCTGGACGAAGCCACGGCGGCGGTGGACGCCCTGTCCGTGGACCTACCCTCGGACCCGGAGCCGCTGTTCTGGCGAGCGCTGTTCGCCTACGACAGCCAGGGGGCGAACGGGCCGGCCACGGAAGCGGCCGTGGACGAAATCAGGGAGTTCTCCGATCAGCGGCGCGTGGACCTGTACCTGAGCTTGCTGGCCGCGCTGCCCTGATCCGGGGCGGACGAGACCGCCTCGAGGTTCGGCCTACGGCTCCACACCGACGGTTTGGAGCGGGGCTCCGATCATCCCATGTCCTCGGTTCGTTCCGGCCGGGTGCCGTCGCCGGATTGTCTCGACAGGGCTTCCTGGACGGCCTGCAGCAGCTGACGCGGCGCGAACGGTTTGTGGAGGAACGTGATCTCCTCGCCGTCGCCCAGGCCCAGCGACTCTTCGCCGTATCCGGACATATAGACCACGGCCAGGTGGGGTGAGCGCTTCCGGAGGGACGCCACCATCATGGGGCCCGGTCGGTCGGGCAGGATGACGTCGCTGACCACGAGATCGAAGGTCGGGCGTACGAGGTCGAAGATCCGTAGCCCCTCCGCGGCGTTGCCCGCCGTGATCACCGCGTGGCCGGCCCGGGTCAACGCCCTGTTCACGATGGACAGCACCGCCGGGTCGTCCTCCACCACCAGGACCCGGACCCCACCGCTCGGCGCATCCATCGCCACCGGGTCGGCGACCGGCCCGCCGGCCACAGGGCGCACGGGGAAGTAGACCTCGAACGACGTTCCCTGCCCGTCTCCACCGGTGACCCGCACCGCGCCACTGTAGCTTCGCGCGATCCGAAGCACCGCGGTCAGGCCGAAGCCGGCCCGCCCCACGCCCTCAGCCTTGGTGGAGAAGAAGGGGTCGAAGATCCGATCGAGGAGCTCCGCCGGAATCCCGGGCCCCGTGTCCCGAACCGTGAGCCGGGTGTACTTGCCCGGCTGCAGGACGTCTCCGGAGGCCGCCGTCAGCTCGGACGTAAGTTCGATGTTGGACACCACGATCTCGACGAGGCCGCCGTCGGGCATGGCCTCCCGGGCATTCATGGCCAGGTTGAGGAGGACCTGTTCGATGCGGGACCGCTCTCCCTCGATCTCCCAGAGGTCCTTCGGGGCATGCACCGCCACGGTCACGTCTTCGCCCATGGCCCGCCCCAGAATAGCCTCGAGGTCCTTCACCACTCCGCCGACGCTCACGGGGCCCGACCTCTGGTCGTTCCGTGTCGCGAAGGTCATCACCTGGCGGACGAGCGCCGCGCCCCGACCGGCTGCCTCCTCGATGACGGTGAGGTCGTCCCGGGCCTCCTGGTTCGGAAGTTGGTCGCTCAACATCTGGACGGAGGACAGGATCGCAGTCAGCAGATTGTTGAAGTCGTGGGATACCCCCCCCGTCATGGCTCCGACGGACTCCAGGCGCTGAGACTTCCACAGCCGCTCCTGGAGGGCTTCGGCCTCGGTACGGAGCCGGCGCGTGTCGCTGACGTCGACGACCCGGCCGATGACCTGAGCGCCCCCCTCGCCCTCGAGTCCAACCCGGAAGGTGTCCCGCACCCACCGCTCTTGCCCCTCCGAGGTCCGGATTCGGTATTCGAGCGTACGCTCGCCCGAGGTGACGGTCTCCAGAACCGCCAGCATCCGGGTCCGGTCGTCTGCGTAGATCAGGGCGCCCCACTTGCCGGGGTCGTTGCGGAAGACCTGGATCGGATACCCCGTCAACGTCTCCACGCCGGCGCCTACGAACTTCCGGGACAGCGGTTGGGCGAGGGACGCGGTGTAGAGCACGAGCGGGTCGCCGGGGACCCGATCGCCGATCAGTCGGAGGGCAGCCTGGAGTTGGTCGATCGGCTTGGCGGGCTCATCGGTCATGCGTTGTCCAGCCTTGTTCGATGACCCGTCGGTCAAGCGTCGAATCGAGGGGCGGAGCCGGGCGTGGTATTCCGACCCCTGGCTCTCCGGGCTCTGGGCCGATCCGACCAGGCCGGCGTTGCGGAGCCCGTCAGGTTCTGGCCGTAGACGCCCATGCTGACGAGGGTGCGGAGCCCCCAGACGCCCCGGCGCACCGACAAGAACGGGGCCGACTCCAGCACGTCGACGACACGGGCCCGTCGAGACTCGGACAACTCCGTGAACGTGCGGCCGTATCGAATCAGTGGAAGCGCGTTGGCGAGCCGGATGAAGCGGCCGACCTGGCGTCTGGTCTGCGGTGGCCGATCTTCCAGCATGGCGTCGATCACGTCTTCGGTGCGCTGCCAGGCCACGCCGTCCAGCGTCCGGGTCTCTGGCATCAATGTAGTCGCCAACGCCCTGAATTGAGGGCGAACAGGGGCGAGTACGGAGTCGGTCACGCTACCGCCTCTTCGGTGTCTGGGACGTTGCGTCTGTCCTGGGTAGGGACGGAACGTGTGCACGAAGGGGGTGGATTCGCAAGCCGGCCACGAAACCCTTCCCGCCCGTCGACCGTAGTACGGGGAGAATCATGGATCACCAAAGCGAGGCTCGATGACGGCAGGCACCAAGCGACGACTCAAGTTCCTGGGCGGATTCGCCCTGTATTTCGGAGCTCTCTGGCTCCTCTGGGACACACCGGTCGTGTATCCGCTCAAAGTGTTCGTGGTGCTGCTTCACGAGATCAGCCACGGCTTCGTGGCCGTGATCACGGGCGGCACGATCGACCGCATCGTGCTCGATCCGCAGCAAGGCGGCGCGTGTTACTGCCCCGGAGGCAATCCGTTCTTCACCCTGTCGGCGGGGTACCTGGGAAGCCTCCTCTGGGGCGCCGGGCTGCTGACGGTCGCTCAGAGCAAGCGCATCCGTCCGTCCTGGGTCACCACGGCGGTGGGCATCATGGTCGTGGGGCTGTCCCTCCTATACGTCCGGAGCACCTTCGGATTGGCGTTCTCACTGGCATTCGGAGCCCTGCTCATCGTGGCTTCGCAACAGCTCTCCGTGGCGGCCAACCGGGCCATTCTGGTGGTCCTGGGCCTGACGAGCTGTCTCTATGCCATCCTGGACATCAAGAGTGATGTCCTCGAGCGGCCGCATCTGCCTTCCGACGCCCACATGCTGTCGGAGCTCACGGGTGTGCCCACGGTGGCGTGGGGTGTGATCTGGATCGGGCTGGCGCTGTTCGTGAGCGGGTGGCTGTTCCGGAGGGCGTACCAGAACGCCTGAGGGACCTTCAACGCCTGAGGGACCTTCGGAGCGGCCCCACCTACCCGGGCCCGCTCGCTCGTCCGCTAGCCCGTCACTCCTGCACGGCTTCGGCGTCGGCGTCCGCGTCCGCGTCGGCGTCCGCGTCCACCAGACCGTACTCCTTCATCTTCCGCCACAGGGTCGTACGGCCCATGCCCAGCATCTCGGCGGCCCGGGAGCGAACGCCCCCCGCCGCCTCCAGGGCCCGAACGATGGCGGTGCGCTCGTCGGTCTCGGACCCATCCCGGCGGTACCGCTCCAGGGTGCCGTCCCCGACCTGATGCGCCTCCCGGACGTCGTCCGGCAGGTGTTGCGCTTCGATCCGGTGGCCGTCCGTTCGGATGATCGCGCTCTCCAGGACGGCGAATAGCTCCCGGACGTTGCCGGGCCAGGGGTAGGCCTGTAGCAGCCGCATGGCCAGGGGCGAGACGTGCCAGCGCGACCCGTCGTGCGGCTCCCGTTCCGCCAGGAAATGCTCGACGAGCAGGGGAATGTCCTCGACCCGATGCCGGACGGGTGGGAGCTCGACCCGGAACACGTTGAGTCGGTAGTACAGGTCCTGCCGGAAGTCGCCGCCCTCCATGGCCCGCTTCAGGTCCTTGTTCGTGGCCGCGACCACCCGCACGTCCACCGTCCGGGCCTGGTCACCCCCCACGGGAATCACTTCCTTCTCCTGCAGCACCCGGAGCAGCCGGTTCTGGACCGCGGGGCCCACCTCTCCGATCTCGTCCAGGAACAGGGTGCCACCCTGGGCCGCCTGGAAGAGCCCCTTGCGGTCCCGATTGGCGCCCGTGAACGCGCCCCTCACATGGCCGAAGAGCTCCGACTCCAGAACCCCCGGTGCCAGGGCCGCCGTGTTCACCGCCACGAAGGGACCCGCCGCCCGGTCGGATCGCTCGTGGATGCGACGGGCGACGAGTTCTTTTCCGGTCCCGGTCTCGCCGGTGATCAGCACCGTGGCCTCGGTGGGCGCCACACGATCCACGACGTCGAGCACGCTCCGCAGGGCGCCCGAGCGACCCACGATCCGGGTACCCTCGAAGCCGGGAGCGTCCAATGTGGGGCGGCGCTCCAGCAGCGCCCCGACCCGGGCGCTCAGAACGTCCGGCTCGACTGGCTTGGTCAGGAAGTCGTCCGCACCCATGTGCAGCGCCTGCACGGCGGACTCCACCGTGCCGAATCCACTGATCATCAGGATCGGCGCGCCTTCGCCCCATTGGCGAAGAACCTCGACCAGTTCGATCCCGCTGATGCCGGGCATCCGCAAGTCGAGCAGGATCAGGTCGAAGGGACCGACGTCTCGCAGGGCCTCGACGGCCGCCTGACCGTTCTCGGCCTCGTGGACGTGGTGGCCCTCCTGCCGCAGCAACGCGCCTGTGGACTTCCGGAAGACCCGGTCGTCGTCCACCAGCAGGATCCGGCTCGACCCGGTCATGACGCCGGCACCGGCGACGAGCCGAGGGTCTCGGCGGGTTTCGGAGTCGGGAGCTCGACCCGGAAGCACGCGCCGGATTGGTCCGGCCGATTGATGGCGCTGATGCGTCCTCCATACGTCCGGACGAGCCCCTCGGCGGTGAACAGGCCGAGCCCGACGCCCTGGATCTCGTCCTTCGTCGTGAAGAAGGGATCGAACACACGGGGGAGCACTTCTTCTTCGATGCCGGGGCCGTCATCCTCCACTCGCACCACGACCGAATCCGAGCCACCGTCCACATGGATTTCTACGGTGCCCACGTGCCCCGTGGCTTCGGCCGCGTTCCGGGTCAGATTCAGCAGGACCTGCTTGAGCCGGTCCGCCGAGATCCCGACCTGGGTCGGACCCGCCGCGGACACCTCCACTTCGACGGAGGATCCCAGAGGCTCGCCTGCCAGGGTCAGCGTCGCGACCTCTCGAGCCACGGCCTCGGCGTCGCACCGGGTATCGGGATCCTTGGGCCGGTGCAGGTCCATCATCTGCTCCGTGAGCTCGTGCATGCGCAGCAGCTCGTCGATGGCCATGTCTGCGAATTCTCTCGCTTCCGGGTCATCGGAGGCCCGTCGCCTGAGGACTTCGAGGCAATTCCTCACGTTCGCCACCGGGTTCCGGATCTCGTGAGCCAGCTGGGCGTGCAGCGTTCCCGCCGCCGCCAGGCGATCCCGCTGGATCAATTCTCCCTGAAGCACCGCCAGGCGATCCTGGCGGTTCTGCAGCTCCGTGTTCGCGGCCTCGAGGTCCCGGAGGCGCGCGGCCAGGGCGATACGCATCTCGGAGAACGCCTCCGCCACCTGACGCACTTCGGCCACCCCCGACGTGGGCAGGGGCGCGTCCGGCTCGCCATGGGCGAAGCCCTCGGCAGCCACGGCGAGCGATCGCACCGGTCCGGCCAGGCGAGCCGCGAACAGGCCGCCGAAGATCAGAGCGAAGATCAGCGACACCCCGGCGATCAGGAGGGCGATCCGGTGCAACTCGGGCAGCACGGCCAGCTCGGCCTCCAGGTCCCGCAGAAACACCACCGTGGCTCGATCGTCCAGGGCCGCCCGGGTAACCAGGAATCGGCCTCCGGCCACGTCCACCTCGTACACGCCCTCGGGGTCGGACAGGTCGACGCCGGACGCCAGGTCGCCGGCCATGCCCGGGTCCAGGCTGGCCGCCGCCAGGGATCCGTCGCCCTTGAGCACCAGCACATAGGACCGCGTGAGGCCCGACAGCGTCCCGGCGTACGTGGCGTCCAGCGGTGTCATCACCCCTGCGGCGCCCACCATTCCTCCCCCGCCATGACCGGGGCCAGGGCCACCACCGTGAGGGAGTCGCCGGCCGATACGACGCGGACGGGCATCTCACCCCGGCGTGTGCCCTCGAGCAGCTCCGCATCGGGCTCGATCCCGGTCCACGTGGCACCGCTGCCCGAGATCAGCACGGGCGACTCGAGAGGCGAGCGGGGTGCGGCCTCGATCAGCTCAACGGCGCCCGCGGAGTCACCCGTGGCCAGCGCCCCGCTGAGGCCCGGCACCACCGAGATGTCCTTGGCATGCATCATCTGCACGTCGGCCGCCGCCGCCCACCGATCCGCCAGGATCTGGGGCGCCAGGGTAAGGTCCATCCGGGCCTTCGACTCCAGGGTCGCCTCCAGGCGACGCTCGAGGATGATCCCGCCCGGCACCAGGGCCACGGCGAGCACCAGCACGACCAGGAGCACGAGCGCGGCCTGGAGGGTCAACCCACGGGAGTCCTGCCCGGTCATCGAACGGCTCATACGGTTTGCGCCCTCCGCGGACGACGCCGGCGCACCCTGGCCAGCAGGAGAATCCCCAGGATCGCTCCGTAGATCAGGGGGGCGGTGTCGTCGGCCCGGGTGATCCACAGGTAGTGCACCACGCCGAGGACGCCCGAGACGTAGATGAGCTTGTGGAGCCTGGTCCAGCGTTTCCCCAAACGACGGATCCACCCCTTCGTGGACGTCACGGCCAGCGGGATCATGAGAACGAACGCGGTGAAACCGGCCGTGATGTAGGGCCGCTCCAGCACGTCCTCGACGATGTAGGACCAGCCGAAGAACTGGTCCAGCACGATGTACGTGAGGAAGTGGAGACAGACCCAGAAGAAAGCGAACAGCCCTACCAGCCGGCGCACCTTGACGATGTCGTTCCACCCCGTCACCCGCCGGATCGGCGTGACGGCCAGGGCCGCCAGCAGGATCCTGAGGGACCAGTCGCCCGTGCGGTGGGTGATCTCCTCGATGGGGTTGGCGCCCAGGTCGCCGGTGAAGAACCGGTACAGGAGCCAGGCCGCGGGAGCCAGGCCCCCGACCCAGATCGCGACCTTGAGCCACAGCACCCTGCGCTTCCGTACGGCGGAGGCGCGCGCGGCGGCGTCCGCCCGGCCGGACGTCGGCGAGGCGGCCACGGAAACACTAGCGCTGGACATCAGTAGTTCCGGCGGAGATCCATGCCCGCGTACAGCGACGCGACCTGATCGGCGTAGCCGTTGAACATGAGGGTCTCGCGCCGGCGGAATTCGCCGATGCGGCGTTCCCGGGCCTGGCTCCAGCGCGGGTGATCCACCTCTGGGTTCACGTTGGAGTAGAACCCGTATTCCCGAGCGTTGGCCACCTGCCAGCTGTTTCGGGGCTGGTCTTCGGTGAATCGGATCCGCACGATCGACTTGGCGCTCTTGAACCCGTACTTCCACGGGATCACGATCCGGAGCGGCGCCCCGTTCTGATTCGGCAGATCCCGCCCATAGACGCCCGTCGTCATGAGCGTCAGCGGATGCATGGCCTCGTCCATGCGCAGCCCTTCGATGTACGGCCAGTCCAGGACGGGTCTGCGCTGGCCGGGCATCTGCTCGGGATCCAGCAACGTGTGGAACTCGACGTACCTGGCGTTTCCGGTGGGCTCGACCCGGTTGATCAGGTCTCGGAGCGGGAAGCCCCGCCACGGGATCACCATGGACCAGGCCTCGACGCACCGAAGCCGGTAGATCCGGTCCTCCAGGGTGACGGCGCTGAGGATGTCGTCCAGAGCGTAGTCGCCCGGCTTGTTGACGTGCCCCTCGATGGACACGGTCCAGGGGCGGGTTCGGAAGTCACCCGCGTTCTTCGCGGGATCGTCCTTGCCGGTGCCGAACTCGTAGAAGTTGTTGTACGTCGTGACGTCTTCCCAGGGCGTGAGCTCGTCGCCGAGCTCGTCCGTGGCGTCCTGGAAGGCCTCCTGGACCCGGATGGTGTCGGTGTTCTTCCGAGCCAGCGCGCCCGCCGCTCCCGGCAGCGCCGCCGCCCCCGCCAGGCCCGCCAGGCCAGCGAGGAACGTGCGCCGGTTCACGTACAGCGAATGGGGCGTGATCTCCGACGACGGAATCGGGTCCGGTTTCCTGATCAGCATATGTCGACTCTTTCCTTTTTCGGCCTCGATGGAGGGCCACAGCCGAGTCCACCGTTCCAACACATATCCCGCTGTGCCCGGCCGGGGTTCCGTGCACCGGCCGTGCCGCTCCGACTCGGAGGCCCGGAACCCCCCGGTCCCACTGCGCGATCGCCCTGCAACCACCCTGGGAGTAGGGTGTTTCATGAAACACGAGAGGCGTTTCATCGGGGAACCTTCCGCCCTGGACCGAACGGCCGGATCCAGCCGGAAAGCGGCGGATTCCGGACGTTGGACGGGTGCCCGAGCACATCCGCCTTGATCCCCCGCCGGGGGATCCCTATATACCAGGTGACCTGTGTGTCTGGGCTGGTCGAAATCGCCGCACGGCGGCGCTTCGATCGGACTGCGGGGCCCGACCCCGCTGGCGCTCTGCCCGAAGTTGACTCTGTTTAAGGAGGTGATCCCTTGTCTAGTCCAAGTACTGTGCGCAACCCTGCACGGGCAAGCGATCGCCGCGTCGGCCGGTAGGAAGTAGCCGACCAGGATCGTAGCTGTTCGCGACAGGAAGCGGCGTTCGCGCCGGGTTGCGACAGAAGAGGAGACGCCACCGGGAGACGGCTGCCCGGTGGCGTTTCTCTTTTCGGGTACCCTGCCCGCTGGACATCCACGGCTACCCGTTCGTACCCTCGAGGTCGGAGTCACATGGAACCGGAGGACACGAGCCCATGGTGAGCAGGCGGGCATTCTTGAAGGCGGTGGCAGCAGGGGGCGGAGCGATGGCGGCGGGCACGGGCTCGGCTGCGCTGCCCAGGGCCCGGGCCTTCGCCGCACTGCCCGACGCGTTGCAGACGCCGCCCTACGCCATCGTGCTCGGCTCCGTTCAGGACGGGGGCCTGCCGCAGGCGGGGTGTTATACCGACCGCTGCAATCGAGCCCGGGTCAATCCGAGGTACGTCACGTCACTGGGCCTGGTCATGCCGGCCCGGGGCGGCCCCGACTCCCGCCGGTACTACCTGGTCGACGCGACGCCGGACCTACGGGTCCAGATGGACCTGATCGACGACCCGGCCTTCAGGCGACGGGCCCAGGCTCGGCGCCCCTTCGACGGCATCTTCCTTACCCACGCCCACATGGGGCACTACCTGGGCCTGGCCTACCTGGGTCGCGAATCCATGGGCATGCTCCCGACGCCGGTGTACTGCACAGCGGCCATGCGGGGGTTCCTGTCCACCAACGGGCCCTGGAGGCTGCTCGTCGACGAGGGGCGGATCCTCTTTCCCGACATCGCCCCGAACGTCTGGACCACCATCGACGGCGCGTTCCAGGCCCGTATGACCCTGGTGCCTCATCGGCACGAGTACAGCGACACGGTGGCGTGGGAGTTCCGAGCCATCCGAAGGACGCTGTTGTACCTCCCGGACATCGACGCCTGGAACCGTTGGGATCGGCGCATCGAGGACGTGGTGAGGGAGGTGGACGTGGCGCTGCTGGACGGAGCGTTCTTCCGGCCCGACGAGGTGCCCGGTCGCCCCGTGGAAACGATCCCTCATCCCATGATCCCGGACACGATGACCCGCCTCGCACATCTGACGGGCGGCGACCGACGGATCGTGTTCACACACCTGAACAACACGAACCCGGTATTGGACGAGGGCAGCTCGGAAGCGATTCAGGTCCGGAACCGGGGGTTCGAGATCGCCAGAGAGGGTACGATCTACGCCCTCTAGGTCTCCGGCCGAGGGGAGGCGGTGGCCGATCCGGGCCCTCGGTGAAGAGGTCGACGCGCCGAGGGATCGAGCCGGATCAGGGGGCCTGGGGATACCAGGTCAGGCCGACATTGAGGCGGGTGAACAGGTTGGACAGGTTGTCGGGCAACCGCCCTCCCTGGACGGCTTCGTCGGTGACGTCCGCGTGGGTGAACGACGCGAACGTGAACTGAACGACGGTGTCCAGGGCCACGGCCGGAGTGAAGAAGTAATGGAACCCGGTGCCGACGGTCCCTCCCCACCCCGCTAGCTCCACCTCCTCGCCCTGGGCCGGGCCCCGGTCCGGGGTGCCCCGTCCGTACTGCCCCGTGAGCCCGCCCACGATGTAACCGACGAAGGCCTTCGTCGGATCGGGGAAGTTGATCCGGAGGGCGAGGTCGCCCTGGTACATCCAATACCCCCCCGCAAGCTGGGGATTGCTGATGTCCAGTGAGGTAGCGTCACCGTTCAGCACCAGCTGGAAGGTCTCGTTGAACCCATAACCGGCCATGAGGCCGAATCCGAACCCGGCTTCCGTGTCTCCGTCCTCGACGTTGCCGGCAGCACCGCCGACGTGGGCGTTCAGCAGGAATCCCTCCGTGTTGGAACGCTGGGCCTGGACAGGGGCAGCGCAGGCGAGGAGAGCCAGGAAGACGGCGGCAACATGCTTCATGAGCGGACGAACCCGATCCGGAGGAAAGCGCTGACGCGGTGCGTCGGAGCGTTGTTCAGCTTGGTGCGTGCCGAAGGTCGGGGCAAGTTGGCCGAAGGACGCATGCCCGGGTGCATGCACCCACTGGTTGCCTCCGGGGTACAGGTGTGAGAACTTTCTCGTGCCAACCAGATGCCCCGCGCGCGCCAAGGGGCCTGCTCGAGACCAGACCGAAACGACCAACCGGGAGCGCTTTCTGAGCACGCAACAGAGCGGGGGGAGTGGAAACCCCTACATCCAACTCGTTCGACCCTACTTCGGGCCCGAGCTCAAGAAGAGCATCTCGCAGGTACTCACTTCCGCCATCCCCTTCGTCGCCCTCTGGATCGGGGCGTATTACGCGCTCGGTATCAGCTACTGGCTGACGCTGGCTCTCGCTTTCGTAGCCGCCGGCTTCGTCATGCGGCTCTTCATGATCCAGCATGACTGCGGTCACGGGTCGTTCTTCAAGTCCCGCCGAGTCGCGGACACCCTGGGCTTCTGGATCGGCGTGCTCACCCTCACGCCCTACCAGTATTGGCGGAAGACCCACGCCGTGCACCATGCCCACTCGGGCGACCTCGACCTCCGCTCGTTCGGTGAGATCACCACACTCACCGTGGACGAGTACGCGGCCAAGGACTGGTTCGGGAAGCTGTATTACCGGGTCTATCGCAACCCCATCGTGCTGTTCGGACCCGGGGCCGCGTTCCATTTCCTGATCAAGCATCGCTACCCCTGGGACGTTCCCCGTAAGTGGAAGCAGGCCTGGGCCAGCATCTGGAAGACGAACCTGGCCCTCGTGGCGATCATCGCGGTGATGTGGGCCACGATCGGCATCAAGTCGTTCCTCCTGGTCCAGGTGCCGATTACGCTGTTCGCCTGCGCCCTCGGGGTGTGGCTCTTCTACGTGCAGCATCAGTTCGAGGACACCTACTGGCACGATCACGAAGACTGGGACTTCTTCGACGCCGGCCTGCAGGGAAGCTCCTACCTGGTTCTGCCGAAGCCGCTGCAGTGGCTGACCGCGAACATCGGAATCCACCACATCCATCACATCGCGGCCAAGATCCCGAACTACAAGCTTCAGCAGTGCCTGGAGGAGAACCCGGAGTTCCAGCGGGTGACCCGGATCCGTTTCCGTGACACGTTCGGGTGCATGCGGTTGACGCTCTGGGACGAAGAGCAGCAGAAGCTGATCCGGTTCCGTGACCTCCGGAAGCTGAAGACGGCTTCGTAGCAGAACGCGCGACCCGGACCGGAGACCGGAAAGAGTCCCGTCTTCGCGGATCACGCCGCCGGCGATCGAACCGGCGGACAGCACGACTCCCGCGAAGCACCGAGTGACCACGCGGGCCGGCCCCCGGGCCCCACGGAATCCCCCACCGAACGGCAGGTGGGTACGTGGGCGAACGCACATGAAGCCTGGCTGGCCAGCATCCCTCCTGATCGCGGTCGGCGCTCTCGCAGCGGCACACGTACCGGCTAGCGCCCAGGACGCCCACTACTGGACGCAGCAATACGGGCCCAAAGCCGGTTTGCTGGGCGGCGTGATCATCGGAAGCGTCGACGACTTCAGCGCCGCGTTCTACAACCCGGGGGGCCTGGCCTTCGTCGACCGCCCCAGTCTCGCGATCAGCGCGCAGTTCTTCGAACGCGAGACAGTGCAGCTGGAGGACGGCGGTGGGCAGGGCGTGGATCTGGGGACGTCTCGTTCGGGCCTGCAACCGTCTCTCATCGCCGGGCGGCTGCCCTTCGGCGGTGAACGCCAGTCCTGGACCTATTCGCTGCTGACGCGCCAGCGGGTTCGGACCGACGTGATCAGCAGCCTCGCTCTGTCCGGAGACGAGCTCGACCCCGAGCTCGAGCTCGAACGGGCGATCGGCACGTTCAGGCTCGAGAACGAGCTCCGGGACACGTGGGCCGGCCTCAGTTGGGCCTACCAGGCTAGTCCGGGCTTCGGTCTCGGCCTGACCATGTTCGGCAGTTGGCGCCAGCAGAGAAGGCGCGACGAGATCGTGACCCAGATCGAGGAAGACGACGCAAGCACGGCGGCACGGATCGACCTGGCCGGATACGACTACAAGGTTGGACGGCTACTCTGGAAACTCGGCCTTGCCTGGAATCCTGCGGCACAGCTGAGTCTGGGCCTGACCGTCACCACACCGGCCCTCCAAGTCCTCGGTGACGCCGAGATGGGCCTGTCCCGAGGCCGGTACGGGACCGACTCGGACGACGCGCTGGAGGGCGCGATCGGCGAAACGGACGAGGCCACCTACAAGTCGCCGCTCTCTGTCGGTCTTGGCGGCGCGTACCGATTCGGTGGAACACGGATCCACGCGAGTGCCGAGTGGTTCGACGCGATCGACGAGTACGCCGTCGCGGATGTGCCAGCGTCGGGCATGGGCACCGACACACTCAGTCTCGCCGTGGTCCACGCAGCCCGGTCCCTGGTCAACTGGGGGGTGGGTGTTCAGCACGGCTTCAGCCCCAAGGTCAGCGGGTACGCCAGCTTTCTGATCGACCGGAGCGCGAGTCCCGAGAACCCGTCTCCCGAGCAGAACGTGGGCACCGCGCCCTGGGACACCCACTACGTGAACATCGGGGCCGACATCGCCCTCGGTACCGTCAGCCTGACCCTGGGCATCGGGCTGGGCATTGGCGATTCGCCCTTCGCTGAGGTACTCGACTTCCTCGAGATCGAAAACGAGGAGGGCTCCCTGGACACCACCACGCTCCGGTACCGGTCCTGGAGATTCATCTTCGGGTTCGAGCTTTGAGCCGGATCCACGTCGGCGCGGCACTCGCGGACGGTTGGCGGGATTTCCGTCTGGCGTGGCCGCGCCTCCTGGCCACCGACCTGCTCTACAAGCTGCTGGCCTTCGCGATTCTGGCTCCGCTCTCGGCCCTTGCCCTCAACATGTTCCTCGCCACCTCCGGCAACGACGTCGTCGCGGATCAGGACATCCTGCTCTTCGTGTTGAGTCCGGTCGGGATCGTGGCCGTGGTCGTGCTGGCTGCGCTCTCGGTGGCGATTCTGGCGCTGGAGCAGGCGTGCTTCATGACGATCGCGTACGGGGGCGCGAACGCTGTGCGGGTCCCGGTGCTGGGTGCGTTTCTTCAGGCCCTCAAACAGGCGGGCGGCATCCTCTTCGTCGGTTTGCGGGCGGTGAGCACCGTGCTGGTCATTGCCGCGCCCTTCCTCGCCGCGGCGGCCTTCGTCGGGTTCCGACTCCTGACCGAGTTCGACATCAACTTCTACCTTTCCCAGCGTCCGACGGAGTTCTGGGTGGCGGCCTGGGTAGTCGGCGGCCTCGGCGTCGCCATGCTGATCGTGATGCTGCCCCGGCTCGCCGGTTGGGTCTATGCGCTGCCCATCCTGCTGTTCGAGAGGGCGAGTCCAAGAGACGCCCTTGCCCAAAGCCAGGTCCGCGTCGCCGGCAATCGATGGCGGATCGGGATGGTTCTTCTCGGATGGGCGCTGGCGACGACCCTTTCGTCGCTGCTGGTCCTGGGTGCGGTAAGCTGGCTGGGGCGGCTGATGGTGGCCCGCGTCGGTTCAGGCGTGGCCGTGCTGGTCCTGACCGTGGGATTCCTCTTTGTGCTGTGGAGCCTGGCCAACCTGCTCCTGACCTTCTTACAGGTTTCCACCCTCGCGGTGCTGGTCGTCGGCATGTACACCCAGGTCGGCGTGGAGGCCGATGAAGCTCTCCTGAAGCGACTGAGCTCGGCGCCCGGTCTCGGCTCGATTCAATGGAGGCCAACCGCGCCAGCCCTCTGGGGTGGGGTCGTCCTCGTCGCCCTGGTCGCCGGAGGCACGGGCTTCTTGCTGCTTCGCGGGGTTCGGACCGACGACGACGTCCAGGTGATTGCCCATCGAGGAGCGTCCCTGGACGCTCCAGAGAACACCATGGCGGCCGTCCGGCTGGCGATCGACCAGGGCAGCGACCAGGTGGAGATCGACGTGCAGGAGACGGCGGATGGCCAGGTGGTGGTGGCCGACGACGCCGACCTGATGAAGGTCGCACGAGACCCACTGCGGATCTCCGACGCCACGATGGAGTCGCTCGCCGCGATCGACATCGGCAGCTGGTTCGCTCCCCGGTACGCCGACGAGCGGGTCCCCACCCTCTCCGAGGTCCTGGAGGCCAGCCGGGGTCGGGCCGTGGTCAACATCGAGCTCAAGTTCTACGGCCGGGAGGAGCAGCTCGAGCAGCGCACGATCGACGTGGTCGAGGCCCACGACATGGCCGACGAAGTCGTGGTCATGTCCCTCAAACGCAGCGCGGTCGCCGCTGTGCGCCGGCTGCGGCCCAACTGGCGCGCGGGGCTGCTGAGCGCGGCCGCCGTCGGAGATCTGACCCGGGTCGACGCAGACTTCCTGGCGGTGAACACGGCCGTCGCGACCAGGGCGTTCGTTCGAAGGGCCCACGCCCAGGGCAAGGACGTGTACGTCTGGACCGTGAACGACCCGGTGGCCATGTGGCAGCTCATCAATCTCGGCGTCGACGGTCTGATCACCGACGATCCGGCTCTTGCCCGGGAGGTTCTCCAGTTCCGCGAGGAACTCTCGTCCGCGGAACGCCTGCTGGTCAGCGCCGCCATCGTGTTGGGCGAGCGCCCAACCCCCAGCCGCCAGGAGGAGGCCTAGACCTCGCCGCGTCGCGCCTCCGCCACGAATCCGGTTCTATGGTTGCGGGGGACGCGTCCGGACTCGAATCTTGGGTCCATCGAAGACACTCGAACGCTCGACAATCCTGTAGCGACTCGAGGCGGCAATCCCCCTGCCTTCCTCTCGAGTCGTGGCTTTTTGTCCATTCCCCTGCAAAGGACCCCTTTCATGGGCAGCCCCTCGAAGGTCCCTCGTCGCCTCGACGTGACCCTGTGTTGTGCCCTCGGGGTCGCCGTCCTGGCGGCCCCCGCCTGCAAGGTCGGCCCCGACTACGAAGAGCCGGTAACGCCACTCGAGGACGAATGGTCGGCGGCCGTCGAAGCCGAGATGACGGCCGAGACCCCCGACATCGAGCGGTGGTGGGAGGAGCTGGGCGATACGGTCCTGACCGATCTGATCCGCCAATCCGAGCTGACCAATCTGGACCTGAGGGTGGCCGTGTCCCGGGTCGCGGAAGCCCGGGCGCTGCGGGGAATCGCGAAGGGGGACCTCTACCCGAACCTGGTGCTCGAGGGCAGCTATTCGTACACCCAGCTTTCGGACAACAGCCCCGGCGGTCAGATCATCATCGGCTCGGGCGGGGACAACGATCCCGTCGACCAGTGGGGCACCAGTGCCGCTTCCGCCTGGGAGATCGACGTGTTCGGCCGGATTCGCCGCAACATCGAAGCGGCCGACGCCCAGCTCCAGGCCGGCGTCGAGGACTACCGGGACGTGCTGGTGTCGCTGTACGCCGAGGTCGCGCTCAACTACGTCGACGTCCGGTCGTTCCAGCTCCGCTTGGACTTCGCACGCTCCAACGCCGACGCCCAGCTGGAGAGCCTGGGCCTGACCCAGGACCGGTTCAACGCGGGCCTGACCTCGGCTCTCGACGTGGCCCAGGCCGAGCAGAACCTGGCGCAAACCGAGTCCCTCATCCCTGCCCTCGAGACCCGGCTCGTCGCGTCGCTGAACCGCCTCGCGGTGTTGCTCGGGGAGCAGCCCGGCTCCCTGGAGGCCCGACTCGGACCCGATGCTCCCATCCCCTCGACCCCCGTCGACATCACCTCGGGTGTGCCTGCCGATCTGCTTCGCCGCAGGCCAGACATCAGGAGGGCGGAGCGGGTGCTGGCGTCCCAGACCGCGCTGATCGGCGTGGCGAAGGCCGATCTGTATCCGACGTTCTCGCTTTCTGGATTCATCGAGGGCATCGCGAGCACGTTTACCGGACAGTTCAACAACGACGGTGTCGGGTGGGGCATCATCCCGGGGTTCCGCTGGGATCTGTTCCAGGGCGGCAAGATCCGCAACAACATCCGAGCCCAGGAGGCCCGGACCGACCAGGCGCTGTACGGCTATCAGCAGACGGTGCTCCTGGCCCTGGAGGAAGTGGAGAACTCCCTGGTGGCCTACGACCGGGAACGACAGCGCCGTGACCGCCTCCAGGAGGCGGTGGACGCCAGCCAACAGGCCGTGGACCTGGTGAGGACCCAGTACCTGTCCGGCCTGACCAACTTCCAGAACCTGCTGGACTCACAGCGGTCGCTTTTCCAACAGCAGGACCAGCTGGCCGAGAGCGAAGGGCTGGTGGTCCAGTCCCTGGTCGTTCTCAACCGGTCGCTGGGTGGGGGCTGGGCCCCCACCGACCTGGACCCGGACCAGCAGAACACACCGGACGCGGACGGTGGGGATACCCCGGACGACGGGGCCGCCCAGGACAACGGGGCCGGGCAGGACGACGGAGCCGCTCAGAACAACGGGGCCGGGCAGGACGACGGAGCCGCCCAGGACAACGGGGCCGGGCAGGACGACGGAGCCGCTCAAAACACCGGGGCCGACGGCTCCGCCCAGCCCCAAGGTGGGGATCCAGAGGAGAATCGATAGATGAGAGCCACCAGGTGCAAACAAACGCCCCTCGCGGTGGTCGGACTCCGCCAGGGCATTGGGGTCCTGGCCACCGCCTTGCTCGTTGCCTGCGGCGGAGGCGACCCGCCGGCCCTCACCCCTCCCGCCGTGACGGTAACCCAGCCGACCCGAGGCGACGTCCAGACCTACCAGGAATTCACAGGAAACACGCGGGCGACCGCATTTGCGGAGATCCGCGCTCGGGTCTCGGGCCGGCTGGAGGAGATGTACTTCGAGCCCTCCGCCTTCGTCGATCGTGGTGATGTGCTTTTCCTGATCGAGCCCGACAGCTACCAAGCGACGTATGACGAGGCCGTAGCCTCGGTGGCCTCCGCCGAGAGCGAGCTCCGCCGATCCCAGTCCGACCTGGAGCGGATCCAGCAGGCCATCCAGTCCAACGCGGTCAGCCAGCAGGACCTGGACCGGGCCACAGCGACTCGGGACCAGGCGCAGGCGGCGCTGTTGGCCGCCCGGGCCCGCCAGGACCAGGCGACCCTGAACCTCGACTACACGACGGTCCAGACCCCGGTCTCCGGTCAGGCGAGCCGTAATCTCGTGGACCTGGGCAACCTGGTCGGCGCCGGCGAGCCCACGCTCCTGACCACGGTGACCCAGATCCAACCGATCTGGGTCTACTTCAACGTGCCGGAGAACCTGGTCCTGGAATTTCTGGCCGCCACCGCCGATACGACTCGGGCTGGGCCGGGTGAAGACGAACGGGTCGGGGTGGTTCAGGTGGCGACCGCCGCCGACACGGGATACCCCCATGAAGGCCGCATCGACTTCATCGACAACACGGTGGATCCGGCCACGGGCACCATCGAGCTCCGCGCGGTCGTTCCCAACGACAATCTGGTCCTCCTCTCGGGCCTGTTCGTGCGACTCCGGGTGCTGGGATCGATTCGCCAGAACGCCATCCTGGTCGAGGAGCAGGCGCTGGGCACGGACCTGGGCGGCAAGTACGTCCTGGTAGTGGGCGAAGACAACGTCGTCGAGCAGCGATACGTGACCCTGGGTGCCGCCCAGGACGACGGCACCATCGTCGTCGAAACCGGCCTGGACGGCACGGAGTCCTACATCGTCAACGGACAGCTCCGAGCGCGCGCGGGATTCCCGGTCACACCGCAGACGGCGGCTGAAGCAAGAGCCGAGCAGAGTCACGAGCCCACAATGGGCCCGGCCCCGGCGTCTTCGGATTCCGCTACGAGCGAGGGGAACTGAGCCATGGGTGCCTTCAGCTCGATGTTCATCAATCGGCCCATCCTCGCGATGGTCATCTCCATCGTGATCGTGCTGCTCGGGGTGCTCTCGATCCCGATCCTGCCGGTGTCCAGCATGCCCGACATCACCCCACCCACGGTCAAGGTCACGACCACCTACCCCGGCGCAAACGCCGTGGTGGTGGAGGAGACGGTAACCGCGCCGATCGAACAGCAGGTCAATGGCGTGGAGAACATGCTGTACATGGCTTCCAAGAGCGGAAGCGACGGCAGCCTCGACCTGACCGTGACATTCGAGGTGGGAACCGATCCCGACATGGCCACGGTCCTGACCCAGAACCGGGTCAACATCGCCATGCCCGTGCTTCCCCAGGAGGTCAGCCGCCAGGGCGTGAAGGTGGAGAAGCAGTCCACCCAGATGGTCATGGTGGTGTCGCTGATCGCCCCGGACGGGCGCTACGACGACATCTACCTGTCCAACTACGCCACGACCCAGATCAAGGACGTGTTGGCGCGGCTCGACGGGGTGGGCCTGGTCCAGGTGTTCGGCGCCAAGGACTTCGGCATGCGCATCTGGATCGACCCGGCCAAGCTCAAGGCCCGGGACCTGACCAGCGACGAGCTGATCCAGGCGCTCCAGGAGCAGAACGTCCAGGTGGCGGCGGGCCAGATCGGCGCCCCACCCAACCCGGCCGGCCTGGCGTTCCAGTACAACATCTCGACCCTGGGTCGACTGACCGACCCCAGCGAATTCGAGAACATCATCGTCAAGGTGGGCGACAGCGGGGACTTCGTCCGGGTCCGGGACGTGGCCCGGGTGGAGCTGGGCGCCCAGAACTACACCTGGTACGCGGAGCTCGACGGGGCACCTTCCATCGCCCTGGGTATCTACCAGCTACCGGGCGCGAACGCGGTGAACATGCGGGACGCCGTAGCGGAGACCATGGACGAGCTGGCCCTCCGGTTTCCGCAAGGCCTGGAATACGTGATCCCGTACGACACCACGCTCTACATCAAGCAGTCCATCAAAGAGGTCATCACGACGCTGCTCATGGCCGTCGTGCTCGTGATCCTCGTGGTGTTCATCTTCCTGCAGGACTGGCGGGCGACGCTGGTGCCCACGTTCGCCATCCCGGTGTCCCTGGTGGGAACGTTCGGGGTGCTGCTGGCGGCCGGGTTCTCCATCAACAACCTCAGCCTGTTCGGCTTGATCCTGGCCATCGGCATCGTCGTCGACGACTCGATCATGGTCACGGAAAACACGATCCGGGTCATGGACGACGAGGGGCTGCCGCCCAAGGAAGCCGCGTCCAAAACGATGTACGAGGTCGGGGGGGCCGTCGTGGCCACCACCCTCGTGCTCCTTGCCGTGTTCATTCCCACGATGGTGATGCCGGGTCTGACGGGACGGCTGTACCGACAGTTCGCCGCGACGATCTCGGTGGCGACGATCCTGTCTTCCGTCAACGCCCTGACCCTGAGCCCAGCGCTGTGCGGGATGCTGCTGAGGCCGTCGTCGGAATCGGGCGAAAAGAACCGGTTCTTCAGGTGGTTCAACGACGCCTTCGACAAGGTCACCGACCGGTACATGGGACTCGTCAACGGGGGCCTGAAGCGCCCGGGACGCATGATGCTCGGCTACGGCGGCATGGTCGTGGCCATGATCCTGTTCTTCAGCGCGGTACCCGCCGGCTTCGTACCCAGCGAGGACGAGGGGTATTTCTTCGTGAACGCCGAGCTGCCCGCAGGAGCGTCCCTCCAACGATCCCAGGCGGTCATGGACGAGGTCAACCAGATCCTGCTTCAGACCGAGGGCGTGCAGAACGTGATCACCGTGGGGGGCTACTCGCTGCTGAACGGCGTGGCTGCCTCCAACACCGGCTTCTCCATCGCCACCCTCGAACACTGGGACGATCGCCCGGGCTTCCAGCTCAGCCTCTGGGGCATCATGGGGCGCGTGCAACAGCAACTGTCGCAGATGAGGGAAGGCATCGTTTTCGCGTTCGGACCACCACCGATCCAGGGACTGGGCGCGGCCGGTGGCTTCGAGATGCAGGTCGAGGACCGGGGCGGCATCGGGCTGATCGGCCTGGAGACCTTCTCGAACGACCTCGTGGCGGCGGGCACGGCCAGTCCGGTGCTCACGCGACTCAATCAGAACTTCCGGGCCAACGTGCCCCAGCTCTGGGCCGAGGTGGACCGGGAGAAGACCAAGGCCCTGGGGATTCCCCTGGCCACGGTGTTCAACACCCTGCAGGCCAACCTCGGTTCGGCCTACGTGAACGACTTCAACGTATTCGGCCGGACGTGGAAGGTGATGGCCCAGGCCGACCAGCAGTTCAGGGCCAGGGCCGACGACATCGCCCGTCTCGAGGTCCGGGACGCCCAGGGCAACATGATCCCCGTGGGCACCTTGGCCGCGATTTCCGACACCGTCGGCCCCCAGACGGTGAACCGCTTCAACCTGTATCGCTCCGCCACGCTGACGGGATCACCGGAGACCGGCTTCAGCGACGGGCAGGCCACAGACGAGATCGAACGCCTGGCCATCCAGCTCCTGCCGTCGCAGATGGCCTACGAATGGTCCGGAGTCACCCAGCAGCAGAAAGCCGCGGGCAACTTGGCGCCGTTGATCTTCAGCCTGGCCATCATCTTCGGCTTCCTGTTCCTGGCCGCCCAGTACGAGAGCTGGGCCAACCCGATCAGCGTGATGTCTTCGGTGCCGCTGGCGATCCTCGGGGCCATGTTCGTCACCTGGGGCCGGGGTTTGATCCGCCCGATGGAGAACAACATCTACACCCAGATCGGGATCGTGCTGCTCATCGCCCTTTCGGCAAAGACCGCGATCCTGATCGTGGAGTTCGCCAAACAGCAGCACGAGCAGGCCGGAAGGGCTTTCGTCGAGGCCGCGTCCGAGGCGGCGCGCCTTCGGTTCCGTCCCATTCTGATGACGGCATTCTCGTTCATCCTGGGCGTGATTCCCCTGGTAATCGCCAGCGGCGCAGGCGCCCAGAGCCGGGTCGCGCTGGGCACGGCGGTCTTCGGCGGAATGCTCATCTACACGATCCTGGGTGTGTTCTTCATTCCGACCTTGTACGCGGTGGTCGAGGTGAACTGGACCAAGCTGTTCCGACGGGGTAAAGCGCCGACCTCTACCGCGGGAGGAGGACCCGCGCCTCCCCCGACGGCGGCGACCGGTGCACCGCCTCCTCCGGCCCCCCCTCCACCCCCGCATCCGGCGTAGCCTGTCGGCACGGCAGGAACCGTTGTGGCCGAGGCCCCGATTCGTCTCAGGACGGATCGGGGCCTCGCTGGGTGTAGCATTCACGCCGTGCAAGCTACGGAGCTCTCCGCTCCCTGGGGCGGTGCATGACCCGGGATTCCAGCCACAGCTTCGTATGTGAAGCGCCCGATTCTTGGCGCCAGCCGCTAAGCCTCATGGCCCGCCAGCGACTCTTCGGGGCCAGCGGTGAGGTCGAGGAGCTCGGCGCCTGGCGGTCGGCCCGACTCCTCGAGCTCGGTGTACTGTTTCCCGACGAAGAACGCCAGCACGAGCCAGATCACGACCAGCACGATGTTGAACAGCGCGAAGCTCGTGATCGTCCACGCCAGGAACGTAGTCCCCACGAAGACGACGAGTGCGGACCCGACGTCACCCACCCGCCAGAAGAACGCATCGGTGACCTGCTTGGCCTTGTACTTCTGCTCGGGTGTACAGACGAGGAAGAGGGCCTGGCGCACCGTGTTGTTCAGCGAATAATCCGTCGCGTTCTCGGCTGTCTTTCCCCACCGGGCCACGCTGAGGATCGGGAACAGCGCGATCAGACCGTACGCCCCGAGAGAGATGATCGGTAGGATCATGATCGCGACCCGGATTCCCACGTACTTGATGATCCGGGACACGAGGAACAGCTGGATGAGAAGCCCGGCGAGGTTCACCACTCCGTAGAAGTCGGCGAAGAACGCTCCGATGTACTGACCCTCGGAGAGTCCGGCCGTGGTACCGGCTGCGACCGCGGCTTCCGCCGTCTGGTTGACGATACTGTCGAGGATGTAGCCGCCGGAGGTGTTCACCCAGTTCAGGAGCATCGTGAGCAGGGCGATCATCAACAGGTACGGCGTCGCGCGGACCATTCGAAATGCGTTCTGCCCGGTGCCCTCCGGGGGGGGCTCCGGCTCCTTCGTCTCGAGCGCTTCGGTAGGTGCGGGCCGGCCGACCCGCTTTCTTTCCTGGCGATCCACGTAGTTCGTGATCTGCACCTGCAGCGCCAACACGATCGCGGCCAGCAGCATGGGCGTGTAGATGCCCATCGGCTCGATGAGCTGACCCACGACGCCCGCGCCGACGACGGCGCCGGCCGAGGCGCCGAAGGCGACGATGGGAAAGAGGCGCTCACCCTGCTCGCTCGTGTACACGTCGTTAGCGAAAGACCAGAACTGCGCCACGATCATGACGTTGAAGATGCCAACCCAGAGGAAGTAGGCGATGCCGATATGTACGCCGGCCCGGCCGAGAAGGAAGAAGACGACGATACAGGCGACGAAGAACCAGTTGACCCAGTTGATGAGGCGCTTTCGATCGACGCGGCCAACCAGGGCCCCGTATGCCGGCACGATGAACGCCAGGAGCAGCACCTGGGCCGCCGACATGTAGGTCTTGAACTCGGGTGTCGACTCGGTCAGGATCAGGGCTTCCCGAATCGGCTTCAGGACGTAGTACGCCATCAGGATCAGGAAAACGTTCGTCGCCAACAGCAGCGCCTTTGTGCCTTCGCCCGGTCGTACGTCCGTGAAGAGCCGAAGCAGACGATCCAGCGGGCTTGCTTGCGGTTGGCTTGCCACGGTGATCTCGAGTTCGGGGGGGTGCGCGAAAGACGCGGGTTCAGCGACGACGTCGGTGGGCAGGTCGTCCTAGCACCCTCAATGTGCCGTCTGCACCCACGATCAGCCAGTAGTTTCCGGGTGTTCGCCTCGCCCCTCGCCGGCTTCGTCCCCGCCCCACCGGGGGTAGTCCCTCGGTGCGGGCGGTGCGGCACCGTCGTCCCGATCTTCGAGCGTCGAAATCGGTTCAACGCCAATCGGGGAGAGACCCATGATTCGAATGTCCGTTCTGGTAGCATGCCTTCTCGTGATCGCCGGAGCCGGACCCATCCTCGCCCAGGGCGGTCCGCCATCCCTTCCGAGCGACGTGTCCGAGTGGATGGAGCAGGACCAGGTCTTTCGCTGGGCGACGCTCATTGAAACCGGCCAGGGTCTCTTCGCTGAGGGCACATGCACACGATGCCACCAGGAGGGCGGCGTGGGCAGCCCCCGGGCTCCCGACCTGACCGACGGCGATTGGCTCCACGGCGACGGCTCGCTGGCGGGCATCCAGGACGTGATCTTCTGGGGCGTGAAGAAGAGCGAGCTCAAGGACCCGGAGCGCCCCTTCGCCATGAATCCGGAAGGGGGCATGAACCTGGAATGGGACGAGGTCCGGGCCCTGGCCGCCTACGTCTGGTCCCTGAGCAACGGGACCTTCATCCCGGGCCGGGGCGACGGTCCGTAACCTCGACCACCAACCCGGAATGGAACCGGACGGGGGTCGGCGGTATACTTGGCCGCTGGCCGTCCGTCCCCGGGCAGCCACATCGCACGGAATCCCCTCTTCAATCCCCGATCGACTCGGGAAGGACCCCCCGTGAGAGCATTGGCCGCCCTGTTGCTGTCCGCCGCCCTGAACCCGGCGCATCTGACCGCCCAGAACGTGGGCGACGTGTTCGATCGCGTGAAAGACGCGGTCGTGGTCATCTATACGACCCAGACCGACTACACGGTGGTCGGGCCGAACCAGCCCGTGTCCGTCGGAGGCCTGGGCTCGGGTGTGATCGTGTCTTCGACCGAGATCCTGACCGCGGCCCACGTGGTCCAGGCCGCGGATCAGATGTGGGTCGAATTCACCAACGGGGATACCGTGGCCGCCCGAGTGGTGACCTCCGACCAGGGCGCCGACGTAGCGCTCCTCCAGCTGGCACGTCCCGCTCCGACCGCGGCCGCCACCATCGGGGATTCGGACCAGGCCCGCGTCGGCGACGACGTGTTCGTCGTGGGCGCGCCCTTGGGGCAGACCCACACCCTGACCGTCGGACACCTGAGCGCTCGTCGTGACAACAACCTCATGATGGGCAGCTTCGATCCGGCCGAGCTCTTTCAGACAGACGCCGCCATCAACCAGGGAAACTCGGGCGGTCCCATGTTCAACCTGGACGGCGAGGTCATCGGCATCGTGAGCCACATCCTCTCGACCACGGGGGGCTTCCAGGGTCTCGGATACGCCGTCACCTCGAACGAGGCCATGAGCACGCTCAACGACCCGGGCACCCGATACTGGGGCTGGGAGCTACTGCCCATGGAAGGTACGCTGGCCCGACTGTTCAACCTGCCTCCGCCACACACGGGAGCCCTGGTTCAGCGGGTCGCCGCCGGCAGTGCGGCCGAGGCCTTCGGGATCCGCCCTGGGGTGGTCGAGCTGGAGGTGGGCGGCCGCACGTTCCTCGTGGGCGGCGACATCCTCCTCGGCGCCATGGGCATGCCTCTTGGAGAAGGCTTCTCCAACCTGGGGCAGATCGACGCGGCCCTCGACGGTGTGATGCCTGGGCAGGCCGTGACGCTCACGGTGCTCCGTGGTGGGGAGCAGATCGTCTTGCGGGGTCGGCCGCCGGGTTGATCAGGGCCCGCCCGGTAGCTCCAGCATCGGTAGCCGGGTGGTGATCTCCAGGTTCACCAGCAGATCGATGCGGTTTTCGACCTGGATGAATCGAGCAGCGAGGATGGCGCCGATGTCCTCGTGGTCGGCCAGCGCTCGAAACGTCTCTTTGAGCAGCTGGACACGCTGGACCTCCAGCTCCATCGACCACTCGGCGAGGTCACTTGCAGTCTCGTCGGTCATCATGCCATACGCTTCGGCGTAGGCCTCGATGAGCTCGATGTGGCTGCTCCAGATCATGTTCAGCTCTTCGGAATACTCGGCGTAGATCGGCCAGAAGGCGGCATCGGCAGCTCCGGTGAGACCCATCGTCTCGCGGACCAGAGCTTCCTTTTCCGTTCGGATGTCTGCGCGGATCAGGTCGAGCCAGGCCTGCTCTTCGGTCTCCTGCGCCTCTACGACCCCCGGCGCAACCACGAGGAGCGCCCCTACCAAGATCAGCTTCTTCATTTCTTCGGTCCTCGATGAGTTCAGGGCGCTAGTTGCGGGCCGTCCAGATCAGGAGCACGCCGCACGAGTTCATGAAACGGGCGGGCACCTGGGACCCGACGTAGACCTCCATGGCCCCGACCATCTCCCACGGATAGGTGTCCATGTCGAAGCCCGGCATCTCCATGCCGTCGAGCCAGGTCGCGAGCTCGCATCCCCGGCCCCGATTGGAGGTCAGGACGACCTCGCCCCAGGTGCCAACTCCGACCCTGACGCTGGCCACAGCCCGGCGGCGGAACACGTCGGAAAGCTGCTGAGGCTGCACCGCCTCGATCTGCTGCCGGTTCCACGTGGTTCCGGTGCCTGCAATCTCTCGTCGATAGAACCCGACCGATTCCAGGTACTCCGAGATCACGTACACCTCCAGGGGCTCCAGCGGAATGGCCTCTGGAGCGACCCCGAGACTGACCCGGAGAGACACACCGGGCACCGAAGCCAGGGTATCGGTCCTGGTTGCGTACCCGAGGGCCTCGATCTCCAGCAGGATGGCGCCCGCGGAGACGTCGGCGAAGTCGAAGGCGCCCCTGCGGTCCGTGGTGGCGGTCTGTCCGGTCGGCTGGATCGTGACCTGGGCGTCGCGGACCGGGCGTCCGTTCTCCTGATCCACGACGGTGCCGAGGATTCGGCCGGGCGACAACGGAGCCTCCGGACTTTCCTCTTCCAGCTCGGCCAGGATTTGAACGGGCTCTCCGCCAGTGGGCGCGAGATTGACCCCGGCGTCGACAAGGTAGAAGCCCCTTCGCAACACGATGAGTCGGTACACGCCTGCGTCGGGCACATCCAGCTCGAACGCGCCGCCCTCGTCGGTAAGGTCCCACTGCTCCAGCTCGGGGATCCCGACGACTGCGTACTGGAGTGGTGACGCGTCGACCGCCGATACCACGTTCCCGACGAACTGGAAGGCCTGGGCGTTGGCGCGGCTGGGCCCCAGGGCGAAGACCATCGTAACCAGTCCGAGGACCATGCCGAGTCGCGATACGGCCCGGGTAGGTGTGTGCATTGTCCCCTCATCAGCGTTGGGTGGGGACCGAGGGGCGATCGGTAAGCG
>CAJIAX010000332.1_pt1 | contig 46948 bp, 31 predicted proteins | sample 9199251 | NCBI WGS metagenome assembly CAJIAX01 (sample SAMEA7708287, study PRJEB35096) | sediment metagenome | biome: marine neritic benthic zone biome [ENVO:01000025]; feature: sediment [ENVO:00002007]; material: shallow marine sediment [ENVO:03000034] sea grass bed [ENVO_01000059] ... | reverse complement strand
GGGTCCGGGGGCTCACCCTCCGATCGGCGGCCCGGGACTACGTGTCCTTGATCCGGGTCCACATCGCCAAGGAGGGCGGCATTCTCTTCACACACGCCGACCACGTCCTGGGCGAGCCCGCCTGTGCCCGTCTGTACGCCGGATACGAAGCCGCGTGCGCCAGGCGATTCGACGGCTCAAGGCAGAGCTGGAAGCCTTGGCGGAGCGCATCATCGCGGGGTGAATCCTCCAGCCCGGCGCGCCTACGCCTAGAACGCCAGCTCCACTGTCAGCGTCACGCTCCGCCCCGGCTCCGGTCGGAAGAACGACGCGTTCGAGAACTCGGCGTAGAGCGCGTCCGTGAGATTCCGGAACGCCAGGACGAGACGCTGGGGCTGGCCGGACGGCGTGCGCCAGAAGGTGACGCCGGCCCGAATGTCGTGGACGGTGAAGGCCGGAAAGACGGCCCCGATGGGATTGTCGACCACGGCTGGGTCCGCCTGCTCGCCGTTGTGCCGCAGACGGTACTCCAGCCAACCCCGCTCGCCGGGGTCCGACCACCGGGCGTGGGCCGTGAGCTTGGAAGAGTAGCTCTCCCCGATCGCGATCTCCGGGTTGAGCACGTTGTCCTCGGAGAGGTCGGTATACGTTCCCCCGACGATGAAGTTTGCCGGCAGGAAGAAGTCGGCGGACACCTCGTACCCCCGGTAGAGCAGCTCGTCGACGTTCTCGTTCCGATATCCCTCGAGCCCGTCGACCTCCTCGCCGGTGGCCGTGACCCGGATGCCGTCCTCGATCTCGTTCCGGAACACGAACCCCTCGGCCGCGACCCAGTCGTTCCGATACCGGAGCCCAAGATCGACGTTCAGGCTCTTTTCCGGCTTCAGGTCCTCGTTCCGTGACTGGTACCCGCCGCCCTCGGGCGTCGGGCCTTCGAAGAAGAGCTCGATCAGGTTCGGCGCACGAAAACCCCGTCCCACCGTCCCGACGACGCTGAAGCCGTCGGAGATCTGGTAGATGCCGTTCAGGGCACCCACGAACGTACGGTTCTCATCGGTCACCGGATCGTTGTCGAGACCCGGTGTTTCCCGAGACTGGGCCCGGATGTCCTGGTACCGTACCCCGGCGATCAACGTGGCACGCTCGCTCAGGTTGAGCTCGGCCTGACCGAAGGCCCCAAGGGCCCGGTAGGTCGCGAACGGAAGGTTGGGCACCGAGTCCGCCGTCACCTGCGGAGGTCCGAACCCACGCACGGTCGAGACGCTGACGTCTTCGTTCTCCGAGTCGTCACCGAAGTAGTCGAGCCCGTACGTGATCAACACGTCCGGCGCAGCCAGCTTCCGGGCCTCGATGCGAAAGCCCATCGTTCCGATGTCCGTGTATCCCTGGTTGGCCACGTAGACACCGGCCTCGGGGTTTCCGGGAATCCCGAACGAGGTGGCCAGGTCGAAGTCGAGGCGTCGTTCGTTCCGCTGGGCGTACGCGAGCACTTCGAGGCGGTCCGCAAGCACGCTTCCCAGCTCGGAGCCCGAGTACCCCGCCGTGAACTTCGTGAACGTCTGGAACGGGTAGGTGATCCGGATGGACGCCTCGTCCGGGGCGTACGCGGCGGGGTCCACATAGCCGAAGCCACCGTCGTCAGCATCGTAGCGCTCGAACCCACCGAAGACCCTGTGGGTGGGTGCGATGGCGTATCCCACCCGCAGGTCGAAGCTCTGGTCCTGCACGCCCGTATTCTGGACCTGGGTTCTGGAGTCGAGCGTGATGTCGCCGAACGAGCCTGCCGGGGCCTCGTACCACCCCGCGTCTCTGAACGTGGCGCCGGCGTTGATGTCCCACTTGCCGAACCCTCCGAACACCCGGGCTGAGCCTTTGTGCTGGTCCGCCTCCGACCCGTATCGATACCGGAACTGTCCGTGCAGCTGGTCCGCGGCGGGGGGCCGGGTGATCATATTCACCACGCCGCCTATGGCGTCGGTGCCGTACAGCACGGATGCGGGTCCCCGCACGACCTCGACACGCTCGAGGGACGAGACGTCCACCAAGGCCGGCAATTCGCCGAAGTCCTGTTGGCGACGGGAGTTGTTGAGCCTCAAGCCGTCCGCCAGGAGCAACACCCGCTGGCCTCGCTGGCCTCGAATCATGGGTCGGACCTGGTTCGCCCCTACGCCGCTCACGTCCAGGCCCGGGAGACCTCGGAACAGGTCGGAGACCGTGTTGGGCATGAAATCCGACAGGATCTCGGGCGTGATCACGGCCATCGGTACGGGCACCAGCGAGACCGGGCGTGGCGTGCGCGTTGCCGTCACCACCAGGGGATCCAGGTCGTACAGGGGCGTCGTGTCCTGCACGGCCGCCGTCGCCGAATCGACCTCCTGGGCCGAGGCCGGCGACATCGCGGCACCTCCCAGCCAAAGAGCGAGCAAGAGCGCCGGTGTACCCCGGAGCGCGGAGCCCCCAAGCGAGTACGAGTGGAAGGGACGGTCTATGCGTTGCGTCATTCGTGCGTTCCTCGCGTGCACGGCGTCGGCCCCGCCTCCGAGGTGCGGGAAGCGGGGCCTTGGCCAGTCAGAAAGTGGCGTTGAGCATCAAGTAGGTGGTCTCGAGGATCTGTTGGCCCGGCGATGCCGCAGTCGCAGCGTCCTCCATGGCGGAGGCGCTTTCCTCGGGAGGGGCGGTGTCGGTGTCCGCGTCGTTGGAACCGCAGCCGGCCAGGAACAGAACGAACGAGAGCGTGACGAAGGCAGGGAATGTGCCTACGGCGCGACGTACGTTCATGGTGCAACCTCCGGCGGCTGTGTGGTTTGCTTCCCTCCAAGCTGCACCGAAGGCCGATCCAATACCGTGGGGAGCCATGCCCGAAGTCGTGTGGGGCAGCCCCCTACGCGTCGAGGCCCCACGGTGGCCCCTCGCTCCTGTGACACGTTCTCTCCCGAACTTCCGCGTCTCCGAACGACCCGGGGCGTCACGAAACCGGGACCACCGAACCGGAGGCAGGGCAATGTCGAGCCAAGCGAATCACGCCGAACCCTCGCTGAACTGGAGCCTAGGAGCCGTGCTCGCCGTAGCAGCGCTCCTGACGCCCGCAACGGGACTCGCTCAAGATCCCGCCGCTGTGGGCGAGTCGACCCCTGGGACCACCCAGACCGCAGCGCCGAATCAGGACGCGGCGAGCACCCCGGAGACGGGGACAGCCCCCCTTCGGCAGGGCTTCAACTTCTCGCTGGGCCTGGGCAGCGCGTCCGTCGGTGCCACCTGCAGCGCTTGCGACACCGACCTTTTCGACGACCGGATCGGCGGCTTGAGTGGCAACGTCCGCATCGGCGCCTCATTGACGTCGCGCCTGGTGCTGGCCGTCGAGGGCATGGGTTGGTTCAACAACTCCGACGAGATCTATCGGCGGGTGGCGTCGGCCAGCGTCGTGCTTCTGGGATACCCGAGCGAGACCTCGGGCTTCTTCGTCAAAGCGGGATTCGGTGGAATCCGGGGCATCGTCGAGAACGACTTCCTGCGGGTCCAGACCGACGGGTGGTCGAGCCAGATCGGTCTTGGTTATGACTTCCCGATCGGGGAAGGCGTGGCCGTGACGGCCTTCGGGGAGTACGTGTACACGATCGCCCCGGCCACCTGGGTCAACGGTGTGTCGGTGGACGAGGCCGTGAGCCCCAATGCCTTCCAGGTGGGTCTGGCGATCACCGTCCAGTAGCAGGCCGACGCCACCGATCCGACCCCGAGGCGCCCCGGGTCAACGTCCAGGGCGCCTTGTGGGCGTTCGTCCCCCACCCGCTCTTGCCCGTGACCGATCGAACTGCTGGGTACGGGCGCTGCCTCTGGCTCGGGATTGCTGGGTGCGATTCAGGTTCCCGACTCGATCACTCGACGGTTGGGACCGGTTCTGCAGGCTCCCCCGCTGCGGAGTGGCGCCGCCTCGCTGGTTCTGCCGCGACTGGAGCTGTTCGCGGTTCTGGAAGCCCTGGCCGGACGGCGATGGCTGCACCCGGCCTCCGGCCTGTGCGCGATCGGCCAAGCCGCCTCCTTGACCCGGCGAGCTCCGGTCCCAGCCCGAGCCCCGCCGCTGCTCCCACCCACCGTCTCCGGGCCGGTAGACCCGACCGGCTCGATCCGCGACCAGGTTGTTCTCGCGATCGGATCTGCGGGGCACCGGCCGATCCCCCCGCACCGGGGCAGCCCGGTTCAGGGCTTCGCGGGACGCGTTCCGACGGGCGTTCTGCTGGGTGCGATACAGGTTGCTCCTCCGACCCGCCATGTATCCGGCCCGGAATCCCGAGTGGAACCCTGCCCTGCGCCCGGCGTGAAAGCCCCTGTGGAATCCGGCCGGACCCCAGAACGAAGAGCAGCACCACGGCCGCCACGCGCTCCGGCCGATCCCGAACGTGAACCAGCCGTTGCTCCAGGTGAACCCCACGCCCCAGCCGGTCCAGGGATTCCAACGCACGTGCCATCCCCACGCTGACGAACGGGGGATGTACCGGGTGCTCCACCAGGGGCTTCCCCACCACCCCGTGTGGTACACGACCGTGGTGTGGTGAACGATCGTGTTGGTGTAGCCCGGGGTGTGGCCGACGTACACGACCTCCGGGGTCGAGTCGTAGACGTGGACGTAGGTGACGTTGTGCACCGGGCTCGTCGGCGGGATCTCGTAGATCTCGTCGGGAACTGCCGTGGCCACGGTCCAGGGTCCCTGCGGTGAAGACGCCGCGTACCACACCCCGGCCGAGGCCGCGTAGTAGCGCCGATCCGTTTCGATGACCGGAGTCTCGGTGTTCGCGGCCCAGGACATCTCGGTGTCCTCGATGGGCTCGAAGACCGGATCCCCGTCGTACTCGACCACGAGCGACGTGTCGTACCGGTCGATGGCCGCGGTCTGGGGAATCTGCGCGTCCAGCACCGCCTCGTCGGCCTCTTCGGTGCCGGCGATGTGGATCCGGAGGCTTCCGATGTCGGAATCCGCCGGGATGTCCAGGAACGTGTCCGGCAGGTCCGTGGCAGCCACGTACTCCCAGGGCCCCTCCAGGGCGGGGCTACGAAACCACCGGCCGGAAAGCAGCACGAAGTACCGGTCCGATGGAGTGTGGAAGAGCAGGTCCGACTGGGTGTTGCTCACGACCATCAGCTGGGTCCCGGGAACCGGTGTGAACTGGGCGTTCCCCACCGTCGCGATCAGCTCCGACGGCACGATGGCGACGACGATTTCCGGCGGCTCGCCGACCTCGCTCGGGGCCTCCGCTGCACCCGTCGACTCCAGCTCCTCCGGATCCGGTGGCGGAATCAACTGCGATACATGCCCGGGCACCGAACGGGTGAACGCCCAGGGCCCGCGCACCTCTGCGCTGGTGTACCAAAGACCCTCTCCGGCGTACAGGAAGTGCTGGCCCGAATCCAGGTCGAGCAGGATGGCGAAGGCGGTGTTGACGACCCCCATCAGGCGGGTGCCGTCGATCCGCTCCAGAATGGGCTCGCCATCGATCGTGACCAGGACCGCCGCTTGATCCCGATAGAGGACCGTGGGCGGGGCCGTGTTCACGTCTTCGACGGATACGTCCGGGCGATCGGCCAGCGCGACGCTGGTGAGGAGCTGATCGAAGGACAGCTCGAGCCGCTGCCCCGCGGCGAATTCCTCGACCATGCGAGCGAACCGGCCGGCGTCTTCGGACGGCGTGTCCGCGAAGTAGGTGCGGGTGACCTCGATGTTGCGCAGGGCCGCGGTGCGTTCGGTCCTGTCCGTATCGACCCGGGATTCGAACCACGCCGTGCCGTAGGCGGATTCGCCTTGGGGATCGACGACCTCGATGGCCACCCGCCCCAGGAGCTGGTTCCCGTAGAAGGACTCGGGCTGGGGTTGGTACACGACGACCGTGTGATCCTGGTCAGTGAACTCCAGAGGCCAAGAAGCCTCGGGTGCGGGACCCTCAAGACCCTCGTCGGTATCTTGCGCGGCGGTTCCGCTGGCAGCGGCGAGCACCAGCGCTGCCAGAACGAGACACTGGGGCTTGAAGTGTGTTCGGCGAGTCATGGTGGTCCATCCGGGCTGAAATAGTAGAACGGCAGTCAGAACCCGACCCCGACCGACACGCCCCAGAGCCACACGGGCTTTCGGTCCGCGACGAGGTCGACGCTGGCCGACGGGGCGATGTGGTATTGATCACCGAGGGGGAAGAAGTATGAGAGCCCCAGGCGGACGGCGCCGCGGGTCTCGGTTCCCTCTGCGACCTCTTCCGAGTCTTCCTGGTCCGCCGGCTGGCCGAGCTCGAGCACCGGACCGATCCGGAAAACCAGCCCGCCCGAGAGCCAGGCACTGAACAAGGCACCGAACGCAGCCTCCCGCAGCGTGCCTCCGGGGACCCACTCGGCCAACGCGCTGACACCGTAGTCGGCCCCGAACCTGCGCGAATAGTCGAGCCCGAGCGCAATATTGACCTCCTGGCTCTCGGTCGTTCGGGTGGCCAGGCCCCCGTACAGCGAGACCAGGTTCGGCAGGGCGGCCCGTCTCTGCATGCGAGGTTGCTCGGACCGCCGTGTCTGGGCATCCAGCGGAGCCGCCGACACCAGGCACACCAGCACGGTGGCACAGGCCAGGAAGACGCTCCGGTAGCCGAACCCGCCCACTCTCGGTAGCGGCGGGCGGTGGCGCCGGGGCGCGCGCGGGCGGCTCGTGTGTATTGGCGGCTTCATGGCCCGCCGGGCCCCGTGGACGCCTGGTCCACACGCGTCGCCCTGACGTCGCGTCGCGTCACGTTAAGCTCGAAGGTGTCGCCGCGGCGGGAGCTGACACCGTTCGACGACATGGTCGACCGAGGGGTCCGAACGGCGAACTCGAGGCGTCCCGGCTCCCAGGGAAAGTGGAACGTCACTCCCTCTTCGCCACGAGGCACGGTTCCCAGATTCGCCACGCCGGAGCGGGCGAACGAATAGCCCACAGTGACCATGTCTCCGCTGGTGTTGTTGACGCGAACCGCGATCAGGTCTTCGGGTGTGGTCGTCTGACCGCCGCCTTCGGGCGTGGACGAGCAGGCCGGCAGCCAGAGCAGCGACGCGACCAGCGCCGTGTAGATGAATCGCTTCATGGGAATGCCCTCCGCTGGAGTTCGCGAACCGTTGCGGGGTCGAGTAGGCGTGACCTGCCCACGACCCGGAGATCGGACAGCCTCAAGGGGTTCTCAGCTTCCCCACGGGAAGTCCTGCATCATTCGGTTGACCGCGTTGTCGAGCCTCTGCTGGCGCTCCTCGGGGCGCAGTCCCTGATCCAGGTCGGTGGTGGCGGTGCCCGTCCAGACCATGTTCTTGGTCGTGGTGTCGAAGATGCCCAGGATCAGGGTGCCCTCCTGCCACACCGTCTCGGTCGTCCGGGACGTGCCCATAGACATGCCCCATCCCCCCCAGCGGTATCCCCCGCCCCAGCCGGTGTTGATGGTGTTGAACGAGCTGCGCTGGTTGGTGGTCACCTGGTAGCTGACCACCAGATCGGGGTTCGAGGACGATTGGGTGAAGCCACGGGAATCGAGCTGGGCGTCCACCGACGTGCGGATCCGGCCGCTGGTGATGTTGTCCACCTCGCCCTGACTGTCGATCCAGTCGTACGTGGGCTGGGGCGTGAAAGCGAAGGACGGATCCCAGTCGGTGTTGGTGGAGACCCCGCCGCCGCAGGCCGCAGAGGCCAGGACCGCAGCGAGAGCGAGAGAAACACGGGTCATCATGAGTCTTGCTCCTGTATCAAGAGTCGAATGGTCGTAGGCGTCGCGGCTCGGCCCTATTCCGGAATCGCCGCGCCGGGCACGGCTTCGTACGGGTTCGACGCGTCGGCCGTGGACCCCGCCGGGTGCGTCCCTGGCAGGATCTCGAAGCGCGGATCGAAGTCCACCATGATCCCTGCGAGCTGCACGAGTGGAGCCGGGTCCCCTTCGAGCCGTGCCGTACCGTCGGCGATCTGCTCGTCCAGGGTCTTGGCCCCGATCATGGTCAGCTCCAGGTCGGCGCGATCGATGGTCAGGGTGATGTCGGGATCTGAAGCGAGGAACCCTGGGGCGTTCGTGAGCGTGGAATTCTCCAGCTCCACAACGAAACGTTCCCCGTTGTCCGGCGTGATCAGATTCATCGTGAATCGCATGCCGGCGGCCCGCGTGGCGTCCATCTTGATGCCCAGGAAGTTCAGGAACAGCTCGGTCGACATGGCCCGGATGACGTCGGCGCTGCTGCTGTCCAGCATCTCGCCCTGGGGAATCCCCGACCGGAGCTCCAGCGCGCCGGCCAGGAAGCTGTTTCGCAGACCGGGGTTCTCCTGCTGGTAGCCCAGCTGCTCGAACACGTCGGCCAGGAGGTCCTTGGCTTCCTGATTGTCGGGTTCGGCCCAGACCAGCTTGTCCAGGATCTCCGAGGCCAGCTTGTAGTCCCCCGATCCGTGCAGCTCGTACGCCCGATCGAGGATCGGACGGGCCCCGCCCATCATCTCCACGTAGAGGGGCGCCGACTCCTCGGGCGAGGGCGGGACGAGTGTCGCCGGATTGCAGTCCCAGAACCCCAGGTAGCGCTGGACGACGCCTCGGCTGTTGTGCTCCGGCGAGCCGTGGTATCCCCTGCAGTGCCACTGCTCCAGCAGGCTGTCCGGCAACTGGTACCGGTTGTGGATCTGGTTGATCGTGACGCCCTGGTTGGCCAGGTGCAGCACCTGGTTGTTCATGTGGGCGTACAGGTCACGCTGGGCGCGAAGCACTTCCTGGATCCGATCGTTCCCCCACCGGGGCCAGTGGTGGGAGTAGAACATGACCTCGGCTTCGGTCCCGAACCGGTAGAGCGCCTCGCTGATGTACTTGGACCAGCGCAACGGGTCCCGTACCGGAGCCCCTCGCAGCGTGTAGATGTTGTGGAGCGTGCCGGTCACGTTCTCGGCCATCCATAGGGCCCTCATGTCCGGGAAGTACGTGTTCATGTTGGAGGGCGCTTCGGTGCCGGGCGTGTTCTGGTGGATCATGCGCACGCCGTCGACGACCATCTCCTCAATGTCGTCCTCCACGATGCGGGTCGGCGCGATGAGACCCACGCCGCCGTTAGACGTGCCCTGTCCCAGGCCCTGTCCCGCGTAGCCGTAGGGACTCGCCGGAAGCTGGAGCCCGTACTGGTAGAACAAGCGCCGGTTCATGGCGTTACCGGCGTAGACGTTCTCCGAGATGGTGTGCTGCATGAAGTCCCGGGGCGCGATGATCTCGACGCGGCCCGATTGCACGTCTTCGTTGCTGACGATCCCTCGCACGCCTCCCCAGTGGTCTCCGTGGGAGTGGGAGTAGACCACGGCCGTGACCGGGAGCCCCTCGCCCAGGTGCTCCTGGAAAAACTCCCAGGCCGCCCGCGCCACCTCGGCGGTGAGCAACGGGTCGAACACGATCCAGCCCCGCTGGCCTCGAATGAACGAGATGTCCGAGAGGTCGAAACCCCGCACTTGATAGAAGCCGGGGATGACCTCGTAGAGGCCGTAGTTGTTGTTCAGGGTGGAGATCCGGACCAGAGACGGGTGGATGCTGTCGAAGTCGGTCCGCCCGTCGTAGAACTGGAAGCGTTCCATGTCCCACGCCACGTGACCGGCGTCGGCCATGATCTGCATCTGGTCCATCTCCGCGATCAGGCCACGAGCTTGCTCCTCGAAATCCCGCGTGTCGGAGAATGGAAGGGTCTGGCGTGCTTGCCGTAGGACCTCGAGCGTGTGTTCGGACGGTGCTTTGCCCTTGGGGTGGAAGTGCCCCTCCAGGGGCTCGGCCGAGCTCCGGGCCGGGCCACCGCCCTCGCCCAGCTGGCATCCGCTGACCGCGAAAGCGGCCCCGATGCCCATCATTTGTGTGAACTGTCGTCGTGTCGTCATTGGGTGCTCCTATGGAATCCCGGCTCGCTCAGCTGCCCGGCGTGAACCAGATCGGCGACGTATACGCCCGGTCCTGGATCGTGGGGGGCACGTTTTCCGGCAGGGGGATGTCGTAGAAGGCCGCGTCGTGCGTCGTCCATCGAGGGGTCGGGATCTCGATGACACGCACGTAGTAGAAAGCAGCCTCGTCCGCGTCGAAGTCCGGGTCTTCCCAGTGCGCCCTCAGGAAGGGGGCGCCGATGGCGTTGGTGAACGTGGCGTTGGCCACGTCGACCGTCGTGCCGACGGCGTCGCGGGCCCGACCATCGGAATCGATGGACCTGCCGCCGGAGACGGCCACGTCATAGATGCGCTCGTGGGTCTCGCCGTCCGCGTCCAACCAGCCCTTGATCACCTGGACCCGGTCCAGGTTGGCTCCGTCCGGATCCCGCACGGCCTGGATCAAGAATCGGGGCGATGCACCCTCGGGTCTCTCTCTCAAATCACCGCCCATGGGCACGCCCCGCCGATACCCTACGGACGTGAAGTCGGCGTGGTCCGCCTCAGCGGCCGTGAAGTCCCATCCACCGAAGACCCGGACGCGAATCCGCGTCCCTGTCGTGGCGAAGACCTCTTTCCGCTTCATCGCCCCGAAGATCTCGGCACGGGTGTTTTCCCGAGCCCACACCCCCAGCAGGCCCGACGCCGACTCTTGCGAAGTCATCACCCGCAACGCCGGGTCTTCAGCGGGGATGACCTCGTCGTTGTGTCGACTGGCCGACGGCTCGGTGCTCTGGTACTTGCCGAAGTAGTTGTCTTCCCGGGTAGTAGCGAGAGCCGTGTGGGTATCGCTGGCCCCGCTCATGCCGAATTTGTACGGGTTGACCCCGAGTCGGGCCTGCATCTGGAGCCCCAGCTTCAGCGCCGAGCGCGCGTATTCGAACTGAAGCATGGCCTCCTGCTTGGGGGCGGACCCGTCGATGTTCGCCACGTCCCAGCTTTCGAAGTCGGCGAACTCGTCGTCCGGTGACAGAAGAGGGTGGGTCTCCTCGTCCCCCTTGATCTGGGTCATCTCGTGGAGAGGCTCCCAACGACTGCGCGCCTCGGCGTACGCCCGGGTCATCGGACCCCCGGAGAAGGTCGTCTCACCGAACATCAGGCCGTTGCTGAGGTTGCCGTTGTGAGGGATGGCGATCGCGCTGCCGCCGGTCTTCTCCTCGTAGTCGGCCAGGTAGGCCCAAAGCCCTTCTGGGTCAGGGCTGTCAAACAGGGAAAACGGAAGGGTGGTGCTCGTCTTCTCGGCCCCGTCCGCGAAGATCACCACGCGGTGCAGGTTGTTGCCGTCGGGGCTGGAGGTCCACTCGAACCCGGTCATGGCCGTGAAGCGACCCGGCTCGTTGTAGGTGTCCGCCTTCGCAAGGAAGCTGGTCCAGATCCCCTTGGCACCGGCGTCGGATGTCAGCGGATTGATGCCCTGTGTGCCCGCTGCGACGATGTCGAGGAAGGCCTCCGCTCTGCCCTCCGGGCCTGCGTTGAAGCGCTCGTGAACCCAAGCGCCCCAGGGGTCGGCAAGGAGATTGGGGTCCGACTGCTGGATCATCGGTGCCAGTCCGACGAACTCGGCATGGTCCGTGATGACCAGGAAGTCGAGGGGGCGGATCAATTGCACCGGCTGACCACTGTTCGACGTTACCCTCTCGCCGCGGGCGAACCGGTAACCGGCATCGACATCAAGCCGCGTACCGACCAGCCCGGCATCGAACGACAGGTTGGTGTGGAAATGGGTGTCGCCGAACAACACCTCGTCCGGATAGGCGCGGTCCACGAAGGGCGAGTAGACCCGTTCTTCGACCAGGTCTTGATCCGTGACGACGGTCTCGACCTGGGCCGCCACGTGCGCTCCCGGGCCGGCTAGCATGATGGCAATGGCGCCCATGACGAGCGCAGCCATCGGGTGGCTGATCCTGTGCATTGCGAAGTCCCTTCTTTTGGTGAAAAACCGGGTGAAGACCGGCGAGGGCAGAAACTGGCACTGGCTCCCTGAGATCTCGGGGCGCACTGCACCCCCTTGCGATAGCGTCGCGAGCACGTGTCTACGCCACCCCGTACCCGTTTCCGAGCATGCACGCCGTCCAATGTCGGTCCCATTGCTTGAAGTAGGCGTTGAACTCGGCCAGCGCGGACTCGAACGTCGCCGTAGCCGACATCCGGCCCCGCCGTGCCCGCAATCCACCGCCGGCTCCACCCGCGACGGCGCCGATGGCGGCTCCTGTGCCGGCGTCGCCCGCGATGGCGCCGATGGCCAGACCGGTGAGGGCTCCACCAGCTGCACCCCGCACCGCACCCCCCTGCGACTGCTGGAGCTGCTGCATGGCCTGGCTGTGATCCCGCTCAAGGCGTGCCGACGCAGCCTCCGGATCCCAGCCGATCTGATCAGTGGCCCATTCGTAGCAGGTCAGCTGGGCAGACATCTGGTCGTTGGCGGTCATATCACCGCGATAGACGACCCGTTCGGCCGGGTTCGTGCTGGCTGGAAGCGTCTGGCCTGCAATGGGGCCGGCCGTCAGGCTAATCGCGATCAATGCGATGATGCTCGAAGTCCTCATGGAGATCCCTCTCGTGTGCGTTCGTTGACGCTCTAGAGACCCGAAGCGGGCCATGCGTTTTGCTGCTCGTCCTCCTCGGTGCTTTCCGTGGCCAGAATCCCGGCCATGAAGTCCCGCAATTCGTCGTAGGTGGCGAAGCTCCGACCCAGACCCGTCTCGACGTGCTCCACACGGCCCGTGACTCGGACCAGCCCCGTATCGGACTGATCGCTGAGACGAACCAGGAACGCGCGATGCCCAGGCAGCCTCATCCCTAGCCCCTCTGGCTCCAGATGAGCAGCACGCCACAGCTGTCCCGGAACCGGGGTGGGGTCTGGACGCCTACGAACACCTCCATGCCCCCCACGAACTCCCACGGGAACGTGTCGATGCTGAACCCCGGCATGGGCACCTCGTCGAGCCAGGTGGCGATCTCGCAGTTGCGACCCCGCCTCGACGTCAGTACGGTCTCGCCCCAGAACCCGGTGCCGACCTGAACGCCGGACACCGGCCGGCGGCGGAAGACGTCGGACAGGTTGACCGGCTGTAGCGCGGCGATGTCGTCCTGGGTCCAGAAATTCCCCAGACCCTGGACGCGCCGGCGGTAGAAGCCGACTGACTCCAGGTGGTACGAGCGGACCGAGACGACGATGGGCTCGAGCTCGATCGCTTCCGGGGCCATGTTGAACTCGACCGCCACGCTGACGTTCGGAAACGCGGCCAGCGTGTCGACCCGGGTCTGGTATCCCGTGGCCTCGATCTCGACCATGATTGCGCCGGTCGCCAGGTAGGGCAGATCGAAGTTGCCCTGTCGGTCGGTGACGGCCGTCTCGCCCGTGGGCGATACCGATACCTCTGCGTCGCGGACGGGCCGGCCATTCTGCTGATCGAGCACCGTGCCGATCAGGCGCCCCGGGGGCTGAGGATTGTCCGGCAACTCCTCCTCGAGGTCGGCCAGAATCTCGATGGGCTCGTCACCGGGCTCCAGATAGAGCGCCGCATCCAGCAGGTGGTATCCCCGGCGCAGCGCGACGAACCGGTACAGGCCCGCCTCCGGGATCTCGAGCGTGAACGTCCCGGTTTCGTCGGTGAGGGCCCATTCGCTCAGCTCCGGGATCCCCACGACCGCGTAATCCAGGGGAGTCCCTCGCGTGCCCGAGGCAATCTCACCGGTGATCTCGAAGCCCTGGGCGGCTACCGGGGCCGCGCCGAAGGCCAGGGCCAGGGCTGCCAAACTGCCGATTCCGAGTCGTCGCATCGTTCGCTCCTACGTCTTGGGTACCGTCACGAGGGCCAGAAGCGGGCTCCGGCGTACATCCTCCCGGTCGAAGGACCCGGGTGAATCGTCGTGTCCCGTAAACGGTACGCGGGCGGCGATGCGAGGGCTTGAGAGTACCTTGAAATTCTTATGAAAATTCGTATGTAATTGTCACCTAATGCGTTATCGATGCCCTTCAGGGTGCCTGGATGCCCCGCCATCGCCGTTTTGCGCACCCGATGTGGGTCTTTAGGGATATCCTGAGCAGGTTGCGCGGTATGGAGCATGGCCTACGATTCCGCATGGCCGGGATGCTTGGATTCTCCCCGTTTCGATTGGATCTGGAGGACGAACGTCTGTGGCGCGGGAACACGGCCGTGGACCTGCGCCCCAAGACCTTCGCGGTTCTCCGCTACCTCGCTGAACGACCGGGACGCCTGGTGCGTCACGCCGAACTCCTCGATACGGTGTGGGCCGGCACGATCGTGACCCCGGGCACCCTCAATACGTCGATCCGGGAGCTGCGGAAGGCCCTGGACGACGACGCCCGTCAGCCCCGGTTCATCGAAACCGTGCACCGTCGGGGTTTTCGTTTCGTCGCGGACGTCGACGCGCCGGCGTCGGCCGTCGACCCGCCAGCCCCAACCTTCGTGCCGGTCCATATGGCGCCCGCCCCTGCGGGGCTGCATGGACGCGATGCCGAGTTGGAGGCGCTCGAGGCGCGACTCGCGGAAGCGCGGGGCGGCGTGCGGCGGGTCGTCTTCGTGACCGGGGAAGCGGGGATCGGCAAGACCAGCGTCGTACGGGCGTTCGTGGACCGCCATGCCGCCGATACCGTGGGGGTGGTCTGGGGCCAATGCGTTCACCGGCGCGGCGAGGGAGAAGCCTACTATCCGGTCCTCGACGGTCTGGGGCGCGCACTGCGACGAGAAGGGACCCAGGTGTTTCGGTCCCTGCTGCGCCGGTACGCGCCGACGTGGGCGCTTCAGCTCCCATGGATTCTCGAGGAACAGGACGCCCGGGACCTCGTCCAGGGGGCCGAGGGCGTGAGCACGGCCCGCATGCTCAGGGAGTTCAACGCGCTGACCGAGGCCGTTGGGCGCGAGCGGCCCCTGGTGCTCGTGCTCGAGGATCTCCACTGGAGCGATCCGGCCACCGTGGACTTGATCGAAGCACAGGCCCGACGGACGGACCCCGCCCGTGTGCTCCTGATCGCCACCTACCGCCCGGTCGATGCGGCCACTGAACGGCACCCGATCGCACCGCTACACCGCTCTGTCCGCAAGGAAGCTGCCGTGACGGATCTGGTGCTGGGCCCGATTCCCGAAACGGCGGTCACCCAGTACCTCTGCGAGCGATTCGACTGGGAGCAGGCTCCCCCCGGCATGGCCGAGGCCGTGCATGAGCAGACCGACGGCAATCCTCTTCTGATGGTGACCCTGGTCAGCCATCTGGTGTCGACCGGCCTGCTCGCGATCGGCGAGGATGGGTGGACGTTGTCGGTGCCCTCGGAGTCCCTGGCCGAACGGGCACCCGAAGGACTCCAGGAAATCGTGGACGAACAGCTCGAGAGCCTGGACCGCAGCGAACGCGAGGCGCTCGAGGTGGCGAGTGTCGCGGGTGAATCCTTCGTTGCCCAGGCTGTGGCAGCGGGGCTCGGGGTGGAGCAGGAGCGGGTCGAAGAGACGTGCGGGCGCCTGGCCCGTTGGGGTCAGTTCATCGCGGAAAACGGCGTGGGCCGATGGCCCGACGGATCGGTGGGGCGACGGTTCGACTTCCAGCACGCGGCCTTTCGGCGGATTCTCTACGGGCGGCTCTCTCCGGTCCGACGGCGGCTGCTGCACCTGCGGATCGCGCGGCGCCTCGAGGACGCTTTCGCCGACGACCTGGACGCCCGGGCCGTGGCCCTCGCCGAGCACTACGAACAGGGAGACGACCCGACCCGGGCGGTACTTCACCTGGTCCGGGCGGCCGCCGCGGCGAAGCGCCGTCTCGCACACCGGGAAGCGGCCGCGTACGCGCGACGGGCCATCGACTTGCTCCGCCCACCGGAGGAAGGACCGACCGTGGGCGGCAGGAATCTGGGCCTGCGGCTGGAGCTGGGGCGGAGCATTGCGGAAGGGGCCTTCCGGCGGCGCGGGGACCGAGATGGACTGGAACCTGCGATGACGCTGTGCCAGGCCCTCGTCCTCGCCGAGGCCAACAAGAACCGGGACGCGCGGTCTTCGAACGGCGAGCGTCTCGGTCTCGCTCTCCATCGACTCAGCGCCGAAGAGCGAGAGGTCGTGCGACTGCGCTACCTGGCAGGCCACTCCGGGGACCAGATCGCACGCATGACCGGTGCTACGCCCGGATCGGTGTCCACACGACTCCTGACCGGTCTTCGGCAGCTGGGTCATGAGCTCGGGGATCAGGTGTGACGGGTCGTCCGGATCCGGAGCTGCTGATCGCCTTTCTGGAAGGGCGCCTCGACGACGAGGAGCGGGCTAAGCTCCTGGCCGAGCTCGACTCGGACCCCGCCCTTGCAGCAGAGTTGGAAGAGGCGGTTGCCGGGCTGGAGGCGCTCGAGACGCTGGCGGCCGAGGTGGGTCCTGACGCGGCCCCGGAAAGGGACGCACCGTCGGCCCTGCCGTCTCGGGGCGTATCCCCCTGGTGGCTTGCAGCCGTCGCCGTCGGCACCCTCGCTCTCGCGATCCCGCTCACGCTCGCGGTCGGCCCCCGGACGAACTCGGTTGCCGTGACCGGCGAGGCCCTTTCGGGCCAGTTCGTGCTCGTCCTCCGGGGCCGCTGGTTCGACAGCGAAGACCTGGACGCGGAGGAGTACCAGGCACGTATGGACGAATACTGGGCCTGGACCACCCATTTGGCCGATGAAGGGGTTTTGCTCGCGACATCCGACCTCGGCCTTCAGTCTGGGCTCGCAACGGATCCGGACACCACCGGTGATGCCCTGGGATACGCGGGCCGCGTGGTGGGCATGTTCACGGTCAGCACCGACACGTACCGGGAGGCCCTGGCCCTCGCTCGCTCGTGTCCACACCTGAAGTTCGGCGGCTCCGTCACCGTGCAACGCGTGTCCGGCGGGTTCGTGACCATCTCCGGCCTGCGGGATTGGACGGGTTGACGATGCGAGTACTCGGTCACGTTCGGCGTTCCCGGCTCGGGCTGTTGGCTGTTCTCATGGCGCTGGCAGGGTGCGCCGACGAGGCACCGCCCTGGGCCGGGGACCCGCTGGCCGAACCCCAGGCGACCTCGCTTCTCGGGGAACCCCTGTATGCGATCGCGGACACCACTGGCGAGATCGCGGGCGCCGACGCGGCCCTGGCCGAGGCGCCCGACGACGTGGAGCTGCTGATCGCGGCCGCACGGGTGCGGTGGGACTACCAGCAGTACCGGCAGGCAATCGCCATGTACACGCGGGCCATGGAGCTGGCGCCTGACGATTGGCGCCCCCACGCCTTCCGAGGCATCCGCCAGTTCTCCGTCCGCGAGCTCGACGGCGCGATCGCCGACCTCGAGCGAGCCCGCGAGCTGGCACCCTCCAGCTACGACGTCGCGTACTACCTGGGCGTCGTGTACCTCGTCGCGGGCCGCTTCGACGAAGCGGCCGACGAGTTCCTGCGGTGCATGGACGCATCGGGCCGAGCCGAGGTCGACGAGAACATGATGCCCGGATACCGGGGTTGTTCTGCCTACGCCAACGACCTCGAGTCGCGCATCGCGTTGACGGAGTGGGCAGTGCGAGCCCTGCTGCGGGCGGGACGAACCGACGAGGCCGAACGACTCCTGGACGGCGTCGACCCGGACCTGCACGTCCGGGCCAACCTCGCCTACTACCACGATCTCCTGTTCTACAAGGGGCTGATGTCCGAAGACGAGATCCTGAACCCGGCCGAGCCGTGGCCGTACAGCATGGAGACGGTCGAGTACGGCATCGCGAGCTGGTACCTGGTCCAGGGCGACACGGCCCGTGCGCTGGATTTGCTGGGCGAAGCTGCCGCGAACCCCCGGTGGAACGGGTATGGACGGACCGGTGCCGAGGCTGACCTGATGCGGCTGTCGGAAGGAGCGGCCGGAGGCTAAGCCTCAACCCCCTCCTTACCTCCGCGCCGCCACCTCTGCGACGGTCGGCTGGAACTGCGCATCCGCTCCCTCCCACAAGCGAAGAAACGCGTCGTAGTGTCGGACGGCATCGTCTTCGCGACCTCGCTCCCGATACAGGTCGCCCAGGGTGATGTGTACCCCCGGCATCCAGCGGGCGTCGTCGGCCATCAAGCCCGTCGTCGGCGTCGCGATGAGCCGCTCCAGCACGACCATCGCCGAGTCGGGGCGGCCGCTGGCGATCAGGGCGTCGCCCAGTCTGGCCAGGCCACAAGTGGTACAGTCGGCCCCCTCCTCGTAGACGACCTCGAAGTGCGCGGCGGCATCGGCCGGGCGGCCTTCCGCCATCGCGATCTCGCCCTGGGCCCGGCTCCGCTCCGCTCTCACGGCCGGGAGGCGCAGTTGGGCCGTATCGATCTCTGACTCGTACACGGCCACCAGACCGCGAGCCTCGTCCGGTCGGCCCGCGTAGGCGAGCAGCTCGGCACGATGTAGGAGCCCGCGCACGCGGATCGGCGCTTCCTCGTCCAGAGGTTCCAGCAGCAACCGCTCGGCCTCCGATTCTGGACCATGATCCAGCGCCATCTCGAGGAGCCACCGGTGCGAGGCGGAGGCAGACAGATTCCGCGATTCCCTTCTTCCCTGCCACGTTGCGAGGGCTCTCCGAGAATCCGCGAGACGTCCCCTGAGCCGGAAGTAGTTGCTCGCCAGCAGCAGGTCCTGATCCTCGGCATCCACCCAGCGATCCGCCTCGGCCCAATCGCGACGCAGGACGGCGAGGCGCAACCCGAACGACGGATCCAGTTCGCCCCTGGATGCCTCCACGAACGCTTCTGCCTCATCGAACTCACCCTGGAGCGCCATCGCGTTTACGGCGTTCAGGAAGCCCACCAGGGTCCAGCGGACGTCGAGACTTCGTAACGCCAGACGCTCACGCTGGTCGTGCTGCCGCCGCACCCGCGACAGGTGGTAGCCGAGGTTGACCAGGGCCGTGACGTTGGTCGAGTCGACGGCCAGAGCAGCCCGATACGCTTCTTCCGTCGCCACTGCATCGTAGTCGACCAGTGCATGGTACAGGGCGACGACCAGGTGTCGCTCCACCGCCGGCAGGCGATCGCGATACTGGTACGCCCGGCGCATGGGCTCGATGGCCTGATCGGGATTCCCCGTACGATTCATGAAGATGGCCAGCGCTCGATGCGCCATGGCGAACGTGGAGTCGTACGCGACGGCCTCCCGGAGCAATCGGACGCCCGCCAGCTGGTTGTCCTCCAGGCCGGCCCGGCCCATGGCCAACGAATAGGCCCGAAGCGCGGGCAGGGAGCCGGTCGTCACCCGCTCCAGTGGAGGACTCGCTTCGACGTCACCGAGGGCCTCGCCGATCCGGCCTCGCAACTGCGAGGACAGCCGGTTCGTTGCCTCGATCAGGTCGTTCTCGGTCTCGGCCGTCACCCGCTCCGCGGCCAGCAGCGTGCCGTCCGCGGTCGAGATCAGCTTCGCGGACAAGACGAATGCGCTTCCGAGCGTCGCCACGTCGCCCGTGAGAACGGCTTTGACACCCTCCCGCTCCGCCACCTCGCGAGCGACCAGCTCATCGAGGGGGGCGTCCGGGGTCAGCCCCATCCGTCGTCGCGCACCTCGGACCGCGTCCGGATCGACCAGACGGACGACGCGAGACTGGGACAGGTCGATGCGCAGCAGCTCGGTGATGGTTCGGGCCAGGGTCGAGTCCGATGTCAGGTTGGTGAGGTCGACCAGGAGCACGCGGTCACCCGCCTCGAGGGAACCGGTCCCGATCAAGGTCGAATCGGGTAGGGCATTCAGGCTGAAGAGAATGACCGCGCCCAGTGCCGCCGCGGCGATAGCGCCCTGGGCGAGACGCCGTGCCCTGGCGTTCCTTCTCGGATGTGGGGTCCGTTCTGTCAGCGATTCGCCGGTATCCGGCACGTCATCGATGGCCCGGTCCGAGTCATCGATGGCCCGGTCCGAGAGCTCCGTGCCCGCCGAAGCCATACCCTCGCTCGTCTCGGCGGTATCGCCGGACGGGCCCGAACCGCCCGACGCTGCGCTGCGCGTTTCGTCGGCTTCCCCCTGCCGGTCCCGCCGCCTCTGAACACCCGCGGAGCGAACCCGCTCGACCAGCGCCTGGGTCTCGGCTGACGGCTCGACCTCGAACTCGTCCCCGAGCCGCTGGGCCAGGCGCTCGTAGACCCGGAGCGCGTCACCGGTGTTGTCGAGCGAGGCGTGAAGCTCCATGAGGCGGCGCACACCGACTTCGTCGGTCGGGGCCAACGCCACGGCCGCTCGGGCGGGCGCCAGCGCTGCGGCGGGCCCGTCCTCTTCGAGCCGCTGGTCCACCAGACTCCAGTGTGCCGCGACGGCCGATCGATGAAGCTCGTTCCGCCGTGCCTCCATCCAGTCAGTGAACTCGGGCGCGCCGGACAGGTGGAACGCGTCCAGGAGGGGTCCCTGGTACGCCTCGACAGCGGCTGCGAGTTCGGCGGCGTCGATGGAGGTCTCGAACGTGCTCACATCGCACGTGACCACCTCCGGATTCAGGGCGATCTCCTCGGTGCCCCTCTTCAGCAGCGCTTCCTCGCCGAGATGCTTGCGCAGCTCGTACAGGACCTGGCGCAGCCCGTGGCGGGCCTGCTGGGTGGTGGACTCGGGCCAGAAGAGGCCCAGGAGGCGATCGCGGCGGTGGTACACACCCGCCCCTCGGCCCGCCAGGTACGCCAGAACGGCGAACCGCTTGGGCTGACCCAGCAGCCGGTGGAGTTCCGCGCCACTGTCATCCCGGAGGGACACGGGACCCAGCAACCGTAACGAAGGCATTGTCCTGAAGTGAGGGCGGCGGACGGCGTCACGCAACCGTCATGCGAGGACTGACAGTGGCGTGTCGGTCCGGACCGAACGTGGGTGCGTATGCTTCTTCCACCCCTTGGGGCGCTCTTGAGCCCGATTCGCGTCGTAGTCGCCATCGCACTTCTGGCCTTGATCACGGCCTGCGAGCCCAGATCGGCCGGACCGCTGTTGGAGATGGTGCCTTTCACAGCCGTTCACTCGGCGATCACCGTGGAGCCGATCGATGTCCATTGCCCTTCCGGCGCGACGCCAGGCAAGGCGGTGCTGTCGGGAAAGAGCACTCACCTCGGTGAGTATACGGGTACTTCGATCAGTTGCTCGGTGCCTACATCGCCCCGGAGCGCGGCGTTCGACGGCGCAAGCCTCGTGCTGTACCAGCGTCACGGCGACGAACTGCGCCTGGTGTTGAATCGAGTCGTGGGAGGAGGGGTCGTGGTCGATCTCGACGCGCAAGGCGTTCCGGAGGTGCTCGTCATCGACGCCGGCTACGATATTGCCGGGGGCACTGGGCGATTCGACTCGGCCTCCGGGAGCGTGACACTCCATGCCGTCCGTTCACTCAAGCGCCCCGCCGCCGCGTTCGCCGCGACCCTCGAAGGGACGATCTCGGTGCCCGAGCAGCAACGCGAATGAGCGCTCCGGGGGGTGACTCTCGAGGCCCGATGAAGAAAACGCGAAAGAGCCGCGACGCACCTCGCGCCGCGGCTCTTCCCTTCTTCCGTCCATGAGACGGCGGGTAGGCGTCACGTGCCCCCCCCTGAACCGCCCTATCTGGCCATGCTGATCCTCGCCGGCCGGTCCCACCCGGTGATGATCCGGGCCTGACCTTCGAGCAGGTCGTTCAGCTCCACGATGATGCCGTTGACCAGGTCGGCCAGCTCCTGGGCCTTCTCCTGGGCTTCGACCTCGATGTCGCTCAAGGCCTCCATCTGGCCGTCGGTCGGACGGGCCTGCGTGAACTGCATCTGCCGGTTCACGAAACCCAGCTCCTCGGACAGGCGGGGGTAGTCCCGGTAGTTCATGCCGCCCGGGGGCCGGCGCAGGTCGCCGTCCAGGGCTTCGATCTGCTCCTGTGCGGTGCCAGCCGTGGTCTTGATGGCGTCCTCGTTGCCCAGGTCTTTGCCCTCGATGCTGCCCAGCAGATCGTCGATCTGGCCGTCGATGTCGTCCAATGTCCCCACCATCTGGTTGAGCTGGGACTGGAGATCCCTCGCCTGCAGACCCGCCGCCGTCCGCGCCTCGTAGTCTGCCTGACTCACGTTCGCCGCCGGGTCGCCCCGGAGCTGGAACGACTTCGCGTGCTCCTGGCCGTCCACGACCAGGGTAGCGGTGTAGGTCCCCGGCGCGGCGGCCGGACCCATGTTCAGGAAGCGGGCGAAGAACCCCGTGGCCGGGGGCGCGCCCGGAACCGGATCGGCGCCGTCGTATCGCAGATCCCAGACGGCCCGGTTGATGCCCGCCTTGGCGCCCCGGTGCTGGAACTCCCGCACCGGGTTTCCGTCCGCGTCGGTGATCCGGACCGTCACGGCTCCGCCGCCTCCCGGTCCACCCTGACCTCCACGGGCCTCCTGAGGCGGACCATTGTCGCTGGCCCCGTTGTCACCGGCACCATCGCCATCGGCCATCGCCCCCGGCGCTTCGGCCAGGAAGAAGTTGATGTAGGCGCCGCGCTGGGGGTTCGTCCCCGTGAAGGTGCTCTGGCCCAGGCTCGAGTCCCGGTTCCAGTTGGACCACTCGGTAGCGGTGCGGATATCGAACAGATGCACGTCGCTGCCCTGGGCCTCGGCCATCTGCTGCCACGGCCCGATGTCGTCCAGGATGAAGGCGCCGCGGCCGTGGGTCCCGATCACCAGGTCGTTGTACTGCTCCTGGATCCGGATCCCCCGCACCGAAACCCGAGGCAGGTTGCCGCGGATGTCGACCCAGCTCTGGCCGCCGTCCCACGACCCGTAGATGCCCCGCTCCATACCCACGAACAGCAGGTTCTCGTTCTCGGGGTGCTGGCGGATCACCTTCACGTAGTCGTCCTGGGGAAGCCCGGCCGACAGATCACGCCACGTCGCCCCGTAGTCGTCCGTCGCGTACACGTGTGGGGTGAAGTCGTCGAGCCGGTGGTTGTCCACTGCCACGAACGCCCCGCCGGGCTGGAAATACGAGGCCTCGATGTTGCCCACCCACGTCTCGGCCGGCAGACCGGGCACGTTGTCCCGCAGGTTGTTCCAGCTGGCCCCGTCGTCCCGGCTGAGCTGGAGATTCCCGTCGTCGGTCCCCACCCAGATCACGCCCCGCTCGAGCGGCGACTCGGCCACGGTCAGGATCGTGGTGTGGAATTCGGCCGCGGTGTTGTCGTTGTAGACCTCACCCCCCGAGTCCAGCTGCTTCTCCGGATCGTCGGTGGTCAGGTCCGGGCTGATGACGTCCCAGGTGTACCCCTCGTCCCGGCTCCGGAAGAGCACGTTGCCGCCCCAGTAGACCGTGTTGTTGTCGTGGGGCGAGATGACGATGGGCGCGTCCCAGTTGAAGCGGTACCGGGCCCGGAACATGCCCTGACCCTGTGAGCCCACCTGACGGGGGTACGGCTCGATGTTGCGCGTGACACCCGAGTTGGTGTCGGTGATGCGGAAGTAGCCGCCCTGGGCGTTGGAGTAGACCAGGTTGGGCTTGCCGGGCACCGACACTGTGTAGAAGCCGTCACCGCCGCTGACCGTGTACCACTCGTCGGCCATGATGCCCTGCTGGCGGGTCCGAGACGGACCGCACCAGTTGCCGTTGTCCTGCAGACCGCCGCAGACCCAGTACGGATCTCGGTCGTCGACGAAGACGTGGTAGTACTGTGCCAGGCTGAAGTTGCGCTGGATGTGCCAGTTGTCGCCGCCGTCCACGCTGATCTGCCAACCGCCGTCGCTGCCGCTGAGCACGTGCTCACCGTCGGCCGGGTTGATCCAGATGGCCTGGTGGTCGCCGTGCACGCCCTGGGCGATGCGGTCGAAGGTCCGACCGCCGTCCATGGAGCGAGCCATGCCCCCTGACAGGGTGAACACGATGTTCTCGTTGGACGGGTCGGCGAACACGTCCGAATAGTAGAACGGACGAAAGTTCAGCAGGTTGCGGTTGTCGTTCATCATGTCCCACGTGGCGCCGTAGTCCTCGGACTTGAACAGCGTCCCGGCCGTGGGATACTCGGTGATCATGTAGACGACGTTGGGCGACGATTGGGCCACGCTCAGGCCGATCCGGGCCATGGGCTCGTCGGGCAGGGTCGTGACCTTGTTCCAGGTCTCACCCATGTCCCTCGAGATGTAGACACCGGTCTCCCGGCCGCCCCCGTCGAAGCGCCAGGGCCGACGCCGATGCGTCCACATGCCCGCATACACGTTGCGGGGGTTGGACCAATCGATGTCCAGGTCGCTGCATCCGGTGTCCTGGTCGATGTAGAGGACCTTGCTCCACGTGGCGCCGGCGTCGGTCGTCTTGAACACGCCCCGCTCTTCGTTCGGGCCCCACTCCCGTCCCAACGCGCAGACCAGTGCCACATCGGGGTTGGCGGGATGCACCACGACGCGCTTGATGCGCTCGGTGCCCTCCAGGCCCAGGTGGGTCCAGTTGGAGCCGCCGTCGGTGGAACGCCACACGCCGAGACCGTAGGAGACCGAGTTCCGGGGGTCGCCTTCACCCGATCCCAACCAGACCACGTTGTGGTCCGACGGGGCGACGGCCAGTGCGCCGACCGAGTAGGACACCTCGTCCTGCCACTGGGGCTCGAAGGTCGTACCTCCGTTGGTGGTCTTCCATACGCCGCCGTCGGCCGCACCCACCCAGAAGGTTCGCTCACTACCAGGGATGCCAGCGATGGCGGTAACACGCCCGCCCATGTTGACCGGCCCGATGTTCCGCCACTCGGGCGAGCCGATGGCCGCCTCGATCTGTTCGACGGTCTGGGCGTGAGAAACTGCGGGGAGCGTCGCCGCGATCAGGGCGACGGCGAAGAAGGCGCGTAACATACGCATGACCCGGTGCCTCCTGCGTTGGATCGAGAGTCTGTGGGGACTGGCGTTCGTGCGGACACGAAGCGACCTGCCATACTCGGTCGTGCCATCAACAGGGCAAGTCGCCCGGGCACGCGACACGCGCTGCCCGGGCACCCTGATGACACCCCGGGCCCATGGGGCGTTGAGGTGGGTCGCAGCTGCGCACGTCGGTCCCTACCGCTGGATCGTGACGTACAATCCCTGGAAGTTGCTCCCACCCTTGATGCGCCCGAACTGCTGTGCCGTCTCGAAGATGGCCGATCGGTGGTGGATGTAGTACCCGAACCAGACCTTCTCCAGGGACTCGGAGTTGAAGATGTCGCCGATGTTGAGGCCGAAGCTGAAGTCCAGGTAGTTCAGATACTCGCTGGGTACGTAGTTCTGGATGTTCTCCGCCTCCCGGGCCGGGACTTGGGTCACGAGGGAAACGCCTTCGGCGGCCCCGATTCGCAGCCGCCACGGAAGCGGAATCGTGTAGTAGGCTTTGATCGAAACAACGCCTTCCAGGATGGTGGGCTGGTAGTCGTTGGCGAAGTGCAAGCCGAGCCCCGAGTGCAGGTAGATGTGGATGGGCAGGGTGAACAGCTCGTCGGTCAGGGGCAGGCCGTAGAACACCGTGAAGAGTCGACTGTTGAACGGGTCGGGCTCGGCCTGGAATCGGATGACCTCGGCCAGAGCGGAGGGGGTGCCCCACTGGTACGAGAACCGCCAGTACGGGCTGGTCTCCAGGTCGCGATCGTCCTCGCCGAACCGAGGATTCGAGAGACCGAAGCCCAGGGTGGCGCGGACGTGGAAGTTGTCTTCCACGAGGGACGCCTCGCGGGCCGGCTTGCTCAGGTAGGTGGCGATGAACGCTGCCTGGAGGTACAGGCTGCTGATCACGTGGAGATAGCCGTTGGCACCGACCGTCAGGTCGACACCGGCGTCCACGTTCTCCTGCTCGAGACCCCAGAACGTCGTGTTGTACGAGCTGGTCTTGTAGGACGCCTGTCCCCACGCGTCCAATCGAAGAGCCCGCGTGACCCACCGGTTCTCGAGGCGGAGGTTGCTGCTCACGTTGCCGTCCCGGTCACTGAGCAGCTCGAAGTCGAGGGCTCCGTCCGTCCACGGTCTGTATCGGACCTGCCCTCCCCAATCCACCCGGTCGCCCTGGATATCGTTCTGGTACTGGGTCGGGATGTCGAAGAAATGCATGCGACCCATGGCGCTGAGTCGCCACTTGTCATTCAACTCGAACTTGATCCCGCCCTCGGTCTCGTGGAAGTAGACCCACTTTCCTTCGTACATGACCAAGGGTATCAGCGTGGCTACGGTCTTTTCCTCGGTGGCGAACGGGATGTTCGCGGTCCTGAAGGTGAAGCCCAATCCCCACCGCTGCTGTTGCCAACTACGTGCCTCTTGGGCCGAGAGAGGCGAGGTGACCCCGGCCCCGAGGATCGACCCCACCAGGAACGCAAGCGTCAGGGACAGTGAACGAAGCTTGGGCGTACCGAGGCAATGGATCGTAGGCATGTGCGTCCGTGCGGATCTGGGAAGCGGAGCTCTACCCGTAGACCGTTGGGGGGACCGACCAGGCGACGGGTTCGTGAACATGCCCGCAGGGCGGGGTTGGCGCCAGATCAACCCGTGCCGGGGAAGACCCTGAGCACCACGCCGGACACCAGCACGAGTTGGGGACGCTGGAGTGACTCCGTCCGACCTCCGAACTCCACCTCGGCCCCGGACGAAGGCAGCCACCCCGATAGCCCGATGTGGAGCAGCATCATGGTGGTCTGGCTCGAGGCGCTGGTGCTGAACCGAAGCCCCAGGTCGGCGGTCAGACCCGCCCGGCCTACGGCCTCCGAGGTGGTGCCGGTCGTGTCCCCCTCGCCTTCGAGATGCTCGGACCGCCACCCCAGGCCCAGCGCTCCATACCCGGTCATCCAGGCGGCCCCTGAGAAAGGCGCGTGCTCCAGCTCGAACTGCGCCGAGGCCTGCCAGGTGGGCACGTAGGTGTTCACGTCTTCGCCGTACTGGGGCGACCCGAAGCGATAGTCCGCTACCACGGTGCGACGCCACCGCTCCGAGCAGCCCAGCAGGGCGCAGTTCGACCATCGGGCCTGCAGCGTGGCGTACACGTCCGGGATCGAGAGTCCCGCCTGCAGGCCCAGGGTGTGGTCCGGTCCGAGGCGGCGCAATGGATCACCGGTCGAGATGAACCGCGCCTGCCCGTGGTTTCCGTCTCCGCTGAATTGCTGGGCCGTCTCGATGATGAAAGGGCCGAATCGGAATCCCAACAGCGCCCGGGTGCCCGACTCGAAGTCGGCCGTCTCCCGGCTCACGTTCGTCGCATCGTACCCCTCACGCCAATCGGTCTGGACGCCAAGCCAGGTCTGGAACCAGCCCAGGGTCGCAACGGCGGAGAGCGCCCCCGTTCCGTCCCACTCTCCGGCCGTCGTGAGCAGCGTGGAGGCCTGGACCCAGTAGTCGAACCCCCAGGCTCCGGCATGGGCGAGCCGCCCCCGGAGCGGCGCCTGGATCCAGGCGGTCCCCACCGTCCGGTCGGCGCTGATGTACGGGACCGTGTTCAACCTGGACCCCACCAGCTTGTGGAATCCGTTCTGCATCCGGGCCCCTCCCAGGTTGGCGTAGTACCGGAGCCCAGCGCCCACCTCCACGTCCAGCCCGTGTCCCGGGGTCCCGGTCCGAACCAACCGATACCCGAGAGACGGGCTCAACTGGTCCTCTCGACCCGGGTCTCCCTCGCTGGGCTGCTCCAGGGTCAGGATGCTCAGGTCCGCGTTCAACGACCACCGAGACCCCAGCGCGGCGATGACGCCGTACCGCTGGGTGCGGAAGTCGTCGACGGCACCGCCCCGACCCAGGAAATCGTTCCCGAAGAAGAGCTCGAACGACCGCTCGACGCCCGGTGGAGTCGGAGGTGGCACCCCGGGGATCTGGGCCGCACCCGGCCACGCGACGAGCGAGACCAGGAGCGCACCCAGAAAGGGGATCCGCAAGGGACCCCCCTAGCCCCCTGCCACGGCAGACCACTCTCGGGTCAGAGTTTCGAGCGTCTCGCGGTAGAACGCCCGCTCGCTGGCCTGGTCTCCGCTCAGAGGACCTACGTAACCCGACGCCTCGCCGTACAGCCGGCGGATCCTGGACGTGAGCTCCCGCCATTCCCGGTTCATGTCCCGCACCTTGGCGGCGTCGTCTTCCGACATGCTACGCTCGCCCTCGTCCAGGGCTTCCACCACGTCACCCGCGGCGTCCGCCCCTGCTTGAGCCGCCAGGCGCATCTCGGCCAGCTCGAGTAGATCCGCCGTCCACTGGGCCCGGACCGCCGCCGTGACGTTCAAGCGCGGATCCTCTTCGACCCGGAGGGACTGCTCGTGGGTCTGGCCGCCCGCCGTGAGTCGCACGGTATAGCTCCCGGGAATGACCAGCGGCCCGGACGGCCCGTCGGAAGGCGGTCCGCCCCCGAAGCCGCCGCCCCCGCCTTCTCCTTCTGGTTCCTCGCCCTGACCGGGCAGCGAGTGGCGCAGGTTCCACACGATCCGGTTCAACCCCAGGTCCGCCGATCCGTCCATCCAGGCCACTTCGTCGCCGGCCACGTCGTGGACGCTGATCCGGGGCGAGGCGCCGTCTTCGCCGATCCAATAGTCGATGATCGCACCCGCCGGCGGGTTTTCGCCGTAGAAGACCATGTCGCCCATGTGGGCCATCTCGTTGCGATACCGGATCTGACGAGCGGTCTCCATGGTGAACAGGTGGGCCGGCGCCGTGTGCAGGTCGGGCGTCAACTCCTGAAGCGCGTTGACCTGGTCCAGGATCCAGATACCCCGGCCGTGGGTGCCCACGATCAGGTCGTTGTCCCGGGGGTGGACCTGCACGTCGTTGTACGCCGTGCTCGGCAGGCCCATGGCCAGCTTCCACCAGCTTTCACCGCTGTTGAGCGAATACCACAGGCCGAACTCGGTGCCCATGTAGAGCACGTCCGGATTCCGGGTGTCCTCTCGGATCACCCGCACCACCTGGCCGTCGGGCACGTTCGACGCGATGGCCGTCCACGTCTGTCCGAAGTCGTCCGACCGGTAGGCGTAGTTCGAGTAGTCGTCGTTCCGGTAGTTGTTGATGGCGGCGTACACCCGGCCTGCCACGTGGCGCGACGCCTCGATGTCGTTGACCCAGGTCATCTCGGGCAGGCCCGGAAGACGGGTGCTGACCTCGGTGAACGTCGCGCCCGCGTCCGTCGACACCTGCACCAGGCCGTCGTCGGTGCCCAGGTACAGGACGTTCGGGTCCAGCGGGGACTCGGCGATGGCGGTCAACGTGGGCCAGTAGGGAATGCCGTCGTCCAGCGACAGGGTGAACGAGTCCGGGTCCTGCTCCATGATGCGGAGCCGCTGGCGTGCGACGCTGGTGGTCCAATCGCCCAGGTCCTCCCAGTTGGAGCCCTTGTCCCGGCTGCGCCAGAACCGCTGGGTTCCGGCGTAGATCGTGTTCGGATCATGGGCGCTGATCAGGAACGGACCGTCCCAGTTCGCCGGCTCCATGGCGTTGCCCAGACGCTGCTGGGGCATATCGGGGTCGGGCCACGTGGTCCAGTTGCGGCGGGGCCCAATGGCGCCGGTGGGGTCGCCGGGCCGGATGATCTGCCGCTGACCCGTTTCCATGTCGACCCGGCTCAGGCCCAGATACTGGGACTCGGTGTACAGCGTCCGGTTGTCCGTGGTGTCGACCAGGTTGAGGAACCCGTCTCCTCCGCCCCAGCGGATCCAATCCTGGTTCAGGATGCCTTCGCCCCGGTACGTGTCCTGGGGACCGGCCCAACTGCCGTTGTCCTGGAGCCCGCCGTACACCCAGTACGGGTCCTTGTAGTCGTAGCTGACGCGGTAGTACTGGCTCACCGGGATGTGGGGCGCGTACTGCCAGGTCAGGCCACGGTCGTACGAGATCCCCAGGCCCCCGTCGTCGGCCTTCATGACGTGATCGCTGTCGTTGGGGTTCACCCAGACCAGCCGGTCGTCGCCGTGGAGGCTCTGGTCCGGCCGGGTGAAGTTTCGTCCGCCATCGTCGGAGAACGAATAGGAGTTGAGCATGTAGATCCGCTGGTCGTCGCTGGGATCGACCAGGGGCTGGCTGGCGTACATGGGCCGTGGGTTCCAATCGCCCATGTGTTCCCAGCTACCGCCCTTGTCCTCGGAGCGGTAGATGCCGGCCAGGCGCTGCTCGTACGCCGTCGACGCGTTGTAGCGCTCGCCCTGCTCGAGGCTGATGTAGACGATGTTCGGGTCGGTCCGGTAGATGGAGATCCCGATGCGGCCGTAGTCGCCCTCAGGTAGGCCGTTCAGATGGGACAGGTCGGTCCAGGTGTCCCCGCCGTCCGTGCTCTTGTACAGCCCGCTGCCCGGGCCGCCGCCGTGAAAGCCCCAGGGACGGCGACGCCGCTGGTACATGGCCGCGTAGAGGATGCTCGAATCGGACGGATCCATGGCGATGTCCACCGCGCCGGTGTTCTCGTCGCCCTCCAGAATCCGCGCCCAGCTGACGCCGCCGTCCGTCGTGCGGTAGAGACCCCGCTCTTCGTTGGGACCCCACAGGTGCCCCATGGCCGCGACGTAGGCGATGTCCGTATCGGTGGGGTGAAGCGTGATCCGGCCGATGTGCTTGGAGTCCCGGAGCCCAACGTTGGTCCAGGTCTCGCCGCCGTCGGTCGACTTGTAGACCCCGTCGCCCCACCCCGAGCTCTGGCGGCTGGCCCGCTCCCCCGTGCCCAACCACACGATGGAGGTGTCCTGCTGGTGCACCGCCACGTCGCCCAGGGAGAACGACGACTCCTGGTCGAACAGCACCGTGTAGTTGGTGCCCCGGTCAGTGGTCTTCCAGAGGCCGCCGGTGGAGGTGGCCAGATAGAACACGTCCACGTCCATCTCCACGACTTCCATGTCCACGATCCGGCCGCTCATGGACGCCGGTCCGATGTTGCGGAACGTGGGCCCGTCGAGGGTCATGGGGTGATCGGCTTCCTGGGCCGTCAGCGGTGAGCCCGTCACCGCCAGGGCCAGGAGTACGGCCGGAGCTCGCGAGGTCGACCGCACGGGGCCGAGCAGGAACGTACGGGTACCGCGCACCAAGCTGCTGAACATCGAGACACCACTCCCGTTCATGAGGGGGGCCTGTGGGCCCCTCTTTCCGTATCCGTGTTGAGGACCACTCGACTTTCGTGCCGGCGGTCTGCGTCGAAGCGGATTGAGGAATGGGGCGGGTCACCGCCACGAGGCAAATCGAGCCTGCGGCAATCGTGGGACCGATGATGGCCGAGCCCCGACGTCGGGTCGACGCCATCCTTGCACCGTTCCGCGCTCTCCGGGCATCTTGACTCGCGGTCACGCCCGCCGTCGAGCGCCCCTGCTCTCACTCGACGATCACGCCACGACATCGGCCAGGAAGGCTTCCATGAACGGCCCACGGTTCCCCTACGTCTCGCGTCCGGTTCCCTTGCGCCGGGCGCTGTGCGGCCTCGCCACCGCGGTTCTGCTGGCAGCGGTCCCGATCCAGGGCCAGGAGCTGACCCACATCGAGGGTCTGGGTAGCCTGAGCTTCCCCAACTCCGGCGCTCCGGAGGCCCAGGAGGACTTCATCCGGGGCGTGCTGCTCCTGCACAGCTTCGAGTACGGCTACGCGGCGGACGCATTCAAGGCGGCCCAGGAGAAGGACCCGGACTTCGCGCTGGCGTACTGGGGTGAAGCCATGACGTATACCCACCCCGTCTGGAATCAGAAGGACGCCGACGCGGCGATCGAGGCGTTGAACCGCTACGCCCCGTCTCCGGGCGAGCGAGCCGAGAAGGTCCCGACGGATCGGGAGCGGGCCTACATGGAAGCCGTGGACGTGCTCTACGGCGACGGACAGAAGGAACGGCTCGACACTCTCTACAGCGCCGCCATGGCGGATCTGGCGGAAGCGTATCCGGCCGACATGGAGGCCCAGACGTTCTACGCCTTGTCGCTGCTCGGACTCAGTCAGGGCGACCGGGACGTGCGGACATACATGGAAGCCGGAGCGATCGCCCTCGCGGCGTTCCAGCAGAACAAGGACCACCCTGGGGCCGCCCACTACACCATCCACTCGTTCGACGACCCGACCCACGCGATCCTGGCGATGGAGGCCGCTCGCAAGTACGGACCGATGGCACCGGACGCGGGGCACGCCCAGCACATGACCACCCACATCTTCCTGGCCCGAGGCATGTGGGACGACGTGGTCGCCGCGAACATCAACGCGGACGCGGTCACGGACCGGAACCTGGCCCGCCGGGATCTGCCACCCACCAATTGCGGCCACTATAACGAGTGGCTCATGTACGGCTACCAGCAGCAGGGTCGGTACGAGACCGCCGACGAGTTGCTCCTGGGCTGCTTCGAGCAGGCACATGACGAGCGGTTCCCGGAGGGCATGCGCCGGGGCGCCGCATTCTCCTACACGTACATGCGCAGCCTCAACCTGGCCGACACCCGGGAGTTCGACGGCGAGATCGCCAGCTCCACGGTCGACACCGGCGGTGAAGACAACGTAGCCGCGCTCATGCAGGCGTGGGGCACGGGAATGGCCGCGGCACACCAGGGCAACCGCACCGTCGCCGAAGAGAAGCTGAAGTTCCTCCACGAGCACGAAGACGCTGCCCAGGCCTGGCAGAGCCCCTACCTCCAGGTTTGGCAGGGCACGCTCGAAGCGCTGGTCCTGGCCGATGCCGGCGACATGGACGGTGCGCTGGCGGCGGCCACGGGCGCGGCCGAGTACGAAGAGTCGCTTCCCGTGGACTTCGGCCCGCCGATCGCCTTCAAGCCGGCCCGTGAGCTGGAAGGCGAGATCTTGCTCGAGATGGGTCGGGCGGACGAGGCCATGTCGGCCTTCGAGACCCAACTTGGCCGCACGCCCAACCGTATCCTGGCGCTTGCCGGATATGCCAGGTCCGCGGCCGCCGCAGATCGGTCCGAGGTCGCCACCAGCGCCTACCGTCTGCTCGCCGACCTGCTGGTCAACGCGGACGCCGACATGCCGGAGGCTCGGGAAGCCCGGGCCTTCCTGTCGTCCACGGCGGAAGAGGCCGGCGGGACCCGCTAAACGCACGAGGCTCCACCCCGGATCGATCTGCTCAAATCCCGGGTCCCGTCACCCACGGGTCGGCCTGACCGCGGGAGTCGCGAAGCGCCCCCCCGGGTGGTGTCCGCATCCGGAGTTTTCGACGCCCAACCGGGGCGCAGGCTCCGAGGCGTCTTGCGAACACCGACCCGCCACGGCACGGTTGCGGTTCCGTTCCTGCGACCCACCGCGGCTGGAGCCGTCATGATCATCCGACGTATCGCCTTCGGGATCCTCCTCGCTTCGATTCTCTCGGTCCCCCGTACCGTCGTCGCACAGACCAGCCCGGTATGGACCCAGGAGAAGATCCCCAACTTCCTTCCCCACATGACCGTACCCGAGGTCCGGGACCTGCTGACCCGAAGCGACATGGTGATCATCCCGGTCACGTCGCTGGAGCAGCACGGCCTCCACCTGCCCATCGGGACCGACTACTACGGAGGGGTGGAGCGGGCGAAGCTGATCGCCCAGCGGACGGACGTCCTGGTGGCGCCGATCCTGTTCCCGGGACAGTCGCCGTACCACATGGGCTTCGAGGGCACGATCACGCTCTCGGCCGAGACGATCCAATCGGTGATCTTCGAGGCGGCCCAGAGTCTCATGCAACACGGGTTCAAGCGCTTCCTGATCCTCAATGCACACGGCGGAAATCGGGCCATCACCGGCTTCATCGTGGACCGGATCAACCAGGAGACCGAGGGCATCGCCGTGGACCTGGGCGCCGCGGCGTCACCCTTCACCGATCGCGATCGGCTGGCCCAGATCTCCCGCCCAACGGAGCTGGACCGTCACGGGGGTGTGTCCGAGACCTCTCGGGCCCTGTACCTGGCGCCCACCCTGGTAGAGCTGGATCGGGCCGTGCCGGCCGAGATCACGTTGCCCGAACACCTGGATGCGCTCCTGCCCCAGGTGATCGACGGCGATCCGACGGCGTTGACGGTCTTCCTGGCAGAGGGGCTCAAGGCCGAGGAAACCGGCAAGGGCACCTCGGCCGCGGATATGTCCTCCACGGGCGTCTGGGGATCCCGGGATCCGAAGGAAGCCACGGTCGAGCAGGGCCGCATCGAGACCGAAACGTTCGTCGACGCCGCCGTGGCGTTCATCGAACGGTGGAAGGAGCTGCGACCGATGGAGCGGTAGGGGCTACCGCTTCGCCACCATCTGGATTTCCACGTCGAAGGACCCGACCAGCTGGGTGCCGATCACCGTGGGCGTCGGGGACCCGGCGGGCATACGGGACGTGAGGGCAGGCTCCACGTCGGACCACTGCCGGATGTCGGTCAGATAGACCCACACCTCCTCCACGCTGCCGAAGTCCAGGCCGGCGGCGCTCAAGGTCGCTTCCAGGTTGTCCAGCACGGAACCGGTCTTCTCGGTCACGTTGGCGCCCCGGCCCACCATGCCGGACAGGTAGACCCGGTCGCCGGTGTCGATCCCCGGCGAGAACGGCAGCTGGCTGCGCTGCCCACCTTCCGCGATGACCACGGAACGGTCCGGCGAATCCACGGCGACGCATTGGATCTCCGTCGAAAAGACGGGATTCATCAGGGTCGACCGCACAGTCGCCCGTGTCGGCGGATCGTCCGCCGGCACCGCAGCGGCGTAGGCCTGATTCATGGCTCCGTAGCCCCGGACGTCGTCGATGAAGACCTTACAGCCCACCAGGTCGTTCTCGCTCATCCCCGCTTCCTCCAGCACCATTCCGATGTTGCCGAACACCCGCCGGGTCTGGGTGCCGTCGTTGCCCATGACCGGCTGATAGGTGGCCGGGTCCCGGCTGGTGGCTCCGGCGATGAACAGGGTGTTGCCGGACTGAATGCCCCAGGAGTACGGGAGCTCGGGCGACCGCAGGGAGCTGGGCCGGATGACCTGCTTCTCGTCGGGCGTGGCCACCACCGACATCTGGATCAGCGCCGCGGGGTCCAGGAGGTCGGCCTCGACCGTGGCCCGGGTCGGGGGATCGGTCTCGAAGTAGGTGCGGTACACCCCGTTCATGCCCTGGAAGTGACGGGAGTCCTTCAAGAAGACGTTGGACACGACCACGTCGCCCAGGTCCAGGCCCTGCTCGGCCAACAGCTCCCCGAGGCGATCCAAGGTCGCCGACGTCTGGTCCTCGATGGTCGTCAGAGCCGTCGCGCCGGACATCGTGGCCGACACGTTGGATAGGTAGACCAGCTCCTGAGCGGCGCCGTCGCCGGGAACGGATAGGGCCAGGAGCCACGCCAGGCACAGGGCCGGCACGAAGACATGGGCGGATCGGCAGCGTCGAGTCATTTCACGGTCCGGGTGATTGCGGGTGTCGGTCGTCGGGCGGGGCATCGGAGCCGCGCCGGTCGCTCGGATCGGCGGCGGTGTCTGACCGTCCTTTCCGGGGTCGCGGTCGAGCAGCGCCCCAGCGGTGGCAGGGACAACATAGGTGGGGCGCGCGGCGATGCCTACCCGCCTATGTTGCGGTCTCCACGACACCCCAGACCGGACCCTGACCATGCATCGTCGCCAGTTCGTGAAGTCCTCGGCAGCCGCTGGAGCCGCGGCCCTCTTTCCCGAGGCCGTCCAGGCCGTCTCGCCCCCGGCCACGTCCAACTCCGGGACGACCCCGTCCAACCAGGCCCCAACGGTCCTGACCCGGCAAACGCTGGAGCCGGTCGTGGTCTCGGACCTGAGCGGCATCCGATACAAGAACGGCGGGCCGGAAAGCGCGGTGGAGGTCGCCTACCGGATGATCACCGAAGGCTCCGACGTGCTGGACGCCGTCGTAGCCGGCGTGAATGTGCCCGAGTTGGACCCCACCGAAATGGGCGTGGGCTACGGTGGCCGGCCCAACGCCGAGGGTGTCGTTCAGCTCGACGCGTGCTGCATGCACGGTCCGAGGAAGTGGGCCGGCGGCGTCGCCGCCATCGAGGGGGTGCGAACGCCTTCGTTGGTCGCCAAGGCCGTCGCCGAGATCACGGATCACCACCTGCTCGTGGGTCAGGGCGCCCAGGACTTCGCCCGGAGCCTGGGCTTCGAGATCGAGGACGACCTGAACACCGAGGCGTCTCGGGATGCATGGCTCGAGTGGCGGCGCAGGGTGGACCCGGAGCACTACCTGGATCCGGCGGAGCGCCTGCGACGGGGCTACGAGGTGGGGCTCGACATGATGCGCGAAGGCCTGATCGACGGGGACTCGTACTGGGGTACCGTGCACTGCAGCGGCATCAACGCGGCGGGTGAGATCTGCGCCGTGACCACCACCAGCGGGCTGTCGTGGAAGATCCCCGGGCGGGTCGGAGACTCTCCGATCCTGGGCGCCGGTCTCTATGTCGACGGGGACGTCGGCTCGGCGGGCTCGACGGGTCGGGGCGAGGCCAACCTCTTCAACCTGAGCTCGTTCCTGATCGTCGAGCACCTGCGCCAGGGCATGCACCCGAAGGACGCGGGCATGGCCGCCCTTCAGCGTATCAAGGACAACACCATCGAAGACCGCCTCCTGAACGACCGGGGCCTTCCCGCCTTCGACGTTCGCTTCTTCGTGCTCGACAAGGCCGGACGGTACGCCGGCGTGGCCATGTACGGATCGGCGGAGAACCAGTACGGCCTCTGCACGGCCAACGGCGCCGAGCGCCAACAACTCGAGGGGCTCCTGGAGGGCTCACCCACCGACTAGGCTCGACCTGACCATCCCATCCAACCACGAGGAACCGGCCATGAATCGCGTGGCGCTTCTTGTTCTTTCGGTGCTCACTCTGGCGGTCCCGGCCATAGCTTCGGCCCAGGGTACCCGCCTTCTCCGGGACCCGGACGTCGGACCGGCCCACATCGTGTTCGTCCACGCCAACGACCTGTGGCTCGTGGCACGGGACGGAGGCGACGCAATCCGCCTGACCAGTGCCCTGGGCGCCGAAACCGACCCTGCCTTCTCGCCCGATGGGCGATGGATCGCGTTCAGCGGCCAATACGGCGGCAACACTGACGCCTACGTGATTCCCGCAACCGGTGGCCAACCCACCCGGCTCACATGGCATCCGGGCGAAGACGTGGTGCAGGGCTGGACGCCCGACGGTCGGGTGCTCTTCCGGTCGGGACGGACGGGCGTGCCCACGCGACTCTGGCAGTTCTACGCGGTGGACCGGGACGGCGGCATGCCGGTGGCCGTCGGCGCACCCCAGGCCTACCACGGCGAGATGAGCGGGGACGGAGACTGGCTGGCGTTTCAGGAGATCGGGTACTGGGATCCGGAGTGGCGGAACTACCGGGGTGGTCAGGCGCAGCCGGTCAGCATCGTCTCCACAGCCGACCTGAGCCGGACCACGCCGCCGTGGGAAGGCGAACGGCAGATGGCGCCGGTCTGGATGGACGGTGTCGTGTACTACCTGTCCGAGCGGGACTGGGCCAGCAACGTATGGTCCTTCGATCCCGCGACAGGTGCCGAGACCCAGCTCACACACCACGCCGACTTCGACGTGAAGAGCCTGGGGGCCGGGGACGGGGTCCTGGTCTACGAGCAGGGTGGCTACCTCCACGAGCTCGACCCCGGCGCCGGGGCTTCCCGGCAGCTGGACATCAGGGTGGCGGGCGACCTCAACTGGGCCCGCTCCCGGTGGGAATCCATCCCGTCCGACCAGCTGACCAACGCCCGCCTGTCGCCCACGGGCAAACGCGCCCTGTTCGAGCATCGCGGCGACGTCTTCACCGTGCCCACGGGCGAGGGGAGCTGGCGCAACCTCACCAGCAGTCCAGGCATCGCGGACCGACATCCGGTGTGGTCGCCCGACGGATCGCAGATCGCGTGGTTCAATGACGAAGGCGGCGAGTACGGCCTGATCATCGCCGACCAGAACGGCGACAACGCCCGGCGCATCGAGCTCGACGATCCGTCGTTCTACTTCGTGCCCAGGTGGTCACCGGACGGAGGCCACCTGGCGTTCACGGACACCGACTACCGGATCCTGACCGTGGAGGTCGCCACGGGCACCGTACGTCACGTGGACACGGACCGCTTCGCCCATCCCCAGCGGTCCATGAATCCGGTGTGGTCGCCGGACAGCCGGTGGATCGCGTACGCCCGCCGCCTGGACAATCAGTTCCGGGCCATCTTCCTCCACGACGTCACGACCGGCGAAACCCGCCAGCTGACCGATGGCATGGCGGACGCCGTCTCGCCGACGTGGGACGCGGACGGCGACATCCTGTATTTCCTCGCCTCCACGGACTTCGGCCTGACGTCGGGCTGGCTGGACATGACGTCGTTCGACCGCCCGGTCACGCGGGGTCTCTACCTGGCCCTACTTCACGATGACCGCGCGTCGCCCTTCCTGCCCAGCAGTGACGAGGAAAGCGACGAAAGCGACGAGGACGGTGACGAGGACGAGGGCCAGGAAGATGGCGCGACAGCCTCGGCCGACGACGCGGGCCCCGGCTCCATCGACTGGGACGGTATCGCGAGCCGCATCGTCCATGCGCCAGGCCTTCCCCAGCGCAACTACGCCAGCCTCGTCGCCGGTCCGGCCGGCCAGATCTTCGTCGCGGAGCAGGTGCCGAACAACCCGGGCATGACCCTGCACCGGTACGACGTCGAAGAAGACGAGCCGACCCGGTTCGCGCAGCGCGTTGCGGGCGCCACCTCCTCTCACGACCGGAAGCAGCTGCTTCTTCGGCAGGGCTCCGATTGGTCGGTAGTCTCGACCACCGGCGGACCTCCGGACAACGGCGACGGTCGGCTCGAGCTGGACGACCTTCGGATCCGGATCGAGCCACGGTCCGAGTGGACCCAGATGCTCCGCGACGGGTGGCGGTTCATGCGGGACTTCCTGTATGTGGACAACGTACACGGCGCGCCGTGGGACGACGTCTGGAGCTGGTACGCGCCCTGGCTGGACGGGGTAAGCCACCGATCCGACTTCAACCACCTGCTCGACATGCTCAGCGGTGAGGTCAGCGTAGGTCATTCCTACGTGAGGGGTGGCGACTACCCGGACCTGGACAGCCCACGCACTGGGCTTCTGGGGGTCGACCTGGAGGTGGCGGACGGCGGCTACCGGATCACCCGGATCTACTCCGGCGAGGAATGGACGCCCGGGGTCATCGGCCCCCTGTCGCAGCCCGGCATGGACGTGGCACAGGGTGACTTCCTCACGGGCATCGAGGGACACACGGTGTCGCCCCCGGCAAACCCGTTCGCCCTGCTCGAAGGCTCGGCGGGACGCACGATCCGGGTGACCGTAGCGGACGACGCCGCGGGAACCAACGCCCGAGAGCTCCTGGTGGACCCGGTGGCGAACGATGCCGGCCTGCGGCGCTGGGCCTGGGTCGAGGACAATCGCCGCACGGTGGACGAGATGAGCCAGGGCCGTCTCGCCTACGTCTGGCTCCCCAACACGGGTCGAGGGGGCTACACCTACTTCAACCGCATGTATTTCGCCCAGCAGGACCGGCTGGGTGCCGTGATCGACGAACGGAACAACGGCGGGGGCTCGGCCGCCGACTACATCGTCGAGGTGCTGGACCGTGAGCTCACCGGGTACTTCAACTCCCGGGCGGGCGACCGACGTCCGTTCACCCAGCCCATCGCCGGCCTCTGGGGACCCAAGGTCATGGTGATCAACGAACGGGCCGGTTCCGGCGGCGATCTGCTCCCGTATCTGTTCCGCTTCAAGGAAATCGGCCCCCTCGTGGGCACCCGAACCTGGGGCGGACTCGTCGGGACGTGGGACACCCCGCCGCTGATGGATGGCGGACGGTTCGTGGCCCCCCGGGGTGGCTTCTTCGACATCGACGGGAACTGGGCCGTCGAGGGCGAGGGCATCGCCCCGGACATCGAAGTCCGCAACGACCCCGCACCGGTGCTCGCCGGGGGAGACCCCCAGCTGGAGGCCGCGGTGGCCGAGGCGCTCCGCCTGCTGGAAAGTCAGCCGGTCGAGCTCAAGGCGGAGCCGGCCCCACCGATTCGTTGGCGTCGTCCGGTGGCTGGAGGCAACGGAGGGAACTGATCCCCTTGCGCCCACCTGCTGCAAGAACGCAACACTGCATGGTACGGGTACGTGAGCGGGCCTTCTCCCCAGGAATCCCCCGGACTCCGCAAGTCCCGGTTGACGGGCCTTACAGACCGTGGCACGGGTCGTGCTCACCCGTACGGGTATGGATGAACTCGTCACGAAGACCATGCGCGGCTCCGCGGGAGCGGGCCTCGAACTCGCATCCGATCAGGCACCCTCGATGACCATGCAGCAAGAGTCGGTTTCACGACCGTCGGAATCCGAGCTGGGTACGGAATCGACCCTGGCCTCGTCCGCACCGCCGTGTCGGTTTTGCGGTGCGCCACTGGAGCACGTGTTCGTGGACCTCGGGCTTTCGCCCCTGGCCAACTCGTATGTGCGCCCCGAGGACACCGGTAAGGGCGAGCATTTCTTCCCGCTGCGTGTGTTCGTGTGCGGAGGGTGCCTGCTCGTTCAACTCGAGGAGTTCGAGTCACCGGAAGGCATCTTCGGAGACTACGCCTACTTCTCGTCCTTTTCCGACAGCTGGGTGGAACACGCCCGTCGCTACGTGGAGATGGCAGCCGAGCGCTTCGGCCTGGACGAGACCAGCAGCGTCGTGGAAATCGCCAGCAATGACGGCTATTTGCTACAGCACTTCGTCGCCAGAAGCGTTCCGTGCCTGGGCATCGAACCTGCGGCCAACATCGCCGAAGTGGCCCGGGAAAACGGGATTCCCACCTGGACCCGCTTCTTCGGTACCGACCTCGCCGACGAGCTGGTCGAGAAACAGGGCCCGGCGGACCTGATCATCGGCAACAACGTCCTGGCCCACGTACCCGACCTGAACGACGTGGTCGAAGGCCTGCGCACCGCGCTCCGAGACTCCGGCGTGGTGACCATGGAGTTCCCGCATCTGCTGCGCCTGATCGAAGAGAACCAGTTCGACACCATCTACCACGAGCACTTCTCGTACTTCTCGCTGCTCGCGGTCGAGCGGGTGTTCGCGGCCCACGGCCTGGAAATCTTCGATGTCGACGAGCTCCCCACCCACGGAGGTTCGCTCAGGATCTATGCACGGCACACCGACAACGGCGACCTGCCCGTTACGCAGGCGGTGCACGATCTGCGTACGAGGGAGATCGCGGCCGGCCTGGACACCCTGAACGGCTATGAGGCCTACGGTGACAAGGTGGCAGCCACCAAGCGGGGGCTGCTGCGGTTCCTGATCGACGCCAAGGAGGCGGGCAAGACCGTGGTCGGCTATGGAGCGCCGGCAAAGGGCAACACCCTGCTCAACTACTGCGGCGTGGGACCGGACCTGATCCAATACACCGTCGATCGGAGCCCGTACAAGCAGGACCACCTCCTGCCCGGCACGCGGATTCCGATCTACGCCCCAGAGAAGCTGGCGGAGACGCGACCGGACTACGTGCTGATCCTGCCGTGGAACCTGTCCGAAGAGATCACCAACAGCATGGACCATGTTCGGGATTGGGGCGGTGTGTTCGTCGTTCCCATTCCCGAGGTTCGCGAAGTCTAGAGGCCGAGTAGTCCCCCGAGCTGCGACGCTTCGGCCATATAAGGAGGTACTGAGATGAACGTGCTCGTCACCGGAACGGACGGTTACATCGGGTCTGTGCTCGGCCCGTACCTCGAGGCGTCAGGTCACACCGTGGTGGGACTCGACGCCGGGTTCTTCACGGATGGCGAGCTGTACGTGCCGGACGCGCCGTACAGCACGCGACGCCACGTCGACGTGCGCCGACTGCGGGTGGAGGATCTTCAGGGGTTCGACGCGATCATTCACCTGGCCGAGCTCTCGAACGACCCTCTCGGCAACTTCAACCCCGAGGTGACCTACCAGATCAACCAGCTGGGGACGGTGCGTCTGGCCCGCCTCGCCAAGAAGGCCGGTGTTCCCAGGTTCGTCCATTCGTCCTCGTGCAGCGTCTACGGCCTGGGCGAAGACGGGTACCGCACCGAGACCTCGGCCACCGATCCGCAGACGGCATACGCCAGGTGCAAGGTGTTGGTGGAACAGCAGGTCAGCCTCATGGCCAGCGACGACTTCTCGCCCACGTTCCTGCGGAACGCGACGGCCTACGGGCCCTCGCCTCGAATGCGCTTCGACATCGTGCTCAACAACCTGTCAGGCCTCGCCTGGACCACAGGGGAAATCGCCCTCACCAGTGACGGTTCGCCGTGGCGCCCGCTCGTGCACGTTCGTGACATCGCCCACGCCATGCGCTGCGCGATCGAGGCCCCACGGGACGTGGTGCACAACCAGATCTTCAACGTGGGCAGCACCGAGCAGAACTATCAGGTCCGGGACATCGCGGCGGTCGTCGCCGACGCGTTCCCCGGATGTCGGCTCACCCTGGGGAAGAGCGATGGTGACAACCGAAGCTACCGCGTGTCCTTCGAGAAGATCGCGACCCAGTTGCCAGGGTTCGAGTGCCGCTTCGACCCTCAGCACGCCGCCCGGGAGCTCCACGAGCTGTTTGGCCAGATCGGGCTCACAGAGGAGCGATTCCGGTTCAGGGCGTTCACCCGACTGAAGCAGCTCCAGTACCTGGTCGATCAGCGCCTCCTGGACCGACAGCTCTTCTGGAAGACCGGCGCGAACCTGGAGCGTGGTGGCATCCTCGCGGCAGGATAACGCCCGGGCCGACACCGCCGATGTGCTGATCGTCGGCGGCGGCATCGTCGGCCTGAGCACGGCACTGGAGATCAGGCGGCGGCTCGACGCCCCCCGCGTGGTGCTGATCGACAAGGAGCCCGCATTGGGACTCCATGCCAGCGGCCGCAACAGCGGCGTACTCCACGCTGGATTCTACTACGGCGCCGACAGCCTGAAGGCGCGGTACTGCCGAGACGGCAACCGGGCCATGACCGAGTACTGCCTCGATCGGTCTCTGCCCATCCTCCAGTGCGGCAAGCTGGTGGTGGCCCGGACGGCGGCCGAGGTTGCCGGCGTCGATGAGCTGCTCCGCCGGGGTCGGGTCAACGGCGTCGACGTGCAAGAGGTCTCCGAGGCCGAGGCCGGAGAAATCGACCCGGCCGTCCGCACGGTCGAAAAGGCGCTGTGGAGTCCAACCACCTCGTCCGTGGACCCCCGGAGGGTGGTCGAGAGCCTGACTGAGGACGCACAGAGCCTGGGCGTCGACATCCGGACGTCCACGGCGTTCGTCGCCCGAACCGACGACGGGGTGCGCACCAGCCGGGGCAGCCTCTCGGCCGGGTACGTGGTCAACGCCGCCGGGCTCCACGCCGACACGGTGGCCCGTGAGTGGGGCTTCAGCCGAGACCTGACGATCCTGCCATTCAAGGGCCTGTACCTGAAGTCGGATGCGGCGTTGCCGCTGCGGACCCACGTATACCCGGTGCCCAACCTCGAGCACCCATTCCTGGGCGTGCACTTCACCATGACCGCCACCGGCGCCGTGAAGATCGGCCCCACCGCCATTCCGGCGCTTTGGCGAGAGAGTTACGGTGGTCTCGGGAACTTCCGTCTGGACGAGATGCTGGAGATCGGCAAGCAGGGGGGACGGCTGTTCCTGTCGGACGCATTTAACTTCCGGGGCCTGGCGTTCCAGGAGATTCGCAAGCAATTCAAAAGCCGCCTGATCGACCTGGCCGAGGGTTTCCTGCACGAACCCATCCCCAGGCGTGGTTGGGCGTGGGCGCCGCCCGGCATCCGGGCCCAGCTGCTCGACACTCGAACCCGCACCCTGGTCATGGACTTCAAGCTCGAAGGGGACGACCAATCCATGCACGTCCTGAACGCGGTGTCTCCAGCCTTCACCTGCTCTCTCCCGTTCGCCCGGCACGTGGTGGACGAGATCGAGCGGACGCTCGGACACGGCGCGCCTTCTCCCCCGTCGGGCACCCCACACCCGGACTCCGCACGATGATCATCGTCGACAAGGTTCTCGAAGAACGACAGGCCGCCGGCGACCCCATCGTCGTCGGGCTGGTCGGCGCCGGCTTCGCCGGGCAGGCACTCGCTCGGCAGCTCGCCCACAACGCCACGGGCATCCGCCTGGGAGCGGTGGCCAACCGGACCCAGGAGCGGGCCTGGGCGGTGCTGGAGGGTATCGGCGTGTCCGGGGTCACTACCGTGGAGACGGCCCCCCAGATCGAAGACATCCTCTCGGGTCGCGGCACCGCGCTTGTCCAGGACGCCATGGAGCTTTGCCGAGCCGGCGGGATCGACGCGATCATCGACGCCACCGGGTCGGTCGAATACGGTGCGCGCATTGCCCTGGAAGCGATCGCCCACGGCAAGCACGTGATCGAGGTCAACGCCGAGCTGGATGGAACGCTCGGTCCGATCCTCAACCGCTACGCCCGCCAGGCGGGGGTCGTCTATACCACGGCCGACGGAGATCAGCCCGGGGTCACCCTCAATCTGGTGCGCTTCCTTCGCGGTATCGGGGTCCAGCCCCACCTGTGCGGGAACATCAAAGGCCTCCTGGATCCGTATCGCACCCCGGAGACCCAGGTGTCGTTCGCGGAGATCTGGGGTCAGAACCCCCAGATGGTGGCGTCCTTCGCCGACGGGTCGAAGATCTCGTTCGAGCAGGCCATCATCGCCAACGCCACCGGCATGGGCGTGGCCCAGCGGGGCATGATCGGACCCGTGGTGGAGCCGGGGACCCGGATCGAGGTGGCCGCCGAGGCCTACCCAGGCGAGGCCTATCTGGACGGACCCGGCATCGTCGACTATGTGGTCGGAGCGTCGCCCGGCCCGGGGGTGTTCGTCCTGGGCACCCACGACGACCCCGCACAACGCCGGTACCTGGAATACTACAAGATGGGCGACGGGCCCGTGTACTGCTTCACCCGGCCCTTCCACCTCTGCCATTTCGAGGTCCAGAACAGCGTAGCCAGAGCCGTGCTCTTCGGCGATGCCACGGCGGCACCGAAGGAAGGACCCACGGTGGAGGTCGTGGCTGTAGCCAAGCAGGATCTGGCGCCCGGCGACGTGCTCGACGGGATTGGCGGATTCCACGCGTACGGGGAGTGCGACAACACCGAGACGGTCCGCCGGGACCATAGCCTACCGATCGGGGTTTCCGAGGGATGCACGCTCGTACGACCGGTGCCCAGGGACCAGGTGATCACGTTCGAGGACGTGACCGTGCCCGAAGGTTGGACCTCGCACCGGCTCCTCCGCGAACAGAACGAGGGGTTCGCGACAGGCGCCCCCCCGACGGAATCACGGGCAGAATGACCGAAGAGCGCCAGGCGTCGATGCACGCACGCTCGGAGCGGACCCCCGCGCCCCAAGAGCCCATCGAGGCGCCGCTGGTCAGCGTGCTGATTCCGGTCCTCAACGGCGCTGCGTTCCTGGACGACGCCCTCGCGAGCGCCGTCGCCCTGGACTACCCCAATCTCGAGATCCTCGTCTCGGACAACGCCAGCACCGACGCCACTCCCGAGATCATCGCCCGGTTCGCCGCTCAGGATCCCCGGATCCAGGCGTTCCAACACGCCGAGACCCTGCCGGCGGCGAAGCACTTCAATTACCTGCACGACCAGATGTCGCCGGAAAGCCGGTATGTGAAGTGGCTTCACGCCGACGACACGCTCCGGGCAGACAGCGTCAGCAAGATGGTAGCCCTGGCCGAGGCCAACCCGTCGGTGGGCCTGGTCACCTCGAGCATGGAGGTGCGCGACAAGGTCATGGGCATCTGGCCGGACGCTCCCGAGGTGACGCCCGGCAAAGAGATGATCCGTCTGTATCTTCGCCGCGAGATCCCGTACGTGTTCGGCAACCCGAGCACGCTGCTCTTCCGCTCCGAGTTCGCACGGCAAGACGAACCGTTCTACCGCGAAAGCCAGCCGCTCCTGAGCCAGCAGTTGGACATCGAGTCGTGCTACCGAATCCTCCTCGAGGCCGACATGGGATACATCCCCGAGCCCCTGTCGCGCATGGGCATCCACGACCAGTCGATCACCACCCGGAACCAGATCATCAACAAACGCCTCGCCGGTCAGGTGATCCTGGCACAGCACTACGCCCCCCTGTGCATGTCGAAGGACGAGGCCCGGGAGGTTCTCGACAAGATGATGGAGCGGTACCTGAAGTTCCTCAGCAGCAATGTCGGTGAAGACAAGACATTCTGGGACTTTCACTACCAGGCCCTGGAGGAGCTGGGCGTGTCCAAGCCACGGGCCCGGGTCGCCCGGGAGTGGGTCGCCCGGCTACCGGGTCGAATCGCGCGACGGCTCGGTTTCCGGCGACCCGACTAGGACAGGGCTCCCAGGGCCTCCGCCAGGTCTTCCACGAGATCGTCTTCGTGCTCGAGGCCCACGGATAGACGGATCAGGTTCCGGGGCGTTGTGGACAGGGGTCCCTCGATCGACGCCCGATGCTCGATCAGGCTCTCGGTCCCGCCCAGACTCGTGGCTCTGCGAAAGACCTTCGTCCCGGCCACCACCCCCATCGCTTCGGCCTCGCCACCCGCGACGAGGAACGAGAGCATGCCCCCTGGCTCCCGCATCTGACCCATGGCCACCTGGTGAGCCGGGTGATTGGGCAGTCCGGGGTAGTGGACCCGCTCCACCGCCGGATGACGCTCCAGGAAGCCGGCGACGACCCTGGCATTCGCGCAATGCACTCGCATCCGTGCACCCAGGGAGCGCATGCCCCGTAGCACGAGCCAGCAGGAGAAGGGATCCAGCACGGCCCCGGCCTCGGTCTGGACACGGCGGATGTCCGTGAAGCGACCGGCAGCGTCCGCCGCCACCACCGCGCCACCAAGGGCATCCGAATGCCCGCTGAGGTACTTGGTCAAGGAGTGGACCACCAGGTCCGCGCCCAGCTCGATCCCCCGCTGGAGGGTGGGCGTCCAGGTGCCGTCCAGGACCAAGGTGGCGTCCGCGTCCTTCGCCAGGGCGGCCAGGCCCCGAATGTCCACGACCCGCAGCAGGGGATTCGATGGCGACTCGCACCAGATCAGGGTCGTAGCCGGCCGAACGGCCGCAGCGACGACGCTCAGATCCGTCTGATCCACCTCCGTCCACTCCAGGCCCCACCGGCCGAAGACCTCGTGCAGGAGCGTGCGCACGCCGTGGTAGGCATCGGACGGCATGATCACGTGTTCGCCGGGAGCGAGGGTCTGGAGCACGGCGTTGATGGCCGCCATGCCCGACGCGAACGCCGCGGCCTCGGCCCCGCCCTCCAGGTCGGCCAG